>Ga0315284_10001307_pt1 | contig 35474 bp, 28 predicted proteins | sample YL17G09_16_MG_FD_203696 | JGI IMG/M metagenome (GOLD analysis project Ga0315284, IMG submission 203696) | Sediment microbial communities from Yellowstone Lake, YNP, Wyoming, USA - YL17G09_16 | ecosystem: Environmental > Aquatic > Freshwater > Lake > Sediment | place: USA: Wyoming | collected... | reverse complement strand
ATAGCTTGATTAAATTTCAGAATACGCTCGATATACCTGCTATTCAGTTGGTAAATAAACCACATGTCGGAAGAATAGTTACCAATCAAAAAAATAAGATTTTAATCATATCTGCTCCCAGGTGGTTATCCTTTTTGCCGTAAGGTTAAGGTTATGCAGGTGAGAATCGGTTCGGAGAAAGAGCAATAAACCGTAAGAGAAAGAAAATGAGAGGCTCATGGCAATAATCCATGGTGGTCTTTTTTTCTGCTCCTGGAGCGGAGGGAAGGATTGTTGTTTTGCTCTTTACCATACTATCCAGAATGGAGGGACGTTAAAAGCTCTATGTCAGGGGACGGTTCTTTGACACATTATTTATAAAGAATTAAGAATAAACAGATCTTAAAAGATAGTCTGAGAAGATAAAAATAAGTGATATATTTACAAGAAGAGAAAGATAATAAAATTTTTCTAAATATTAATCCTTAAAAATGAAAGGCAACGTTATTAATGATAAATAGAATTAATTATAGACCCTGGCTAAACCCAGTTAAAAATGAGGAGAAAACGCGGAGGATATTTTGCTTACTTGTCCTTGTGGTTGTTATGCTGGCCTTTCCCGCCGCAGGGACGTGTAATGCAACAGCGGCGGTAAAACTGGGCAACGAGGTCTTACTGGAAAGCTATTACCACCTTATCGCCGGCAAGAAGGTGGGATTGGTTACCAATCAAACGGGTGTGGACAGCCAGGGGATTAGTTTTATCGATATTCTAGCCGCCACCGAGGGCACGAAACTGGTCGCCCTTTATGGTCCCGAGCACGGTATCGACGGGACCGCTAAAGCCGGGGCATGGGTGGAGTCCTACATACACCCCCGGTTCGGCATCCCTGTTTACAGTCTCTACGGCAGCACCAGGATACCCACGCAGGCGATGTTGCAGGGAATCGACGTGCTCCTCTTCGATATCCAGGATATCGGCGCCCGTACTTACACCTATATGTCCACCCTGCAGTACTGCCTGGTGGCGGCGGAGAAGTACCACAAACCGCTAATCGTTCTCGATCGCCCCAACCCCCTGGGAGGGATGATTGTGGAAGGACCTGTGCTGGAAGACCCTTTTAAATCCTTTATGGGGGTGGACAACCTGCCCATGGCCCACGGCATGACCGCCGGGGAACTAGCTCGTTTCTTTAACCGTCATATCGGGGCTGCCCTGACCGTTGTTCCCATGGAAGGTTATCATCGAACTATGACCTTCTATGATACAGGCCTGCCTTTTGTGCAGACTTCCCCCAATATTCCCGATCTTACCTCCGCTTATGGCTACATGGCGACTGGGTTGGGAGTGGGGACGGGTGTTTTCCAGGCGGATAAATTTCGCTGGATCGGTGGGGAAGGTCTCGATGCCATCCGCTATGCCGAACTGCTTAACGGGGCGGGGCTGCCCGGGGTGTTCTTTGTCCCGGAAGTAAGGGGGACGGCGGGGGGTGTGCGCCTGGAGATTCTCGATCCGTACCGCTTTAACCCGGCGAAGAGCGGCATTTATTCCCTGGCCTACGCCTTTATGCTGGGAGATTTCCAGATTCCCAAGAGCACGTCAAAGAATGTTGTCATGTTCGACAAGTTAATGGGGACCGACAAGATCGGCCGCTACCTGGAAGAAGAGCTCACGCCGCAGCAGATCGAGGCCTGCTACACCCCCGCGCTGCAGCGCTTTAAGCAGGAGCGGGAGCACTATCTTCTCCCCCAATACGGACCGAGTACAGGTATACTGGGAAGAGCAGACGCGCCGGATCATTATTGACAGGGGAGGGAGATCCCTTCGCTTTATCGTCGGCAGCCCGGTTGTGCTCGTAAACGGGCAAGAAAAAAAACAATAGGTTCTTTTTAAATTAGGAGGAAAATGGTAGATCGTTATTGCGGGTAAATATTTTGTAAACAAAGAGTGAGTGTCAGAAGAACCGTCCCCTTGACACATTTTTAAGGCAGTTTGACAATCTGGTACCCATCTGGGGCATCCAAAAGATAAGTGAACTGGATGAATTTTTATCACTGGAGAACAATCCACCAGCCCTTGACGAAGAGATGATGGAGCTTATTACCAAGCGTATAAACTGTGGGCATTGTAAAAGTCACTGCCCTTATGAGCTTGATACTCCTAACCTTTTGAAGAGAGAATTCAAAAAATATCGCGAGTTCTATGAAACCCATAAAAATAAATAAGCTGAGTTATTATGTATTATTGCGAAAAAAAAGAGAAGGACAGTTATTGTTTGGCCATCCTTCTCTTAAACTAACTAATTAGTGGATAGATTTTTCAGGCACCATACTTTATCTTTTTATTTCGCTACGCCGAGCCCACTGAAATATAAATTAGATGCTTCTTCCAATTTCATATACTTCCTTTAAGGCCTCAGCATTCTGTTCCACGGGCATATACTCATCGGTACATGCGCCGTATACTTTGACAAGTTCCCATTCAATATATTCAAAGATATCTCTGAATGTCTTTTCAACAAGCTCAGGTCCTGAGTTTGGAAGGGAACCACCATAGGTCATCAATAAATATATCTTTTTACTTTTTATCTCACTTATTTTAAGGGCATAAAATCTATCGATTAAAGCCTTAAGCTGACTGGACATACTCCACCAGTATACCGGTGTTGCAAAAACAAGTACATCTGCCTCTTTGAGAATTGGATAGATGTTTTGCATATCATCTTCTAGTTTACATCCGGTGGATGTCACACAGTATCCACACCCGGTACAGCCTAATATCCTATTCTCCTGCAGGTAAACTTGATTTATCGTTACCCCGTTTTTTTCAGATACACCCTTTAAGAATTCCTTAAGCAAACGAGCTGTATTTCCATTTTTTCTTGGACTGCCAAGAAATGCTGCGACTTTCATATTTACCTCCCTGATTATATTACCAAATATTACCTTGTATATTTTATACCATAAAGAAGCATGATAATGCAAATAGCAAGTGAAAAGGGTTGGTGTCAAGAACTTGTGGGGGTTTTTCTTACCTCAAAGTCCTGAGATTGCTTCGTCACTTCGTTCCTCGCAATGACACAAGAACCTTTATTTACAAGGGTTTTAGAGCCCCTTCAGGAATGCCCTTTAAACGCACGTAGAGTGCCTTTTTCGGGGCATCAATTTTCGAAAAACCTGTGCTCGCGAAAGCGGGTATCGGCAGTTACGACCCCTGTTTTTAGCCTATTTTTGCCTCTCCAAAATCACGAAGCCCTTATAAATAGCCACTTTCAAATTTTGAAGGGATGAAAAATTAGCTAAAAAAAGCCATTTTTGAGGGGTAAAACCATAGCTAAGACTTAAAATAATGCAAAAAAAGAACGTTTTTTCGCATTCTACTCTTAAAAGCCTTATAAGATAAGGGTTACCTTGATTAGAAAAAACTAATATCGGTTACTGAAGAAATTAGAGAAATTATGCAAGGCAAGAGAATCGTTTAAAGCAATGAATAGCTTTCTAAAGAGCATTCCTTTTAATAGCCTTAAAGGTGTCAAAGTAGCTGTCTTTGATACCAGGATTTCTACCACTGAGGTAAATTCGCGCTTCTTGATTCTATTTTTCAAATAGGTTAAGATTAGAATAATTAAAAAATATATTTTAGGAAATTAAGATGTTTAAATTTCTAAGTCATCGAAATTTTATCTTATCCTTAGCCTTTATTCTGGGTTTAAGCTGTCCCCAGCTGGCCGAATGGACCAAATCATTAACCATTCCCGCCTTAGCTCTGGTAATGACTGTTTCCATTGTCCAAATTCCTACCCGACAAATTTTAAACTGGCAGAGCTTGGTTAAACCCCTGGCGGTCGGTGTACTTTTCAATTACCTCTTTTTAGGTTCCTTACTTTTAATATCCAGCCGCTGGTTTATTATGTCAGAGGCGATAAGAGTCGGAATGATTCTGGTTGCCTCGGCACCCCCGGGTATAGCGGTGATACCCTTTACTTCTTTATTAGGAGGTAATTTAATTTTATCTCTATTAGCTCTTTTTGGTACCTATCTATCAGCTTTTTTGATTATGCCCGGCTTACTCTTTTTATTAACCGGTGCAGAAGGATTTCCGATTTCCAGGTTGTTTCTCGCTTTAGTTGAATTGATTATTTTACCGGTCCTCTTTTCCCGTCTCCTGCTTTTTAAAGATTTTTATAAATCTGTTCTTGCCTGGAAAGGGACGATCGTTAATTGGGGTTTCTTTGTGGTTATCTTTACGGTAATCGGATTAAATCAAAAAAATTTCTTGGCCCAACCGGATATTTTAATTAAAATATCACTGATTGCTTTGATCACCGCTTTTCTGGGATTTATTTTATTAAATACTATTTTAAAAAAAATGGGAATAAATCAACAAGATCGGATCTCGATGATACTTTTAGGGACGATTAAAAATTCCGGATTTGCCGCTGCCATTGCTCTGACTCTCTTTGATAGGATGACCTCTATTCCGGCTGCCATTATAAGTGCGGTTTATGCTTTTTATATGATTTGGTTGGGAGGTAAGGAGGAAAAAAAATTAAAAATAAGTAAGAAAAAATATAGCTATAATTATAAAAATATAAAGGAGGAAAAGAAATGATTGGTAAATTATCTCAAGAGGTATTAGAAGCGGTTTTAGAAACTATCCCGGTTGAATTTTCGGTAGTGGATGCTACGGATAAAGTTTTAGCTTGGAATAAACCTACTACCAGAATATTTAAAAGACCGGAAGGGGTATTAGGTAGAGAGGTAGCTAACTGTCATCCGAAAAAAAGTTTAGCTAAAGTGGAGAAAATATTAAAAGAGATGAAAGAAGGGAAAATAGAGAAAGCTCGTTTCTGGATTGATCTTCCCCTTGGTCCTCATCAGGAAAAGCAGAAAGTTTTAATTGAATATTATGCTTTAAAGGATGCGGAGGGGAAATATCTTGGTTGTCTGGAGGTATCTCAAAATATTAGCGAGATTCAATCAATCAGTGGTGAAAAAAGGTTATTGTAACAAGAAATGGGGTTCAGGCTTCACAAGTTCACAAGGTTTATTCATGGTATGCGTCTTGGCTCCCTGTTTCATAAAAGATAATAAATATTGTCCAAGGAGGAAATATTATGGAAGGAGAACCTATTAAAGTAGGAATAGTCGGTTCAGGGTTTGCCGCTTCATTTCACTACAAATCTTACATTGAAATATCTGGAAGAAAAGTAGAGATTAAAGCGGTCTATTCTAAAACAAGAGAAAAATGTGAGGAATTTGCTAAAAAAAGGGGAATCATTCCCTGTAAATCACTAAAAGAGTTAATTGACTTGGTAGATTTAGTTGATCTATGTGTTCCAGGATTTCTTCATGAACCATTTTCAATTGAAGCGCTTAAGTCAGATAAACATGTTATTGTGGAAAAGCCCTTTACTGGTTATTATGGACCAAAAAGGGGAAAAAATTTCTTGGGGAATAAATTCTCTAAAGAAATAATGCTCAACGAGGCTATAGGTAGCGCAGATCGTATCCTTGAGGCTGAAGCTCAAAGTAATGGAAATATATTTTATGCCGAGAATTGGGTTTATGCTCCAGCCATACAAAAGGAAGTTGAAATACTAAAGGAAACTAAAGGGCAGATTTTATGGGCCTTAGGGGAAGAATCACATAGTGGTTCTCATTCAAATGCCTATGTAGTGTGGAGCCAATCTGGAGGAGGTTCAGTGGTAGGGAAAGGTTGCCATCCTTTAACTCCTATCCTTTACCTCAAGAGACTTGAAGGAAAATTACGAAATGGCAACCCAATTAAGCCCGCGACTGTAAGCTGTAGGACCCATGAAATAACCAGAAATTCAAAATTTATTGATGCCGGATTCTTAAGGACTAAATATCATGATATTGAAGATTATGCCCAAATCCATATAGTTTTTGAAGATGGGATGGTTGCTGATGTTTTTGCTTCTGAAATTGTGATGGGAGGAGTAAAAAATTGGTTAGAGATTATTGCTAACAATCACCATACCTATTGCAATTTAAGTTGTACTAATGCCGTTAAGCTGTTCAACCCTCGAGAAAATCAACTAAAAAATACCTACATTGTGGAAAAAATAGAAACTAAGCAGGGATGGAGTTTTCCCTCTCCTGATGAAGATTGGATGTTTGGATATCCTCAGGAATTAAGTGATTTTATTAATTGTATTATAACAGGAAAATCTCCACAATCTGGTTCCGAGCTTGCTTGGGATGTTATTGCAGTTCTTTATTCTGCCTATGTTTCTGCAGAAAAAAGTGGTTTAGAAGTAAAAATTCCACAAAGATAATCTTTTTTGAAAAAATGGATAAAGATTATTTGACAGGCAATTCGGGAAATTTTACTTTACCCGAAAATTTCGTTAAAATATGTAAGATAAGTAAAAAGCTTTGGTAAATGAATTTGTAAGTATATTAAGTACATACTGTACTCTTCTTTAAAATTCTTTAAATATTAGGTTAATTTACTAAAAAATAAAGGTTATACAAAAATAAAATGTGATAAAAAAGTATTTATAAATCCTTCCAAAGGAGATTATTATGAGCGATAAAGACAATTTTTTAGGTAAGAATTGGTTATTAGATACCTCGGAAAGCATAAAATTATATCACGATATTGCCATCCCATTTAGGCAAGAAGTGGGAATAATTGATACACATACCCATCATAATTTAAGGCAGATTGTAGAAAATAAGCCTTTTCCCAATATTTGGAGGGCCGAGGTTCTTGAGACGAGAGAGGAATATAAAAATTGTGATCATTATATTATTCAATTGGCTTCAAAGTTTCCCGGTTTTTCTCAGGCTTTAGCCAGGGATCCTCAAATTTCAGATTATGATAAATGGGTAGCTCTATGTAAAGTTTTTCCCAATCTTGAAGGGAACCATGTTCATCAATGGATGCATTTAGACTTAAAGAGGATGTTTGGAATTGAGGAATTATTGAGTGCTGATACTGCGGATAAGATATGGGGAAGAGCAAATGAAGATTTGAGGCGAAAAAAAATGCTACCTCAGGCAATACTTAAAAAGATTAGAGCAAAGATTATTTTTACCACCGATGATCCTGCAGATGATTTGGCATATCATCAGATGGCTAAAAATATAGAAGGTATAACCTTTTTACCTACTTTTCGCCCAGATGCTTATTGTAATATCTTCGATAATAATTGGAAATCAAATGTGGAGAGAATTTGTCAATTAACCAGGCAAGATACTACCCTTAAAGGTTTTATAGAGGCTTTAAGAAAAAGGCATACTTATTTTGCTGAAAGGGGAGCAAAGGCAAGTGATCATGGTTTATTAGAACCTTATGGCTTAAAGATTAGTCAGAAAAGGGCTGAGCAAATTTTCCAGAATATCTATAATAAAAGAGAGAAATATAGTATTAGATCTACTGAAACGAGGGAATTTATTTCCTATATGATGCACAAGTTTTGTGAGATGAATCAAGAGAAAGGCATGGTTACCCAAATACATTATGGTGCGGTTAGAAATACCAATGAATATCTATTTAAAAATTGGGGAACGGATGTAGGAGGAGATGTTTCAGCTGAAAATGTAAATATTATGGAAAACCTGCAACCCCTATTAACAAGATTTTTTAGCGGGGAAGATAATAATCAAAATCATTTAATATTATATCCCATGAATCAGATATTTGCCCATACTAATATAATGTTGGAGAGGGCCTTTCCTAAGGTTCATTCTGGGTTTCCCTGGTGGCATAATGATTCTCCTTATGTGATGGAACAATATCTGCTTCATACTGCCGGATCTTCTCTCCTTACTTCTAGTGGAGGCCCAGTCTGTGATGGCAGGAAAATTTTATCAGAAGGAAGCAGGTTTGAGGTTTTTGATCGCGTTATTTGCAAAGCACTCGGGAAATTGCTCTCTATAGGAGCTATGTCTAAGGAAGGAGCGATACGAGCGGTAAAGGGATTGATGTATTATAATCAAGCCAATATCTTCAATTTAAATCATTAGCTAAATTAATTTTATATTAATTTTTGAAATAATCAATCATATTTTCCTATAAAGAGTTGTAATAAAACCTTCAGGAAAAATATAAAATAATGGAAATAGGAATTTTCGGTTCCATTTCCCTATCGGACGACCTTATAACTGTTGTGAAAGTGTTCTTCTTGAAAACTTGACAAGATTTTTATGGGGTGGTAAATTATAGGTAGTCTTTTAGGAAGGCTATACTATTACTCGTTTTTAATTGAAAAACCAAAGTAAATGATAGCTTTTCTGTGAAGAAATCCTTCCACCCATTTTTTCTTGTAGTAGGCTTTAAAAACAGGATTAAACTTCAGGGTACCGGAAGCAGTGAGGTAAAGATATTTTCTCAGGGTAGAGTTTCTTTTTTTGCAAGATGTCTGTTTTTCATCAAATTTCCGGAATGAGAGAGCGCTGGATAGGAGATCTGAATGACTGAAAATCAGTGGGGTTTATTGTGTGATATTGTTGATGGAAATACCAATAGGCATGAAATTGGTTTTATTATAGATAGTCCATGGCTGCCTGGATGGTACAATATCCCAATTATCGATTATTATACTAGTGATGAATTATGGTTCAGTGCAAATAAAAAAGCTGCAGATACTTTCCCTGATGTGATATTTCTCCCAGGATTTTGGGCTGAATACGGCATGTGTACAGAACCCTCTGCCTTTGGAGCAACATGTGTTTTTCCATACAACGAATTTCCAAATGTCAAGCGTCTGCCCTTTAAAAACTACAATCTTGAAAAACTGGTAAAACCCAATCCTTGTAGTGATGGGCTGCTTCCTTTTGTTGTAAACAGATTGAAACTAATGCGGAATAGGGTACAAAAAGCTGGTCATATATATCCTTTGGCGATTTCCCGTGGTCCTTTGAATATCGCAAGTTTCCTGCTCGGTACAACTGAATTCTTGATGCTTATAAAACTGGAACCGGAAAAAGCCCATATCATTTTACAAGTAATAACGGAGTTCATTTGCGATTGGCTGGGATACCAGCTCAAAGAATTTTCAACTATGGATGGTATCATGATGTTGGATGATATGGTGGGATTTTTAGGAGAGGAAGATTTTAAAGAATTTGCCTATCCCAATCTAAAGCGAATTTTTACACAGTTTTCGGTTAAAGTAAAATTCTTTCATAATGATGCTCCATGTACCGTCTCTGCTCCTTTCTTGCGTGAAATTGGAATAAATATGTTGAATTTTGGGATAGATACGGATATTAATGAAATGCGTAACCTATGTGGTCCGAGTATAGTGCTGGTTGGCAATATACCGCCCCGGGATATTCTAGCGAATGGGACTCCAGACCAAGTGCGAGTTTCGGTGCGATCACAATTGAATGTAATGAAAGATACGTCGCGTATCATTATGTCTTGCGGAGGAGGAATGCCCCCGGGTGTTTCAACTGATAATCTTGAAGCATTTATCGATGAGGTAAAGACATTTTGAATACCCTAAAATATACGAAATACAATTAAATTTTGCCTCTTTATAATAATGATATATGTTAAATTAAATTAGCTTGCTTATTTAAAATAAACGGGAGGTGAAAAGGCAAATTAAATTGAGTGGGAGGTGTAAAAAAGAAAAAATAAATATTTGAGAAGTTAATTTTGTTTAATCAAAATATAAAGGAGGAAAGAGTAATAATGAAAAAATGTATTTTAATTTTAACATTATCTGTGGTCTTAGTAATTGGAATTAGTTTTGCAGCTTTAGGGTATCAGGAAGCGCCGCAGTTAGCCGAGTTGGTCCAAGCCGGGGAATTGCCGCCCCTAGAAGAGAGGCTCCCTAAAGAACCCTTGATCGTCAAACCGATCGAAGGCATCGGAAAATACGGGGGTACCTGGCGCCGTGGTTTTACTGGCATCAAGGATTTCCATGCTTTCGGCAGACAGGTGTATGATCCGATGCTGCGATGGCCACGGGATCCCAGAGACCCTGTTCAACCGGGACTGGCAAAGGAATGGGAGTGGTCCGACGGAGGAAAGACACTGACCTTGCACTTGCGCGAGGGGTTAAGGTGGTCCAACGGATACCCCTTCACTACCAAGGATATCACCTTTTGGTGGTATGATATCGAGCTGAACACCAAAATAACCCCAGCGCCTCACGCGGAATGGATGATTGACGGTAAACCGATGGAATTGGAGGTTGTGGACGACTATACGATAAAACTCAAATTTGCTAAACCCAATGGCTTAGCCGAAACCGTAGGATTAGCGTTCCATGGAAATCAGTGGCCTTTGGGTTTCGAGCGTTTCGGGTTTTTTGCCCCCCGGCATTATCTGGAACAATATCACCCTACATACAACAAGGCGGTTGATTACTCCGTATTCGAAGAGAAAGCGTTTGATTACAACACCGAGAGACCGGTTATGACCGCCTGGAAGATTAGCGAATGGGGACCCGGTGCTACCCGGTTGGTGGCTAAGCGTAATCCTTACTACTGGAAAGTCGACTCCGCGGGAAATCAGCTTCCTTACATCGACGAACTGGTTCTGACCCTTTTCGAAGAGACCGAGGCCTTGAATCTTCGTGCTATCGAAGGTGGTTTTGATATGCAATTTCGTCGCATCAGCTTATCAAACTATCCAGCGTTTCAACTGAACAAAGATCGTTACGGTTATCGGATTTTCCTGTGGCCGGATGCGGTACCCTCTAAGCTTTGCTACTTTTTTAATCAATCTATTGAAGACGATGGATTACGGAACATTTTTCAGAATCCTAAATTCCGTCAGGCTATGTCCGTTGCTATCGACCGGAAAGAGATCAACGAGGTAAGTTATTTGGGTTTAGGCATACCGCGTGCCTTTACTGTGGTGCCTGACTCGCCTTATTTCGAGCCTGATCTTGATCAGCTCTACGCTCAGTATGACCCCGCTCTCGCCAATCAACTTCTCGATGAAATCGGTTTAAAGAAAGGTTCCGACGGTTTCCGCACTCGGCCGGACGGCAGCAGGATAGAGATAACCGTAGAAGGTATGGATTGGGATAAAGCGACACTCGATGAAATGGAACTGGTAGTGGCAGCTTGGAATGATGTTGGAGTACGAGCGTCAATGAAGACCATGTCCAGAGAGATTTATTGGACCCGGGCTTGTAGTAATGAGATTCAAGTAGCCACTTGGACCGAAAGTCGGGCTATTGACCCGATGGTAGATCCTATTTGGGTTTTCCCTTTTGATGAACGTTCCTGGATGGCTCCGGCTTACGGAACTTGGTATAAGAGCGAAGGTAAACTTGGTAAGGAACCACCGGCATATTTTAAGGAGATAATGGCCCTGTATGACCAGTATAAAGTGACGGTAGATTCTGATAAGCAGAAGGAAATTGGAAAGAAACTTATTCGGACACACGCCGAAAATGTTTTTGTTATCGGGACTGTTGGAATGACACCGAATGTGGTTGTGGTGAATAATGATTTTCGCAATGTTCCTGAAACTTTTACCACGGACTGGATCTACATGGCTCCGGGTACTCTGGATCCGTGTCATTTTTACTTCAATCGCTAAGGTATTGAATGAAGTATTATAACATTTATGGCCCGGGGCCGGTTGTGAAAAACCTGCCCCGGGCATAAGAAAAGGTACGATATGATTGCATACATTGTAAAACGCATTTTAGGTATGATACCCACTTTCATAATAATTTCAATGATTACTTTTATAATCATCCAGCTCCCGCCGGGCGATTTTGTGACTACCGCCCAAGCTGAGATAGCTGCTTCGGGAGGGGGTATGGATGCCTCCGCAGTTGAGGCAATGCGCATCCGCTACGGATTGGACCAACCCATACCGGTTCAGTATTGGCGATGGGTCAGTGGGTTTCCGAGGGGAGATTTCGGTTATTCCTTGGAATGGAGTGCTCCGGTTTGGGATATTATCGCCGGACGTTTGGGTTGGACACTCTTGCTTTCCGGTCTGGCACTTGTTTTTATGTGGTTGGTTTCAATACCCATCGGAATCTATTCGGCAAGGTATAAGTACTCCCTGGGAGATAATATGTTTTCTTTTCTCGGTTTTTTAGGATTATCCGTTCCGGACTTTATGCTTTCTTTGATGTGGCTTGTTTTTGCTACTATGATGTTGGGAATATCTGCAAGCGGTCTTTATTCGCCACAGATGGTTGATGCCCCCTGGAGCTTTGTAAAATTTCTTGACCTGCTGAATCATCTATGGCCCCCGGTAGTTATCATGGGGGTTGCGGGAACCGCAGAGCTTATCCGAATAATGCGTGGGAATCTTTTAGATATTTTAAACCAACAATATGTAACAACCGCTCGTTCCAAAGGGTTAGTGGAGAAAGTTGTCGTCCAGAAATATGCCGTCCGAATGGCTATTAATCCCTTGATCAGCGTTTTAGGGATGCAGATTCCTAAAATGATTTCCAGCTCAATTATTGTCGGTTTTGTGCTTTCCATCCCTACGGTCGGGCCGATCTTTTTGCGTGCATTGATCACGCAAGATATGTACCTGGCGGGGGCGATCCTATTATTAATGACAGTGATGCTGCTCATCGGTAATCTTCTTGCGGATATAGCATTAGCCTGGGTAGATCCAAGGATACGGTACGAATAATGATTGATTATAAAGGAAGATCTAAACATATTAAGAAATTATATGAACAGCAAAACGCTCTTGATGAATCCATTGCCCATCAGATGATGAGCTCGGAAAAGATTGCCTTTGCTACTTCTCAGTGGCGAATGATGTGGCGAAAGTTCATCCGCAACCGGATAGCCGTCATCGGGGGGATTGTGATATTGCTGTTTTACCTAACCGCTTTATTAGCCAATTTTGTCGCTCCCTATACGTTGGAACAACGGATGACCGCGTATTCCTTCTTGCCTCCCCAGAGAGTTCATTTTTTTACTGAGGGGAGATTTCAGCCATTTGTTTATGGTTTGAAAGGAAGCCGAGATCCAAAGACCTTGATGCGAATCTATGTTCCCGACCCGGAGAAGCGGATGCCGATACACTTTTTTATCCATGGAGAACCATATAAACTCATGGGTTTGTTTCCAGTCAGCACCCGTCTCTTCGGGGTCGAAGAAGGGATAGTCAGTTTATTGGGTACCGATGCTCAAGGGAGAGATATGTTTTCCCGTATCATAATAGGTAGCCAGATTTCCCTTACGATCGGACTTGTAGGGGTGGCTCTGAGTTTGATAATAGGGGCCTTTTTAGGTGTCGCCTCTGGATATTTCGGCGGTTGGGTGGATAACCTGATTCAAAGGGTTATCGAAATTATTCGATCATTCCCGCCAATACCGTTATGGATGGCGTTAACCGCCGCGATGCCTCCGCACTGGCCTCCGCTGCGGGTCTATTTTGCTATTACCATTATTTTGTCCCTAATCGGCTGGACCTGGTTGGCCCGGCAATTAAGGGGTAAAGTCTTGGCTTTGCGGGAAGAAGATTTTGTAATGGCGGCACGATTGGCCGGCGCGAGCGACGGGTGGATAATTTTCAGACATCTAATTCCCGCTACCTTCAGCCATATTATTGTTATATCAACTCTCGCCATGCCTGCTATGATCCTGGCGGAATCCGCTTTAAGCTTCCTGGGTTTGGGTCTCCGTCCCCCCTTGACCAGCTGGGGAGTCTTGCTCAAGCAAGCCCAAAATATCCAGGTTTTACTACTCTATCCTTGGTTGATGATTCCGGGCTCCTTCGTGGCCATTTCAATTCTGGCCTTTAATTTTTTGGGTGACGGATTACGAGATGCCGCCGATCCTTATACTGTGTAGGACTTATGAACGAAAACGAAAAATATCTTTTAAAGATAAACAACCTAAAGACCTATTTTCATACCCTGGATGGAATTGTCCGTGCGGTTGATGGAGTCTCCCTGACTCTCAAACCTGGAAAGACCATGGGCCTGGTAGGGGAGTCCGGTTGCGGAAAAAGCGTTACCGCCTACTCCATCCTAAGATTATTGCCGCTAAAAACATGCCAAATAAAGGAAGGAGAAATCCTTTTCCATCGCCGGAACGGTAAGGAAGTAATCGATCTGGTAAAAATTAATCCGCAAGGTAAATTGATCCGTTCTATTCGAGGGAAGGAGATAGCTATGATTTTCCAGGAACCGATGACAAGCCTTTCTCCGGTCTACACTGTGGGAAATCAGATTATTGAGGCTATTCTTCTTCATCGTCAGATTGAGCCTCAAGAGGCTCGAGAACACGCCGTTCAGATGCTCAAATCAGTGGGATTGGGAATGGCGGAGAGTATGATAGATGAATATCCACATCGACTTTCGGGAGGACAACGGCAAAGGGTGATGATAGCGATGGCTTTATCATGTAACCCCTCTTTACTAATAGCGGATGAACCTACTACCGCCCTGGATGTTACCATTCAGGCCCAGATTATTGAACTTTTAAAATCCCTTCAGAAGCAGTTCCACATGGCTGTTTTGTTGATAACCCATAATTTGGGAGTGATTGCCGAAATAGCTGATGAGATCGCGGTTATGTATCTTGGGCGGATCGTGGAAAGCGGATCGTCAAAGCAGGTTTTTGAAAACCCTTTACACCCATATACTATTGGGTTGCTTAAGTCGGTGCCTATAATAGGAAATCAAACCAAAAAAAGGCTTGCCCCTATTCCGGGGAGTGTTCCTGATCCGTTGTCGGTTATCGAAGGGTGTTCCTTCCGATTACGCTGTCCGGCTTATAAGCAGAAAGAGTGTCCCGGCCAGGAAGGCGCGGCCATGGTGGAAGTTGAACCGAAGCACTATGTGCGTTGTCTTCTCTATGATCGAGATGAGGGAGTGAGAGGGAATGAAAACTGATCTGACCGATGGTAATAATACTGTTATCTTGGAAATTAAAAATCTCACCAAACACTTCCCGATTTATCGAGGATTCTTAAGGCGAATCGTCGGAAATGTACAAGCGGTCAATGAGGTCAGCTTTTCCGTGAAAAGCGGAGAGACGTTAGGTATTGTAGGTGAATCTGGGTGTGGAAAGACTACCTTAGGACGAGTTATCCTACGGGCATACGAGGCGACGAGTGGGGAAGTATTGTTTCGGCAGAACGGGGAGATGATAAATACTTTTTCATTGAAAGGACGGGAACTTAAGAAATTACGTCGGGATATGCAGATCATTTTTCAAGATCCGTTCTCTTCTCTCAACCCAAGAAAAACGGTTATGGAGATAATAGCCGAACCGCTTCTCATTCACGGTATCTCTCGGGGGCAGGAGTTAAAGTCACGGGTAGGGGAACTCTTAGAATTGGTTGGATTGAATGTCAAGTATATGAACCGTTATCCTAACGCGTTTTCCGGCGGACAAAGGCAACGTATCGGGATTGCCCGTGCGTTAGCTTTGCGGCCGAAACTGGTGATATGTGACGAACCGGTAAGCGCTCTTGATGTCTCCATACAGGCTCAAGTAATCAATCTTTTAGAAGACCTGCAAAATGAATTGGGGCTGACCTATCTATTTATTGCTCATGATTTGTCGGTGGTTGAGCACATCAGTGATCGGATTGCGGTAATGTATTTAGGAAGCATTGTTGAGATGGTGCCAGCTCAGGAACTCTATAAGAATCCTAAGCACCCTTATACTGAAGCACTTCTTTCGGCAGTTCCAAGCATCGACCCCAATAGTCATAAAACCAGGATCATTCTTCCCGGGGAGATTCCCAACCCTTCCGATCCGCCCCCGGGATGCAAATTCCATACCCGTTGTCGTTATACCAAAGAGAAGTGTAAAACCGAGGTGCCTGCTTGGGATGAGATTTCTCCAGGTCATTGGACCTTATGCCATTTTTCAAAGACTTTGAATCTTCATGGTATTGATTCGGTAAAAGCTTCCGAAAAGAAAGGATAAATGATGAAGCTATGAAAAACAAAGGGTTTGATTATACGAGTCGGGATTCTCAGGGAACAGCTGTTGAACCTATTTCAATTAAAGAATTTGATATTGAGAGATATCATGAATATGAACTATCCTTAAGGGAAAAGTGCCGGTCATTCTGGAATTGTGATGAAGGTGTGGCTGTTTACCGGCGGTTCAGGGCTCCCCAGGTTTTTGCCTCAGGTTGTAAGGATATGGAAACCTCACTGGAACTGCAATTAGGTGCTTTAGAAAAAAGCATGAAATACAGGGCTGATATTCCTAATTTCCTGGAGCCCTGGTATGGTATTGGAACTATTGCCAGTGCCTTCGGGCTTGATTATATCTGGCATGAGGGGCAGGCTCCGGCTACCAGGCCGCCCTTTGACAGTATTGGGGAGACCTTAAAGTATGATTATCTTCCGGTAGAGGAAACTGAGATCGGTAGGCATACAATAGACATGATTGAGTTTTTTCTTGAAAAGACCGGAGGTAAGATTCCCGTTTCCTTTACCGATACCCAGTCCCCTTTAAATATTGCTTCCTATCTTATGCCGATGGATAAACTGTTTCTGGAGATGTATGATAATCCGGAAGGGTATAAAAAACTGCTTTCGGTAATAACCGGACTGTTAATCGATTTTACAGGAAAGCAGCAGAAGCTAATCGGTGATGCACTGGTCTATCCCGGCCATGGTTTTGCTAGTAGCAGGGAATTTCAGGGAATCGGTATAAGTGATGATAATACCCTGATGGTATCAGATGATTTCTTTGAGAGGTTGGAAATACCATTCAGGGAAAAGATAGGCTCAGTGTTTGGAGGTTGTGTTTTTCACTCCTGTGGCAATTGGTCTAATAAGATAGCAGTGGTTAAAAAGATTGATAATCTCGTTATGGTTGATGGAGCCTTTTCTGAGGAGACTGACCCTGATCCGAATGAGGTTGAACCCTTTGTTAAAGGGTTTAGTGATACCGGTATTATTGTTAATGCTAGAATAGTGGGTGATGTTCAGACAATATCCGGTAAGATCAAAAGACTCTGGAGCCCGGGGATGAAATTAATAGTCGTGACTTACTGTCAGGACCCGGCCGAACAAGAAGAGGTCTATCACAGGATTCATCAGATCTGTGGCTGAAGTTGGTTCTGAAAAATATAAACTAGCAAAACCGATAACGGTTATATATGAGTGAGAGGAGGGAGAGAAATGACAGGTAGAGAGAGGATACTGACTGTACTGAAAGGAGAGATACCGGACAGGGTACCTGTAGGATTATTTGTGCAGGAAGAGTACCTCGGCTGGTTTTTCCCGGAGAAGGAGCAGGTAGATAGGGTCATGGATGCAGTAGAGTGTGCCCGGATTTTAGGGTTTGATCTCCTTACCAGGGATAGAAAGTTTGAGGTTCCCCATTTTATGAAAAAAAGCTTTGGCAACTGGGATGTTAATGAGAAAGTAAAGAAAGATAAAGGTAACCTCTATCGGGTTACTGAGATAACTACCCCTGATGGGATCTTAAAACAGGTAGAGGCAGGGCCTTATGAGGAAAGAACTGTCTCGGGAATTCACTTTTCTACGGTTGAATATCTGATTGAAAACGAAAGGGATTTTGAGATTTTTAATAAATTTGTCCCCCGAATTGACTCTGAAACAATCTCTGAGATGAAGGAACGGGCTGCCTTTTCCAGAGAGTTAATTGGTGAGCTAGGGATTTCTGCTCCCTGGGGGTGGGGAGGTGTCTTTAATCAGGCTGCAACTTATAGGAATGTTCAGGAGCTATTGATGGATGCCTATCTTAATCAGGAATTTTATCAGGCCTATATGGAGAAGATGACCGAATTAATTGTGGAAAGCAATAATGCTCTGGCTGATACTGATTTCAAGTGTATCGGTATCCAGGGCAATATTGCCAACGCAGGAATGGTTGGTGCCGATTTCTTCGATAAATACATTTTACCTTATGAAAAAGAGCTGGCGAAGGCCATTCAAGATGCCGGCAAATTTACCCTGTATCATAACTGTGGTAAGGCCAAGGTCCTTCAGGAAAGCTATGTCAAGATGGGCCTGGATATGTGGGAAACTGTAGCCGCCCCGCCTCAGGGTGATAATGATTTAAAGGAAGCAAAGGAGTTGATAGGTGATAGCATTACCCTTTCTGGCAATCTGGACCAGGTGAATTTTCTTAAAAAAGCCGCTTTAGAAGAAATTGAAGAAGAGGTAACCAGGATTATGCATATTGGGAAACAGGGAGGAAGATATATCTTTGCCGCCTCCGACTTTCTGGAAAAAGGCACACCGCTGGAAAACGTCAAAAAGGTGATTGAAGTTGCTAAAAGGGAGGGGTGCTATTAAAGTATCAGCAACCTAAATGAACAGGATAGCCTATATACCCTTATTTAGATACCGGTGAGATCTTTTAAATAGATTTTTTACAGAGAGGAGGGATGTTTAAGTGGGAGGCTTAAAGTCAGATACTTTATTACCAATAGCCTTTGTTTTTCATCCCGAATGGTGGCATAAAAATTACGGTTTGTGCTTTGAAAGGGATTTCTTTTATGACCCTGATACCCGGGTCGAAGCAGATCTTAAAATGCGTAAGATAATGAATGAACGCTTCGGTGGTTACGGGATGGAAAGAGAGATTCAGCCTGAGCCGCGGCCCTGTATTGGGGCGGTTCATCTGGCAGCAGGTTATATTATCTCTGAGATGTTTGGCTGTGATATTAAATTCAGTAAAGAATCCTCTCCACAGGTTATACCGAAGAATATCACCGATGAGGAAGCAGATAGAATTAAGCCGGTAAATTTTGCGGAGAACAAAACCTTTCAGGAATTAAAGCAGATGGTTAAATGGTTTAAAGAGAGATTCGGCTATGTGATAGGAGATATTAACTGGCAGGGGGTTCTAAATGTAGCCCTGGACCTGCGGGGTGATAAGATTTTTATCGATATGATGCAGAATCAGGAGAGGGCCAGGGGGATCTTCAGTGCTATCACAGAGACAATTAAGGAATTTGTTAGTTATATCAGGGGTGAGACCGGTACTTCTTCAATTTCGGTCAACAGGACGATAAAGTTTGTCAATCCAGAGCTAAACCTGCATTCAAACTGCTCGGTAGTGATGATCTCTCCCGATATATATCAGGATTTGCTTTTAGAGTATGATACTGAACTGGCCAGGGTCTTACAGCCATACGGTATCCATCACTGCGGTAATAATATGCATCTTCATGCAGGGGGCTATGCCAGGGTAGAGGGGGCTTCTTTTTTTGATGTGGGCTGGGGCTCGGATATCTCCCTCTGCCGGCAGAAACTCCCGGAGACTTTTTTAAACCTGCGTTATGACCCGGTAAAGATGAGACAGGCACAGCCAGATGAGGTCAGCACCGATATTCAAAAGATGCTTAAACAATCTGCCAATCCGGAGAAAACCGGTATCTGCTGCATCAATATGGGCTGGGATGTACCCGATAAAAATATCAGGGCAATTGTTCATACTGTAGATGAATACCGGAAACAATTCACTAAACACTGATCAAGATCTTAGGGTAATAGAAGATTTTTTATTATATAAGAGGGATAAGGAAATTGAAAAATATAGAATTATCCAGAATATTTGAGCAAATTGCCAAAATTTTAAAGATCAAAGGAGAAAACCCCTTTAAGATTAGAGCTTATGAAAAGATAACTTTAGTTTTAGAGAACTTACCTATTGATATAGAAACAATTTACCAGCAGGGAGGATTGAATAATATCCCAGGAGTTGGTACGGGTATTGCCAAAAAGATTGAAGAGTTTTTAACTACTGGCCAATTGGAGTATTATGAAAAATTAAAAACCACTATCCCAGCCGGAGTGGTAGAGCTTTTGGATATTTCGGAAGTAGGACCTAAGACAGCTAAGCTTTTATATGAGCAGTTAGAAATAGATAATATAGATAAATTAGAAAAAGCAGTTAGAGAACATCAGATTAAAGATTTACCAGGGATGGGTGAGAAGTCTGAAACTAATATTTTAAGAGGAATAGAATTATATAAAAGGCGAAAAGAAAGATTTCTCTTAGGTCGGGCTTTACCTTTGGCCGAAGAGATGGTAGGAAGTTTGAGCCAGTTGAAAGAGACGAATAAAATAAGCTTTGCCGGGAGCCTAAGGCGAAAGAAAGAGACTATCGGTGATATTGATATTTTAGTAACCTCCCAGAATCCCGAGAAGATAATGAGAACATTTATTTCTCTTCCTCAAGTCAGGGAAATTTTAGCTGAAGGACCGACTAAATCGAGTATTATTACTAAGGATGACCTTCATATAGATGTAAGGGTAGTGGAGCCAATAAGTTTTGGAGCAGCTCTTCAATATTTTACCGGCTCCAAAGCCCATAATATCAAATTGAGAGAATTGGCTTTAAAGAGAGGTTTAAAGATAAATGAGTATGGAGTATTTGAAGTGGAATCCGGTAATAGAATTGCCGGAGAAAAAGAAGAAGAAGTTTATCAAGCTTTAAATTTACCCTTTATCCCCCCAGAGTTGCGAGAGGATAGAGGAGAAATTGAAGCGGCACAAGAAAATAAATTGCCTCAATTGGTGGAATATTCCCAAATAAAGGGGGATTTGCACCTTCATACTAAATGGAGTGATGGGGCCCATACTATTAGACAGATGGCAGAAGCAGCCCAGAAGAGAGGTTATAAATATATTGCCATTACTGATCATTCGCAATCACTTAAATTTGCCGGGGGATTAATCGAGGAAAGACTTAGAGAGCAAGTGGAAGAAATTCAAAAATTAAATCAAGAATTAAAAGATTTTACCATTTTAAGCGGAATTGAAGTAGATATTAAATCAGATGGTAGTTTGGATTTTTCTGATGAAATATTAAGTAAATTAGATGTGGTAATAGCGGCTATTCATTCTGGCTTTAAGCAGGAGAGTAAAATTATTACCGAGAGAATTATCAAAGCTTTGCAAAACAGGTTTGTAAATATTATCGCTCATCCTACCGGACGTTTAATTGGATATCGTGAATCATATCAGGTAGATATTAATGAGATGATGGAGGTGGCGGTAAAGACCGGGACTATTTTGGAGATAAATGCCTATCCAGAGAGGCTCGATTTAAATGATATATATTGTCGGATGGCTAAAGAAAAAGGAGTTCAACTGGCTATTGAGACCGATGCACATAGTATTGAGGGATTAACCTTTATGGATTTAGGAGTAGCCGTAGCCCGTAGAGGATGGTTAGAAGAAAAGGAGGTTATCAACACCCTTCCTCTGGATAAATTATTGAAGAGATTGAAAAATAAATAGAAAGTAATATTTTGTAATAAAGAAAGAAGCAATTATGTTAAATTTTAATGAGGTAAATGAAAAACTGAGCCAAGAAAATATTTCTAAAATTAAAAATATTATAAAATGGCTTTTAGATTCTTACTATCGAGCTACTGGGCTGGGAGTGATTTTTATAGATAGAAAGGGCAAGATATTTTCGCCTTTAACTTCTATTCGATATTTTTGTAATTTTTGTAAATTAATTCAAAGTAGGGAAGAAGGGGAGAGAAGGTGTTTGGAGACTTTCCATAATAGTGCTTTAAAGAGTATCGAGTATGGATTTCCTTATATTTATCAATGTTATGCTGGTATTATTGAATGGTCTGCTCCTTTCTTATTCGAGGGTGAATTTTTAGGCTCCTTTGTTTCTGGTGGAGTTTTGATGAGAAAACCAGATTCTTCTTTTTTAAAAGAGATCAAAAAGGTAGATAAAACTTTAGGAATAGAGGAGTCTCGTTTAGAGGAGGTTCTTAAGAAGGTTGAAATAGTGTCAGAAAAAAAAGTAAAAGCAGCTGCCGATATTTTACAAATTATGGCTAATTATTTAGCAAAAATGGAGTTAATAGATATTAAATTACGCCAGGAGAGATATATTCAACAAGCAAAAATTTCTGAAGAAATACAGAGGATAAAAAGAAAAGAATTAGAGTCACTTGAAAAGGAAGAGAAAGATGAAAATTCATTTATTTCTATCAGTTCACTCTACCCTTTAGAGACAGAGAGAGAATTACTGAGAAGAGTTAGATTAGGGGATAAAGAAGGAGCAAAGGAAGTATTAAATGAGATTTTGGGGAAAATATTGTTTAAAAATGCCGGTCAAATAGAATTAATTCGAGCTCGACTCTTGGAACTGGCAGTCGTTCTTTCTCGAGCTGCAGTAGAAGCTAAAGCAGAATTAGAAATGATTTTAGGTTTAAATTTTGAATATATCCAAGAATTAGGCAAGATTAAGTCTATTGAAGAGTTGTGTATTTGGATTGTAAAAGTTTTAGATAGATTTACCGAATCAGTTTATGAGAACAGAAATATTAAAAATGTAGATATGATCAGAAAGACCAGAGAATTTATTCGAGCAAATTATAAAAAAAAGATTAAATTAATAGATATAAGTAAGGCAATTTATCTAAGTCCTTATTATTTAAGCCATATTTTTAAAAAAGAAACTGGATCTACTCTATTGGAATATCTAACTAAAGTCCGTATTGAGGAAGCTAAACGATTATTAGAAAATACTCCCTGGAATACCACTCGAATTTCTTTTGAAGTAGGTTGTTCAGATCAAAGCTATTTTTGTAAAGTTTTTAAAAAAATTGAAGGTGCATCCCCTTCTGATTATAAAAAAAGAATGAAAAGATGACTAATTTATTTCGATATTATACTTAAATATATCTCCAATATACCTCTTATAAGCCTCTTAGTTTCATATTAGTTACACCCAAAAATATTTTATTTCTCATTTTTTAAATTTTCTTCATCTGATCAATCAAAGCTTAAATGGGATCAGATGAATAATAATATTTTCTTAAAAAAGCAAGATATTACCTAATAGCACAACAATATGTATAGTTTTGATACAGCTTATTTTATAAACTTAATTTAGATTTTTTAAAAAAGATTGGGAGGTAATATTATGGTAAATTTAAATAACATTTCAGAAGCTTTGCAAAGCGGAAGGGCGGAAAAAGTACGTGAACTGGTTAAACAAGCGTTAAATGAAGATATAATTCCTAAAAAAATTTTAGAGGAAGGCTTGATCCGAGGAATGTCTATTATTGGAGAAAAATTTAAAAAAAATGAAGTATATGTTCCCGAAGTCTTAATTGCTGCTCGCGCAATGCATGCCGGAATGGATGTTTTAAAGCCCAAATTGACTGAAACCGGGGTAAAGAATCTAGGTAAAGTAATAATAGGTACTGTAAAGGGAGATTTACATGATATTGGAAAAAATTTGGTAAAAATGATGTTAGAGGGTGCGGGCTTTGAAGTAATAGATTTAGGAGTAGATGTCTCTGCAGAAAAATTTGTGGAAGCTGTAAAAGAACATCAGCCTAATATAATAGGGATGTCTGCCCTTTTAACCACTACCATGGTTAATATGCCGGAGGTGATAAAAGCGCTTGAGGTTGCAGGATTAAGAGATAAAGTAAAAGTAATGGTTGGAGGGGCACCAATTACTCAAAATTATGCTAATCAAATAGGGGCAGATGGATATTCTCCCGATGCTGCTTCTGCTACAGATAAAGCAAAAACTTTTTTGAGTTAAATATTTTATCTGCTTTAAGGAAGTGTTTTTGTATTTATGAATATTAATAGAATTATTAGAGAAAAAAATCTGGTAATCCCTTTGCTCGGCGCACCAGGAACTATTCTTTCAAAGACCACCTTAAAAGAGAATCTTACTAATTCCGAAGTACAATATAAAACTCTTTCTATACTAATAGATAAATTTAGTCCTGATGGTATTTTCCCTATGATGGACCTTACGGTAGAAGTCGAAGCTTTAGGGTCAGAAATAAACTTTCCCGAAAATACTAATCCTTCGGTGGCGAAACCGCTGATTAAGAACAGAGAGGATCTCAAGATTCTGAAAGGTAATTGGCAGGGAATTAGCGGGAGGATGAAGGTTTTTATAGAAGTTATGGAAAAGATAGCCAAAAAATATTCTATAATAAAAGGTGGCTATGTAATTGGACCTTTTACCATGGCTGGTGAATTTATGGGAGCTAATGATATAGCTATGCAGGCAATGTTAAATCCGGAACTGGTAGCTGAGTTGGTGAATTTTTCTCTGGAGGTAATTAGTGAATATGCTAATGCTCTTTTTAATGCGGGAGCAGATGCGATAGCGGTCTTAGAACCATTGGCAGTTATACTTTCACCAAAGAAGTATAAAGAATTTTCTCTCTATCCTTTTAAAAAATTGGTTTCTAATCTTAATAATAAACCCTTAATATTACATATTTGTGGAAATACTAATCATCTGATAAAATCAATGTTGGATTCAGGTGCGGTAGGGTTAAGTTTGGACAGTGTAATAAATTTTGAAGAACTAAAAAAGATAATTCCCCAAGAAATTACCCTTATGGGCAATTTAAACCCAGTTAAAATATTTTTGCAATCTACACCTCAAGAAGTGGCCAGGGCAACAGAAAATTTAAAAGGAATCATGAAAAATTCTAATAATTTTATATTAAGTTCAGGATGTGATATTCCTCTAGATGCCCCTTTAGAAAATATTGCAGCCTTTATGAAAGCAGCACGGGGAAAAATTAATTAACTTGGGGAGTTTAATAATAATAGGTGAACGGCAAAATGCTAAAAATAGCTTTCTTACCGGATAAGAAAAATATTACAGTAAATAAAGGAATCACTGCATTGGAAGCACTGGAAAGGGCGAGGATAAATATTGATACTCCCTGCGGTGGAAAGGGAATTTGTGGTAAGTGTAAAATATTAATCAATAAAGGAATTACTACTGCCACTCCAATAGAAGAAGAACTTTTATCAGAAGAAGAAATAAAAAAAGGTTTTAGGTTGGCCTGTCAAGCTAAACTTTTTAAGGATAGTATAATAGAAGTACCTTCAGAAATTAGATTAGATTTTAAAAGAGTATTTTCTTCTAATTTAAAGGGAGATATTCATCGTACCAAAAATAATTTTTCTCTGGAGTCTAATTTAAAGAAAGTATTTTTAGATTTGGAAAAACCTTCTTTGGATGACCAGAAGTCAGATTGGGAAAGAATTAAAGATGGACTATCTTTGAAAAAGATAGAAAATATTTCTAATTTAAAAATATCTCTACAGATATTAAAAAAGATTCCTATTTTAATTAGAAAAGCCGATTTTAAAATAACAGTTACTATCTGTAATGACGAAATTATTGATCTAGAAAGCGATAATACTGCGAAAAAGAGTTATGGTATTGCCTTTGATATTGGGACGACTACAGTAGTGGGATATTTAATTGATTTGGGAAGCGGTGAAGAGCTTTCTGCTGTAGCCAAGACTAATCCCCAGGTTATTCATGGTGATGATGTTATTTCCAGAATTGGATTTGCCCAACAACCTAAGGGCGGTTTAGAAAAATTACAAAAAGAAATAGTAATTACTTTAAATGAAATAATCAGAGAGACTACTCAGAAAGCGGAAATAGATAAAAGCAATATTTACGAAACTGTAATCGTTGGTAATACTTGTATGCACCATCTCTTTTTAGGTCTTAATCCTATTAATTTAGCACCTTCGCCTTATATCCCAGTTATAAAGGAAAGCCTTAGCCTGAAGGTAAAAGATATTCCTGGGTTATCACTTAATCCAACTGCTAATATTTATATGCTCCCTAATATTTCTGCCTTTGTAGGAGCAGATATTTTAGCCGGGATCCTATCTACTTCTATGTGGAGGGAAGATAAAGCTGTTCTTTTGGTGGATTTAGGGACTAACGGAGAAGTAGTTTTAGGTTCAAAGGGGGAATTATGGGCTTGTTCAGCGGCTGCGGGACCGGCTTTTGAGGGGTCTCGCATTAGTTCAGGAATGAGAGCGGCGGAAGGGGCCATAGATAAAGTTAAAATAGATAATAAGTTTATTATTTATAAGGTAATAGAAGATGGTAAAGTTAGAGGTATTTGCGGTTCGGGATTAATTGACTTAATTGCTGAATTACTCAAATTAGGACTGATAAATAAGAGTGGCAAGCTTATAGATAGAGAAGAAGGTAATTCCGAACTGAGCGAAGAGATTAGAAAAAGAATTATTAAAGGACAAAAAGGTAATAAATTTCTTTTAGTAAAAGATAAAGAAACAGAAAACGGGAAACCCATTTATCTTACCCAGAGAGACATTAGAGAAGTACAATTAGCTAAGGCTGCAATATTTGCGGGTATAAAAATACTTTTAAAAGAAGTAAATATTCCCCTAGAAGATATTCAAGAAATATTCTTAGCCGGAGCATTTGGTAATTTTATTGATAAAAAAAGTGCGGTAAGGATAGGATTACTCCCTAATTTACCATTAAAGAAAATAGAATCAGTCGGCAATGCAGCGGGAAGAGGAGCAGAGATAACTTTATGCTCGAATAAGATGAGAGAAGTAAGCGAAGAAATATCTAAAAAAGTTAAATATGTGGAATTATCTTCTCGCCCCGATTTTCAGGAAGAATTTATAAAAGCAATGATTTTTTAATGTCGTAGTCTAATAATTTTCTTCTGCCTTCTGAAGAGGGCGTGCGATGTGTAGCTGGACCAATACGAGATTATAATGGAAAAGTAATTGCTTCTATGAGTATTTCTGGGCCAGCATTTAGAATAGATGAAAGTAATATACCGAATATAGCTAAAAAAGTTAAAGAATGTTGTGATTGTATTTCTAAGGAAATGGGGTATATTCCCCAATAAATTTAATATAATTGATAAAAATAAAATAATGTAGGAGGATTTATAATGTTTGATAAAGAAAAATACGGCAAGATATTAGTTCCCTTGGTAACCCCCTTTAAGGAGGATCAGAGCGTAGACTATAAAGCAGCAGTAAGCATAGCTGAAAAATTAATCGAAGATAATATGGCTGATTCTATAATACTATCCGGAACAACCGGTGAATTTTTTACTATGAATTTTGAAGAGAGGGCAAAACTCTTTCAAGTTATTAATGAGGCTGTAGGGGATAAAATCCCCCTGATTGCCGGGGTAGGTTCAGTCTCTACCATGGAAACTATTGCTCTGGCCAAAAAAGCAGAAGAGTTAGATTACACCACTGCTATGGTTGTTTCTCCCTATTATACCAAACCCACCCAGATAGAACTCTATAATCACTTCAAGAAGGTGGCGGAGTCAGTACATATTCAATTAATGCTTTATAACATTCCTATCTTCACCGGAGTTAATATTTTTCCTGAAACGGTAGCCAAACTTTCAGAAATAGAAAATATCGTTGCCATAAAAGAAGAGGCAGAGCTTAACCCTAAACAGATGACTGAATTTATTAATGCTACTCCAGATGATTTTATAATTTATTGTGGAGATGACACGATGATCCTCGAAGCCTTTGCCCAGGGAGGAGCAAAGAGAATAGGAGGAATAATCAGTGGTGCTTCTCATATAATAGGAGTGCAATTAAGGGATATGATTGAAATGTTTCTTAGTGGTAGGATTCAAGAAGCAGCAGAGATACAGCAGAAGTTTTTACCTCTATTTAGAATAATGGGACAAAATGGTAGGACTAATCCTTGTTCTCTTTTAAAAGAAGCTATGAAGATGGTAGGCTATAATGCCGGGATTCCTCGCCTACCTTTGACTCCTGGTACAGAAGAAGAGATAGCAAAAATTAAGAAAGTCATGGAAAAACTCAGAATCATATAATTATTTAAATTAAAGGTTTATATTTTTACATTTTAGAAGGATTATAAATGAAGATTGAAATAGAAAGATTAATCAAAATTATTAATCTGAAAAAAAGAATAGACCCCCAAGGGAAGGAGAGGATTGCTCGAGTTTTAGAAAATAAAACAGTAGATACCTTACCCTTAATTTTTTGGAGACCTCAAAATGTTTCTGTTCCGGGAAAGACCTACGATATGGAAGAACAATTTTATGATAAAGAAAAGATGTTGTATGGTCATTTAGAAGAGATAGAACTTTGTGCTCAAAATACCTTTGATGCTTTATTGTGTTTGCGCCCTAATTTTGGAACCATATTTATTCCGGCTATGTTTGGATTAGAATATAAAGTACCTAAAGATAGTTTTGCCTGGATAAATTCACATCTTAGTAAAGAGGAAATAAAGAGATGCAAACTTCCAGATGTGGATAAAACAGATTTAATGAAAAGAGTCATTGAATATATCCAATTTTTTAAAGAGAAATTACCTGAATGGATTCAGGTGTATCTACCTGATACTCTTGGCCCCTTTGAAATTGCTCATTCAGTTTATGGGCACGATATTTTCTATGAAATTTATGATGACCCTAAATTTGTTCACTATCTTTTAGGTCTTTGCACTGAATTATATATTCAAGTTACTGAAAAATTGAAAAAAGTTATAGGCGAAGAGAGGGAAAGTTGCTACCACGGGCATGCTTTAGTCCGAGGAATTTATATGAGAAATGGTGGTGTTCGAATTTCTGAAGATAGTGCTACCTTACTATCCCCCGAGCATATTGATGAATTTGTTATTCCTTACGATAAAAAAGCCTTAAGAGCATTTGGAGGAGGGTTTGTTCATTATTGTGGGAAGCACGAATATTTGTTGGAGGCTTATTTACAGTTAGAGGAAGTGCGAGCAATTAATTTGGGCAATCCTGAAATGTATAAATTTAATCCTACTATGCAAAAGTTTTTGAATTATGGAAAATGTTATTTTGGTTTGTGGCCTAGAAAAGACAAAGAAACTTTGGAGGAATATATTCACAGAATGAAAGAGGTTACTGATTCAGGTACAAGGGGTTTGATACTTCATTTTGATGAAGCTATGTTTCCAGGATATTCTTGCCAGGATATTTTACAAAAATGGAGAGCAGTAATGAGTTTTTAGAATAAAGGAAAAGGACCAAATTTAAATTATGATGTAACGTTGAAGATTAAAGAAAAATTTTTTTAAGATAACAAAATAGAGTATAATAATATTAGTCATAATCAGCAGAAGATTTAATAATAAAAATAGTTTAATCAGGGCAAGTGATTTATCCATTGACTGCTCTATAAAGGAGGTGTTGAAGAGGGCATTAAAAGATATTTTTAGTGGAAAGCATAATAGACAGAAAGTATTTTTAGCTAGTAAATAAAAATTAAAGGAGGATTTCAAAATGAAATTCAGAAAGCTAGAAATTATTTTAGTGGTCTTTGCTTTACTCTTGATTTTTAGTTATGCAAATGTCTTTGCAGCAGATGTTAAACTTACTTGGTCTTCCATAAGTGTGCCGGGAGATGCGCATACAGAGGCAATGAAAGTTTTCAAGGAGGAAGTAGAGTATCTTTCGGCAGGGCACATAACTGTAGATCTTTATGTTGCAGGTCAGATTTACACTCAGGAAGCAGAATTAGCAGCCTGTCGAGAAGGGACCTTAGATATGTCCTATTATAGTGATGCCTGGTTAGCTGAATTCGTTCCCTATCTATCTATGTTCAGTGCAGTCTATACTTTTAGTGGTTATAATCATATGACTAAAGTATTAAATGGTGAGATCGGAAAAAAGATTTTTGAAGAAGTAGCTCAAAAAACTGGTGTACGTCCTCTGGCAGCTTTCTATCTGGGAACCAGACAACTTAATTTAGTAGAAAAAGTAGGTCCAGTTAGAACTCCTGAAGAGATGAAAGGTGTTAAGCTGAGAACACCGGCTAGCCCTACTTGGATTGCTTTAGGTAAAGCTTTAGGTGGTAGTCCTACTCCTATGAGTTTTGGAGAAGTGTATACAGGATTACTAACTGGTGCTATCGAAGGTCAAGATAATCCCCTTCCTACTGACAAAAATGCTAAGTTTTATGAGGTAACTAAATATATAGTGCTTACCAATCATGTAGTCAATTCTGTATGGCCAACTATAAATGAAAAGAAATGGCAGTCATTGAGTGAGATAGATCAATTAGTAATACGCAAAGCTATCGAAAAAGCACGAAAATTCTGTGATGAAACCAACCTGAAGGCTGAAGCGGAGTTACTTGATTTCTTTAGAGGGCAGGGATTGATTATTATTGAAGATCCAGATAAAGAAGCCTTTGCTGCCTATGCCAAGAATTCTTATGCTACAGAGAGCAAAGATATTTCCAAAAATTGGGATATGGTTCTCTATGAAAAAATTCAGGCACTAAAATAATCATCAATAGAATGGTGAGGTAATTTTACTGGAATAGAAAGCGAGGGTCTCATTGGTAATGGTGAGACCCTCGCTTATAAAGGAGACTGAAAAGTTACGAAAAATATAAAACTCTGGAAGAAAATAAGTATTTTTATACTTGATTTTATAGAAGTCTACACCTCAGCGATAGTTTTTTTCTTATTATTTATTGTTTTTATGTTAGAAATATTTTACCGTTATTTTCTGGTTCCACTTACCTGGACTTTAGAATTTACGCTGATAGCTTTTATCTGGGTAACACTACTGGGGGCCTGTTTTGCCCAGCGAGACTCTTCTCATGTGATGTTTACTATGATCTATGATAAAGTCAAACCCAGGACTCAAATATGGATGAGAATAGTGGGAAATACCTTAGTATTTATTGCTTTTTCTATTTCTCTTTATCCAACTTATCGGTATATAAACTTTATGTCTTTTAAAAAGTCTGATGTGCTTAAGATTCCTATGAGTATAGCTTTTTCACCTTATATTGTGTTTCTTATTATTATGATTGGGCGATTGGGCTACGATATTGTCACAGATTTTAAAAAACTTAACCGAGGAGAGAATTAGGATGAATATTCCGCTACTGGTCTTTATATTGTGTTTTATTTTAACTTTTATTTTAAGAATCCCTATTGCCTTAGGTATGTTGATGAGTTCAATCTATTATTTTGTCTTAGCTCCTGGTCCAGCTACTGGTGTACAAATGGCTGCAACCCAACTACTAACTAATCTCAACGTAAACTTTATCCTTATTGCAGTTCCTCTCTTTGTTTTTACTGCCAAAGTGATGAATACTGGAAAAGTTACTGAAATGGTATTTAAATTTGCTAACATTCTTGTTGGTAAATGGAGAGGAGGAATGGGACATGTTAATGTAATTGCTTCTCTTATATTTTCTGGAATGACTGGTTCCGCCATTGCCGATGCCTCAGGTTTAGGAATTATGGAAATAGAAGCTATGCGAAAACAAAATTATGATGACGGGTTTAGTTGTGCCATTACGGCAGCCTCAGCAACTATTGGCCCTATTTTTCCACCCAGCATTCCTATGGTAATTTATTCTATGTTTTCTGGTGCTTCTATTGGTAAACTTTTTTTAGGTGGGATGATACCGGGAATTTTAATTGCTATAGCTTTAATGATTTATGTTGCTTATATCTCGAAAAAGAGAAATTACCCTATAGGGGAAAGCTATCATTTTAGGGAACTTATTAAAATTATTATTAAAACTTTTCCCGCTCTTTTAACTCCGGCAATTCTTTTGGGTGGTATCTACAGTGGAATTGTGACTCCCACTGAAGCAGCTGCCTTGGCAGGATTTTATGCAATTGTCATTTCATTTTTTGTCTATCGAGCTATCGGTTTAAAGCAATTGCTCGATGTGATTATAGATACTGTTAAAACAACTGGCACTCTCTCTCTTATTGTTGGTGCTGCCTTTAGCTTTTCATATATTGTGGCTATAGAACATATTCCGGATATGCTATATGGAAGTTTATCAACCGTAATTCAGAATAAATACTTGATGCTCTTAATTATAAATATAGTTTTTCTTATTCTGGGAATGTTTGTGGATACTTCTTGTATACAGGTAGTATTTGTCCCCATGGTTTTGCCTTTAGTAAAAGCTCTGGGAATTGATTTGGTTCATTTTGGGGTAGTAATTGTTTTAAATATGATGATAGGTTTATCCACTCCTCCTTTTGGTATGTTACTTTTTATTGTATCTGGTATTTCAGGTACACCACTGAAAGTAATTATTAAAGAAATTTTTCCTATGCTTTTAGTATTAATCGGTGTACTTTTTTTAATTACTTATATTCCGGAAATTGTAATGTTTATTCCTAATACTATATGGAAATAAATATTATGTTTGATTTTAAAGAATAACTAAATCCTATTTTGCTTTAAATATTATGAACATATTAAAATTAAGAAATCATATTCCCATAAGTGGTCCGGCAAGAAGAGAACCTGCTGATGGCACTGAGTCAGATATGCGAGTCTCTTTAGGTTTTGAACCCGCTTGGTTTCACCAGCGATGTGGTATTGATTTTTCAGAAAAGTGGCATATAAATCCTTTTTATCGCTATGCGAGTTTGATAAAAATGAAAAAAGAACTGTGCCAGAAATTTCCTTCAGTTTCTTACTGGAGTGAGGATTATAAAGATGATTTAGCTACTATTTCAGGATGTTATGGTGCTTATGTTATTCCAAAAATATTTGGGTTTCCTTTAGTATACGAAGAAGATAGGTGGCCTGTTTTAGATAAAAACAAAAAGAAACTTACCGAGAAAGAAATGGAAAAACTAAACATTGATAATCTTCTTTCTAGTCCATTGGTGGAAGAATTATTTAATCAGATAGATATTATTGAATCAAAATGGGGGAAAATACATGGCTATTTAAACTGGCAAGGTGTTCTCAATAATGCTTTTCACTTAAGGGGAGAGAATATTTTTACTGATTTTTATGATAAGCCAACTCTGGTGCATTATTTTTTCTCAATAATTTGTGAAGCAATGATAAGATTAGCTCAAAAAGTTCAAAAGAGACAGCGAGAATCCGGATTTTATATTAATCATTTTTGTGTAAGTAACTGTACAGTTAATATGGTATCTCCCCAAATTTATCGAGAGTTTCTTTTTCCCTATGATAAGAGGATTGCAGAAAGTTTTGAAAGATTTGGTATGCACACTTGTAATTGGGAGGTTACTCCTTATTTAGAAGAGATAAAAAAATTACCCAAAGTTGGTTATCTGGATATGGGGATGATGTCTGATCTGAAGAAAGTTAAAAAAATGTTTCCTGAAGCAAGGAGAGCAGTTATGTATTCACCCGTTCGATTGCAGGAGGCAAATTTAGATGAAATTAAGAAAGATATGAAAAAAATATATAATGAGTTATCCCCCTGTGATGTGGTGATGGCTGATATTGAAGCTACCACCAGTGATAAAAGAGTAAACGAACTATTGCAAATATGTAAGAATTTAGAATTAAGAAAAGAATAAAATAAAGCAACTAAATTAAGGTAAACTTATAGGATAGGGGAATAGCTTAAAATTCCCTTGTCTAGATTAAGATTTAAATAAGAGATATAGTGAATATCGAAGGTAAAGGAGTAAAATTAATGATCAATATTATAGGAAAGAAAAGATTAGAAGGTATTATTCCGGCTTCGATTTTACCGGTAAATGAGAATGGAAAAATTAATTTTAAATTTTTAGAGAAGCATGTTGTCTATCTTATTTCTGCCGGTGTAGATGGTCTTTTTATTAATGGAACAACAGGTGAAGGAGCCTGGTTAACTATCGAGGAAAAAATACAAGTAATTAAGACCATAAAAGAAATTAGTAAGGGTAAAGTATTCCTTTGCGCGGCGTGCCTTCAACCCTCCACAGAAATGGTGATTAATGAAATTAGGGCTTTTGAAAAATATGAACCAGATTATATGGTGGCTGTAACTCCTTATTATTATAGTGTTCCACAAGAGGCAATTATGGAACATTTTAAAAAAATTGCTCATTACAGTTCAGTACCGTTAATTATATATAATATCCCTCAATGTACCCATAATAAAATAGAACTGAACACAGTATTAGAGCTCGCCAAAGAAGAAAATATCGCTGGCATAAAGGATAGTTCTGGAGATTTTATATCTTTTACTCGAGGAGTATATACACCAGTACCTAATTCTTTTTCTTGGATCCAAGGTGAGGACTATTTGGATGGTCCTGCTTTTAATATCGGGGCTGATGGTATAGTTACCGGTTTAGGAAATGTATTTGTAGAACCGTATGTAAGGATGTATGAAGAAGCGAAAAAAGGAAACTATCAGGAAGTTAATGAAATACAAAAGAGAATTAATGAACTATATGAAATAATACAGCTTACTGGAGGGAAAGTAATTCCAGCAATTAAATCTGGAGTTGCTTTATTAGGAAGAAGTACCAAATGGATGAAAATGTTTTCTCTAACTTTAGGTAAGGAAGATATAGAAAAAGTGAAAAGAGTAATTATTAAACTTGGTTTACTTAGCGAGAAATAGAAGCTAAAAGAGATTATAAATTAGAAATGTTATTTTTAAAAATTATATAGTAGGTCCTGGACAACGCACAGCGAGAGATTGACAAAAATATAGAAAATATATTAAACTATAAGACAATAAAGAATTTTATGGATGGTATGATTTTTGAGAAGTGGAATAATATTAGAAAAATTTTTGGAATGATTTTGAATAGTGTCAAGGGTGTTTTTTTAATCTTTCAAATTGATGGAGATGGTGCATATGGAAGAATGTAATAATTTGGAGAAAGGAGGGAAGAGTAGAAAATTATTCTGAAAAGAAGAAGTCTTGCCTGATCGGCAAGGATTATAAAATTTAAAGTACTAAAGGAGGTACAAAATGTCTTATTATTATGAGTATGAATTAGGAAAGGCAGCTAAAATTCTTTGTGAAGACCTCTTCAAATTGAAACCAGGAGAAACATTTGTCATTACTGCGGACACGGAATGCGAGAAGAGGGTTATCGACGCTACAGCTACAGCCGCTTTTGCATGTGATGCTAAACCCATGGTTATTTACACAGCTTCACCATTGGGCGTGGGAAAAGCAGCAGATCCCATGCTTCCCTTAGAATCTCTCACAGCCGCTCTTTTAAAGGCCGATGCTTGGGTGGAGTTCAACAACAAGTGGTTGCTTTATTCTACTCCTTATGACATCGCAATGAAAGAGAACAAAAAGCTCCGTCATCTGTGCTTGGTAGGAATGAATGTGGACATGATGGTCCGCAACATTGGAAGGGTAGACTACCCAAATCTGGAAAAATTTATGATGCTGGTTACCAAAAAAACCTTATCCGCCAAACATATGCGGATTACCACTCCAGCTGGCACAGACGTGGAGTTCAATAACGAACCTGGTCGCAAGCCAATTATGGAGCTTGGTTATGCTGATACTCCAGGATCTCACATGATGGCCGGACAGATCGGCTGGTCTCCAAATTTCGAGTCCATTAACGGAACAATCGTTTTTGACGGTTCCCTCGTTCCCCCTATTGTTGGCATTTTGAAAGAGCCAGTTCGTTTAACAATCAAAAAGGGAGAAACTGTGAAGATTGAGGGAGGAAAGGAAGCCACAGAGTATGAGAAGTGGCTTAAGAGCTTTAATCACCCACAGATGCTCAAGCTAGCCCATGTGTGTTATGGTTTTAACCCTGGGGCAAGACTGACAGGAGACATCCTAGAGGATGAAAGAGTCTGGGGTGGGACAGAATGGGGGCTTGGCAATGTTGGGGCCATACTCGTTCCTGGTGGGATTTCTGGACCCTCACACACCGATGGCATTTGCTTGAATTCCTCCGTATGGTTGGATGGCGTCCAGATTATGGACAAGGGTCAACTCTTAGACCCAGAACTTAAAAAGTTAGCAGAAAAATTAGGGAAAGTTTAAATTAAGAAGGAAG
>Ga0315284_10001306_pt1 | contig 35504 bp, 25 predicted proteins | sample YL17G09_16_MG_FD_203696 | JGI IMG/M metagenome (GOLD analysis project Ga0315284, IMG submission 203696) | Sediment microbial communities from Yellowstone Lake, YNP, Wyoming, USA - YL17G09_16 | ecosystem: Environmental > Aquatic > Freshwater > Lake > Sediment | place: USA: Wyoming | collected... | reverse complement strand
GACGAGGACGGCGCCGAGCGTTATCGGGAGATCCGCTCCAAGACCGGCGTGCCGATCTCCGGCGGCGAGAGGTTAACCTCCCTGGAGGAGCATCAGCGGATGCTGAAGGCCGGGGCCTACGCCATCGTGCAGCTCGACGCCAGCTTTCTCGGCATGACCAGCGCCTACCGGGTGGCCCAATCGTATCATCGAGCAGGGTTGCCCTGCATCCCGCACAGTTGGACCAACGCTATCGCCCACGCTGCCAATGCGCACCTGGTAGCGGCCATCCCTAATCGTGTGATGCTCGAGACCCAGCACATCGGCAACCCGATGCTGACCGAGCTGGTGGATCACCCCATCCCGGCGGACCGGGGCTTTATTGACGTGCCGGAGCGTCCGGGCCTGGGCATCGAGCTGAACATGGACGCGGTGGCCAGGTACCCGTTCGACGACAATGGTATATGGGCGCCCTGGCCACGCGCGTAGTATTGCCCTCACCCCCAGCCCCTCTCCCAATACTGGGAGAGGGGAGCAGGATCCCCCAGCCCCTCTCCCAATACTGGGAGAGGGGAGCAGGATCCCGCGGCGGTCTGCACGATGCGCGGTTGGCGCGACTAGACGAGGAAATAAAGCGATGATGAACGAACGCATTGATCTCAATGGCAGTTGGAGTTTGCGTTGGACCGACGGGCAGCGGGGCGACTATCTGCCGCGCGCGCTGGGCGAGCACTGGAACGCGCGTCCGGCCATCCCCGCCCAGGTGCCCGGCGAAGTGCACCTCGACCTGGTGCGCGCCGGGCTGCTGGCCGAGCCTGCACTGGGCCTCAACTGCCTGGCGGCGCGCTGGGTCGAGGAGACGATCTGGTACTACCGGCGCGCGTTCACCGCCCCGGCCCTGGCCGCCGGCCAGCGCGCGTACTTGCTCTTCGAGTGCCTCGACCTGGCGGCCGACGTCTATCTCAACGGGCAACAAGTCGGCCAGCACGCCAACGCCTTCTACCCCTGCCGTCTCGACGTGACCGCCGCCCTGCGCGAGGGCGAGAACACGTTCGTGGTCAGGATCGAGGCCGGGCTTTTTTCCGCAGCCGAGCGGTCCAGCAAGGGCTATGGCATGCGTCCCGACTCTGAACTGACCAAGCGCAACTGGCTGCGCAAGACCCAGTCCTCGTTCGGCTGGGACTGGTCCACGCGCCTGCTGAACGTGGGCATCTCTGGCGACGTGGCGCTCGAGATCTGCTCCGGCGCTCGCTTCGATCGCCTGGTGGCCCTGGCCGAAACAAGCCCCGACTTGAGGCAGGGCGTGGTCACCGGACGGGTGTTCGTCGAGGGCCTGCGGGACGAGGCGCAGCCGGGCGTGCTCACGGTCGAGATCGAGGGCGCCGGGCGCCAGGCCAGCGCCGAGGTGGAGATCCGGCCCGGCCTAAACGCCGTCGAGGCGCAGGTCACGCTGCCCGAGCCGGAACTGTGGTGGCCGGCGGGGCACGGGGCGCAGCCGCTGTACACCGTGCGGGCGACGCTGACGCTGGATGGCGAGGTCGTGGGCAGCGAGACGCGCCGGGTGGGCTTTCGCCGCGTGCGCATCAACCAGGAGCCGCACCCCGCGGGCGGGCGCTATTTCGTCGTCGAGGTCAACGGCAAGCCGATCTTTGCCAAGGGCGGCAACTTTGTGCCGGCCGACATGATCCTGGCCCGCCTGGACCGCGACCGCTACGTTGCGCTCGTCGAGCGCGCCCTGGAGGCCCACTTTAACCTGCTGCGCATCTTTGCCGGCGGCCTGTACGAGGCGGATGAATTCTACGATCTGTGCGATGAGCGCGGGATTATGGTATGGCAGGAGTTTATCTTTACCTGCGGCAAGTACCCCAGCACCGACGAGCAGTTCCATACCGACGTGATCCGCGAAGCAACGTACCAGATACGGCGGCTGGCGCACCATCCCAGCCTGGTGGTGTGGTGCGGCAATGGCGAGATCGAGTGGCAGTGGTACGGCATGTACGAGGTGGAATCATATCTCTCGAGTACGAACGCGCTGGGTGTCCGCTGCCCCGACTATGCCATCTATCACCTGATGCTGCCCGTGCTCCTGAAGCGTGAGGACGGCACACGGTACTATCAACCCTCCTCACCCTTCTCGCCCGACCACGAATTGCCCAACCGTGACGACATGGGCGACCAGCATCCGTGGAGCATTGGCTTTGGCAACACCGACTTTCGCGGCTATCGCCAGATGGTCTGTCGCTTCGCCGACGAGGGCGGCACGCTCGGCCCCACCGCCCTGCCGACGGTGCGGGCCTGCTTGCCGCCCGGGCACGAGCGCCCGCACTCGCTCGCCTGGGAAGTGCACGACAACTCTGTCGCTTCCTGGGGCGAGCGGCCCTTTCCGGACGACATGCTGGTGCAGTGGCTGGGCAAGCCGGTGCAGGACATGAGCCTCGAAGAGTACGTGTACTGGGGTGGGGTGCTGCAGGGGGAGGGGCTGGGCGAATACATCCGCAACTTTCGCCGGCGCATGTTCGACGCGGCGGCGGCGGTTTTTTGGATGTATAATGACTGCTGGCCGATGGTGCGCAGTTGGACGATCGTGGACTATTACCTGCGCCGCACGCCCTCGTTCCACCCGGTGCGGCGCGCCTTCCAACCGCTCATCGTGGCGCTGGCGCTGGAGGGCGCGGATAAAGAGCATCCGGAGCGGGTGCAGGTTTATGGCGTGAACGAGGGTCCGCCCTGGACGGGTGAACTGCGCTGCGGCCTGTTCGGCCTGGCAGGTGGGTACCCGCTGGATGTGCGCCGCGCGGTGGAGCTGCCGGCCAACGCCTCGACCCTGCTCGCCGAGTTCGAGGCGGCCGAGTGGCAACGGCTGGGTGAAAAGACCCATGGCGCTTTTGCCATGCTGTCTCGAGATGGCCGCGAGGCGGCGCGCGACCGGCTGTTCCTGCCGTTCTTCAAGGAGATGGCGTGGCCGCCGGCAAAGGTCGCGGTGCAGCGCGAGGGCGGCCAGGCCATCTTTAGGAGCGACGTCTTTGCCTGGCGGGTCTGCCTGGACCTCGACGGCGAGATGGCGCTGCCCGATAACTTTTTCGACGTGCTGCCGGGCATCCCCACTGTGCTCGACTGGCCGGCGTCCCTGGGCGAGCCGAGATTAATGCGCGTCGGCAATCCCGGCGCAGAGTGAGCCGGTCGTGGGCAGGCCGGCCGATCAAGGAGGAGACGATGTCTGGAAAATTAGGAGTGGCAATCGTCGGCTGCGGCAACATTGCCGAGCCTTACGCCAGCACACTCAGCAACTATCCGCAGATCGAGCTGCTGGGCGCGACCGACCTCATCCCTGAGCGCGCCCAGGCCCTGGTCGGCAAGTATGGCGGGGTGGCCTACCCCACGCTGGCCGACGTGCTGGCCGACGACCGGGTGGACGTGGTGCTCAACCTGACGATCCACGACGCCCACACGGCGGTCATCACCCAGTCGCTCAACGCCGGCAAGCACGTGCACAGCGAAAAACCCCTGGCCATGACCTATCCGGAGGCCAAGGCGCTGGTGGACCTGGCCGAGGCCAAGGGGTTGCGGCTGAGCTGCTCGCCGATCACTTTTCTGGGCGAGGCGCAGCAGACGGCGTGGAAGGCCATCCGCGAGGGCCGCCTGGGGCCGGTGCGCGTGGTCTATGCCGAGGCGAACCACGGCCGCATCGAGTCCTGGCATCCCAACCCGGAGCCGTTCTACAAGGTCGGGGCGCTGTTCGACGTGGGCGTGTATTTGCTGACGTTGGTGACGACCATGTTTGGCCCGGCGCGGCGCGTGACCGGTTTCGGCGCGCTGCTATACGCCGACCGGGTCACCAAGGAGGGCCGGCCCTTCCACATTGACACGCCGGACTGGGTGACGGCGGTGGTCGAGCTGGCGAACGGCACAGTCGTTCGCATGTCAACCAACTTTTACGTCGGCAAGCAGGGCAGGCAACACGGCCTGGAGTTCCACGGCGACGCAGGGTCGCTGCACCTGGGCTCCTTCCTCCACTTTGACACCAGCGTGGAGCTGGCCGCCTACAACGGCCGCTACGAGGCCATCCCCTACGTCCGCGAGCCTTTCAAGGGCATTGATTGGGGCCGCGCCCTGGCCGAGATGAGCGACGCCATCTGTGAGGGCCGGCCTCAGCGGGCGACCGGCGCCCAGGCCGCCCACGTGGTCGAGATCCTGTGCGCCATCGAAGAGTCTTTCACGCAGGGCCGCCCCGTGGACATCACGTCCACCTTCACGCCGCCCGCGCCGATGCCGTGGGCGCTGTAGAAAGAAGTATGGCAGAAATTACTACCACCCTTGGTCCTAGAACTGCGGCTGAGTTGGGCCTGATTTTGCCCCACGAACATATCTTTGTGGACTTTAGGCCCCCCGATCATCCCGAGCATGGTGCGGCCGAAGTGGCCGACGTGGTGGCTCTGATGGCGCCCGAGGTCAAGAAGGCCCAGGCGCTGGGCGTAACCGCTATGGCCGACTGCACACCGGTCGGTGTGGGCAGGAGGGCCGACGTCCTGAAGGCGGTCTCCGAGGCGACGGGGATGCCCCTGGTGGCGCCCACCGGGATCTACCGTGAACCCAAGATACCGGACTGGGCGCAAGCGGCGAGCGAAGCCAGGTTAGCCGCGTGGATGTTGAGCGAACTGCAAGGTGAAATCGAAGGCAGCGGAGTGCAGGCGGGTTGGATCAAGTTGAGCGCCGGCGATGACGGAATAACGGACTGTGAGGCCGAAATCCTGCGCGCGGCTGCCAGGGCGGGTCGAGAAACCAATGCCGTGATCGGGAGTCACACGGCCCGAGGCCGGGTTGTTCAGGACCAGCTCGACATTATCGAGGCGGTGGGGTACACGGCAGAACACTTTATCTGGATCCACACGCAAAAAGAGCCGGATTTCAACTGGCACCTGGAGGTGGCTCGACGCGGGGCGTGGCTGGAGTACGATGGAATTGGCTATGGTGATGACGAGTACTATGTGGAAACCATTCAGCGTGTGCTAGACGCTGGCCTGGTTGATCAGTTGTTGCTGAGCCACGACCGGGGCTGGTATGATCCGGCCAAGCCCGGTGGGGGTGAGCCTAGACCGTTCACTTATCTTTTCGAACAGTTTCTGCCCAAACTGCGCGCGGCCGGGGTGGACGAGGCAACGATCCGTCAACTCATGCATACCAATCCCTATCGGGCGTTCGCCCGTTGAGCCTTGGAGGCAACCGTTCGGATAGGTGTCCACTAGACAAGGAGGGTGATTATGAGGACTGTCGTCATCGGTGGAAGCGGGCATATCGGGACTTACCTGGTGCCCCACTTGGTCGAAGCCGGCCATGAAGTGATCTGTATCAGCCGCGGACAGCGCGAACCGTACCGACCCCATTCGGCGTGGAAGCACGTGCAGAGCATCACGATAGACCGCAAGGCAGCCGAAAGCGCCGGTACCTTTGGCAACCAAATTCGAGATTTGCGCCCGGACATTGTTATAGACAATATTTGCTTCACGCTGGATAGCGCGCGTCATCTCGTGGAGGCGCTGCGGGGGCAGGTGCAGCATTTCATCCTTTGCGGCACCATCTGGGTCCATGGACACAGTGTGAGCGTGCCCACGACCGAAGAGCAGCCCCGGCGTCCCTTTGGGGAATACGGCATCCAAAAGGCCGCTATCGAGGCGTACCTGTTGGATCAGGCGCGCACGGATGGTTTCCCTGCCACCATGCTGCACCCGGGTCACATCGTGGGACCGGGCTGGATTCCGCTGAACCCGGCAGGGCATTTCAACCCCCAGGTTTTTGAGAAACTGGCGCGCGGAGAAGAGCTGGCGCTTCCGAACCTGGGGATGGAGACCGTTCATCACGTGCATGCGGAAGATGTGGCCCAGGCATTTTGGAAAGCGATAGATAACTGGAGCAACGCGGTTGGGCAGAGCTTTCACGCCGTCTCGCCGGCCGCCCTGACCTTGCGCGGTTACGCCGAGGCAATGGCCGCCTGGTTCGGCCAGCCCGCTAACCTGTGCTTCATGCCGTGGGAACAATGGCGCACCACCGTTCCCGATAGCGATGCTGAGATGACCTGGTCTCACATTGCCCACAGTCCAAATTGCAGCATTGCCAAAGCGCGACGCCTCCTGGATTACCAGCCGCGCTACACGTCGCTTCAGTGCGTCTTTGAGTCGGTGGATTGGTTAATCAGGCAGGAGATCGTCAAAACGTAGGTAGCGACTGTCAAAGACCGACTATGAAGATGTCCAGAGAGGATAGATAAAATGGAGCAAACGAGTGGTGTAGTCATGAGAGTTCCACCCAAGTTTGTCCAATCGCCGCGCATACAGCGGCTGGCCCAGAGAAGCCGCGAGCTGGCTCTCAGCGGCAAGCGGAACCTGTATGGCATTGTTGGTGAGATGTTGGTATATGGCTGGCATGGAAGCGGATGGAATACATCCGAAGGAATACCTGCGGACGCGGAGAGACCGGTCCTGGGGGATCACGCCTGCTGGATAGACATTGGCCCTTTCCCCAAGCTGGACGAGATGCCGTCCAGGGTCAACGGCTATGAAGCCACCGGGGAGAGCTGGGGGCGCGATTATGCGTTCCTGTTGGACAACGCGCCGGTGGAGATCCACCCGGACGAGCGCATCGTCGGCGAGATCCACTGGGAAATGCACATGGTCAGGCAATACGAGTGGCCCGCCAGCGTGTGTGAATTGGGCCTGCGGGCGCGCGAGGTGGGCGCCGGAGGGATGAGCACCGGGCACACCTGCCCGGACCTGGCGATCGGCCTTGCCCAGGGCTGGGGCGGGATCCTGGAAAGAATTGTGGAGAGCCGGGCCAAGTACGAGCGGCTCGACAACGAGTCGAAAGCCTCCTACCTGCGCGGCCTGCAGATGATCTGCGAGTCGGTCATCCGCTTCATCCAGCGACATGCCGACGAGGCTCTCGAACTGGCGGAAAAAGAGACCGATCCCCGGCAGAAAGAGACCTACCTGCGGATCGCCCGCCGCTGCGCCCACATCGCCTGCCATCCCCCGCGTACCTACTACGAGGGCGTGCAGTGGATCCACTTTGCCGTGATCCTGGATCGCATGGTCGGCCACGGCAACGGCTACGGGCGGCTGGACCAGTACCTGATTGACCTGTACCGGAGGAGCAAGAGCGACGGCGATCTGTCGGACGAAGAGGCCAGGGAATACCTGACGGAAATGTTCCTCAAGCTGCGCGGGCAGTACTTTGGCCTGGGCGGCCGGAACGCGGCGCTCGAGGACGCGACGAACGAGATGAGCTTTGTCGTGTTGGAAGCCTACGACCTGATCGGCGATTACAACAACATCGGCGTCATGTGGCATCCGGACATGGACGAAAAGTTCTACGAGTACGCCTGCGACGTGCTGGCCCGCCACGGCGAATCCACGCCCGTGCTGATCAATCACGATCTGCTGCGCGAGGCCGAACTGCGTTCCGGCATACCGGAGGAGGACGCCTGGAAGGTATCGTACAGCGGCTGCCAATGGTTCTGCATTCCGGGCAGAGAGTACTGCGACCACGATGTCAACTCTATCGTCCTCTTCGAGCCGATGAAGAGGGCCATCGCGGCGGGGGTCGCGCAAGGGGTGCAGGATTTCGAGGCGCTGTATGCCCTCTTTGTGCAGGAGCTCGAAAGGACCGCTCGCGCCTTCCGCGATTTCAAGAACGGCCAGTGCGAGATACTGGGCGACCTGTGGCCGGAGATGTTCACCTCCATGAACAGCCACGGCCCCATCGAGCGGGGCCTCGACATGGTGGCGCCGCGCGGTGTGGACTATCAATTCACCTCGTGCAATATCCTGGGCATTCCCAACGTGACCGACTCGTTCCACGCCATCAAGAAGCTGGTCTTTGAGAGAAAGATGTACACGCTCGCGGAGGTGCAGGAGGCCACCGCGACCAACTGGCAAGGCCGCGAGCCGATGCGCCAGCGCTTCCTCAACCAGGACAAGTATGGCAACGACCTCGACGAGGTGGACGCCTTGTTCGTGCGCATCACCGAAACGATCGCCGACGTGCTGGGCCGCCTGTACAATCTGCGCGGGCAAGAGTTCAGGGCGTCGCTGTTCCACTTCCAGGGGCAGGTAGAGCCGGCCCTCATCGGGGCGACCCCCGACGGCCGGCTGGCCGAGGAGTACCTGGCCCACGGCATCAATCCCCAGCCCGGAAGGAACGACAAGGGGCTGCTCGCCACGGCCAATTCCATGGCCAAGGTGGATCAGAGGAAATTCCAGGGCGGCTCCCTGCAGGTCGAGATGCAACCCAGGTTCTTTGACGGCAAGGAAGAGATGTGGAAGTACGTCAAGAACTTTTCGCAGGCCTTTTTCATGAAAGGCGGGCTGCAGATCAATCTGCACCTCATGGACTTGGCCAAACTGCGCGACGCCATTGACCATCCCGAGAACCCCGAGTACCAGAACATCATCGTCCGGATCACGGGATACGCCACCCGCTTCGTCTCGCTCTCCAGGGTGTTCCAGGAGGAGTTTGTGGAAAGAGTGAACTATGAAGGGATATGACGCGGATGGGGGGGATGAGTACATCCCTTACATCCGGATGGATGATCTCAAATGCCTGGTGATTGATATCGCCCGTGGAACGACGCACGACGGGCCCGGCCTGAGGACGACCGTGTTTCTCAAAGGCTGCCCGCTGAATTGCTCGTGGTGCCAGAACCCGGAGGGGATAAAGCCCGGGCAAGAGGTCTGGTGGGATGCGCGCAAGTGCATCCACTGCCTGGCCTGCACAGAGGCCTGCCCGGTGGGCGCTGTGTTTGCGGATGGAATACATCCGGAGGATGAGAACGGGTTGCACATAGACCGGTCGAAATGCGTATTGCACGGGGCGTGCGTGGAGGCGTGCCCCGCGCATGCCATGTCGTTCACCGGCGCGGAATGGACGCTCGACCAACTGCTGGCAGAGGCACTCAAGGACAAAGACTATTACGAGGCGTTCGGCGGCGGCGTCACCGTTTCCGGCGGTGAGCCGCTGTACCGGTTCAAGTTCGTGGCCCGCTTCTTCGAAAGGCTGAAGGAAGAGGGGGTCAACACCGCGCTGGATACGTGCGGGTTCGCCTCGTCAGAAGCGCTGCTGGCCGTGTTGCCCTACACCGATCACGTGCTGTACGACATCAAGATCCTCGACGCAGAGGCGCACAAGGCACACACGGGCCAATCCAACGAGCTCATCCTGAGCAACCTGATGCTCATCGCCGACCATATCAGAAAGGTGAAGCGGGAGATGCGGCTGTGGATCCGCACCCCGCTGATCCCCGGCGCCACCGCTACCGAGGAGAACGTCGAGGCGATCGGCCGTTACATCCGCGACCACCTGCTGGACGTGGTCGAGCGGTGGGATCTGTGCGCCTTCAACAATGCGTGCCGAGCCAAGTACGAAAAGATGGGCCGGACCTGGAAATACCAGGACTGCAAATTGATGGGGCAAAATGTCATCAATCGGATGAAAGCAGCCGCCCTGTCAACGGGAATACGCGGATGGAATACATCCGGGGGCGAGAGACTCGTCGTGACGGGCCTGATCGCCAAAGAGAATAGTTGAGAACTCGTCAATTCACGTGTGGTGTTGGATGAAAGGAGACTGTCGTGCCAAACCTACTTGCTCAAGGAACTGATGTGGGTTATGCCTTTCTCGGTCCGGCTATTCCAAAGAGGATCAAGGCGTACCAGACCGGCATTACGCTGGGCGCTTATCAGCGGAGCGGGGTTGTCGTCGCGGATGGAAACCATCCGAGCGAGGATCTGAGCCCGTGGCGCCATGCGACGTTTCTCATCCAGGAAACCGTCGTGACGGATGCCGAGGGCAGGTTGGTCCTGGAGGCGGCCTTGTGTGAGACCACCGACCCGGATGGCGATCTGACGTGGTGTACCCTGTGGCGTAAGGCTGAGGGCCCTGCCACGCTTCAGCTCATCGCGGGAACCGGAAAGTGGGAAGGGATCTCCGGACAGGGCGAGATGTTGGGTTTCGTAGCGAATCGCGCCGATGATTACGTGATGCCCAAGTGGACGATCCACTGGGAGGTTGACCGGGAAAAGGGCCAAACCCCCGATGTCCCTATCGAGGAGGGGCGCTACGCCTACCACGACGTCGGCTTTAGCATCCACGGCCCGCACACGGTCGAGGCGACGAAGGAGCTGGCCAACGGCTTCAGGCTGGAGGTCAACAACCAGTCCGGCGTCCTGCTGAGCGAGAACCGCGAGGCGAGCAGCCCGCGCAATTTCGCCACGAGTTTCGACCGCGGCACCACCGTCATGAAGGGCGAGAAGCGCATCGCCGACGTCATGCTGCTCGAAGACACCGACCCCGACGGGGACGTCGTCTGGCTGTGTCACCTCTGGTGGTATGGCACGGGCCCCGGCCGCTACCGGTTCATCGGCGGCATCGGCAAGTGGGAAGGCATCACCGGCGAAGGCAAGACCCTGGGTGTTCTGCGCTACCGCAAGGACGATCACTGGATGCTCAGATCAGAGATGTACTGGAACATCAACCGGGAGGAATGAGGGATGACAGAGCGCATCAATACGCTGATTGCTCACGGGCACCTGTTCACCATGCAGGGCGCCGGCGTGGGCTACGTGGCCGATGGTGCGGTCGCCGTGCGGGGGACGCGCATCGTGGCCGTGGGGCCCACCGCCGAGCTGAGCGCCCGCTTTCAGGCCGACGAGACGATTGACGCCCGCAACTGCGCCGTGCTGCCGGGCCTGATTGACGCGCACATGCACACGCACCTGGCGATTGTGCGCGGCGTGGCGCAAGACGTGACGCACTGGATGCAAAAGGCGCTGGCGCCCTACTGGGACCATACCACGAGCGAGGCGCAGATGGCGGGCACCCGGCTCAACGCGCTCGAAGCCTTGAAAGCCGGCACGACCACGCACGGCGACTATGGCTTCCCCCGCCCGGGCTGGCCCGAGTTCTACGTCGAGTTGGGTGTGCGCGCCTGCCTGACGCCGATTTTCAACGCCCTGCCGCCGCGCGGCCTCAGTTCATCGAAACTGGGCGATCTCTACGAATTCGATATGCAGGTGGGGCGGCGAACGCTGGACAACGCGGTGGCCTTTGCGCGTGAATGGGCCGGCGCAGCCGACGGGCGCATCACCACCATGCTCGGCGTCCACGCGCCGGACATGATGCCGGTCGAGATGCTGCGCGAGGCCAAAGAGATCGCGCAGCGGGAAGGCTGGAAACTGCACACCCACCTTTCTCAGGGCGACCGCGAGACCGAGCAGATCCTCAAGCGCTACGGCAAGCGGCCGGTGGCTTTCGTGGCAGAGCTGGGCTACCTGGACGATCAACTGCTGGCCGTCCACCTGACCGACGCCACAGACGAAGAAGCGGCGCAGGTCGCCCGCAGCGGGGCGCACATGATCCTGTGCTCCGGCAGCATCGGCATCATTGATGGCCTCGTGCCCCCCGCCTACGCCTTCAAGCAGGCGGGCGGGCTGGTGGCGCTGGGCTCCGACCAGGCCCCCGGCAACAACTGCAGCAACATGTTCAACGAGATGCGGCTGACGGCGCTGTTCAACAAGTGTAAGTACGCCAGTCCAACCGTCATGCCGGCCTGGGAAGTGCTGCGCATGGTGACGATCGAGAGCGCGCAGGTGCTCGGCCTGGGAGACAAAATCGGCTCGCTGGAAGCAGGCAAGGAGGCCGACGTCATCCTGGTTGACCTGACCGCGCCGAACCTGTCGCCGATCCTGCTCAATCCCATCCGCAACATCGTCCCGAACCTGGTGTATGCCGGGACGGGGCACGAGGTCAAGACTGTTCTGGTGGCCGGCAAGGTCCTGGTGCGCGACTATGCCGTTCTCGTGGCGGACGAAGCGGCGATCTGGGCCGAGGCGCAGCGTCAGGCCGAGGCGTTCGAGCGGCGCGTGGCAGCCGATCCTCGACACAAGGATATGGCGCTGATGCAGGCCATGGCCGCCGGGCAGTTGTAGGGTAGGCAGAGGTGATTGGAGACGATATGACAATTGAAGAAAGCTATTTGGAGTGGCTGGCGGCGGAGACCCCGACGACGTGGTGGCACGATTCTGGCGACCCAGGCGAGCTGGCGGAGGGCCTGGCTCACAGCGCGGTCGGCGTGACCACCAATCCCGTGCTGTCGGCTGTCACGCTGCACAGCAGGCGCGACTTTTGGGCCGCAGACGTGCGCCAGGTGCCGGCCGACCTGACTCCCGCGCAGCGCGCCGAAGCGATGATGGGGATCGTGGTGCGTTACGCCGCCCGGCAAGTGTTGCCCGCGTTTGAGCGGACGGGCGGGCAGTCCGGCTACGCCTGCGCGCAGGTGGACCCGGCCCGGGCCGGCGACCGGGAGGGGATGCTGGCGATGGGGCGGCGTTTTGCGGCGTGGGCGCCGAACATCGCGGTCAAGCTGCCTGCGACGGCGGCCGGGCTGGACGTGGCCGAGGAATTGGCGGCCGAAGGCGCTACCGTGACGATCACGGTCAGTTTCACCGTGCCGCAAGTGCTGGCCGCCGCCGAGCGCTACCGCCTCGGCGTGGCCCGCGCCCGCCAGGCGGGCAAGAAGCCGGGGCGCTGCTTTGCCGTGATCATGATCGGTCGCCTCGACGACTATTTGCGTGACATAAAGATGGATCGCCAGGCGGCAGTCAGCGAAGCCGACATCCGCCTGGCCGGCCTGGCCGTAGTCAAGCGCGCCTACGGCCTGTTCCAGGAGCGCGGCTACGAGGCCACGCTCCTGGTGGCCGCGTTGCGCGGCGTCTACCACTTGACGGAATTGGCGGGCGGCAGGCTGGTGATGTCGGTCCATCCCAGCGTTCAGTCCAAGCTCTTTGCGCCGGATTTGCCGCGCGAGGAGCGCATTGGTCTGCCGGTGGACGCGGCGGCCATCTCCCGCCTGAACTCGGTGCCCGATTTCGTGCGCGCCTACGAGCCTGACGGTATGGCACCCGAGGATTTCGTGTCCTTCGGCCTCACGCAACGCACGCTCAGCCAGTTCACAGAGGCTGGCTGGAAACTATTGGAGACGCTCAAGTAGAAGGAGGTCTATATGCAGCTCGCGGGTAAAATCGCCATCGTGACCGGCGCTTCGAAGGGCATCGGCAAGGCCATTGCGATGGCCTTTGGCCGGGAGGGCGCCGATACAATCGTCAACTATAACACGGACCGGCTTGGCGCCGAGGAGTGCGTGGCCGAGATCGAAAAAGCCGGGCGCAAGGCCCTGGCCGTCCAGGGGGACACTTCGCAGGTGGAGACGGGGCAGCGCTTGGTCGAGGCGGCGGTGCAGGCCTACGGCGGGCTGGACATCCTGGTCAACAACGCGGGCATCCTGCGCACGGGATTGGTCGTGGATCTCAAGCCCGAAGTGTGGGACCAGGTCATCCGCAACAACCTGTACGGCTATTTCTATTGTGCCCAGGCTGCGGCCCGCCAGATGATCAAGCAGGGGCGCGGTGGGCGCATCATCAACGTCAGTTCTGTGAGCGACCCGTTGGGCTTTGCCGGGGCCGCCGCGTACTGCGCCACCAAGGGTGGCATCGGGGCGCTCACGCGCGTCCTGGCCGTCGAACTGGCGCAGTATGGCATCACCTGCAACGCCACCCAGCCGGGGCCGATTGACACGCCGCTAAACTATCCCTACTATACGCCGGAGGTGATCGAGAACTACAGCCGGCGCGTGCCGGTTGGCCGGATCGGGCGGGCAGATGAGTGCGCCGGGGCGGTGGTTTTCCTGGCGTCAGACGGCGCCAGCTATGTGAATGGTGCGAGCATCTTGATTGACGGCGGCCTGGCGGTGAACGGCGAGGTTGGGCATCGCAAGTAGGATGATGCGGATAGAACACGGATGCGCAGGATTAACGGATCGGAGAGCGGATGGAATACATCCGACAGGGAGGAACCCATGCAAGACCCAACTCTGACGGGTATGCCGGGCGAGGCGATCATACAAGGCTGGTGCGAACGCGCCCGGGCCAAGCGCGAACAACCGGCCCTCGCGGGCCGGGCGCTGGTTGAGGCCATCTCCCGGCAAGAGACCTGGCCGGATTCGCTGGTGATCTGGCACATCAACCAGGAAGGGTTTGCCGTCAAGGCCGGCGGCACGATCATGTACTTTGACCTCTATCTGTCGAACGAGGTCGAGCGGCTCACCAGGGGCCGCCTCGACGAGCACGTGCGCACGTTCCTGCCGCCGGTGCGCCCGAGCGAGATCACGAACGCCGATTACGTCTTTTGCAGCCACGACCACCTCGATCATCTGGATCCACCGACGATCAAGGGAATCGCTGTGGCCTCGCCGCAGGCCAGGTTTGTCATTCCCCTGGCGGCCAGGCGCACGCTCATCGGCCTGGGCGTCGCCGAGGAGCGGCTCATCACCTTCCGGGGCGACGACGAGCAGTCGTTCGACGGGCCTGACGCGGATGGGGGGGATGAGGGCCGATGGGTACATCGGTACAACCCTTGCATCCGGGTGCGGGCGCTGCCCGGGGCGCACACGGATTTTGATTTCGACCCCCAGACGGGATACTTTTTCCTGGGCTGGGTGGTGACGGCCGGCGGCGTCACCCTGTACCACGCGGGCGACACCAAGATGTACAACGGGTTGATCGAGCGCCTGCAGCCTTGCGGCGTGGACGTGGCTTTCCTGCCCATCAACGGCGACGACTGGTTCCGGCATGGCCGCAACATCATGGGCAACCTGAGCTACACCGAGGCCGCCGACCTGGCCGTGGCTATGGGCGCCGATCTCCTGATTCCGATGCACTTTGGGCAGCACGACATCAACACCGAGCGGCCGGGGAACTTGATGGACTATCTCCAGCAGCGCTATCGTTACCAAAAGTGCCACATCATGGTGCCGGGCGAGCGCTTCGTCTACGTCAAGTAGGCCGCGGCCTGCTATGGGGGATCTATGCTGGGCGTAACCAAGACAGCCCTGGGGCCAGGGCACATTGAGCTGCGTGAGGTCGCCGAGCCGATTCCGGGGCCCGGCGAGGTCAAGATTGCCATCAAGGCCGCCGGCGTGTGCGGCACCGACCTCCACATCTGGCAGGGCGAGTACGCTTGCCGCCCGCCGGTCATCCTGGGGCACGAGTTCGCCGGCGAGATCGTCGCGCTGGGGGAGGGCGTCGGCGGGCTGGCTATCGGCGACCGGGTGACCGGCCTGACCTATGGCGTCTCGTGCGGTCACTGCCGCTACTGCTTGCAGGGGAACTATGCGCTGTGCGCCGGGCGGCTCTCCATCGGCAGCGGCGTCAATGGCGCGTTCGCCGGCTTTATGGCGCTGCGCGCGTCCATGGTGCGCCGGCTGCCGGAGAACGTGGACGATGACTGCGGCGCGCTGACCGAGCCGCTGGCCTGCTGCGTCAAGTCGGTGCTGGAGCGCGCGAGCGTGATGGCGGGGGATGTCGTGCTGGTGACCGGGCCGGGCGCGATTGGCCTGTTCGCGGCGCAGTTGGCCCGGGCGCAGGGCGCCGTCGTCATCGTGGTAGGCGCCGCCGCCGACGCGCAGCGGCTGGCGCTGGCCCGCGCCCTGGGCGCCGATTACGTCTTCGGGGCGCAGGCGGATGGCGTACATCCGGCGGATGGCATACATCCGAGCGACGACCTGCGGCCGGCTGTGGACGAGCTGACCGGCGGCTATGGCGTTGACGCGGCGCTGGAGTGTTCCGGCGCGGTGGCCGGGCTGCGCACGGCGCTCGACCTGGTGCGCAAGGGCGGCCAAATCGCGCAGATCGGGCTTTTTGGGCGGCCCATCGAGTTCGACTATGAGCAAATCGCGCTCAAGGAGCTGCGCGTGCAGGGCGCCTTTGCCACGTCGGCCAGCTCCCTGGAGCGCGCGCTGGCGCTGATGGCGCAGGGCAAGGTCAAGGTCGCCCCGCTCATCTCGGACCGCCTGCCGCTGGCCGAGTGGGAGACCGGGTTCACCCGGGCCAGGAACAAGGAGGCGGTCAAGGTGTTGCTGCACCCTTGAGGCGGCCGGGGGCAAGGGCGCAATTTGGCCGGGTATGAGATGAGGAGGAAATATGGAGCAGTCGGTCGTCGAGATGCCGAAAGCCGAGTACTTTGAACAGGCCCTGCGCCGCGAGTTGGGCGAGGAGCGGGCGCAAGACGTCATCCGCAAGGCCGGGGAGCGCTATCGCAGTCTCTACGCCGAAAGGAAACAGTACGACAATCGCATGCTGCGCAAGCACCTGGATCGTGGCCTTCTTGCGACGTTTCTTGTGTGGCGTGGACTTGCGCCGCTCTTGCTCCGACGAGTGGTCAGTCTGAGACGGCTTCGGCTTGTTGGCCTTGATGTTTGGCTTGCCCTGTTCGCCTTTCAGCCGGTTGTTCTCGTCTTATGAAGAGGAGACGCGAGTCCAATGCCTGGCCTCGTCGAAACGTCTAATCTTGACGAAAGGAGGAGGACGCCCCGGTGACATTATCTTTTGATGGAACGATGACTGTTCAGTATTTCTACTGTCACCACGATTAAGTGCAGACTTACCGGGGTAATGGCTGAGGGCCAGAAACTACCAAAGGATTTACGCTGAGCTGTACTAGAAGGAGAACAAGGATGTTCAACTCATTATGGCGTGTATTACAAGACGAATGCTCTGGTGTAGCCGCCTACCAGACGGTCGCCGACATCAGCCGTTACCATCGCATCCAGGCCAGTCCCGGCTTCCGCCGGGCGGCTGAATACGTCTACGAACAACTGACCGCAGCCGGTATCCCATCCGAGATACTGCGCTATCCGGCCGACGCCGAGACGACCTTCTGGGGAGTGCGCAGTTTCCAAGAGTGGGAGGCCCGCGCTGGCGTCCTGCACCTGATCGAACCCGAGGGGCAGGCGCGCAAACTGGCCGATTATCGTCAGACGCCGATCTCGCTCATCCAGCGCAGTGTGGCTTTCGACGGCGAAGCAGAGGTGGTCGCGGTGGAAAAGGGAGATACCCCGGCAGAGTATGAGGGATTGGATGTGTCAGGCAAGATCGTGTTGACGCGCGGCAACGTGCACCGGGTGCACGATCTGGCCGTGCGGCGGCGCGGCGCGCTGGGCATCATCTTTGACGGAATGACCGAGGTCGAGCCGGTGCGTCCGGCCTGGGCGCTGCCCGACGCGATCCAGTACACTTCCTTCTGGTGGTCCGGCGGAGAGCAAGAGCACGCGTGTTTTGGTTTTGCCCTAAGCCCACGGGAGGGAGAACAACTGCGACAGTCAATCCAGAAGCGGCAAAAGGACGGAGAGAAACCAGTGCGCGTCCGCGCTCACGTGGACGCTCGTCTCTACGACGGCACAATTGAAGTGGTCAGCGCAACCATCCCCGGAGAGAGCGACGAGGAGATCATACTGGTGGGACACTTGTGCCACCCGCGACCCTCGTGCAACGACAATGCATCGGGGGCGGCGGCGGCATTGGAAGCAGCGCGGGCGCTGCACAGCCTCATCGCGGGGGGCAAACTGGCGCGTCCCCGCCGCACGGTGCGCTTCCTGTGGGTGCCCGAGATGACGGGCACGTATGCCTTCCTGTCCGCCAACGCATCACGCCTCCCGCGCATGATCGCCGGGCTGAATCTGGACATGGTCGGCCAAGACCAGGCGACGTGCGGCAGCTCCTTCCTGCTGGAGCGTCCACCCGACGCCATGTCCAGCTTCGCCCCTGATCTGCTGGCTCGACTGCGCGAGATACTCTTGCCCGAAGTCAAGGCGTACACCAAGTTGAGCGGCTACCCCCTGTTCCGCCACGCCATCACGCCGTTCAGCGGCGGCTCCGACCATTACGTCTTTTCCGATCCCAGCGTCGGCGTGCCTATGCCGATGATCATCCAGTGGCCGGACAAGTTCTACCACACGACGGCCGACACGCTCGACAAGGTGGACCCCACGATGCTGGGCAAAACTTGCGTCCTGGCCGCCGCCTATGTCTACTGGCTGGCCCAGGCCGGCGCGTCCGAAGCCCGCTGGCTGGCGTCAGAGATGTCGGCTCGCTTCCGGCAACACGTCGTCGGGGTCGTGCAGAGCGCAGTCACCGACGCGGACGAAGACGAGGGGCCGGGCCGAGAAAGACTGCGCCGCCAGATCCAATACCAGGTGGAGCGGCACGGGGAAGCGCTGGCGAGCCTGGCGCGACTGGCCCTACTAGACGTGAGCAACTGGCAGTCCCACGCCAAGACGTTCGCCGAGGCCGAGCTCGATCGCGCCGCCGACGCCCTGCCTCAAAAACCAGACGGCGTGGAGGTGAACGAGGAGGCTGCCAGGCTGACCCTACACCGGCTATTCCCCGGACCACTGGGGGCTGAGGGGTGCGTGAGACGCTTGGACGAGGCCGGGCGAGACGCATGGTGGGAACTCGGGCAGCGCATCGGCAAAGGGGCGCTGCAGATGGCGCCGGTGTTGGCTCAATACTGGGCCGACGGGCGACGCACGATAGCCGAGATCGGCCGGCTAATCGCGCTGGAGACAGGCGCGGAGGCCACGTCGGCGTTGGTCGAATACTTTCGCTTCGTGGAGCGATTGGGGCTGGTAGAGCTGAAAGGCTGAAACTGTAGCGGCGATTCCTTTATCTTCCCCCGACGGCGGCGATGAGCAGACAAATCGCTCCGACCGTCGTGCAATAGATGGCAAAGGGATAGAGGCGGCGGCGCTGTATTAGAGTATCTACCACAAAATTCACGCGAACAGCATAAAAGCCGCCCAACACTGGCTCCACCGGACGCTTCGCCTGCGGCTCCGCGCTGGTGAGCCAAACCGTTGGGCGCACACGAATCGCCGAGCTCTATGAGATGGTGTGGAGGAAACTATGGAGCAATCTGTCGTCGAAATGCCGAAAGCCGAGTACTTTGAGCAGGCCCTGCGCCGCGAGCTGGGCGAGGCGCGGGCGCAAGACGTCATCCGCAAGGCCGGGGAGCGCTATCGCAGTCTCTACGCCGAAAGGGAGCAGTACGCCAATCGCACGCTGCGCAAGCACCTGGAGGAGCGCCTTCTGCCGGGGATCGCGCTCTACCAAACCCTGTTGGCCGAGCAAGAGCCCCAGGAGCGGGCCGCGCAGCTCTTCGAACAGGGCTGGGCGGAGTGGGGCAAGGTGCGGCGGCAGTCCATGGAGCAGTTGGGGCGGCTGCCGATGTTCTATACCATCCTGCGCCTCATCATCAAGACGGTGATGCGGCTCAATTACCCGCCCGAGGGCTGGGAGACGGAGTGGGTGGAGATCAGCGGCAAAGAGGTCTCGCTCAACATCAGCAAGTGCTTCTACCTGGACGTGCTGAACGAGTACGGGGCGCCGGAATTGATCGTCCCGTACTGCAAGATGGACGACTGGATCTATGACGGCGCATGCCAATCTTCAAGTGGGACCGGAAGGGCACGTTGGGGCGAGGCGATGCGTGCTGCCATTTTCGGTTCGAGCGGGTGAGGTGTAAATAGTGGCAAGTGTGTACGCGCCCATGAAAATGCTCGTCAGGGGTAAGCACGTCATCACGGATGCGGAGGCCAAAGAGGCCGGCATCCTCGCCGATGGCGCGGTCTACGTGGCTGAAGGCGTCATTGCGGAGGTCGGCGACTATCAGTTGCTGAGAGACAAGTATCCGGACGCCCCGGTCAAGGGAGATGGCGATCAACTGCTCATGCCCGGGCTCGTTGACGGGCATTGTCATGGCGCGGGTCTTTCGCCTTTCCAAAAAGGGATCCCCTACGACTTTTTGGAGAACAACGTCTTCGATTGGGCCTTCGGCGTCAGCCCCGACCCGGAGCTGCAGGCGATGGTCTGCGCGGTGCGGCACCTGCGCAACGGCTGCACGACGATGAATTGCATCACCGGCGGCGCGCTCGAGAGAGTAGAAAAACTGATCGCCGGCTTTCAGCGCGCCGGAATACGGCTGGCGTTCTCACTTTTGGGGGCCGACACCAATTGGCTGGCCCTGGATGATACCGGGTTCGTCGAGACGCTGCCGCCGGACCTGCGCGAGTTTGTAGAGCCAAAGGTGTATGCTGACAAACAGGCCTATCGAGACGAGTATTTCGACACGTTTGAGCGCCTGCGCAGCAAGTATCACGCGGAGAACACGCGCATCCTCTTTGGCCCGGCCCTGGCCACGACGTGCACCGACGACTTTCTGCAACAGGTCAAGGCGCGCGCCGACGCGCTGGGGAAACTCCCGATCCACATTCACAGCCTGCAGACCCCCATCCAAAAGGCGTACGCCCTGCGCCAGTACGGCAAGTCGCAGATCGCGCACTTTGAGGACATTGCGCTGCTGGACGAGAATCTGACCATCGGCCACGCCGTTTTCCTCACCGAAGCGGACATCGCGCTCCTGGCCTCCCGCCGGGTCTCGACGACGCATCACCCCAATTGTAACTTTGTGATGCGGAACGGGATCTCGCCGGTCTATCACCTGCTCAAGGCCGGCGTCAACGTCGCTCTGGGGATCGACGACAAGGGGTTCAACGACGACGAAGACGCCATCACCGAGTTGCGCCTCATCCATCGCCTGCACCGCCTCGCCGGCTTCGACCTCGCCCATACCCCGGCGCTCGACGCTTTCGACGTGCTGAAGATGGGCACCACGAACGCGGCTCGTGTCTGCGATTACGCGGGCCAGGTGGGCGCGATCAGGCCGGGGATGAGGGCCGATCTCGTCCTGGTTGACCTGCAGGAGATGATGAACGATCCCTGGATGTCGCCGGAGATGAATATCGCCGAGGTCTTGATCCATCGGGCCAAAGGAGCTCACGTGCATACCGTGATCGTCGGCGGCAAGGTGATCGTAAAAGACCGCCGGCTCCTGACCGTGGACGTCGAGCGGCTCTACGACGAGGTGCGCGGTCAAATGGCCCGGGGCCTCAGCGCCGAGCAGCGGGCGTACGCCGAGACGCTGGGGCGGATCAAGCCCTATTGCCAGGCGTGGTACCGGGACTGGGTGGACGCGGCGTTCGACCCGTTCTATACTCTGAACAGCCGGAAATGAAAACCTGGTATTCTCGTATGCGCTCTGATTCAACGGGGAGCCTGGCATGACCGACTTCGTCCGCGTGGCCGATTCGGGCGCCGGCGTCTACTACGCCCCGCAGTACCTGGCCCTCGAACTGGGCTTTTTTGCCGACGAGGGCCTGCAGGTGGAAACAACAGTCCCGGGCGGCGCCCGGCTGGTGGAATACCTGTCTGCGGGGCGCGCCGACGTCGCGCTGGGCGGCATCTGGCGGCCGCTGATGTACCGCGGCCGCCTCGAGACGCTGACGGCGTTTGCCATGCTGTGCGCCCGCAACCCCCAGGTCTTGGTGGCGCGCCGCCCGCCGCAAGGCGACGGCTTTGCCTGGCAGGATCTCGTCGGCAGGACGGTCACTCTGCCCGCCGGCGCGCCCAGCCCGGGAATGTTCCTGTCCAGCATATTGCGGCGGGCCGGAGTGGATGCGTCCGGCGTGCGCTTCATCCGCGACTTGCAGGAGCAGGAGACCGCGCGGCTCTTCCGCGCCGGGCTGGGCGATTTCTACCTGGCCATGCCACCCCTCGTGGACGAGCTGGTGGCCGAGGGCTACCACGCGGCCGTGACGCTGGCGGAGGCCGGCGGCCCGGTGCCCTGGAGCGTCTACTATAGCGCGCCCGAGTTCCTGGCCCATCCGGCTCAGCCGGCGGCCCGGTTTGCCAGGGCCATTCGGCGGGCGCTTTGCTGGCTGTTGGCCTGGGACCCCGGCGACATGCCGGGGCCTCTGCAGGGGTACTTGCCCGGCGTAGACGCCTGGCTGCTGGCGCGCTCCATCACCCTGACCCGCCAGCGCGGCGTCTGGATAGACGACGTCCGCATCCCCGAGCGCGATCTGCTGCGCTGGCAGGAGGCGATGGCGCAGGAGGGCCTGATAGAGCGGCCGCTCCCTTACCGGGAGGTCGTTGACCCGCGCCCGGCCGAGGCGGCTCAGGCGGAGGAGGTGCGATGCCATACGTGCATCTGACGGCGAGCGGCGTCCTGCTCCACAGACTGGGCGCACCGCTCACCGCGAAGAGTTGGAACCGAGAGGTAGAATTCCGGCCCGGGCAGACGCTCGGCCAACTGCTGGTCCAGTTGGCTCAATCAGAGCCTCGTTTCTCCGAGGTCGTCACCGATGGGCAGCGCATCCACCCGGGTGTCTTGCTCGTGTACAACGGTGAGGCGTGCGGGTGGGCCAGTGCAGCGCAGCGCGAACTTGAGGACGGGGATAGCGTCGCCTTCTATCCGGTGCTGGCCGGCGGCTAGAGAGCCAAGCGGCGAGCCTGGATGAAAGAAAAGCTCACCCTTGCGAAGGTTCAAGAACCTTCGCAAGGGGGGAGGAATAGGAAATGACGGAACACATCAATACGCTGATTGCTCACGGGCACCTGTTCACCATGCAGGGCGCCGGCGTGGGCTACGTGGCCGATGGGGCGGTCGCCGTGCGGGGGACGCGCATCGTGGCCGTGGGGCCTACCGCCGAGTTGAGCGCCCGCTTTCAGGCCGACGAGACGATTGACGCCCGCAACTGCGCCGTGCTGCCGGGCCTGATTGACGCGCACATGCACACGCACCTGGCGATCGTGCGCGGCGTGGCGCAGGACGTGACGCACTGGATGCAAAGGGCGCTGGCACCCTACTGGGATCACGCCACAGACGAGGCGCAGATGGCGGGCACCCGGCTCAATGCGCTCGAAGCGTTGAAAGCCGGCACGACCACACACGGCGACTATGGCCGTGTCCGTCCAGGCTGGCCCGAGTTCTACGTGACACTGGGTGTGCGCGCCTGCCTGACGCCGCTCTTTAACGCCCTGCCGCCGCGCGGCCTCAGTTCATCGAAACTGGGCGACCTCTACGAGTTCGATATGGAGGTGGGGCGGCGATTGCTGGACGGGGCGGTGGCCTTTGCGCGCGAATGGAGCGGCGCGGCCGGCGGGCGCATCACCACGATGCTCGGCGTCCACGCGCCCGACATGATGCCGGTCGAGATGCTGCGCGAGGCCAAAGAGATCGCGCAGTGGGAAGGATGGATGCTGCACACCCACCTGGCCCAGGGCGGCCGCGAGACCGAGCAGATTCTCAAGCGCTACGGCAAGCGGCCGGTGGCTTTGATGGCAGAGCTGGGCTACCTGGACGATCAACTGCTGGCCGTCCACCTGACCGATGCCACGGACGAGGAAACGGAGCGGGTCGCCCGGAGCGGGGCGCGCATGATCCTATGCTCCGGCAGCCTCGGCATCATCGGTGGTGTTGTGCCTCCCGCCTACACATTCAAGCAAGCGGGCGGACTGGTGGCGCTGGGCTCCGACCAGGCCCCCGGCAACAACTGCAACAACATGTTCAACGAGATGAAACTGACTGCGTTGTTCAACAAGTGCAAGTACGCCAATCCGACCGTCATGCCGGCCTGGGAAGTGCTGCGCATGGTGACCATCGAGAGCGCGCAGGTGCTCGGCCTGGGAGACAAAATCGGCTCGCTGGAAGCAGGCAAGGAGGCCGACGTCATCCTGGTTGACCTGACCGCGCCGAACCTGTCGCCGATCTTGCTCGATCCCATCCGCAATATCATCCCCAACTTGGTGTATGCCGGGACGGGGCACGAGGTCAAGACTGTTCTGGTGGCCGGCAAGACCCTGGTGCGGGACTATGCCGTGCTCACCGTGGATGAAGCGGCGATCTGGGCCGAGGCGCAGCGCCAGGCCGAGGCGTTCGAGCGGCGCGTGGTAGCCGATCCTCGACACGAGGAGTTGGCGCTGGTGCAAGCGACGGCGGCCGGGCAACTGTGAAAAGGAGGCCAAGTATGGCGCGCGGTGGGTACGTGGGCAGGATTCTTTCCGTTGATCTGAGTTCGGGACAGGTGCGCGACGAGCAAGTCGGCGACCAGACCCTGCACGATTACATCGGGGGTTACGGACTGGGCGCCAGGCTGCTCTACGACCGGATCCCCGCCGGGGCGGACCCGCTCGGCCCCGAAAACGTCCTGGGTTTCCTGACCGGGCCGTTGACGGGCACCCCGGCTGTGATCGGCTCGCGCTACGTCGTCGTGGGCAAATCACCCAAGACGCTGGGCTGGGGTGACGCCAATTCCGGCGGTTACTTTGGCCCGGAGCTCAAGTTCGCCGGCTACGATGGGGTCCTGGTGCGCGGCGTGGCGCCGGAGCCGGTCTACCTGCTGATCGAGCAGGCCTGTGCGCGGCTGTGCGACGCGACCGATCTGTGGGGCACGAAGGTGGGAGCCCTGGAGCGCGAGCTGCGGGCGCGGCACGGCGAAAAGGCGCGTATCTGCAGCGTGGGGCCAGCCGGTGAAGCGGCGTCGTTCCTGGCCTGTGTCATGAACGACGGCGGGCGAGCGGCCGCCCGATCGAGCCTGGGGGCGGTGATGGGCGCCAAGCGGCTCAAAGCCATCGTGGTGCGGGGAGAGCAGAAGGTGCCGCTGGCCAATGAGGCGCGCATGAAAGAGCTGCGCAACCGCTACCTGGCGGGTGAGCGCGACGAAGGCTGCTACAGCAGTTTCAGCCAGTCCGGTACCTGCGGCAGCACGGTCGGCAACGCCTACTCCGGCGACAGCCCGGTGCGCAACTGGGGCGGGGTAGGCTCGCGAGATTTCGGCAGCGCCGCCGGAAGGCTGGATGGCGACAGTGTGCTGGCCCATCAGCGGAAAAAGTTCGCTTGTTGGCGTTGCCCGCTGGGCTGCGGCGGGATCGTGGAGCTGAGCCAGGGCCGGTTTGCGTTGAATCCCGAGAACGAGTACCAGGGCCACAAGCCGGAGTATGAGACGATGGGCGCCTTTGGCACCATGCTGCTGAACGACGACGTCGAGTCCATCATCAAGGCCAACGAGATCTGCAACGAGTACGGGATGGACACCATCAGTACGGGCGCCGTGGTGGCGTTTGCCATCGAGTGCCGGGAGAATGGCCTGCTGAGCCGCCAGGACCTCGACGTGCTGGACCTGCGCTGGGGGAATGCGGAATCAATCGTCGCCCTGACGGACAAGATCGCCCGGCGCGAGGGCGTGGGCGAATTGCTGGCGGATGGGGTCGCGGCCGCGGCCGCGCGCATCGGCGAAAAATCGCTGCCCTACGCCATCGAGGTCGGTGGCGAAGAATTGGCCATGCACGACCCCAAGTTCACGCCCGGCATCGCCACGACCTACATCCTCGACCCCACGCCGGGCCGCCACACCCAGGGCACGTGCATGGCGCCTCCGTTCCAGTTGAGCCTGCCCGATCCGGTCAAGTACACCTATACCGGCAAGGCGGAGCGGACGCGCAAGTTGATCAACCTGTCGCACGTGATGAACGCGGCCGGTATATGCTGGTTCGGGTACCTGACCTACCCGGTCGAGTCTCTGCCGGAGCAGTTGAGCGCCGCTACGGGATGGACGTACACCCTGGACGACCTGTACCCGGTCGGGGAGCGGATCGCCACCATCCGGCACCTCTTTAACCTGCGTGAGGGATTGAATCCCTTGCTGCGGCGGGTGCCCGAGCGGATGGTCGGCCAGCCTCCGCAGGATACAGGGCCGCTGGCCGGCGTGACCGTGGACTACCAGACGCAGATTCGCGAGTACCTGGAGGCCGTGGGCTGGGACGCCCGCACGACGGCGCCCAGCGCCGAGGCACTGCGGGCGCTGGGGCTGGACGAGCTGGTGGCGCAAGTCTCTGCGTTCAGAGTGCCGGCAGCGGATGGGTATGGCGCATCTTCTGGGTAACGCTCCAAGCTTGCCGCTTGAGGGACACCCGAGAGAGGAAAAGTCAGGAGGATGTGAATGGGATCTCCAAAGGCGCTTTCCGTTCAGAAAGGGATCGTGCTGGCGGGAGCGATCTGGTACTGGCCCAAGGTGGTACAGGTTGGCCCGGCCGATTTCCAACTGGCCAGGCAGCACGGTTACACGCACATGAAGGTGGACTGCTTCTGGCAATCGCTGGAGCCTGTAGAGGGTGTGCTTGAAGTTGATGGCCTCGTGCAGATTCTCGATCTGGCAGCCAAGGAGGGCATGCCCATCATCCTCAACTTGTTCGGCGCGCCTGAGCCTGCGGCGCCGCACTGGGCGTATGAAAAGTTCCCGGACGCGCGGTTCACGGACGACCGCGGCCAGAGCCACGGGCCCCGCGACGGAATGGGCCTGGGAGGCGCTGGCACCTACCCTGGGCTGTGTTGGGACAGCCCGCAGGTGCGGCAGGCCACCGAGAGCTTTTTCGTGCGCCTGATCGGCGCGCTCAAGGGGCACAGGGGCCTGGCCGCCTGGAACGTGTGGGCGGAGCCGGCGACCGAGCCGGCCAGGCTCTTGGGGGCCGGGCGCAAGTTCTGCTACTGCCAGCACACGCAGCAGGCCTTCCGCGAATGGATGATGCGCAAGTACGGGACGGTCGAGGCCGTCAACGCCGCCTGGGGAAGCACGTACACCCAGTGGCGTCAGATCAGCCCGCCCGGGCCGCCCATACAGCATCACGCGTGGTGGGCGGCGTGGAAGACCTTTCTCGCCGACCGCCTGGCCGCCAACATGGCCTGGCGGAGCGAGATTTTCAGGCGCGAGGATCCGACCCGCCCGATCTCGGCCTATACGATGGACTTTTCGGGCTTTGCTGCGGCAGGTCTCGATATGGACGACTGGAAGCTGCAAGAGCCGCTGGACCGCTATGGGATGTCCTTTTACCAAAAGTTCCACTTCCCCGGCGTCGAGGCCGACCCGGCGGGCTGGATGAGCCACTTTGATGGCATCCGCTCCGCCTGCGAACGGACCAAGCAGGGGCAGTACTTGCTCGGCGAGAACCAGTCCGCGCCGGTTCACAAGGCCGTGCAGACCCCGGCCTGGCAGACGCGCCTGAGCCGGCTGGCTGCCCTGGCCTGCGGCGCCTCCGCGATCTGGGATTGGTGCCTGCGCCTGCCCTACCCCGGCGCCTGGTGGGCCTCCTTTGGCCTGGCTCGCCCCGACGGCAGGGCCCTGGGCCCCTGGGCCGGCGAGATCAAGCGCGTGAACGGTCTCATCGGCAAGATAGCCGAGTACTGGGAGATGCCCCGCATCCACAGCCGCGTGGCCATCCTGTTCGACCCGCAGTCCCACTACTTTTGTGACGCGCTCGAGGCGCCCGGCCTGATGAAGGAGTCCACGCGGGGCTTTTACGAGATCGCCTGGGATTGCAACGCGCCGGCGGATTTTGTGCACGCGGATTTCATCACGCCGGAAACGCTCGCCAGGTACAAAACGCTCTTTATCCCGTACCAGCCGACCGTCACGCGCGAGATGGCTCGCATTCTACGTGAGTACGTCGCGCAGGGCGGAAACATCGTTACGGAAGCAGGGTTTGGACACCACAGAGATCACGGCTGGGCCGCCGACCAGATACCGTACGAGATGCAGGAGGTCTTTGGCTGCCGGACGCAGGGGCTTTTTGTCGAAGAGAATCCCCAGATACAGATCGAAAACGGAGTGCTGCGCGGCGTCCGGTACTGGGAAACATACGAGCCGACGATGCGGATGGGGGGGATGAGGGGGATGAGTACATCCCTTGCATCCCTTGCATCCGGCGAGGTGCTCGGACGCCACCAGGACGGCAGCGCCGGAATTGTGCGCAACCATTATGGAAAAGGAACGGCGCTCATCATCGGCAGCCTGGTGGGGGGCGCGTACCACCAGAGCCGCGATCTCAACTTGCGCCGATTCCTGTCCGCCTACGTCGCTTCGGAAGTGGCGGTCGAAAACCTGTCGCCCCAGGCCATTGCGGATGGGGGGGATGAGGGGGATGAGTACATCCCTTTTATCCCTTGCATCCGGCTTGCGGCGCGCCTCGTCCACTGCCGCGAGCACGACGTCCTGTTCCTGATGAATTTCGCGCCAGAGGCGGAGAGGCCAACGATCAGGCTGGAGCAGGGCTATGCGACGGCGCGCAATATCGAGACGGGAGAGGTCTTCGAGATCGCCCAGAACAGGCTGTCCGCGGCGGTTCCCCCACGAGACGCGTTGGTTCTCCTGTTGGGGGATAGATAATAGCAGAAGGAGGACGTGAGTGAAATCTCCAGACATATCTTCCGTTCCAAAAGGGATCGTGTTGGCGGGAGCAATCTGGTACTGGCCCAAGGTGGTACAGGTTGGCCCGGCCGATTTCCAGTTGGCCAGGCAGCACGGCTACACGCACATCAAGATTGACTTTTGGTGGCATTCGCTGGAACCCGAAGAGGGCGTGCTTGAGACGGATGGCCTCGTGCAGATCCTGGATCTGGCCGCCAACGAGAAGATGCCGGTCATCCTCAACCTGTTCGGTGCGCCCGAACCTGCGGCTCCACACTGGGCCTACGACAAGTTCCCGGACGCGTGGTTCACGGACGACCGTGGCCATCGGTACGGCCCCTGCGACGGCCACCTGGTTCTGGCGGGCACGGGCGCCTACCCGGGGCTGTGTTGGGACAGCCCGCAAGTCCGGCAGGCCGCCGAGAGCTTTTTCGTCCGCCTGATTGACGCACTCAAAGGACACCAGGCCCTCGCCGCCTGGAACGTGTGGGCCGAGCCGCTGACCGAGCCGGCCCGCACCTGGGGGCCCGAGCGCAAGTTCTGTTACTGCCAGCACACGCAGCAAGCGTTTCGCGAATGGCTGATGCGCAAGTACGAGACGATTGACGGCCTAAACGCCGCCTGGGGAACCACGTACAACCATTGGGGGCAAGTCAGCCCGCCGGGGCCGCCCAAGCGCCATCATACGCCCTGGATGGAGTGGAAGACCTTTCTGATTGATCGGATTGCCGCCAACATGGCCTGGCGATGCGAGATTTTCAGGCGCCAGGATCCCAACCACCCGCTCTCAGCCTATCCCATGACGTTTTCGGGCAGCGACGCCGCAACTTTCGATATGGACGACTGGAAGCTGCAGGAGCCGCTGGACAGGTACGGGGTGTCTTTTTACCAGGCGTTTCATTTTCCCGGAAGCGAGGCGGACCTGCCGGGCTGGATGAACCACTTTGACGGCATCCGCTCCGCCTGCGAGCCAACCAAGCAGGGCCAGTACTTTGTCGGCGAGAACCAGGTTTCGCAGGTTCTGGAAGTCGCGCAGACCCCGGCCTGGCAGATGCGCATGAGCCGGCTCACCGCTCTGGCCTGCGGCGCCTCCGCGATCTGGGATTGGTGTTTGCGCCTGCCCTATCCCGGCGCCTGGTGGGCCTCCTTCGGCCTGGCCCGCCCCGACGGCACACCAGGCCCCTGGGCCGGCGAAATCGCGCGCGCCCATGCTCTGATAAACAAGATAGCCGAGTACTGGGAAATGCCCCGCGTCCACAGCCGCGTGGCCATCCTGTTCGATCCGCAGACCTACTACTTTTGCGACGCCCGTGGGAGGCTCGATCTGATCAAAGACTCCATCCGGGGGTTCTACGAGATCGCCTGGGATTGCAGTGCGCCGGCGGATTTTGTGCACGCGGATTTCATCACGCCGGAAACGCTCGCCAAATACAGGACGCTCTTTATCCCGTACCAGCCGACCATCAGCCGGGAGACCGCTCGCATGCTACGAGAGTACGTCGCGCAGGGCGGAAACATTGTCACAGAAGCAGGGTTGGGGTACCAGAAGGAGCATGGGTGGGCCGCCGACCGGGCGCCGTACGAGATGCAAGAGGTCTTTGGCTGCCAGACGCAGGGGCTGTTTGCCCAGGAGAAACCCGCGATACGGATTGGGAACGCAGTGCTGCGCGGCGTCCGGTACTGGGAAACCTATGAGCCGACGACTGGCGAGGTGATCGGACATCACCGGGACGGCAGCGCCGGGATCATCCGAAACCATTATGGAAAAGGAACGGCGCTCATCATTGGTACGCTGGTTGGGGGCGAGTACCACACAAGCCGCGATCGCAACTTGCGCCAGTTTCTGTCTGCGACCATCTCTTCGGAAGTGGCGGTCGAAAACGTAACGGCCCAAGCCAGCTTTGCGGCGCGGCTCGTTCACTGCCGGGAGAAGGACATCCTTTTCTTGTTAAACTGCGGCCAGTCGCCTGAAGCGCCGGTGGTCAGACTGGAGAAGGAGTACGCCACGGGCAGAAACATCGAAACAGGGAATGTCTCTAGTTTCCAGGGGAGCACAATCTCTGTAGAAATCTCTCCGAGGGACGCGCAGGTTCTCTTGCTGGAGAAAGGAACGAAATGACAACGCTCATACTGGGTGGAACCGGTTTTATCGGCGCGCGCATCGCCCACCGTCTGGTCGAGGGCAGCGAGTGCGTGGTCAGCCTCGACGTGATCCCCGATAGCACCTCGGTCGCGCACCTGCGCGACAAGGTGACCCTGCTGCGCGGTGACGTCGGCAGGATCGAGGACGTGCTGAACGCCATCAAGACTTATCACGTTGATCGTGTCGTTGACATGGCTTACATCCTGAATTCCGAATCCGATCAACAGGCTCACTCTGCAGTTCGCGTCAATGCCCTGGGCGTCAGCAATGCCTTTGAGGCTGCGCGCCTGCTCGACGTGGAACGGGTGATCTATGCCAGCTCAATTGCGGTCTATGGAGATCAGAGCCTGTACGGTGAGCGGCCCATCGCCGAGCAGGATATGCCGGCGCCAATCAGCCTGTACGGTGCGGCCAAGCTCCTGAATGAGCAAGAAGCAGCCCTGTACCGCCAATCCTGCGGGCTGAGCCTGATCGGCATCCGCATCGGCATCGTGTTTGGGCATGGCCGCCTGCGCGGCCAGGGTATGTGGGCGGCCCAGTTTGCCTCGGATCCGGCCGTCGGCAAGCCCGCCGCGCTGCCGTTTGCTGGCGATACGCGCGCTTCGCTGATCTATGTAGACGACGTGGCGGAGCTCTTTGCGCGCATCCTGGCGGCGCCAAGCCCGCTCCACGCGATCTATAACACGGGCGGCGATGACGTGAGCCTGGATGAACTGGCGAGCCAGGTGCGCCAGATCATCCCGGATGCTACGTACACTTTTGGCACGGGACGGTTGAGCCTGCCGTACTCGGTGGACTCGACCAGGGCCGAGTCCGAGTTCGACTGGAGACGAGGCCGACTGCCCGAGCGCATCGCCGAGCACATCTGTATGGCTCGACACGGAACAGGATGCGCAGGATTAACGGAACAGGATGCGCAGGATTAGCGGATCGGAGCAGTAATTGAAGCAGATCACCTTCTACAGCGATGGACTCAAGATCGCCGGCATCGTTGCCATGCCGGAGGGGGACGGGCCTTGGCCAGGGATTGTGATTCCCCAGGGGACGGTGGGGCTGAAGGAGCACTATCGTTCCCCAGAGATCTGTCGCATATTTGCGCAGGCAGGCTATGCCGCACTGACGTTCGATTATCGAGGATTCGGCGAGAGCGAAGGACCAAGCGAAGAGATCGTTCCACTGGCCCAAGTTCAGGATATTCGAGATGCTCTAACCTACCTGGCGGCTCAGCCACACGTGGATGCATGCCGATTGGGTTTGCTGGGCTTCTGCTGGGGTGGAACACATTCTGTTTACGTCGGCGCCATTGATCCGCGTGTCCGGTGCGTGGTGACGGTGGGCGGGGTCGGCGATGGGACGCGCTGGCTGCGCAGCCTGCGCCAATGCTGGGAGTGGAAAGAATTCTTGCGCCGTATTGATGCCGACCGGACAAGGCGTGTGCTGACCGGCTGCTCGGAACAGGTGCGATTTGGCGAGATTCTGATCGGCAGCCCCCAGGCCAAGGAAGGCCGCCGGCGTATCATCGAAGAGATCGCGCCGCCCTCGCCGCCCTACCACACCCCCGACGCCACGCTGCAGACGGCCGAGCGAATCCTCGAATACCGGCCGGAGCAATTCGTCGCCCGGCTTTCGCCCAGGCCGCTACTGATCATGCACGGCGCGGAGGACGACATCACGCCCGTCGAAGAAGCCCAAGCCCTCTACGCGGCAGCCGGAGAACCCAAGCGATTGGTGATCTTGCCCGGCGCCTACCACCACGACGTATACCTGGATCCGCTCTTTGCCGAGGTGATGAAAGCCGTTCTCGAGTGGTTTGGCGAGTGGCTATAGCCAGGGGTAGGAGAGCGGAGGTGATATGATCCGGCGGGTAGAGTGTCAATTTGGTGTTAGAGCAGTCCCAGCCACCCCGCGATCACGTCTCCCACTCCCGCCATTTCTAGCGCGATGGGGAGGAGCAGTACGCCCATGCAGTGCATGCGGCGGGAGCCCCACAGGACCGGGATGAGGCCAATCCCGGCCGCCACCAGGCAGATCAGGAGGCCGGCCCAGCCCGTCACTCCGCCGACGATGCCCACTATCACCACCAGCGTGCCCACGCTGATCCAGCGATAGTCTACCGCGCCCACCAGCCTGATCGCCACGCGCGCCATCACCAGGAGCAGGAAGAACGAGAGCACGCCGGTGAGTACGACCGCGGCCGCCGCCAGGTAGTAGGTCTGCGGCGTATAGGCGGACCACAGGCTCCCTAGCATCCACGCCATTCCGCCGCGGGTCAGGTGCAGCCCTGGCACGAAGAAGAACAGCAAGCCACCCACGTAATAGATCACCTTGCAGGCCCCCTGCGAGACGAGGAACAGCCGGTCGTCCCGCTGGGCGGTGGCGTGGCCGGCCATGAGGCTGCCGATGCCGCCCGTCACGACCGGGAAGAAGGCGGCGAACAGCCCGCCCAGTGCCCCCGCGACCGTCCCGCGCACCAGGAGCCAGGGCGTGAGGTCCACCGTCCTGGCGACGTGCTGGGAGGGCACCTGAACGCGCGAGAGGACGTTCTGCAAGACCCAGGGTACGGCAAAGAGGCCGACGAAGGCCGGCAGGAGGTTCTGGTAGGCCACCGTCACCGGCACCGGGCTGCGATAGAGCAAGATGAATCCCAGCAGGCCCGCGAGCAGGAAGGTGACCAGCCCCGCCGCCAGGCTCCGCCAGCCGTCCCACCAGCGGCGCCACCCGGCCGGGGCGCGGTCGGAGCCCTTGGGCCATTCGGAGAGCAGCACGAAGGCGATCACCGTCCACAGGGTCCAGGGCAGGTGAGGCTGCAGGATGGCGCGCAGAGTGGACAACATGGACGAAGCAAAGGGGATCAGCAGTGCCAGCAGCGCCATGCCCCCCAGTCCTCCCATGCCGGTCAGCACGGCTGCTTCGTACCCGCGTCGCTGGAGCAGGTACTTCTGCCCTGGCAGGACTAGGAACACGGTGGAATCGTCGGGGGCAGCCAGGAAGATGCTGGGGATCGTGTTCAGCATCGCGTAGCCGGTGGTGAGCCCCAGGAAGAAGAAGGCCAGCGGCTCCGGCGGCACCAGGCCGTTGAGCCGGGCGGCCGCCAGGATGACGAGGCCCGCCACGTTGTAGATGTGCAGTGCCGGCACGAGCGACAGCACCGATGCCACCAGCGCTCCCAGCACGGCGAACAGCAACAAGGCTGCCATTTTTCTATCTCCAGGCCTAACATGGAACTGCCCTGTGGCACTTGCGTCAATCGCACAATTCCTCAACGCAGAGCCGCAGAGCCGCAGAGTCGCAGAGAACACCCAATCCGTTCAATCCGGTCCCCCGTGTACTCACGGGCTGAATCCGATGACAGCATCCTCGCGCCAAGAACGATCATCTCTACTGCGTTGGCGCTGTTTCCAGCACGACCACGTCGTTGGGCAGTGTCGGTGTGACCTCCAGGTTGCCCCGGTACACCTCTAGCGTGCCGACGATGCGCACCCGGCTGCCAGGTGTACCGAGCGCCGTGTTGCTGGAGATACGGTCGAGCACATTACGCCACACGAACACGACGACCTCACCGCTCCCGTCGCCCACGAACACCTTCACCGCACTCTCCAACCCCTCTACGCGGACCACCGTCCCCTCGATCATCACCCGCTGCCCGGCATCAGCCCCGCTCAGGGAACCGATCTCGCGCCGGATGGGCCAGGGGGCGGCGCCCTCGATGGCCTGCACGTCCCCGCCGAAATCCGGTTGAATCTGCAATTGGCCCTCGTACTGGCCGACCTGGCCGGTCGCGCGCACCTGCGCGCCCAGGTTGATGCGGGCGGCGTCCCAGCAGTCGTCGTAGACCTCGTGCCACAGCAGGAGCGCGATCTGTCCGCTGCCGTCGTCCAGTGTGAATTTAAAGCCGCTGGAGAAAGATTCCGCACCGACGATGGTGCCCTCCACCGTGACCTCTTCGCCGGCGCGGGCGGCCGTGAGCGCTTCGATCGGCGTCAGTTCCACGACCGGCGTGGGGGTTTCCGCGGGCGTGGGCAGCGGTCGCGGCGTGGCAGTGGCGGCCGGTGCCGGCGCCCAGGTGGGAGGTGTGGCGGATGGGATGAGTGGGGTGGGGGTTTGATCAGGCGCCGCTGCGCCGCCCACGCCGGCCGGCGCCGGTGCCGCGGCCGCCGGCCCGGCAGGCCCCGCAGGGGCGGAGGCCCGCACGTCCTGGGGCAATTCGGGGATCAGTTCCAGCGCGCCCCGGTACTGGGAGACCTCTCCCTGGGCCTGAACCTGTGCGCCCACGGCCAGCGCCGCCGGGTCGGGGAGCGCGTCGTAGACCGATTGCCACAGGAGCACGACGATGGCGCTGGTGGTATCGTCGAGCGTGACCTTGACGCCGGAGGAGAAGGGCTCCACCTCGGAGATCGTGCCGTGTACGGTTGCCATCTGCCCCACGTCGGCTGCGGTCAGGTCACCGATCCGCTTTTCGACGGCGATGGACACCGGCTGGCTGAGCGGCACGACGTCGGCGAGGGAGGCCGGGACGAGTTGGGGGGTGTCGCCGTAGAGCGAGACGGCCGCCACGACCTCGACCGATTGGCCTACGGAGAGGGTGGAGGAGAGGCCGCTGAGCGCGGTGAGGTCGTCGCTCACGACGAGGGGGATGGCGCCGGTGCGGTCGCGGATCGTGATCAGCGTCAGCCCCGGGTAAGGCTCGCGTACCTCGCGCACCTGGCCGCGTACCCGCACGCGCAGGTACTGGTCCGCCGGAACGAGCGTGCCGACGTCGCGGTCCACCGGCTCAGCGCGCGCGATCTGCAAGTGTTCAGGCACGTTGACGGTGAGCGCGAGAAAATCCTCACGTATGCGCAGCGTGCCGGCCACCTCGACCTGGTCGCCCAGCGCGGGCACGCGGCCGGCGGCGATGACCTGGCGGGTCTGGGCCCGGTAGGTCGAGATATAGATCTCGCCCGTGCTATCCTCGATCCAAAAGCCGAGCGTTTCGTCTTGCGGGTCGTAGGAGGGGGTCCGGGTACAGCGTCCCCGGAGGCGGACGTAGGCCATGTTCATCGTCGCGCCCGCCTGGCCGATCTGAATCAGGGGCACCTCGGCGTGGGTGGCGGCGAGCCAGAGGACGGCCAGCCCCACGGTGGCGAGCAGGATGGCGGCGATCTTGACCACGCGGATGGAGGTGCGCCCGGCCAGGCGAGCGCCACAGTAGGGGCAGACTTGGTACGGCCCGACGTACCGTCCGCAACTGGGGCAGTGGCTCATCGTGGATCTCCTTGAGCATGTGCTTGAGCGTAATTTACTTCATTTGGCTTGAAGCTGATCGCCTTTACAACTCCTCAAGATGCTCACTGACAAACTCACGAATCCACCTCGAGTCTGGACGTTCCTCATCAGCCAAGTCCGAGTAGTACTTGCCAGTTGTAGGGTCTGTCATCAAGGAGCTCA
>Ga0315284_10001305_pt1 | contig 35505 bp, 30 predicted proteins | sample YL17G09_16_MG_FD_203696 | JGI IMG/M metagenome (GOLD analysis project Ga0315284, IMG submission 203696) | Sediment microbial communities from Yellowstone Lake, YNP, Wyoming, USA - YL17G09_16 | ecosystem: Environmental > Aquatic > Freshwater > Lake > Sediment | place: USA: Wyoming | collected... | reverse complement strand
ACTACACGGAGCCGCGTTGCGGCCAAAACGGATTGGCCGCAAGGAGGACCGACGCAGGCAACCCGCACAGGGTTGTCGAGGAGGTCCGACGCCGCGGACGGCCCGTTTTCGCCGCAACCCTTCGGGACGGGGCGTCTTTGGCCGCATGCCCGCGTTGCTCGGGCTCGATGACCGCTTCATCAAGGTCGTCGTCGCCCTCGCGCCTTGGCCTGCGTCCAAACTCGCCCCGTCGCGGCCCGCGTAGTTCTCATACACGTTCTAAGGCTGGCGTGGGTGGGCCTGTCCGGCCGATGAATCAGCGGTGGTCAAGCTGATCCTGAATGATGAGCATCTCGAGGGCGTGCTGGGCGAGGTCCTGGGGGCGGCGCGGCATCGTCTGTTCATCGCCACAGCCGATGTCAAGGACGTGCACATACCCCCAGGCGGTCCGACAGGCCGGGGGCGCCGCGGCGGGCGGGCCGAAAGTATCCTGGAAGTTCTCGGCAGGCTTTTGGTCCGTGGGGTGGAGGTACGGCTGCTGCATGGCGGCGTGCCCAGCGGACCGCTGCGGGCCAGGCTCAAGGAGGGCATGCCCTCCGGTTTGGTGATGCGCCGCTGCCCGCGAACGCACATCAAGGCCGTCGTCGCCGACGGGCGGTGGATGTACCTTGGCTCGGCCAACCTCACCGGGGCGGGCCTGGGCGCCAAGAGCGCGCGGCGGAGAAACTTCGAGGGGGGCGTCTGTACCGACCAGGTCGACCTGATCGACCCGGTGCTGGACATGCTGGAGGCCATCTGGAGCGGAAGGGAATGTACGGCCTGCGGCAGAAAACAACACTGCCCACAACCGCTGGAAGAACCCGACCTGTAACGTCTCGCGGGACGGCGGGGATCCGTCCCGCCGCCGTGTGCAGTCTTGGCGACCGATGTTACAGGTGATATATTCATGGGGACAAGCATAACCCGGTTTACAAACCGAGACAGGCTTGCACGATCATGGAAACGAGTGACAATCATACGATGAACCTTCCAGTCCGCTGGGCGTTTCTGAGGACCCCGAACAAATGGGTGTCGGCCGTTTTGATCGGAATGCTGGCGGTAGTGATTCTTCTTAATGCATGGGTGTGCGATGACGCCTATATCACGCTTAGGACGGTGGACAATTTCGTCCATGGATACGGGCTGACATGGAACACGGTTGAGCGCGTCCAGGTTTATACGCATCCGCTGTGGATGCTTATCCTGTCCGTGGGATATTTCTTCACGCGCGAGGCGTTCTTCACGCCCATTCTCCTGAACGTGGCCCTGTCCATTGCAGCGATCATCGTTAGTGTGGGCAGGTTGTCGAGGAACCTCATCACCTCGATCTTGCTTGCGGCGATGCTGCTTTTTTCCAAGGCGTTCATCGACTACACGAGTTCAGGGCTGGAGAACGCGCTGTCCTATCTCCTGATCACACTATTTCTTTACGTTTACTTTCGAAAGGATTCCAGCCAGAAGCGTTTTTTTACACTGGCCCTCCTGACGGGCTTGGTGGGCTTGAACAGGCTGGATCTGCTGCTGGTTGTTTTACCCCCGCTGGCTTATGCAGCCTGGGGTCTGCCAAAGCCGAAAGCGGCCTTGCTGCTGCTGGCGGGTTTTGCCCCGCTGCTGCTGTGGGAAATTTTCAGCCTCTTCTATTATGGGTTCCCATTTCCCAACACGGCCTACGCAAAGCTCAACACCGGCATCGACCTGTTGCAATTGGCCAGGCAGGGCCTGAAATATTATGCGAACTCCTTCACTTCGGACCCGCTAACGTTGTTTTTGATCGCCATCAGCATGGCCGCTGCATTTGCGTCACGAAAGAAACAGAACATGGCGGTCGCCGCTGGCATGGCCTTGTACATGCTCTACATTGTCAAAGTCGGCGGTGATTTTATGTCTGGGCGGTTTTTCTCCTGCCTGGTCCCGTGCGGAGCGATTCTTCTCGTAGAGTCCATCACGATAAAGCCGCTGACGGCGGCAATCATGACCTGCGTGGTGGTGTTCGTTGCCTTATTCGCCCCGTTTCCGCCAATCGTGTCTTGGGGTGACTTCGGTTCCAACGCTGTCTATGCCATTGACAAGGACGGAATTTCCGACGAGCGAAGATTCTTCTACCCGACATGCGGGCTGCTCAGGGCTGGAAAAGGCCGGGCCATGCCCGCACATGAGTGGGCTGAGCGGGGGAGAAATTTACGATCCCAGCCTGGACGTGTTACGATTATTACAAGTGTCGGAATGCTAGCTTTCTTTGCCGGACAGGAGCATTATTTCGTGGACACAAACGCATTGGGCGATGCGTTATTGGCGCGTTTGCCGGCCTTGGGAAGGCCTTTTATCTGGCGGATCGGGCATTTTACACGGGCCTTGCCTCAAGGGTATGTCGGCGCGATTGGATTCGGCGGCAACATGTTCCGCGACAAGGATCCGGGGGCCTATTACGACAAGTTGCGCCTGGTTACCCGCGGCAGGCTTTGGGATGGTCAGCGTCTGACGGAGATATGGCGGTTCAGCACGGGGCAGAATGATTACCTCTTGAAACCCTATTGGCAGGAGCCGATGGCCTCCGCCACCCCGTCGGAGATTAACAGCCAGCAGTCCCAAGGCTTGGCTTTTGGCCAGGCTGGGCTGGAGATCAAGCTTGGCGGCCTGTGTCATGGAAAACTCGTGCAGGCATACTTTTTCCCCAGCAACGAGGAGTATATGGGTGTTTTCTGCAAAGACTCGGCGCCGTTGTGTGGATTCACCATTAAAGAGACGCCTTCCAGCATGCCCGATTGGGTCAACTGGCGAATTCATGCCACCAACGAAGTTCAAGCCTCCGGCTATGACTCCATTCGTATCTTTCCAGTGGGAGGCAAAGTAGGTTGCCGAATCTCAAGAATCAGCATTGGCGACCAACCTTTATCGCAACCGACATCCACCGCAATAAATCCCCACCGAGCGGAATAGAACACCCGCACACCGCACGGGGAAGCAAGGCGGTGGCCCAGCCCCCACGTTTGCGAACAACTTCGCTGCCTGTCAGTCCTGTGTTACGTTTTTTCTCACGCCATCGTCATCGTTCAAAAAACTCCGCGGGAAACTTGTTCCCCAATCGGTGCAACTCAACAAACATACCACAGAACAAACAACACATCACTACAACACTTCGCAGTCGGCCGGGCGTCGGACTAAATCGGCGTCCGGCCAAGCTGCTGGGGAACAAGTCTCCCGGCGGCTACTGCCTTTTCATCTCACCGTCGCGTCGTACGCCGCGGCGGTTGCTGCTGCGTCACGGAATTTCAAGGAGTCGCCGTCCGGTCCATCGACCGTCGTGCCCCGGCCGGGGCATCTCCGGCGACCCCGCGATATTTCGCGGTCTCCGTACTACCGCCGGGCGTATCGGATTTCGTGAAGCAAATGGGGATTATCCCGGCGGCAGGAATGACGTAAATGCCTATAAAACCGCCGCATATAAAAATAGCAAAAAAGTGTTGCGCTTGCGCCGGCCACAACCCAAAACACGCGCGCAAAAAGGTACGATGTCGCCGAATCCGTCACTTCAGGAGCGAAAAAACTCTACCGCGAGGCGTTGCGGCGGAGCTGGCCGCAGGCGGCGGCGATATCGGCGCCGCGCGAGCGGCGGAGGTGGACGTTGACGCTGCGTTTCTTGAGCCGGCCCAGGAAGGCATGGACGGTCTTGGGATCGCTGGGTTGATACGGCAGAGACTCGACGGGGTTGTAGGCGATCAGGTTGACGTTGCACCGCAGGCGATGGGCGATGCCGATGAGGCCCTCCGCGCAGGCGATGTCGTCGTTGACGCCATCCAGCAGGAGATATTCCAGGGTGATTTCGCGGTTGCGGCTGGCGTAGAAAGCCTCTGCCGCATCCAGGACGTGGTCCAGTTTGGCGGCCTTGGCGGCGGCGGGCATCAGCTTGCGACGCAACTCGTCGTTGGTCGCGTGCAACGAGATGGCCAGCGTGATGGGCAGGGCTTCCTTGGCGAGTTTGCGGATGGCGGCGGGCAGCCCGATCGTCGAGACGGTCACGTTGCGGGCGGACAGCGCGAAACGCCGCGGGTCGATGATCGCGCGGATGGCATGGAGGGTGGCCTGGTAGTTGGCCAGCGGTTCGCCCATGCCCATGAAGACGACATGGGTGATCCGCCGTCCGGCCGCCTGGCGGAGATGCAGGAGCTGCTGGAGGATCTCGCCGTTCTTGAGGTTCCGCCCCAGGCCATTCATGCCTGAGGCGCAGAACTCGCAACCGAAGGCGCAACCGACCTGCGTGGACAGGCAGGCCGTGGCTCGCGACGAATCGGGGATCAGCACCGCCTCGACGCGATGGGCGTCGGGATACTCCAGCAGCAGCTTGATCGTCCCGTCGCGGCTCTCCCGCCTGGCGACGACGCGCGAGGTGAGGATATCGAAGCTCTCTGCCAGTTTGCGGGGCAGGTTGGTCATGGCGGCAGGATCGCTGACGCCCTTGCGGTAGACCCAGTCGGCCAACTGATCGGCGCGATAGGCGGGAAAGCCCAGGTCCGCGACCACCTGGCAGAGGTGGTCGAGGTTCATGGCCAGCAGGACGGGTCTTGTGGAAACCGGTTCACTCATGCGGACGCTGCCTCATGCCAGCGGGGCGATTTGGTCGGCCGGCGGGTCAGATGATACACGATTGCCCACCGATGACGGCAGGGGATCATCGCGGGGGATTCCTTTTCGCGCGGCGTGGCGAAGGATACGGGCGATGGCTGACATGGCGGAAGGCTGTCGGGCAAACATCGCCACTTCCCACCAGGAAGCGGGCCGGTCCAGGCCGGTCGCCGCGGCGATCTTGCCGATGGCGGCCACCAGCGGACCGGCTTGTCCGGTCATCTCCACCGCCAGAAAGTTGGCGGAGTGTTCTTCGTATCTCCTGACCCACAGGGACAGACGTTCCGCCAGGAAAATCACAAGGCGCAACGCCAGCAACAGCGACGGAACAGCCAGGAATAGGCGATCCTGCGGCGGAACGCCTTGGCGGAGCCTCCAGGATACGAGGAACAAGGCAATGGCCAGCAGGAGGTATCCCCCCGCGGAGGCTAGGCGGACCGTCCGCAATCCGTGACGGAGGCGCAGGTGGGCTATTTCGTGGGCGAAGATGGCCAGCAATTCCTCCGGCGCCAGCAGGTCCACCAGCCACTGGCTTAGGATGATGATAGGGCCTTTCTTTTTGGTGACGCAGGCGGCGAGGTTGTCGGTGGTTGTGTGCTCGGGGGCAAGGAGCTTGATGGCCAGGTTCCCCATGCCCAGGCCGGTGGCGAAGTCTCGCAACGGGGCGAAGGCCTCCAGGCGGTCGGCCGGGGAGGCGTGTTCCAGGACCGTATCAGGGGAACGCAGGCGGTCCCAATGAGTTAGCACGACCGACATCGCCATCGCACCGGCCAGGAGGCATAGACCGAAGACGGGGCGATGCGGCCAGTAAGCCCACGACGTTCCGATGGCCAGGCCCCACGTGGCCGTAGTGAAGCTTCCCAGGATTTGACGAAGGAGGTTCCATTGGGTATCGGGGATAAAGCGGTCTTGTCGTGTCCTTAACCTTTTTTGGCAGAAGGTCTTGATCGATACGATCAGCGTCACGTACGCCAGGGCTAGGCCTCCGGCGGTGGCGAAGTGCCAGGCTATCGCCTGTTGGGCCAGTCGGTTGCCCAGGTATCTGCCCAGGGGGACCAACGCCATGAGGAACAGCAGTTCCGCGATGATCTCCACCCAGGCCCGGTGGACGCCCAGTCCGGCATGGATACGCGTCACTGACGCGGATGGTTCATCGCCAGCCATGAGCGGTTCCAGCCCCCCTGGTCCATGCCGGTGCGTGGCGAATCCTTCGTCGATCATCGCGACGGGGATTTGACGACCCCCGTCAGCCAGTGAATGACGATGATGACCGCGCCGATGACCAGCAGGATGTCGGCGACGTTGAAGACGCTGTTGTAGTGCAATTGCGAGCAGTCGATGAAATCCCGCACCTGACAGCGGATCGGCTCCAGGCCCGGCAGAGCGACCTCGCTGTACAGGCGGTCGTGGAGGTTGCCCACCGCGCCGGAGAGGATGCAGGCCATCGCCACGTGGATGAAGTGCGCCCCTGGAGGGGAGGTGGCGAAGAAGAAGGTCACCAGCGCGAGGGTGACGGCGGTGGTCGCCAGCACCGCCCAGCGGGGCATGGGCAGGCCGAAGACCACGCCCGGATTGGTCGTGATGGTGAACCGCACGCCGGGCAACACCTGGCGGCTGAGGTGGAGCTGCTGCAAGACCTCGCGGGGACTCTGCCAATCCTGGACGGCCTGTTGGATGCCGGCGACGCGCCGAGGCAGGGCCGGATCGCCCAGGAAAGACTCAAAGACGTAGTGCTTGGATGCCAGGTCCGCAGCCAATCCGGCGACGGTGAGGGCCACGAACAGCATCACGGCCAGGGGGCAACGCATCGCCAGGGGATGCCCGGCGTCCGAGGGTTTTTTCTCCGAGGGCGTCGGCGCTGGGCGGGAGGCGCGCAAGGGGGGTCAGTCCTCGGAGGGTTTTTCTTCCTCTGGGAGGTCTTCCGGTTCGGTTTCGACTTCCTCAAGGTTCTCGGCCTCTTCGGCTCCATCGTCCTGGTCGTTCAGTTCCCGGAAGGGCTTGTCCTCTTCCGATCGGGGGCGAACCAGGCCTTTTTCCAGCATTCTGGCGTACTCGATGCAGTACTTGGCCCATGGTCTGGCCTTGAGGCGTGCCGCGTCGATGGGTCCGCCCGTACCCAGGCAGATGCCGAAGGTGCCCTTGTCGATCCGCTCCATGGCCTCATTGATCTCGGCCAGCAGGATCCGTTCGCTTTCCAGCAGGCCCAACGTGAATTCCTGCTCGAAGTTGTCGGTGCCGACGTCGGCGTCGTGGGTAGGTACCTTGGACAGGTCGCCGGTGCCTTCCTGGCGGTTGGTCCGCAGGGCCTCGGCCGCCATGCCGCTCATGTCGCCAACCAGCGCGCGCCGCTTGTCCAGGAGCATCTGGCGGAACTCCTTCAGTTCCGCCTTGGACAAGGGGCTTTTTGTCAGACGGGGCGCGGCGTCGGGTCGGAGAGCCTTGGGGGCCTCCTTGGAGAGACGCGAGATCGCCTTTTTCGCGACGCTGGACGGGCCGCGATTGTCGAGCTTTCCGGCCTTGTTTGGTTGCGCCTTCTTGGCCACCCTGGATATCCTCTCTGCTGATCGCCGACGAAAACGGCCCGCCGGCAAGGCTCCGAATCCAAACGAGCCGGGAAGTATATCCCTGCCGTCCCGAATGTCAAGCGAAACCGGAAGACCGGTCGTGATTGACTTTCTCGCTCGCGGAAGTCACAATTCCAGGTAGCAGCGAGTCGCGTCCCCGTAGCTCAATGGATAGAGCGCTTGCCTCCGGAGCAAGAGGCTACAGGTTCGAGTCCTGTCGGGGATAGTCCTGGATGTAGACCGACGAGGAGCCTACCCGGGAGGCACGCGGCGGAGGTGGCAAATTGGCGCGGGAAGTCGGGTCCATCCCGCCATCGGATCGCTAGAATGGTATGAGGCGGTAGTTATCCATGAGGATGGACATTCGAGACATCCTGGACGATTGGCCGTATGAACCCGGGCAGGTGACGGCCCGGAGGATTCGCGGCCATGACGGCAAGGACAAGATCCAGTTCCGCATGGACCTGGGCCTGCTCCAGATGGAAGTGACGGGCCGGCCCGATGGGGTGCGTCCGCATGGTTTCGACAGCCTGTTGGACTACCACGAGCACCTCCTGGAACAACACCGCGTGCAACACGGTGGGGACGAAGGTTTCGAGTTGGACGATCAGGCCTGCGAGCTGCTGCGCGTCGAGGGCGTGATGTATTACCACCGCTACCTGGCGGAGTACGTCCTGGAAGACTTCGAGGGCGTCGAGTGCGACACGCGGCGCAACCTTCGGTTGATGGATTTCTGCCTGCGGTATGCAAGGCATTCGGTGGACAAGTACGTGCTGGAACAGTACCGCCCCTACGTCCTGATGATGCGCGCCCGCGCCCAAAGCCGTCAGGCGATGCGCGATAAGGACTCCCGGGCGGCGATGGTGATCCTGCGGAGAGGCATCCGGGAGATACAGGCCCTGCGCAGTTACGGGCGGGAAGGCATGTCCGACGGGTCGGCCGAGATCGCCATCCTCCAGGCCATGGCCAAGGACATCGAATCCGAGATGCCACCCGACCCCATCCGCAAGCTCCGCCAAGTGTTGGCGCAGGCGGTGCGGGACGAGCGCTACGAGGAAGCCGCCGAACTCCGCGACCGGATCAACCGGGCCGTGTCGGAAAAGCGGTCCAGGGACTCCAAACCGGCCTAGCCCTCGACACGCCGCTGCCACGGTGAAGCGTCGGGCGGACAAATGACGATTGACAATAGGCTTGGACGTGGTAGCTTGGAGTTCATTGCCAGGCTTGATTTGAAAGCCGGTACGCCGACTATGCCGATCACGATCGCCACGACGACCCTGTAAATGGCTCGCCCCGGACCCATCCGGTGGGGCGTGCCGCGGGCCGTTACGGACCTTCGCGTATCGGCTTTTTCCTTTCCGCGGCGACCCACGGGGATGGTTTGGAAGCAGCCGGAGACCAGAACAACATGACCACCATATCCCTGCCCGACGGAAGCAGCCGCCAGTATGACAGGCCCGTCACCGCGATGGAGGTGGCCGGAGACATCTCTCCGCGCCTGGCCGAGGCGGCTGTCGGGGCCGAAATCGACGGGAAGCTCTGCGACCTCAGCGCCTCCATGGACGGCGGTTCCCACCAATTCAAGATTATCACCGACCGCGACCGGGCGGGGCTGGAAATCCTTCGCCATTCCGCCGCCCACGTCCTGGCAGCGGCCGTGGTGCGACTCTACGGAGCCGGGGTGGAATACGCCATCGGACCGGCGCTGATGGAGGATTTTCAGTACGGTTTCTACTACGATTTCGACCTGCCCAGGCCCATCGCCCAGGAAGACCTGGAGCGTATCGAGGCCGAGATGGGCAGGATCGTCTCGGAAGACCTGCCCATTGTCCGCCGCGAGGCCGACGGCAAAGAGGCCCTGGTGGCGATGAAGTCGGCCGGGCAGGTCACCTACAAGACCGAAATGATCCAGGGGCTAATCGAGGAACACGCCCGCCGCGGCGGGCAGGCGGGCGATTTCCGCGCCAGCCTCTACCAGCAGGGGGACTTCCTGGACCTCTGCCGCGGTCCGCACCTGTCCCGCACCGGGAAGCTGAAGGCCTTCAAGCTGCTGACCACCGCCGGGGCCTACTGGCGAGGCAGCGAGGCCAACAAGATGCTCACCCGCATCTACGGCGTGGCCTTCTTCAAGCCCGCCCAACTACAAGAACACCTCCGCCGCATCGAGGAGGCCCGCAAGCGCGACCACCGCGTCATCGGAAAGCAGTTGGGCCTGTTTCTCATCAGCGACAGCGTCGGGCCGGGGCTGCCGCTGTGGATGCCCAAGGGCACGACGATTCGGATGCAACTCCAGGCATGGCTCCAGGGCGAATTGCTCCGCCGCGGTTACCAGATCGTCATCACGCCCCACATCGGAAAGTTGGACCTCTACCGCACCAGCGGGCATTACCCCTACTACAAGGACTCGCAGTATCCCCCCATCGACATGGGCGAGGAGGGCGGATACCTGCTGAAGCCCATGAACTGCCCGCACCACATACAAATCTTCAAGGCCCAGCCTCACAGCTATCGCGACTTGCCCGTTCGACTGGCGGAGTTCGGGACCGTCTACCGGCTGGAGCAGTCCGGCGAGTTAAACGGCTTGACACGCGTTCGCGGTTTCACCCAGGACGACGCACATATCTTCTGCACGCCCCAGCAATTGGAGGTGGAGATCACCTCCTGCGTTGACCTGACCAAGATGGTCCTGGAGACCCTGGGCCTGACGGACTACCGCGTGCGGCTCGGGCTGCGCGACCCATCCAGCGACAAGTACGTCGGGGACACCGAGCACTGGGCCCTAGCCGAGCAGAACATCCGCAACGTGGTCCGCAAGTTGTGCATGAACCACACCGAGGGCATCGGCGACGCGGTGTTCTATGGGCCAAAGATCGACTTCGTGGTCAAGGACTGCCTGGGTCGCGACTGGCAGTTGGGAACCATCCAGGTGGACTATAACCTCCCGGAACGATTCGACTTGGAATACATCGGCGCCGACAATTCCGCGCATCGTCCCGTGATGATCCACCGGGCGCCCTTCGGCTCGATGGAGCGGTTCATCGGCATCCTCATCGAACACTTCGCCGGGGCCTTCCCGTTGTGGCTGGCCCCCCTCCAGGTGGCCGTGCTTCCCGTCAGCGAGAAATTCAACGCCTACGCCGCCGAGGTCACCGCCAAGCTCGCCCAGGCGGGCGTGCGATGCGAACTGGACGACTCGCCGGAAAAGATCGGCGCCAAGATCCGCTCCGCCAGCCTACAGAAGACCCCCTATATGGCCGTCGTCGGGCAGCGGGAGGTGGATGCCGCCGCGGTGGCTGTGCGCTGCCGCGTGGAAGGAGACGTCGGCGCGTGCAAAGTTGAGGATTTTATCGCGGCGATTCGAAGGGAAATCGACACAAAAAGCATGAACAGTCTTGTCGCGGCCAAGGGCGCCGTGGGATGATATATTGATAATAGAGACAGGCCGGTGGCCGGACTTCGCGTGGAAGCCTCCCAGCTACCGGTAGGATTATTACAGGAGACTAAGCCATCGCACAAAACCTTCGGTGTAACGAGCGAATCCGTATCTCCCCGATCCGCCTAGTGGACGATAACGATCAGCAGATCGGCATCGTGGAGGTCGGCGAGGCGCTGTCCAGGGCCCAACAGGCCGGTCTGGACCTGGTCGAGGTCGCCCCAATGTCCAAGCCCCCCGTCTGCCGGATCATGGACTATGGCAAATGGAAGTATGCCCAGAGCAAGAAGGAGCAAAAGTCCAAGAGCCACCGGCACGAGACGGAGTTGAAAGAGATTCGCATCAAGACCCCCAAGATCGGCGACCACGACTTGCAGATCAAGATCGGACACGCCAGGCAATTCTTCAAGCGGGGAGACCGGGTGCAGTTCACCTTGCGTTTCCGCGGCAGGGAGTTGGCGCACATCGACGAGGGTCAGAAGATCTTCGCGATGATCCGGGAACAACTTGCCGATGTCAGCAAGATCGACCAGGATTATCGTCGCGAAGGCAAACGGATCACCATGACGCTGGCCTCGACGGGGAAAAAGGCGGCTGCCGCCAAGCCCTCCGCGCCGGCGGCAAAGGCCCCTCAGCCCCCACAGGCCCCTCCACCACAGCCGTCGCAGCCCGATCAGGAACCGCAGGCGATCCCGCAGATGCAACAAGGAACCGCCGCGGATTAGAACGCCGGGCCGTAAGGGGAAAAAAGGGACTGGGTGGAATGAGTGAATGTCAGGAACCTCGGGTCCTGACAGGGGGAGCCAATGTTTGCTGGCACCCCGTGGCGACGAGGTCGCGCGCGAAACAGCCCTGAGATGGCGCCGCCACCGGCGGCTCAGGCCACGTCAATGTCCGCCGGGGAGGTGATGAGGCTTTCCTCCACCGCCTCGCCAGCCAGGTACTTGCGGAAAAAGGCGATGGTACGCGCGGCATATTGTCGCGGTTGGAGGACCGCCGACTGGTTGTGCCTGGCCTCCTCCACGATCCAAAGGTGCTTCGGCGACGGCGACGCGTCGTACAGCAGGCGGGTTTGATCGGTGCGGATGTAGCTGTCCTTCTGGCCATGGATGAAAAAGACCGGCCGGGGCTGCATGTCCCTCAACGCCTTGCGCACCGAGGGGAACCGGCAGGACAGTTTGGGCTGGGCGAACCGCATCAGCAGCCATACCAGCAGCCGCCAGAAGGCGTCGGGGTGGTTCTCGTAGACCAGTCGCACGCGGGCGAAGATGTACGCCCAGCGTTTCATCAGCGCCACCAGGGTCTCCTGGGTGCTGAAGGCGCCGTCGCAGACGATTGCCTGTATGTTGGGATCGCTGGCGGCAGCCAGAAGGCCCGCCCCCGCCCCGCGCGAGATGCCGAACAGCCCGATCCCCGTGGGCCGCCCCTCCGCAGCCAGCGCCGATTCGACATAGGCGCAGGCGCCCAGCACGTCGTCGAGTTCCTTGTCGCTGGGCCACTGGAGCGGGCGGTAGCGGCGGCTGGTGCTGCTGTCCCCGTGGCCGCGGAAGTCGAAGGTGAACACGTCGAAGCCCGCCTCGATGAGCGGGCGGGCGTAGCGGGCGCAACTGTACATGTCCGAGTGGAACTCGTGGCAGAAGACGATCGTGCCCTTGCACGCGCGGCGGCTGGGGGTGTTCAGATGCATGCCGCGAAGCGACGTGCCGTCGAAGCTGCGGAATCGCACCGTCTCCCCGTGCAGCGGCTGGAAGTCCAGGGGGGCCATCGACAGCGGCGGGTGCGTGTCCACGAAGATGTTCAGGCAGATGCGAACGTACTTGGCCAGCACCAGCACCACGAACGCAACCAGCGACGCGCAGGTCAACGCGATGGCCAAGGCCGCCCAATTATGTCGCAGCCATATCCAGGCCAACATGGCCCCCGGCTGTCCCAGCAGATCGATCGTCATGGCCGAAGCATTCTACCCGCCCAGCAGGCTCGTGAAAACCACAGGGGCCGACGGGGAAAGGCCCCGCCCCCAAGGGAAACTGCGGCCAAGCCGCGACGTTGCCCGACAGGAGACCGGCCGTTGGTGGCTCGTGGCTCACCGGAAGGCGGAGATGATCAGCGTGTTGTTCTGGCCGCCGAAGCCGAAGCTGTTGGACATGCAGACCCGGACGGCGGCTTTTCGCGGGGCGTTGGGGACGTAGTCCAGGTCGCATTCGGGATCGGGTGTGCGGTAGTGAGTGGTGGGGGGCAGGATCCCGTCGCGGATGGCCAGCACGCAGGTGATCAACTCGGTGGCCCCGGCGGCGGCGATGAGGTGGCCCAGGCTGCTCTTGACGCTGGAGACGGGCACCTTGCCCGCCAACTCGCCGAAGACGGCCTTGACGGCCTTGGTCTCCACGCTGTCGTTCTGCTTGGTGCCCGTGCCGTGGGCGGAGATATAGTGGATGTCTCCGGGTGAGCACCCCGAATCGGCCAGGGCGGCTCGCATGCTCGCCGTGGCCCCGGCGCCTTGGGGATCCTGGTCGGTGATGCGGAAGGCATCCGCGCTGGCGCCATAGCCCAGAACCTCGGCCAGGATCCTCGCTCCTCGCCGCCGCGCCAGGGCGTAGTCCTCCAGGATCAGGATGCTGGCGCCCTCGCCCAGGACGAACCCGTCGCGGGTCATGTCGAAGGGCCGGCTGGCGGTGGGAATCTCGTCATTGCGGACCGACAACGCCGTCAGGCGGTTGAAGCCCGTCACCCCGTAGGGGTGGATCATGCTGTGGGCGCCGCCGGTGATGATGGCATCCACGTCGCCGCGGCGGACCTGCATCGCCGCCTCTCCGATGGCCTGCGTGCTGGCGGCGCAGGCGGTCAGCACGTTAAACGCAGGCCCGCGGATGCCGAACTCCCCGGCCAGGTGGGCCACCACCATGTTGGACTCCTGCTCCGTCTCGCGGTAGAGGTCCATCCGCTGGAAAGCCAGTTCCGCCCAAGCGGCTGTGTCCAGCCGTCCGTCGCGCCAGGCGTCCACCAGCAAGGAGGTGAAGTTGTCGAAATCCAGGCTTCCCTCGCCGCTGCCGAGGTAGACCCCCAGGCGGGAGCGGTCCAGTTCCTTGCAGGCCTCCATGCCCGATTCCCTCCACGCTTGCACAGCCGCCCCGAGGGCGAACTGGCAGTGGCGCCCGGCGTGGCGGTGGCGGTCGGCGTTGGGGACCTGGCGGGCGAAGTCGTAACCCTTGACCTCGGCGGCGAAGGTGGTGGGGTAGCTGGAGGCGTCAAAGAGGGTAGTCTTGGCCAGGCCGCTGTCGCAGGCCAGCAGCGCCCGCCAAGTGCTCTCGACGTCGTGGCCGAGAGGGTTGACCGTGCCCATGCCCGTGATGACGACTCGTCTGCGGGTCATTTGCGATACCGCCTCAGGATGCATGCGCCGCTCTGCCCGCCGGTGCCGAAGGCGCCGCTGACGACATGTTCGATCTCCGCCCCGCGAGGATGAGTCGATAGGTTCAGGTGGCAAAGGTCGGCCACGTCGGCGAAGTTGACCGTCGGCGGGACCGTTTGGGTGAGCAGGGCCATCGCCGCGACGGCCAACTCCACCCCGCCGGCGCCGGCGAAAAGGGAGCCCACCGCGCCGGTGACGGCGGTGGCGGGGATGGTCCGCGCGGATTCGCCCAGCGCCTGGTCCCAGGCGGCCGATTCGAGGGCGTCTTCCTTGGCCACCGCCGTTCCGTGGGCGAGGATCAGCCCGATGTCCTTGGCGCCAATGCCGGCGTCGGCCAGGGCCTTTGCGACGGCCTGGTCCAGGCCGCCCACGGTGGGCTTGGTAACGTCGGGACCGGCCGGGTCGCAAGCGCCACCGAAACCGACCACCTCCGCGTAGATCCTCGCCCCGCGGGCCTCGGCGCGGCCTAGTTCTTCCAGGATCAGCAGCCCGCCACCCTCGCCGATCACCGTACCGGCCGCGGCGGCGTCGAAGGGCCGGCACGCCTGCTGGGGCGAGGCGCCGTCGGCACAGAGGCGGTTCAGCAGGGTCTGTCGCAATAGTCCCATCGGATTCAGCTTGCTCTCGGCGCCTCCGGCGATGACGACGTCGGCGCCGCCGCGCTCGATGAGCCGGGCGGCCTCTCCGACGGTCAGGTGCCCGGAGGCGTCCCCGCAGGTGATGGTGTTGCTAGGGCCTTCGGCGCCGTGGATGATGGTCACGTGGCAGGACAGCATGTTGGGCAGGTACTTCAGCAGCCAAATCGGCGTGAGATTGGCCATGCCCTGGCTGCCCCAGGCACGGATATCGAACTTGCCGTCGGTGACCGAGGTATTGACGGCCAAGCCCAACTCGTCCAGGTCGCAGCAGATCAGCCCCGCGCCGATGTTGCATCCCAGCCGCCCCGGTTCGATGGTCATCTTGTCGGCACCGGCGGAGCGGGTGACGATGCCGCTGTCACTGAAGGCCAGGTCCGCGGCGGCGACGGCGATCTCGATGTCGCGGGCCATCAACTTGACGGCCTTGCGGTAGTCCTTGGGCACGTGGTTGCGGGCGGAAAAGTCCGCCAGCTCGCCGCCGATGCGGCAGGGGAACTTCCCGGCGTCAAAGAGGGAGATGGGGCGGACACCGCTCCTGCCGACCAGCAGCGACTCCCACAGGGGCTTAATACCGATCCCCGCGGGGCTGACGACGCCCAGGCCCGTGATGGCGACGCGGCGGTCAGCCATCTTTGGCCTCCAGGAAAGGGGCGATCAGGCGGGTGAACTGCCCGGTGAAGACGAAATTTTCCTCGGGGAACTTGGCGCCGGCGAGGTTCTGATCGATGTGGGAAAACATCAGATCGACCTGGCCGATGGGTTGTCCGTTCTTGAGCACCGTGCCGCGCGTCGCGGCGAACTCGGGGGCGATGGTCTCGATTTCGGCCTGGTAGGTGAGCTGGTCGCCGGGGACGACGATGTCGGTGAACTCGGCCTTGGCGATCTTGGCCAGGATGACCTTCTCCTGGAAGTCCCTGGCCTGGCCGACCAGGATGCCCGCCGTCTGCGCCATGCCCTCGATCATTAGGGAGACGGGCATGATAGGGAAGGCCTCCCAGTGGTCGTGGAGATGTTCCTCGGCCAGGGAGACGTTCTTGATCGCCACGGCCTTGCGACCAGGCTGGAATTCCACAAAACGGTCGATCCAAATCCAACGCATGGAGCGCTCCGGGCATTGCCCCTGGGGCCGTGCGATTCAGACCGCCCAGGGCCTTGCGATTTCAACCACGACGGGCTTATGTGGACCGCACCGACCGATCGCCTAGCCGTTGTTGACCTTGTTGACGACGTAGTTGACGATGGTCTGGACCTTAAACAGTTCGGCCATCTTGCCGATATCGGGGTCCTGCTCGAACTGGCTGAAATCGGCGTGGGGCATCCGCTCCTTGAGCTGGGAAATGCCCGTCGGCGTCAGCTTTCCGTTCTGGACGAACTGGGGGTTGTTGAGGATGTTGTCGGGGAACAGTTCGCCTCGGGGAATCTTGATGTTGAAGGCCTTCTCCAGGCGGAAGACGATGTCCAGGAAGTCGATGGACTCGGCTCCCAGGTCCCCGGTGAGGGTCGCTTCGCTCTTGACCTCGTCTTCGTCAACGCTCAGGGCGTCAACGAGGGTTTCCTTCACCTTCTCAAAGACTTCCGTTTCGGTCATTGGCATGGACGATAATCTCCTGTCATGCTGCCGCCGTCGTCTGCCCCGCGACGGTCGGGCTGCCCGTTGGCGGCCACCATGTATAAAAACTCAAGACGTCAAAGTCAACGCGATAATGCCCCATCGGGGGCTATCGCGACAGCAGGTCTTCTCCGCCCACCAGCTTGAACTGCCCGCGTAGCTGAGCGACGATGGCGGCGTCGGCGCCGGCGAGTTTGGGGTCCCGCTGGGCGAGGTTGAAGCAGGCCAGTTCCAGCCGGCCGGTCACGGCCTGCTGGTCGTCCACCACTCCGGTGCCCTTGAACTTCGCCGTCGTCTCGCCGATCTCCATCGCCTCCACCTGGCAGCGGAGGATCCCCCCGGGGGTGACGAAGTTGGCGTAGCGGATATTGCGTGCGGCGCTGAGGACGATAATGCTCTTGGAAAATCCCTGTGTGGCCCGAACCAGCCAGGCGGCCGACTGCACCAGTGCCTCCAGCATCAGGACGCCCGGAAGCACGGGAAACGTCGGGAAATGGTCCGCCAGGTATTCCTCGGCCAACGACAGCGCCTTGATCGTGGTGATGGACTGGCCGACATGAAGCGACTCGATCCTGTCCACAAGGTGAAATTTCATCGTTCCTCCGGTCTGACCGGATTATTCGACTGGGGCCTTTTAGTCAGTCGCGGCGGTGTTTGCAAGCGTTTTTCGCTCCCGCTCAGGCCCATTCCTCGACGATCCCAGCGGCGCAAGCGGGCATCAGGCCCAGCAGCGCCGCCAGGTCCAGGATGGTGAACCGCGCTCGGATCTGTCCGGCGTGGACGAACGTCTCCAGCAGGCGGGCCTTGGAGCAACTGAGGTTCTCAGCCGAGCAGGCCGCCCCGGCGGCGGTCAGGCAGGCGCGCAAGGACTCCGGCGGCGGGACCATCGGCGACAATTGCTCGCGGAGGCGGTCCCACGCGCCGCCCTGGCGCAGGGCGTCGGCGGCCTGGCGGAGGCGGGGGACCTTTTGAGCGTATTCCTTGGCCACGGGTCCGGCGAGTCTCCCCCAAAAGGCCGAGTCCGTCTCGCCGGGCGGTTCGGTCCATTGGGGAGACTCCACCGCCAGCACGCGGCGGTACAGTTCCGCGCAGAGGATCGAACCCACCCCCACCTGCCGGCCGTGCAGATCGTGGGCGGCGCCGTCCAGGTCGGACATCATGTCCAGGCTGTGGGAGACCAGGTGTTCCCCTCCCGACGCCGGCGCCGAGGAGCCTGCCATGGTCATGCTTACGCCCGTCAGCAGAAGCGCCGCGAAGAGGCCCTCGAGGGCCTGTGGTTTTCGTGCCTTGAGGTCTTCCGGGCGGTGGGTGTAAAGCGGCTCGACCTCGGCGACCAGGCTGACGGCCCGGGGACAATAGTAATCGCCGAACAGCAGGCTGTTGAGCCGCCAGTCGGCTGAACTGACGGGCCTGGCCAGCATGTCGCCCAGACCGGCGGCGGTGAGTTCGTAGGGCGCGTCTCGCAGGATCGCCGGCGCCGACAGGACCGCCGGCGGCGCCGCGGCGAGGAGCAGCGTCTTGACGCCCCGGAGGGTCGGGGCGACGTTGGCGGATGTGTAGCCCGTCATGCTGGCGGCGGTGGCGAAGGGGACAAACGGAACGCCGCGCTCGAAGGCCAGCCACTTGCCCAGGTCGTTGACCACGCCCGCCCCGACGGGAACAACCAAGTCGACTTCCCCCAGCCTCTCCGACAGGGCATCCTTGGTGACGTCGTCGCAGACGGGCGTTCCGCCGTCGGCGGTGTCAGGGACAAGGACTTCCCGCACGTGCCATCCGCCGCGATTCAACGCCTCCGCCGCGGTGGCACCGGCCGCCTGTCGCGTACGGCGGTCCATCAGGACGGCCAAGCGATTGTCCCCGCCCTGCCTGCCCGCCACGGCCCGGCGACAAACCTCGCTGAGACGGCCGATCGCGTCGTCGCCGTAGACGACCTCCCGCGGCTCGATCTGATGCCTTCGGCCGCAGGAGCAATCAAAGCTCGTCCCGAAGATGTCTCGGTAATTCGCCATCCACAGCCGCGAGCGTCATTCCGCCGGCGCGGTGGCCGGACGCCGCCCCTTGAGCCAGTCGTCGGTGCGGAAGGGCGATGCCGGTTGCCCGTCCTTGTTGTACAAGTTGCAGTCGGGATTGCTCGACCAGCCATAACGCAGCGCCACCGGTTCGGTCACCTCCGGACAGGTGACGGCTACGGTGGAACCCTCGATGACCGCATCGGCCCAGAAGAACCGCCGATTCGCCCCGGCCAGGGCAAAACCGGTGAGCTTATCACCCTTGGCCACCAGGCCGTTTTCGGCGTGCTTGAAGGTCACGACGGCCTTGCCGCCCTCGAACTTGACGGTATCCATGATCGGGCCGGAATAGGCCACGTCCCTGCCATAGACGAGTTTCTGCGCCGCCAGCGACAGTCGCAGCCCCACCGGCTGCTTGTTGGCCGGGTGGATGGTGTTGGGGTCGCCCACGTCGATGGTGACGGCCATGGCGGTATGGGGTGTGGCCAGAGTCATCAATTGAGACTCCCGCTGCCTGGACCAGTCGGCGTCGCTGGGCTTATCGAGCCTCTTGCGGTAGTTGGGCAGTTGCACGTAGAGGAACGGCAGGTCTTGCCTTCCCCAGTGTTTCCGCCAGTCGGCGATCATACCGGGGAATACCTTGCGGTAGGGCATCCACTGGTCGGCGTCGGACTCGCCCTGGTACCAGATGACCCCGGCGACGGCGTAGCGGGTCAGCGGGGCGATCATGCCATTAAACAGCGAACCCAGGGGGTGGATGGGCCGGGGACCGCGCGGTTGTACCGGTTCTTCCTTGCCCTCTGCCTTGGCCTTCTCGGCGGCTTCCTTCCAGGCGGCCAGGGCCTTTTCGTAGGCGGCCTGCTCGACGGAAAATGCCGCGGCGCGCTGATGATAATCCTCCAAGGCCTCCTGGAGGTTGGGATCGGTCTCGAACGTCCGGCGGCTGGTCCACCATTCCGCCTTCGTTCCGCCCACGGCGCCGAAGACCAGCCCCACCGGACAGCCCAGGAGGTTGTGCAGGTCGCGACCGAAGTAGTAGGCCACCGCGGAAAAGCCGGCCACGGTGTTGGGGTCGCACACCTGCCAGCGGGCGGCAAGGTCATTGGCGGGCTGATCGGCAAAGCGGGCGGGGACATGGAACAGCCGAATCTTGGGGCAATCCGCGGAGGCAAGGGCCGTTGCGGCGTTGGCGTCCCCTTCCAGCGGCAAGACCATGTTGGACTGGCCCGAGCAGACCCACACCTCCCCGACCAGCACGTTGCGGACGACGATCGTGTTGGCGGCGCCGGTGACGGTCATTTCGTACGGCCCGCCGGCCTTGGGGGTGGACAGCTTCAGTGACCAGTTGCCCGCATCGTCTGCCTTGGCGGAGGTTTTTTTACCCGCCAGGGTCACCGTGACCTCCTCGCCCGCTGCCGCCTGGCCCCAGATGGCGGCCTGGGTGGACTGCTGAAGGACCATGTTGTCGCCAATGACCGCCGGCAGCTTCACTTCCCCGACCGCCAGTGACGCGGAACAAGCCGCAACCAGGCACACCGAAAAGCACGTCGTCTTCATCCAATCACACATGGGCGTCCATCCTTTCCTTGTCGCGTTGAGGAACCTCAAATTCCTGCCAGGAATGTCCATCCAGCCAATCGCTCTCCCAAGGCGCAAGCCGCCGACGCTATCCGGCCAGGCCCACCAGGATGTCCAGCCCCTTGCGGAGCTTCTCGTCGCTGGTGGCGTAGGACAATCGGAAATGCGTGTCGCGCGTCGAGAAGACGCCTCCGGGGATGACCAGCACGTTGTTTTCGATGGCCTTGGCGACGAAGCGCGTGGCGTCGCCGCCCGGGGCGGGCACGAAGGCGTAAAACGCCCCGCCGGGCTTGACCAGCCCCATCGCCGGACCCAGCACGGAATCAACCATGTCACGCTTCTTCTTGTAGGCCGCCACATAAGACGACATGTCGGTGTCCAGGGCCTCCAGGCCGGCTGCCTGCGCCATGCTGGGGGCGCAGACGAAGCTGTACTGCTGGAGCATGGTCATCTTTTCCAGGATCGGCCGCGGGCCCGTGCACCAGCCCATCCGCCAGCCGGTCATCGCATAGCTCTTGGAGAAGCCCCGCATCAGCAGCGTGTTTTCGTACACCGCCGCCATCGAGACGAACGGCTGGTCGTAGCAGAATAGGTTGTAGATCTCGTCGCTGATGACCAGCAGGTCGCGCTTCACGGCGATCTCGGCCAGGTCGCGGAGGTCCCGCTCGCCGTAGACCGCCCCGGTGGGGTTGGCGGGGGAATTAACGATCAGCAGGCGGGTCTTGTCGGTAATCGCGTCGGCGAAGGCCTGGACGTCCAGGCGGAAGTCGTCGTAGGTGTTCACGGGGACGGGACGTCCGCCGCTGAGGTTCACCAGGTGCGCGTACATCACGAAATACGGATCGGCGAAGACCACCTCGTCGCCGGGGTTGACCAACGTCAGCATCGCCAGCATCAGCGCGCCGCTGACGCCGGAGGTGACCAGGTAGGCTTTGCCGTCGGTCCAGCCGAACTCCGCGCGGCAACGCTGCTCCAGCAGGCTGCGAAGTTTGAAAGTCCCCTCGGTCTGGGTGTATTTGTTCTGCCCGGCGCGGATGGCCTCGATGGCGGCGTCCTTGATGGCCGGGGGGACGTCGAAGTCCGGCTGGCCGATCGAGAGGTTGATCGGGTCGGTCATCTTGGCCGCCAGGTCAAAGACCTTGCGGATGCCCGAGGCGTCCAACAGCCTCATCCTGTCGGCGATGGCATGACTCTTGCGCGACATGGTGCCTCGTGTTGCCGTAAAATAATCCCGCCTGCCGAGGGATTTGTTTATCCATCGACAGTTTCCCCGGTCGCGAAGCGCCGTGGCGCGAGCAGACCGGGGAAACTGTTGGCCGCTACCACCCGGTGGGGGGCTATTTCTTCTTGTCTTTGCCCTTGGCCGGTTTGGCGGCGGGGGGCTTGGCGCCCGCGGCGCCCTTGGCAGCGGGGGCGACGCCCTTGGCAACGGGGGCGGCGGCGCCTTCAGCGGCAGGGGCGGTCTCCTCGGCGGCCTTCTTGCTCTTGGTGCCGGCCTTGGAATGCCGCACGCGGACCTTCGGCAGCCCCAGCGGGCTGTTGGTCTCCGGGTCGAACTTTCCATCCTCCATCAGTTTGGCGATCCGTTCCGAGCGTGTCAGAACGCTTCGCGTATGGGCCAACCCGCCGTGGGTCTTGAGAGTCCGATCTATTGTCATAAGATACACTCCGTCCGGCGCGGCGCGCCGGGCCTGTCATTGTTGTTTCCACTGGATGAACCAGGGTTTTGCCCGTCCTCCCGCGCCACGCAGCTTGAAGTCATACCGCCCGCCCTGGTTTTGGTAAGCCTTGCCGAGGGTCTCAATCACATCGACATACTTGGCCACATCGGGACTGTCGGGGGCGTCAAAGCCCGTCGCCGACAACACGATGTACTGACGTGGGTTGCCCATGTACCGGTTGACGCTGACCTGCTCGCCCTTGGCCTTGCAAAACTTCTCGATGTTCCTGGCCTCGGCCAGCAAATCCTCGGTCATGCCGCTCATGCCCTGGATGACCAGGTAGTACTTGCCCGCCTGTCTTGGAGGTTCCGCGGCGGCGGTTGACTTGGCGCCGCTCGGTTCGCCCGCTGGTTGCCCTTGCGCCTGGTTTTCATCCGCTTGCGAAGCCGTTCCCGGAAGCGGGGACATGGCACGCCCCAGCAGGAACGCCCCGGCCAGCAGAAGCACCATCGCCACGCCGACGGCCACGCAGGTGATATAGTTCAGCGACAGTCTCAGGCACCCGCCGGAAATCGACACGACCGGCTCGCCCCCAATCGGCGTGGTCACCACCACCGGCGACGGCTGCAACGTCATCGTGTCGCGCTGGTCGACCGCGGCGGACGCGCGCCTCTCAGCCGCAACGGGCGCCTCGGCGGCGGCAGGGGTTACTACAGTGGCCAGGGGCATGGAACGGTGCCTGCCCATCCATGCCGGGATATTCAAGCCGGCTTGGGCGCGAGCTTCCCTGCTCTTGCCGATGACCTCGTAGAGAGCAATGGAATCTTTTCGCTTGGCCACGCTTGGCTCCTTGTGACGGCGCGCCGACGGCCGGAACCGCCCATTTTTAGCAATCCGAAATGGTACCCCCCCTCCGGGAGCGTGTCAAGGACCGGGGCGGATAAGATAGCGTCAAGTATTGTGTGTGAGTTTGAGTTATACCAACGGGCGAGTTGGCCAAACACAACTCGCTCCACTGGCCGGGGGGTCCTAGGGTTGTCCCATCGATGCCTCCCCTGGACCTGTGTTGGATCCACAGATCGGAAGGATCACGTTACGTTGTCGGCGGATTTCTCAGCTTCAGCCGGGCGATGAGGGGCGAGGTGTTGCATGGTCTTTTGTCCGGCCAGGCCAAAGCGGGCAACGACTGGCTGAAGGGTCAATGCCCGTATCGCTGACGGCGGAAAGGTCGGTCCCGCACGGGTCGGCCCTGTGACTATTACCGAACCAAGCGACAATTATGAATCCAATTAAGAAGAATAATTACAAGAATGTCGTATTATCTGAACAAATTACCTGGAATATATAAAGTATAACTCATTTTACAGAAGCATGTTATGCGATTCTCCGTAATTTTGGCATTGCCTGTGCTTATGAACCAATGTCGCCCGTTTGATATCGGGGCGTCGGGTTCTCCGGCGTCCTGATAGAGACGAGGAGAGCCAATGTCCGCGATGTCGAGAGCATCAAGCACTTATTGGCCGGCTGTATTGGCGATGATTCTGGTCCTGTGCTGGGGCGGTGTGAGCCTGGCGCGGGATGTGGAAACTTCCGGGCCGGGCGGACAAGAGCCCGCTGCCACACAGGTCGATACGGGCGACACGGCCTGGGTGCTGATCAGCACTGCGCTGGTCATGCTCATGACGCCCGGCCTGGCGTTTTTTTACGGCGGGCTGGTCCGGCGGAAGAACATGCTGTCGATTCTCATGCAGTGTTTCATGATCCTCTGCCTGGTGAGCCTGCAATGGGTGCTGTTCGGTTACAGCCTGTCGTTCGGGCCGGACGCGGGGGGAAGGGGCATCATCGGCGGCCTGGATTGGTTTGGGCTGCGGGGCGTGGGCATGGCGCCGTTTCGGACCTATTCGGCGACTGTTCCGCACCAGGCGTTCATGATCTTCCAGGGCATGTTCGCCGTCATCACCCCCGCCCTGATCATCGGCGCGTTCGCCGAGCGGATGCGGTTCAGCGGTTTCTGCGTGTTCAGCCTGCTGTGGGCGACGCTGGTCTACGACCCGCTGGCCCACTGGGTATGGGGCCAAGGCGGTTTCATGGGCCTTTTGGGCGGCTGGGGCGCGTTGGACTTCGCCGGTGGAATCGTGGTTCACATCAATGCCGGGGTGTCGGCCCTGGCGGCGGCGTTGGTTCTCCGCAAGCGACAGGGCTACCCGAACATGATCTCCCCGCCGCACAACCTGCCGTTGGCCGTGCTGGGCGCGGCGCTGCTGTGGTTCGGCTGGTTTGGCTTTAACGCCGGCAGCGCCCTGGGCGCCAGTGGTGTGGCCAGCGGCGCGTTTGTTGCCACGCACATCGCGGGGGCGACCGCCGGGCTGGTGTGGGCGTCGATGGACTGGTTTTTCCACAAGAAGCCCACCACCCTGGGCATGATCACCGGGGCGGTGGCGGGGCTGGCGGCCGTCACTCCCGCGGCCGGGTTTGTCACGCCCATTGGCGCAGTCCTCATCGGTATCGGAGCGGCGGCGTTTCCCTGGCTGGCCGTGACGTTCCTGAAACCCCGGATGGGCTACGACGACTCGCTGGACGCCTTCGGTGTGCATGGTATCGGGGGGATATGGGGCGTCATCGCCACGGGCCTGTTTGCTTGTGCCTCGCTCAACCCGGCGGTGGGCAGGAACGGCCTGTTCTATGGCCCCGACGGCGCGGCCCAGCTTTTGACGCAACTGAAGGCCGTGGGCATCAGCGCAGCCTTCTCTTTCGTTGCGTGCCTGATCCTTTTGAAGGTCGTGGACGCCACCATCGGCCTGCGAGTCAGCGAGCACGAGGAGCGGGTGGGCCTGGATTTGACGCAACACAAGGAAGCCGCATACACCCTGGTTGACTAGCGCCAACATAACGCGACGCCTATAGGAAGTGAACCATGAAGTACATCATCGCCGTCATTCAGCCGGACCGCCTGGACGAGGTGCTGGCCGAACTGGAGAGGAAGGAAATCCACCTGGTCACGGTCACGCCCGTGATGGGGCGGGGCCGCCAGAAGGGCATCGCCGAGGTTTACCGCAGCCACAAGGAGGCCGGAAGCCTGCTGAGAAAGGTCAAACTGGAAATCGCCGTCAACGTGGCGTTCGTCCAGCCGACCATCGAGGCCATCACCTCCCGCGCCCGGACCGGCCGAATCGGCGACGGGAAGATCTTCGTGTTGGACCTGGACCGCTGCATCCGCATCCGCACGGCCGAGGAGGGAAATGAAGCGATCGGTTGACGAAGCGGGGATTTTCCCCTCCGCCTTGATACCACGGAGAGGTTCGGCGACAATGCCGATTCGCCCGACGGCATGGGTCGCGTGAAAAACCGGGCGCACTGAAGGAACCGCATCATGACACCCAAGGAATTCTTCGAGTTTGCCGAACAGAAGGGCGCGGAGATGGTCGACCTGAAGTTCGTCGACCTGCTGGGCACCTGGCAGCACTGCTCCTTCCCCATCGATGTCCTTGATGAGGACACGTTCAAGGAGGGGCTGGGCTTTGACGGGTCAAGTATCCGCGGCTGGCAGGGCATCCACATGTCGGACATGCTGGCGATTCCGGACCCCGACACGGCCTGCCTGGACCCGTTTTTCGCCAAGCCCACCGTCAGCGTGACGGCCAACATCCTGGACCCCGTCACCCGGCAGGACTACACGCGCGACCCGCGGTACGTGGCCCGCAAGAGCGAGCTATACCTCAAGGGAACCGGTCTGGCGGACACCGTGTTCATTGGCCCGGAACCGGAGTTCTTCATCTTTGACGAGGTTCGTTACGAGCAGAACCAATACACCGGGATGTACAAGATCGACTCGGTGGAAGGCGCCTGGAACACCGCGCGGTTCGAGGAACCAAACCTGGGTTACAAGCCTAGTTTCAAGGGCGGCTACTTCCCCGTCAGTCCCACGGACACCTACCACGATCTTCGCGGAGAGATGGTCTACGAGATGCGCAAAATCGGCATCGTCGTCGAGGCGCACCACCACGAGGTCGCCACGGCCGGCCAGAGCGAAATCGACATGAAGTTCACCAGCCTGCTGAAGATGGCCGACCAGTTGATGTGGTACAAGTACATCATCAAGAACGTGGCCAAGAAGCATGGAAAGACCGTCACGTTCATGCCCAAGCCAATCTTCCAGGACAACGGCAGCGGCATGCACACGCACTTCTCGTTGTGGAAGGACGGCAAGCCGCTGTTCGCCGGAGACAAGTACGCCGGTCTGAGCCAGATGGGCCTGTACGCCATCGGCGGGATTCTCAAGCACGCCCCGGCGATCCTGGCCTTCGCGGCGCCGACGACCAACTCCTACCGCCGCCTGGTTCCGGGATTCGAGGCCCCGGTCAACCTGGCCTATTCGGCCCGCAACCGCTCGGCGTCGGTGCGCATCCCGATGTACTCGTCCAATCCCAAGGCCAAGCGCCTGGAGTTCCGCTGCCCCGACCCTAGCTGCAACGGTTATCTGACCTTCCCGGCCATCATGATGGCCGCCCTGGACGGCATCGCCAACAAGATCGATCCGGGCAGCCCGCTGGACCGCGACATCTACGAGATGACCCGCGAGGAACTCGCCAGCGTGCCCAAGACGCCCGGTTCGCTGGAAGAGGCCATCGTCGCCCTGGAAAATGACCACGCCTTCCTCACCTGCGGCGGAGTCTTTACCTACGATCTCATCGAGGCTTGGATCAAGTGGAAGAGGGAGAAGGAGTTGGACGAGATGCATCTGCGCCCCCACCCCTTCGAGTTCCACTTGTACTACGATAGCTGAGAGGATCGAACCGTCCGCCGGCCGGATCGGCGATCCCGTTGACCGCCGCTGAACAACAGGATTCCGTACAAAGGGCGCTGCTTTGTGTGGCGCCCTTTTGTCGTAACATGCCCCGGCAGATCACGCATATGAGCATATTTTCAGACTTTTCAGATTATGCCGGAAATCTTGTTGCAGGCTGGGGCAAGGCGAGCTAAAATGATGGTTTGAACTCGGTTGCCCATGGGTCGGGGGGGCATATCTGGGTCTGTATAGTGGTTAGTTTTATGGACGGCTGCACGAGATACGTTCTGGTCGTTCCTGTCGGCTCTCCGTCTGCGCGGTTCCGGGATTCTTTTCTCTAGTGGAGGCTGTTTCGATGAACAAAGGTAAAGTGAAGTGGTTTAACGACGCAAAGGGTTACGGTTTTATCAGGATGGACGGTCAGGATAAGGACATCTTTGTGCATTACTCGTCCCTCAAGGCCGAGGGATTCCGCACGCTCAACGAGGGGGAGGAAGTCGAGTTTGAGCTGACCGAAGGCCCCAAGGGCCTCAAGGCGGAAAACGTCGTTCGTCTGATGGCCTGACGTAACGGATTTTTGGGTCGTGGGGTGGTAGTCACGGGGATAGGCCGAGGCAAGAGCTTTTTGGCCCCATGCGGAGTCTGCACACCCCCGGTTTCTACCGAGTCCTCGCCGCCTTGGTGGGGGTGGCCTGGGCAACAGGCCCGATGGCGAGCATGCGGTCCAGGGCCTTTCGCGCATCGGCGGCAATATCGGGGGCAACGGTGATGCGGTTGACGACCTTTCCTTCCGCCAGGCTGTCCAGCACCCACAGCAAGTGCGCCAGGTCCACGCGCGCCATCATCGCGCAGAAGCTGGGCACCTCCGAGAGTATCCGCACGAACCGGTCGCCGAACCGCCTGGCCAGGCGGTTGACCAGGTTGCTCTCCGTGCCGACGGCCCATTTCCCGCCCGATGGTCCGTCGCTGACGGCACGGATGATCTGCTCGGTGCTTCCGGAGGCATCGGCCAGTTGCACCACTTCATGGGGGCATTCCGGATGCACGATGACGGAGATGCCCGGGTGCCTCCGCCGCACGTTGCCGACATGCTCAGGCCGGAAGACCTGGTGGACGTAGCAGTGCCCCTTCCACAGCAGAAAGGCGGCCCGCCGCAGGTCGTCGTCGCTCAGCCCGCCGCCCGGCTGGAGGGGGTCATACACCGCGCAGTCCTGCGTGGAGTAGCCCATGGCCACGGCCGTGTTGCGGCCCAGGTGCTGATCGGGGATCGCCAGGACTTTCCCGGCGCCCGCCCCGCCCTGGGTTACCGCTCGCAAGGCCCACTCAAAAACGTTCCGCACGTTGCTGGAGGTGCAGCAGGCGCCGCCGGCCCGGGCGGTGACGGCCTTGACGGCCGCGGTGGAATTGACGTACGTCACGGGCACGACGGATTGCCCGCTACGACTGCACAACTCCTCTATCGCCGCCTGTACGTCGGTGGCGTCGGCCATGTCGGCCATCGAACATCCGGCGAAGAGGTTGGGCAGACAGACGGCCTGGTCGTCTCCCGACAGCACCGCCGCCGATTCAGCCATGAAATGCACGCCGCAAAAAACGATGAACCTGGCCTGCTTGGAAGAGGCGGCCAGTTGGGACAACTTCAGGCTGTCGCCGACGTGATCGGAAACAGCGACGATCTCGTCGCTTTGATAGTGGTGGCCGAGGATGCAGAGGGCCTGTCCCAGTTCCTCCTTTCGCCGCGCCACCCGGTCGGCCAATTCCGCCGGTCCCAGTGACAGGTATCTCTCATGTAGGGGCGACTGCTGAAGCATGTACGCTTATCTCATTTCCAGGCGGGTCGTTGCCCGCCACAATTCATCATAGGTTCGCGGGGGGGTCGCTTTCGCCCTCATTGGCCGGTCGGTTCCGCAGTGATCCGAACAGCTCGCCCAACTCCGGCGCTCGCAGGACCCACGCCGCCAAGAGAAACACCACTGTCCCCGCCGGGACGCACACGGCCACGATCCGCCAGTTCGGCCCCGAGGGCATGGCCCATCGAAGCAGCAGGATGGCCGCGGCCATGGCCGCCGCCGCCAGGCAGGAGCGGACCACGCTGACGGCCAGCCTTCCGGCGCCGATCCTTCCCAGTCGCTTCCGCAGCAGGTAGGCCAGGACGATGACGTCCAGGGAGATGGTTGTCGCCGTCGCCACCCCGAAGGCCCTGGCGCCCAGTCCCGGCACCCAGATCAGCGAGAACACCAGCGCCATGTGCACCACCGCCATGACGGCCACCACCTTCAGCGGCTGGAGGGTTTCCTTGATGGAGTAGAATGCCTTCAGGAAGATCTGGTAGGTGCAGTAGGCCCACATGCCCAGCACGTAGGCCCGGAGGATCCCCGCCACCTCTCCGACGTCGATGGAGTTGAACTTCCCGTGGCGGTAGATGACGTCCGTGATGGGTTCCGCCAGGCACAGCAACCCCCCTCCCGCGGCGATGCCTTCCATCATGGCCACCCGCAGCGCGCGGTTCAGGCTGTCCCGGAGGTTTTGCATCTCCCCGCGCGCGGCATATCGCGCCAAGAGCGGGAAGACCGCCACGCCCAGCGAAATCGCCAGCACGCCCATGGGGAACTGGTACAACTGGCTGGCGTTGTAGACGTGCATCTGCGTGCCCTCATGCAGGGGCAGTTCGACCACCCGTCCGAACCACTCGATGGTCGGCCGATCCGCGGTGGCCGTGAAGAACCAGATCACCCAGCCCTCAAAGAACGAGGACAACTGCGGAAATCCCATGGCCAATACGGTCGGCAGCATCAAGCGGAGCATCGTCGGGATGCCCGGATGGATCGGGCGAAGAAACGGCACGATGGGCAGACCGTGCGCCTTCATCACCCACAGCACGCCGGCCAGTTGCAGCACGCTGGCGGCCGTCACGCTGGTGGAAATGACCAGCAGGTGGGCGCGGTCTCCGCTCCAATGGGGGGCCACCCACCAGGCTGCCGCGATGATGCAGAGGTTCAGCACACAGGGGGCAAAGGCCGGATAAGAGAAATGCCCTCGGCAGTTCAGCGCCGCCGACGCCAGAGCCAGCAGGCACGTGCTGATCATGAAGGGCAGCATGATCAGCGTCATCATCAACAGCAGTTGGCGATTGGCGTCGTCGCCGGAAAGACCGCCTCCCCACAGCCGCTGCCCCCAACCATAGGCGACGATCCCGCCGCTAATAATCACCGTCAGGACCGCCAGGAACACCGCCAACAGGCCCAGGGCGTTGGCCAGGAGCTTCCCCGCGCCTTGGGCGCCGTCCTTGCGGGCGGTTTCCGTGAAGACCGGCACGAAGGCCCCCGCCAGCGCGCCTTCTCCGAAGAGCCTGCGGAAGAGGTTGGGTATGCGGAAGGCGAAGATGAACGCGTCGGTGATCCGCTTGGCGCCCAGCGAGGCGATGGCGATGTCGCGCAGCATCCCCAAAATGCGCGACAGGATCGTGATACCGGCCACCACCTTGGCGGCGCCGAAAAAATGCTCCCTCTCGCGGTGTTCCGTTTCGTTCATTGCAGGAGTATCGGACAATCGCGGCGGTTTTCCCCAATGCGCGATCCGTCCTGGCCGCCCGACAGAATACGCCGGGACGGTTCACAGGGCCAGTCCGCTGGTTTTCGTGTCCGGTCCATCTATTTTGTATGAGCCGCGAACTCACGCGAACAATACGAACAAAAAAACGGAACCGGGAACTCTGAACACGGAAACCGGAACAAGGAACCGGGAATGGGTTCTTTTGTCCGACGTGTTCCGTGTTCCGGGTTACAGGTTCCGATCACTGTGTTCGCACTGTTGGCGGCTGGCAAGAAGCAGGGTGGGTTGGGCCAATCAGAGTCTTATCAGGCGATCCTTGACCTGGGCAATGCCGATCGTGACGATGGGGACATGCGAATCTGCCACGTCATCACCCGGCTGATCCTCGGCGGGGCGCAGGAAAACACGACCCTGACCTGCGAGGGCCTCTCCGCCCGCGGCCACGACGTGACGCTGGTCACCGGTCCCGCGCTGGGACCGGAGGGCGAACTGATGACCCGCGCCCGCGGCGGCGCGTACCGCCTGATCGTGCTGGAATCGTTGCGGCGGGAGATCCGCCCCTGGCGCGACCTTGGGGCTTACCGCGATATCGTTTCGGTCCTGCGAGAAATCCATCCGGACGTGATGCACTCCCATTCCTCCAAGGCCGGAATCCTTGCCCGCCGCGCCGCGGCGAAGGTGGGGGGGATGAGGATCGTCCACACCATCCACGGTCTGCCGTTCCATCCCTACCAGCCGCGATGGCGGAACTGGCTCTATACGGCCTTGGAGCGGTCCGCCGCCGCCCGCAGCGACGCGATCATCTCGGTGGCCGACGCGATGACGGCAGCGGCGCTGTCAGCCGGCGTGGGCCGGGCCGGGCAGTTCACGACCATCTACAGCGGCATGGAGGTCGCGCCCTTCCTGGCGGCGGGATCCGGTGGCGCGGCCTTCCGCCGGGAGTTGAAGCTGCCTGGCGATGCGGTCCTGGTCACGAAAGTGGCTCGCCTGGCGGAGATGAAGGGCCACGAATTCCTTTTGGAGGCAGCCGCGGGGATCGATAACCCGCGCGTCCACTTCTGCCTGGTGGGCGACGGGCGGCTGCGGGGGCGCATCGAGGCGGAGATCGCCCGGTGGGGCCTGGCGGAGCGGTTTCACCTCACCGGACTATTGTCGCCCGGCCGCATCCCCGCCGTCTTGGCGGCCACGGACATCCTGGCGCACTGCTCGCTGCGCGAGGGCCTGGCCCGCGCCCTGCCGCAGGCAATGCTGGCGGGCAAACCCGTGGTGAGTTTTGACATCGACGGCGCGCGGGAGGTAGTCGATAGCGACACGGGCGTCCTGCTGCCTCCGGGCGATGTCGCGGGTCTGCGGCTGGCCATCGAGACGCTCGCCTCCTGCCCGCCGCTGCGTCAACGGCTCGGCGCCGCCGGAAGGGAAAAATGCCGCGCCCTGTTCGACCACAACCGCATGGTCGATCGCATCGAGGAGCTTTACCGGCGGTTGCTGGGAGCCTGACGCCGCGCCACGACGCGCCGTGCCACCACCCAGGCGCAGGTCATCGCCAGGAACGCTCCCGCTGTCGCCAGGCTGATCCCCAGGGAAAGTCTCCATCGCAGCGGCTGAAACACCAGTTCGATCCGATGCTCCCCTGCCGGGACGGCCAGGCCCAGCATGGCCAGATTGGCGCGGTACACCGGGACCGGATCACCGTCGATGGTCGCTCGCCAGCCCCCATGCCAGATTTCGCTGACCACCAGCAACCGTTCTTGGGCGTTGGCCGTGGAGATGGTCAACCGTCCCGGGGCGAAGGCCTCCACCGTGGCGCGGTCCTCCGGTGATGCCGTCGAGGGCGGAAGCGTTCCACCATTGGGGCAGACCACCGTCTGCCTTCGCAGGTCGCTTCGGCGCACCGCTTCGACGATCTGGTCCTCGGCCCCTCCGGCGGGGACAAGCTGGCCGGCCCAGAAGGCGCGGGGCAGGAATTGTCTGTTGCGGTACAGCCACAGGTCGCCACGTTGCGCCCCGGAATAGAGGACAAAGAGCGGTTGGTTGCGGAACACGGCTGCCTGCTCGAAATGTCCGTCGGGGAACTCCAGGGGGACGGGGGCCAGGAGGTACTTGACGTTCAATGCGTCCATCAGGTCGCCGCGGACGTTGAGGCGGTAGGCCCCCTGGGCTTGGGAGACGTTCACCAGGTCGTACCAGGCCCGGGCGATGGTGCGGCGGATCTCGCCCCAGTGCAGCAGCTCGAAGTAGAGCTGGTAGGGGCGATAGTTGAACGAATCATTGCCGTTGATCAGTTGCATGCCCATCGGGGCCGCCCAGCCGTAGCTGACTGTCTGGCGGGCCACGGTGGCCACGCGGTACAGGTCCTTGTCGGCGGCCAGGAACCGGCGATAACCCGTATCCGGCACGGCTTGTTCGTGGCCGGCCATGGTGAGGTATCGCCGCGCGTAGTACGCGCCCTCGACGGCGATGAGGGAAACCGCCACCACGGTGAGAATCGTCGCCAGGGACCGTCGCCCCGGCCGGCGGCGCAGGCGATCGATCAGCTCCTCCATACCGATCCCCGCCAGGGCCAGGCCGAAAAACGCCGCCAGGAACAGGAACCGCGCGGGGATGCGAAAGAGCCTGAAACCGGGCAGGAAGTCAAACAGCAGGCGCAGCACCGGCGTGTCCATCGACAGCAGCAGGGAGACCGCCAATCCGCCCAGCAGGTAACGCGTGGGCTTCCGCCGCCATCCAAGCACGGCCCCCGCGCCCGCTAAGGCCAGGGGAACAAGCCCGAAGTAGGCCGCGTCCTCCCAAAGTTCCTCGCCCTTGTAGGTGTGGTCCAGCGGGCTGCCCAGCGCCTCGGGATACAGGAATGTCAGGAAATGCCTTGGCTGGATGGCGTGGTTTCCCAGGAAGAATTCGTAGACCGTCTGGCTTCGAGAGACCAGGCTCGCCTCGGCGGCCAGGGGAATCAGCAGATACGCCGCCCCGCCCACGGCCAGCACCCCGCCCAGCGCCAGCCAGCCGGCCGTTCGCCCCCCAGCCGCCCATTGCTTGGCGCGGGCAAGACCGGCCAACGCGATGGCCACATACACCAAGAGGAACCACGCCGAGTAGTAAAACAATTGCAGATGGCCGCAATGGAGGCACATCGCCCCCGCCAGCGCCACCAGCAGCGACGCCCCCAGCCCGGGCCGGCGGACCAGTTGGAAAACGGCCGCGAACAGCGCGGGAAACCAGATCAGGATGGGGATGTTGGGCAGCCAGCCGGCGTAGGTGGCGATGATGAGCTTGAAACCGAACATCCCCGCCGCCGCCATCGTCACCCGCGACGCCAAGCCCAGTCCCAGCGACGCCCCGACTGCGTAGAACGCCAACCCCGCCCCCAGGAAGTGCAGCCAGAAGGTCGGTCCCGCCGCCGACAGGGGGGGCAGCAAGCAGAACAGGAAATGCAGGGGGTAGGTGAATTGCGACTGGGGGCTGATCAGGCCGGCGTAACCGGAGAACTGGTCGCTGCGCCAAAAGGGGATCCCATGGCCTTGGCGGATGGAATCGTAGAGCACCTGCTTGGTCGAGACGTGCTCGGAGATGAAGTCGGAGTGGGCGGAGTAGGGCGTCTTGCCTGGCTCCCACAGGAAGCCGTAACCGATAGCCGCCAGCAGGACGATCAGGCCCAGCGCCAGCCAGGTCTGGCGGCCGCGCCGCGGCGTGGTAAGGTTGGGGTAGTTATGGGTTGCTTTCAATACCGTTCGCTCCGGGGCTTATCACCGCCGCCGCCGAATCCGAAATCCGCCGAGTAGTCCATGGACACCATAATATTTTCTCGCCATGTGCCACACCCAAGCGAAGCAACGCGGAGCTTGGGGGTGCGGTTCTTTTCACCCCCAAGTAAACGACACTTGGGGGTGGCACCAATCACTTGGCCGTGCCACCTGCCGCGTGCAACAAGTTGCACGCCCTACTTTGCTTCAACTTGCCGTCAGTTTCAGTCCGACGATGCCGGCGATGATGGCCGCGATGGAAAGCAGCCGCAGCGCCTCCCTCGACTCGCCGAAGAGGATCATCCCCGTGACGGCAACCCCGACCGCGCCGATGCCCGCCCAGACCGCGTATGCCGTCCCCATGGAGATTCCGCGAAGGGCCAGCGACAGCAGGGCCATGCTGACCAGGCCCGATATGATGACGACGACCGTCGGCCAGAGCTTCGTGAACCCGTCCGCGAACTTCAGGCTAACCGACCAGACGATCTCCACCAGCCCCGACAGCAGCAGCCATATCCATGCCATGGTGTTCTCCAGGTAGCGTGCCAATCTCCGCCATGAAGAAGCTTACCGGGACGAGGAGGATTTAGGAAGTAATCCGGGTAACCCCGGGACACCATAAATTTTTTCCATCACTTCCATGCGTAGGCGTACATGTTCATGCCGTCCAGCCGACCGGCCGGGTCACGCTGAAGGAACCGGCCCGAAAGGGGGTCCAGGAACTATCGTAACTATTGCGAGTGCAACCCCGGAGGGGCCCTTCCGGGCAAGTTGCACGCCCTTCTACTGCCGTCCTGGGTGGCTTTCAAGGCCGGTCGCTCTGGGGCTTGCCGCCGCTGCGTTGGAGGTAGCAGATCACCTTCTGCTCCAGGGCGTCGGCGTGGAGTCGGATCTTCCCGCCGTCGGCCAGGTCGGCCGCGTCGATGACCTTGACCGTCTCGGCCCATGGGCTTGCCTCGGGCAGCAGGTCGCTCAGGCGGTTCCTGGCCCGCTGGAAGAAACCCTCGTTAATGGAGTTGCCCTCCCTGCCGGGGAACATCGCCAGGTAAAGCATGTCCATCTCCACCAGTTCGTTGAAGAAGTGCGTGCCCAGCGAGACGTCGGGGACCAGGTCCTCCCGCATCGCGACGATCTCGCAGAGGATGGAGACGGTGTTGATCTCGGCGAAGGACACGGGCACGCCCAGCGACGGGGTGGTGGTGCCCCACCGGCCCGGTCCCAGCAGAAGCAGCGTCCCGACGAGCTGGGCGTCCTGGGGATGGGTCAGCCGGCCGATCAGGCGGGCGACGGCGTAGCGGTCCGTCACCGGCAAGGCCCCGTAGACCGACGGGACGACGTAGATGACGCGGTTCACGTTGTCGCAGCGGCTTTGACCGATGACCGCACCGCGGGCCTCCAGGAGGACGTCCTGAGACTCGGCGGGGCGGGGCGGGGCAATGGTCGTTCCACCGCCCTTGACCTGGAACGGCCGACACTGCACCAAGTTGACCCGATAGTAGCCCTCGCCCAGGAAATTGGCGGTGAACTCCACGTCCACGGGATAGTCGTAGGCCTCCGCCAGCGTCGCCAGCATCCGCCGCATGTCCTCCACGAACGCCGTCCTGGCGAAGAGGTTCTCGAAGGTCAGCACCCATCGCGCCGGGTCGGCGCCGTCGCCGCCGGGGGAGGGGTCCCTGGAGGCGAAAACCTCCATCGGAAGGTCCCGACTCGCCTGCGCCACTTCCGGGAAGGGGCGGGAGACCAGTTGGTTGGCCTCCAGGTCCAGCACGTCAAGTAATGCCTCAGTTATGGGGATCGAGCGAAGAGAAGCCCGAACGGCTTGGCCGCGGGACTTGCGGCGAGTTGGCCAAGGGCAGCGAGGAAGGCTTGGGCGGGATTGTCGGTCTGCTTG
>Ga0315284_10001304_pt1 | contig 35511 bp, 19 predicted proteins | sample YL17G09_16_MG_FD_203696 | JGI IMG/M metagenome (GOLD analysis project Ga0315284, IMG submission 203696) | Sediment microbial communities from Yellowstone Lake, YNP, Wyoming, USA - YL17G09_16 | ecosystem: Environmental > Aquatic > Freshwater > Lake > Sediment | place: USA: Wyoming | collected... | reverse complement strand
TGCTATAATCTGTGTGGACATGGCCCTCGTCTCCTTTGGTGTATGGGTTTGAGGAGAACGATACCATGTCTCTCTTCTTGTTCCTAGTCAAACCGGATGTGCGCAACTTTGCGCTGTAATACTAGTCCGGTATTTTAAGGATTTATAGACAAGGATTACAGGCAAACACGCGATGGTTTCCAAAGAGCAGCGACCCTGCCAGGGCAAACGAAAGGAAACAACATGAATATCGTGCTATGGGCTTTGCAGATAGTGCTCGCCCTGAAATTCGTCTCGGTTGCCTACACGCACGGGTTCCGCGCGGACCAGACGAAAATGCAACGAGGGAACCAGAGGTTAGGCGCAGTAGCACGGCCCCTGTTGATCTTGATCGCCCTCTGCTCGTTTCTGGGCGGGGCCGGTCTTATCCTGCCAGGCGCGCTCGGGATTCTGACCTGGCTGACGCCCCTGGCGGCAGCGCTGCTGGCCCTAATGATGCTGGGAGCCATCAAGTTCCACGTCACCTGCTGCGAAAAGCCCAAAATCGCGGTTGACCTCGTTCTGTTCGCTTTAGCCGCGTTCGTCGCCTATGGGCGTTGGGTGATCGCTCCGTTGTGAGCGCAATTACTATGCATGTAGTTTTACGCTCCGGAGCGGCCCAACCATGCTGCCGGGCATGATCCTGCACGGTACGCCACCGAGACGGTGGCTGCGAGCCTTGTGTGAGAAGTGAGATGCTCCCTATCGCCCGACCTTCGGGGCTACCGGAAACAAAAAACAGGACGGATCGCTGCCGCCCCGATACTGTCACGTGCCCTGTCTGCCTCTGAGCCTTCACCCCCCAGAAACGCCGTATGCCCAGGGTTGGCTACACCATATCAGGCTGTGCTCCTACAAGCGAAAAAGCAGTCTCACGCGCGTCCACACTGTCCTTCTCGGAGTCAACCGGTCGCCGCAGCACCACTTGCTGGTGCGCCACACTCAGGATCTGGGGCGTCGCTCCAGACACCACCCCCAGCGTACTGTGCAGCAGCAGCCCTTGCCCTTCGTTGTTGCCGATGGGTCCCATTCCCTCCTTGGTCGGGTCGACGGGTCATCACGGGACTCCTTCGGAACAAGATGCCGGTGCTGCACCCGCTATTATACACAACCCACCTGGAATGACTACCGCCATGACAAGTGACCCACTAGTACAGATTGGCTGGAAAGTCATGGCACATTATGGCCGATGTTCTTGTCAAGCGAAAACAAGTGGTACATTATCGGGCGGTTATTGACAGAAGGAGACGGGCCTGGGCGTCCGGCGCGTAAGATGATGTGGCCTGGGCTGCGGGCCTGGCGCAAGGTGGATGATTTCAGCAGGCTGACCTGGTGTTTCGAGGGGTTGGGGAGCATGCTGCCAGGGACCCAGCGCGGGCTCGACCTGGGAGCATTGAGCCGAGAGACGCAGGCTCACTCGCGCCGCAGTGTCGCCCAGCGCCGGCGCAGGCGGGCAGAGCGGGCGGAGTAAGACGTGCGGCGGTTCACCGCGTACCTGATCTGGGCAGGCTTCCTGACCGCCCTGCACCAAGGAGCAATTGAACTGGTCGTGGATTGGCTGATCGGCTGGCTACTGTGATTGCCACTCGCGCAGGATCAGTCGAAGTGTATGTCCCAAGAAACTAACAGCACTCAATGGAACAATCCAACCAAAGACGCAAAAGAGTGGGTTGAACCACCACAATGGTGGCCGCTCATCGGGGTGAATGAGATTGAAAAAAGACAGCTCGATCAAATTTCCTTGAAAGCGCCAGGCGAGCATCAAGACCCAGATCATTATTGCTGATCCCCATGCGATCATGCCCAGGCCAACGTCGTTGTAGCAGAGCAATATGGCCGTTGTAACGCCGACAGACCACATACTGACAACGAAGAGCAGAGTGAAGAAAAAAGAAAGATTGGGATGGCCAACGGGCCAGATCCCTTGAAAGACCATACTACTGAGAATCAACACGACGATTGGTGTGGCCCAGCCTGGCCAGCGGCGAAAGAGCTCCCTATAACGAATAATGAGCCAGGTTGAGACAGCCATCAAGGATAGGATAAGCCATAGCGCATAGGCAATAAGCAGCAGCAGGCTGCCAAAGCTTGCATCGGTTGGCACGACGAAGATCAGGATCAAGTCAAGCAATAAAAGTCCCCAGGCCAATCTGGTTAGCCATAAGGTTATGCTCGATGTTCTCATAATTCATATTCCGCCATTAGCCACGGGTGTAGCAATTTACTACAGTCGGGGCTCTGACAGTGTTTGCCTAACGAGTATGGACCGGGCACCAGTGTGCCACAACTTGGGCAACGGCGGGCATACCGTTGATCGGCGTATAGAAATAGGCCCACACCGCAGGCTGTCAGGACAAAACCAGAAGCCTCTACGATAATGCCAAGCGGGTTGAACAAGTCGGCCGGCCTCAACAGGACTGTGGTGATCAGAGGCAGAATAGTCAGGCCCAATAATAGACCCACCAGGCCGATAACCATATAGGCTACTTTCATCAATCGCCGGTTGGCCCGCGGCAAACTATACCACGTAAACAAACGGCGCAGCAGGGAGCCAATCAAAAGTAGAGCGACTATCAAAACGAAGAAAATGATGAAAACTTGGGCAAGGTTGAGGATCGAGGCTTCAACGACAAAACCGGCCAGATCATCAAAGCGCAGCTCATCAGAGTAACCGGCAAAATGAGCGCCGCTGGCGACAAAAGCTGCCAATATATCGGAGAGTAAATTGGGTGCAAAGACTAACAGTATTGCCAGGAAGCCAATGGTTAGAAGTAGCCACGCCAGACGCAAGCCCATCCCCACAGCAGCAATTTTCAATATCTCAGGCCAGACTGACTCTCCCTGAACGAGTCGGGGGATGAGATCGAGCGCAATAACAGCCAGGATGGCCAACGTTGAGAAATGCATAGGCCATTTCCCCACGTAAAGGATTGTCAGCGGGCTGACTAGGAGAATGTCGAGCAGAAGCGTCAGGCTGCCAACCAATACAGCCGTACCAATCCAACTGCCAAATATCCGGCGTGGCTCTGTGACGCAGGCTATTCGGCTAGCCGCATCGGGATGGCGGACTACCAGTCCTTTGACGGTCGTCCACAGTTTCCTGAATCTAGGTCCTCCTTTCCTCCGGCGGAAAGCTTCTGATGTGCTGGCCAGTGTGCTTGGGTACTTGCTTAGCAAGTGTAGGGGTATTTTCGTTAGGGCAGAGAGATATATCCTGACCTTGCCTTGTGCATGAACAACCCCGGCATCCGCATAGAGCTCGCGCATCCGCCAAAGCTTTGGCCAATATAGTCCCCACAGTACTCCTCCCATCACCACAAATGGCAGCAGGGCGCTGACGACGAAGTTGAGCACCAGAAACAAGTTGATGTTTTTTGCCTTTTGACTTACTTGCTCTATTTCGGCTGGCGAGGGCATCAGTCGGATGAGCATCTGGCGCGCTTCTGGAGAGAGGGTATCTATTTGGCCAACCAGTTCAGACGGGCTAAACCGGAGAAAATCGGGAGCAGCTACCAGAAGCAGAAAGCAGAAACCACAAAAGAAGACAACTGCCCAGTTCATGAACAAGAAAATGGTATGTAGTAACTCGCGCACGTAGCCCATCTGCCAGTAGTCGCCTGTTTTGAAATGGTACAGCTCGTGAATAAGCTTAGCCTGGACCACGGGGGCAACGTCTGGGTCTAGCAGGTCTGCTTGCAGGTGCTTGGCGACCTCGTGGTTTAGTGCTATATACCAGTGCCTGAATGTCCCGAAAACATAAGGCTGTTTGGAATCTTCATTGGAACTCACAACGAGTCTGGGTGTTCGTCGTAAGCCAATTTCTGTAGCGCTGGTCTCGATCGCTTGTTGCAGGCCCGCCAGGTCATTACCAGCGGCTGACAGGTTGTGGCGAGCAAACTCGCGCTCAGGTCGAGCCAGAAAGGCTCGTAGAGGCAACAGGAGCAGCCCTATAGCTAATGGCCAGACAGGAACCGGCGAAGAACCAATGCTGCCGGCAAACAGAGTTCCAAGCAGAACTGCGACGATCAGGCCAAAGATAATGGCCATCTGGCTAGGTAGGGCGAATATATTGAGCGCCTTTTGCCTGAGCGGGGCTTCCATCAGTGGATTTCCAGGTATTCCAGGAGTACTATATTCACTGCGCTGGCCAGTTCCTTAGTTCTCTTCATACCACGCGAGGACTTGGTGTAGCTAACCACTGCCTCGATATCGCCGACGGTGATCTTAGCCAGGGCTGTTGCCTCTTTCTTCTGCTTCAGTTTTTCCTTGAGTTGATCAATACCAAGTTCGCCCAGTTTGGTCAGCAGGTTGCCCAGTACAGCAACTACCACGGGCACCACAACCATGACCATCAAATCAGCTCCGCCGAAGCCCCCTGCCTTATCGGAAGTGTCAACGGTTACCACCTTACCTGCGGCGGCCATATCAATCAGAGGGTCAACAAGCCCGGCAGAAACTTCCAACTCATCCGGCTCAACCTTAGCCAGCACGCGCTGACTGATCGCCCGCACTGCGGCACGATTCTCGGGTATGCTCAGAAACTCCACGTTTTCCATGATCGCTTTCTCCTGTTCTTGTGTAGAGATGTTGTTGTCATACCGATTTCTCTGTGGTGACAACCTGTGGCAAGTATTCCAAATAGATGCCAGCAGCCTTGAAGGCTTGAGAACCCCATATCTGGCTGATTTCTACGGGCTCTCTGGGGAAGCGGGTCCCTTCCCTGGCCAGTTCATCCAACGATTGTGTGATTTCCGGAGTTTTTCCTTCGATGTCATTTGTGGTAAGCTTGAGCATGGCATATCCTTTCCGCAGCTCACATCGCCGCTCTTGGGTATCTGGTTACTCCAAGGATACTCCGCCTTCGTTGTTTTGGCAATCCACAACTCTCGATCATAACTCTTGCAACGAAAGTACAAGGAACTTCGTAGCGTTCCAGCAGCACAGGGGTCCTCAAGATATGAGGAGACGTTGTAAATTCTGATATACCTGCAAATACCATGCCGGATGTGCACAATACCCTGCTGTCTATAGTGAGTGCAAGACGAAGGGCAATAGCCGTGCCGGTGAACACTACAATTGGTTCAATACGAAGTTCCAATATTGAAGTTCTGTGCAGTAAACTAGGTCATTCGCCTTCCTCAATGGAACCCAACAAGATCCATCCAACAACTTTGATCCTCACATAGTCTGGTCTGCCATTATCAAGAATCTGGACGGGTATATCAAGTGCACCCTGATGAAGTTGGCTTTGCACATCTGGCGAGTCTTCAGGTATTTCGCCAACAAATACCTCTTGACCATAGCTCACTATAGTACTCTGTCCTTTCGAATCCGTGCTAAGAACAGATCTGGGAACCCAAACACGGAGAGCCGCTCTCGCGAAATCCCCTTGAACTTCGTCCAGCAACTCGATAGGTGTTCCCGCGGGAATCTGAAACACAATCAATCGATTGGTATCTTCTTCAGGACTACAGAAAAGGTGGGCCTGCACGCTAACCCTACCTCTGCTTACCAAGTCAATATGGATGGCAATAGTGGCAGTTCCACTCCCAGCAGCAATCTCTACCCCACCGGGCGTCGCTCCTGCCGTGAAGATGGCTCTTGCCTCACCGAGGGTGGTGGATGCTGTAGCGGGTTGGATGTTGCCCATACCCGATGGTTGTAAAGAGAAAGTCACCTGTGGCCCATTTATAATCATGTTCCCTTGCTGGTCAAACACTTTCGCGACTATTAACGCTGTGGATACCCCATCTGCTAGAACTATGGGGGGATCTGCAACGAGATCGATTTTGGTTGGGATTGCCTCTTCTACTTCCAAGTTGGCCTGCTCCTGCCCACGAACTTCTTGGTCGCTACCGTACCAGACCCCGTAATCAGTGACCGTGATGATGCTATCTACAGGTAGATTCTGATCCACTGTCACTGTCAATGTACGGCCGGCGGTCTGATCAGGCGCCAAGTCTCCTATCTGCCACACCACTAGACCATCATTATCCGCGCGGCCTTCATCTGAAGCTCCCCCAAAGACGGTACCTTCCGGTACCTGGCCGAAAGCCGTGACCCCGGCAGCAAGGGCATCGCCATTGTTTGCGATGTCGAACGTGAATGACACTTGTCCACCGCGTACGGCCTTCTGCGTGGGCTCTGAACAGATGCTAATAACTAGTTTAGGCCGAGTGACATCAGCCAGGTTGATAGCAATAGTCTGCTGTGCCGCCGCACCGACCCACGCTGTGATCTGTACCTCACCGGGTGTATTGCCTGCTCGGAAAACAGTTTCAACATGGCCGTCAACCACTGCAGCTCTATTCGGCTCTATGGTCCCTATATCGGAGGGCAGAATCCGGAACTCTATCGGTGTGCCATCAGACATCGGCTGACCGAACTGATCTAGGACAGTAGCTCGAATTCTGGTATCACTCGTTCCATCGGCCGGCAGGCTGAGGCTGTCAGCTTCGAGCTTTAGGTCAGTTGGAACCGCTGCTGGCGCAGCAGTACCAGCCCGGTTGAGCAACTTGGGAGCGACAAGGATGCACAAGGCCACACTGAGAATCACGCTGAGAACCATACTAATCATCCCAGTAGCAGCAATAGGTACAAACGGGGATTTCCACCATGCGCGCCTCTGCGACGAATGCACAAGCTGTTTCACCCGAAATGCGACCTTTTTCGGATCCAAGTCGTTAACAGCAGCTAGTTCTCTGAGTTGAGACTCGAGGGTTTCGTAACTAAGATGTCCCCTTTCCTTTTGAGTAGCGATTTCATCCGCAATTGCCTGAAGCAGTTCATCAACATCACTGCCCATAATCTAGGGTCCTTTCTTCTCGCTGTGAGTTCGCCTACAAGAAGTGTCTCTCAAGCTTGAACTTGCCACGCTAGGATGTCCTCGCCTTTGAACTCTAAAATAGAGAATACCCAGCCACACGAGCAGTTCGGGGTAGTCGGGAAACTGGGGAGTTGCCAGGTAGTTATACGCTTGTTCCAGTTGACGGCTCAACTCCTGCCAGTAGAGCGGGGGCAAGTTCGCTGGCGCATTCATCACGAGTTGATTAGCCTGTTCGAGAATTGCCTTCAGTTGATCAAGAGAGATCTGACTAGTCCCGATTTGAGGAGATAGTCTGTACAACTTCTCTCTGAGGCTCTTAGCTGCCTTGCTGAATTCCCGACGTTCATTGTACCAGCGGTTACATTCCTCAAGAACATCTCGTTCCAATACGCTTAGATCGCGCATACGGCGGAGCTTCTCTAGTGCCGCTTCGAGTGCAGGCAGGGCATCGGGGGGACAATCTGATATTCGCTGCTTGAGTTCCTCGAGTTGCTTGGCAATTGCTTCATAATGCTCTGATTCCCTCCTCTTCAAGACTGCTTCTATTTCTTGCTCTAGTGACGTATATGCGGGAGCATATGCTTTTGAGGGTTTTCCTTGGAGTGACTGAGCACGTTGCATTTCTCGTTCCAGATCATCATTGAACTGTTTGAGTTTCCTTGCCTGCCCTTGTGCTCTTATGATGATTCCATCAATGCTGCTTATGTTCCTTTCCAGGGACTGGCCTTGTTCGGCAATCTCAGCAGCTAGCCGTCGAATCTCTGGGCACTGACTGTGAGCCCTCTCCAGTTCCTTGTTTGTGGCTGAGAAACGATCAAGTTGATCTCCTATGAGATCAAGTTCCAGATTCTTCTCTCCTAGACTGATCGAAAGTGCCTGATATTGATGGAGAGCACTGTCCACTTGATCTAAGCGACCCTGCAGATTACCTGCCTCACCCTTCAGCACCGGGCCAATCTTCCCTAGATCTTCGGCAAGCCGATTTACTTGATCAACCAGACGTGCTGAACGACGTATGGTTAGCAAAGCTTGAACACGATATCTCGCAGCCTCCTCATCTGAAAGACCTGTGCGGTCAAAGATCTCGATCTGCCACTTGTGAATCACTTCTTGCAACACACAATCAACTACAGTATTGTCCAGATCAGACAATACTCGTGCAAAGTCATTCGCAAACTGATTGTCGTTGTCCAGTAAGCCAAGACGTCTGCGGAAGTTATTCAGATTTTCCTTCCAGTCCTGTAAGTCTTTCTCGATTCCTGATATCTGGTGTTCAATTTCTGGAGAGAGCGAAGGCGAAGCTCTTACTGCCGTAACGATCGATAGTGCCTTCGCAAGTTCATCTGGCCAGCTCCATTTCTTCTCGAGAAGCTGCCGTGCCCCACGGAGTGCAGCATTCTGGCAGCGACAAAGTGCAATAGATTTGTGCTCTTCGAGAATCGGTGGGGACGGCATCTGCCGTGCTCGCTCCAAAGCACAAACCACACTACCTCGCTCCATACAATCGTTCACATCGCTCAGCCAGGTGACGAACTCGTACGACACGAGATCGCTATCGGCGGGCTCAGAAAGCAAGGGCCGTGTTCGTTGATAGCATTCACGCGCCACTGTCAGTTCGCTCGCAAGGTTTCTCCATTCTCCTCTCTCATCAGATTGCAGACTTGCTATCAAGTCCTGTAATGCCTCTGCAAAGCTATCTTGCCTTTGCTTCAGTTCGTCGGCTAATGTAGTTTCGAGGTTTTTTTGGGAAAGCTGCATATCAAGTAGGTCAAGATCAGCGCGAAGGATCTCAGCGTATAGCGCGTTAGATCTCTCGAGTTCCTTCCACATGGCCAAAGCCTTGGCATACCAGGCTCTGGCCTCATCTAGGCGTCTCTCACCGTCCATCCTGATAGCCGCTGCGATGTTGCCGCGAACATCTATCTCCAGTCGGAGCGGTTGTAGGGTATGCTTGATCTCATCAGGCATGTTGCCTACTGCTTTTTGTAGGGCATTCTGTGCACTCGACAAGACCAGCGTGACATGTGCCATGTTCACACCAATCTTTACATATGTTGCTTCTTCCACCTTGAGCACACATTCTTGAAGACTATTCATCGGCTCCCGCATATCTCTTCTGAGTTCGTTCCCACGCACACCTGCCTGAGCAATCAACATCCATCTGGTCAGTCGTAGGGAAGCCTGGCGCATGCCAATCCCCTGGCCCTCAAATCGGCCCATGGTTTCATCGGCCATCTGTGCTGCCGTCTCGTAGTCTTGTAGTCTTAGCTTCCCCTTTATTCTCTCAATGGCCTCGACTGCTTCCCCCATTACAACAGAGAATTGTTCTCGGCCCCATGACTCGAGTGCCTCGATCCTTCGATTATCCATCAGACCACCGGGGATGAGATCAATCAACGTCAGAACCTGATCAGCTAACCTTGATTTCTCCCCTGGGTCTGATGATCGCATGGCCTTTCTGTGTAAAGACTCGGCTTTCCGCAGAACAGCGGTAGAATCCTCATTTGCTAGCTCCAACTGCTGCTTTTGTTCTTCCAAAGCCTGCGCTAGATCTTCAGCTTCCTGACAACCCCAGGCAGTTCGGCTGCCAAGAGATCTCCAAAGAATCACACGGAAGCCTCGTGTGAGGGCAGCCCAGTCAGCATCAGACCTGTCATCCACTGATGGCAGTGCAGTGATCCTGCGTCCAAGCACCAGTTCGGACCACAGCTGACCAAACCCTTGTAGATCCTGACGGACGAACTCTTCTCGAACGGAGGAAGTCTTTACTTCGTCTCCGCTCTTTGTTGTAGGGATTGGCTTTGCACGGTTCCAATCAAGGACTATCAGGCGTTGCTGATCGGAGTCCCACCGCAGGTCGGTCGCCTTGCGGTCACCCCGCGTCGTGATATTTTTAGAATGCAGTGCCACAAGCAGTTGGGCATATTGGACACCTGCTGCCAATGCCAGCTTCTCTGGCAACCTGCCATCAGCCTGCAGCGCATGGTGCGTTAGCTGCCAATCGTCAGGAATCAACTCCATGATAATAATGTTGGCATCTGGAGCTTCTGCAGACTCGCCACGATGTGCCCAGGGGACGTTTTGCTTTGCCTCTGTCTTGGAAAGGATGCTCAAGGTAGACAGTTCCCCCCAAAACTCTTCGAGCAAGGCTGCTGGCGTTCCACGGTGAGCGATCTTAACAGCTACTAATACTGGGGGGTTCTGTCTATTGATCCCTTGCCAAACCTTGGCCGTTGCACCTTCTCCAAGTGGAAACTGATCAGTATCAATGGCATATTCGATACCGGTCTCTTGGTCAATGACGGACGATACAAACATCGGTCCTCCCTACGAACCACACATGGTCACCTTCGGCTTAAGGCGCAACTCGGCGAGAACGTCGTATGATGAGATTGTCCCAATCATCCGGTGCAAGATAGCGGTATGCCGCCAACACTGCTACAGCGGCCAGGTCCTGAACAGCTTGAGGGGCATCTTTGAAAGGAGGTTGCCATGGCCCCGCAGAGGCTGGCAACACACCCTCTTCAGCTGGAGGACTGCCACACTTCCCACAGAAGTTTGCCTCAGGCCGCATTTCGTGACCTTTTTTGCAGAGCCGTTTCTTTGGCGCCGCAGACCTAGGTCGGTACTGATCTATGAAACTGCGCCAGGCTTCCTGTGTGGCTACGCTGGGGTCGGACAAGACAGCCTGTAGTTTTCCAACTGCGTCCTCGGGCTTGCCCAAAGCCACGCTCAGCAGAGCGGCTATTCGGGGATCCAACCTGCCGCTGGCGCCAAAACTATCCTGTAACTTCAATTCGCGGTCACCTTGCCCTGAAATGCTTATCCAAGGAATACCACCTCGGTCTTCCACCCAACCTGCGGCGAAGGCCAGCGCGTACAACTCGGCCAGATTGGCACGTGCCAACGCCAAGACGATCAGAGGATGCAGAATACGGAAGTCTTGGTTGAGCACCTTTGGTGACTCGAGCCTACGCTCATACTCAAAGGCACAGCGCTCGGCGGCAAACACGGTCGCCAGGAATGCAGATTCTACCAACGGATCTCTCTCGCTACCAGCGTTACGGACATAGACTTGCCACGCCTCTATAAACTCCGGTAAGTTCTCCAGGGGCATGAGGTTATATTCACGCACCAGGTTCATTGCAGTACGGTCAGTGGTCGCTATGACCCTTGTTTCACTAGGGTTAAGACTTCTGTCGATTCGGCTTCTGACGCCGCCCAGGTCCCTTAACACTTGCGCAAGGTCGGTAAGCTGTGGATCACTTTGTACATCCGGTGGCAGACCAGACGCAGCGACATGTATTCCATCGAGTTCTTGGTTTACATCCCTTGCGAAGTCAAGATGGGGTAGAGCGATAGACCATGCATGCTCTATCACCCTAACTGCTGGCTCATCGTGTCTCGAGGAAAGCTGCGTGGGAAGCACATCGCAGAGTGTCACATCGCGGCCCCAGTCCTGTGTGACACAAGCGGCCAGGCGCAACATCTCGTCCGCCACTTTCTGCACTGATCCCGGATCATGATCACGCAAAGCTACATTCTTTCGAACCTCTTCGCCAGTGACCAACGCCAGACGAACGCTGCCATCTCGTGCCACATACCAATAGAAGCGGTCTAGGTATTCAGACAAGCGCTGCTCGGCTTGGCGATACCATTCTTCGACCAGATTCTGTTGGTTCTGTGGATCATTAGGGTCTTTATCGGGATCTACAGGACTTGCCCACAGGTAGCGACGCACTGCCACCTGATCCATCTGGTCTCTTCGCTGCTCAACCTTGGTCTGGCGTATGGCCAATTCGGAATACAGGCCATGCACTGCTGGCTGATCCCCTTGCGCTTCTACTCCAATCAGCAGGTCGCGTACGCCTAGTATGGATTCCAGCGTCCGGTGGGTTATCTCATCCCAAGACTTGATTTGATTTATAGCTTTTTGCCAATCTTCCTGGCTGGCCTTCCCACCTCCGAGTTGGATCCACAACCTCGTCCACCACGGGTGTGGTCTATAGTCAGAAAGAGCACTGCTCTGGTAGGCCTCAGCTCTCTGTTGGGCGTTCTGAAGATAGATCTGCACGGCTTGGATGAAGGCCAAAGCATAACCTAACCGTGGGGCGCGACGCGCTAGTCCGATACTTGTTGGTTGACTGCCATTCAAGATCAACCCCAGAGCGTATGCTAGGTAGTCACCGAAGGGGCGTCCCTCATTCTCTACCAGTTCCAGTACGTCGCGCGCCAACACCTCACTACCATTAGCTAGATAGCCCACAGTACGTATTCCTTGGGGGGACTCGCCAGCTTCGTGTTCGACCATAACAAACTTCCTGGCATATTCTGCCGGTGTATCGGCCATTTGGGCTTGAGTCGGATCAAAGGACTGATTGCTTTCTTCTCCATTCAAGAAAACGTGGAATAACTTGCGTGCCCAACGCGTCTGGACCATTTCCAGAATATCCACCAGCGGCAGGCGGTACACGTAACTACCAGCCGACGATACGACTGCCTTACCAGAATGTGATTGCTTAGCTGCAACGTCGGCCCGCACGCCTGTGCGGTAGTCACCTGCTTCTCCTGCATTGACCGCGCGATCCATGCGAAACGTGATGACATCAGCCACAGAAGCAAAAGTGGTGGCCCAAGGTTCACCAGATTTGCCCTCCGTGTGCTCAGGATTACCGCCACCACCGAACAGAGTCACATCATCAAACAGTCGCCAGTTGCACGATTGGGCAAGATAGGCCTGATCCTCCTTAACTGGCACATCGGGTGTAGCTTGGTAATGCATTGGAAATGGGAAGCCTTCCGAGAGCTGAAAACGCTGCATCTCTCGCGCCGCCGCCATGGCATTGACTTGAAGTCGCGCGTAGGTTACAGGAACATCGCGGAATGCACCCGGTGTGGTAAAGTAGCCTTCTAGGTGCACAGCGCCATCAGGGGGGATCACAAGCCGAGCAGCACGTCGTGCCAGATAGGCCAGGTCAAACAGCGTACCACTCATCCCACCAGTTAGGGAGCCAACGATAATAATGCGCACCAACTTGCCATCCAACACCTGCTGACTGCCTTTCATTAGCATCTCCCACAAGCGCGATGCATCGTTGATGACGACGTCTTCATGAGCATTCTCATCGGACAATACTCGTGCGCCCTGGCGCAGCTTCTCAATCAGACCCGCTCGCGCCAACGGCCTGCGCCCATGTGTACCGGCACTCAGGTCTCGTTCCGGTTCTGTGAGGTCGCGATAGCTGTCATATGGGAACCACTCGGCCAGCGCTGCGTCTGGAGCCGCATGGGCGTGCTCGATGACGGCCGAAAGATTCTGACCCATCAGCAGCATCTCGTCCGGTGTTAGAGACACACCAGCGAACTCAACGCCAGTTTTTCTGCCTTCATGATCTCTGAAGACATTCGTTTCTTCGCGCTCCGATGTATCTAACAAGACAAAACGCACGTGATCGGGCAATACGCCGCCGCCACCATCGCGTAGCGCTTTCTTCAGGTGTGTCAGCACCCATCGACCAGTACCACCCACGCCCACGGCAAGCGTAGGCGTCACCTGCCAAAGGGGTGTGAGCTTGACCGGTGGTAACGGTTCCGGTGGAATACGAATTGGTGCAGTCGTAGGTGGTAGCACTACACGTGGTCTCAGCTTCTTGCACAGCCACCACGCCAACAGAACCAGCAGGAAAGGGATCAAACAGGGCCACAGGGCCAGGATAGCCGGCCACGGATCCACCTTAGGCGGCTCTCCCCAGTACGGTAGATGCTCGAAGACCCCCTTGTTTGCGGCACTCTCCAGTGGCAGAGCTGCTCCCGAGACGCCATCGGCGTCCACACTCGTGACAAAGAGATCGTAGGCATCATCGTTACGCTTACTGTTGAACGCCAACCATTCGCCAGTAAGCGACCAGGTGGGCCATGAGTTACTCACGTTCCTCAGTGGCGTACCGTTTGGGGCGTCATTGGCTGTTAGACGTATGCGCTGACCACCGCTTGCTGGAACAATGAATATCTCAGCCTCCGGGGCTGCGTACGTTGTCGTTCCGCTAACATGACGGGTGAAGGCGAGCCAACGTCCATCTGGTGAATACATTGGGTAGTAGTTAAACCCATCACCACTGGCGCCCTCCAAGGGCGCAGCCGTGCCACCAGAGGCCGGCACCACGTAGATATCACACGGCCCATCAAGCGTCCATGGATTACTTGAGTTAGCACCATGCGCAAAGGCAATTTGCTGTCCATCGGGAGACCAAGTCGGCATCTCCTCAGCGATATCCGGATCACTTGCTCCGGCCAACTGGGTGACGACCCCGCTCTCGACATCCAGGATTACGATATCCCTCTCATCAGTGGAGATCGCCAGTCTGGTCCCATCCGGCGACCATGCTGCATAGGACCCCCGAATCTCCGGAACGTCAACCGGTTTGCCATCCAGTCCATAGACGATGATAAGGCCGCTACCTCCATCAGCAATAGCAGCGATTCGGTGACTCATTGAGGAAACTGCGTGGCATCCAAGGCATCGGGTTCCCTGGCTCACAGCCTCAAACTCGCGCGCCGATTGGACGCCATCCTTGTCTGTCACGTAGATTCGTCCGTTATCTTGCCCTTGAGCGATCCGCCAGAAGTACACCGACTCACGCGCTCGGCATAACGCACCCGTCAAACTGGAAAGCATCAACGATAGAAGAATCAGAGCCAGTGGAGCGAGCAGCCAGGGGATTGTCCGGCAAAGCCGACGTTCGTGTGCCGGTCGCCGCAGTTCCTGTAGCAACCGCCAGAACCACCAGCCAGAAAGTAGAAACAGCAATGGCCCTATGCACAAAGGCCACCATGAGGTATCGCAGAAGGCAGACGTAGCAGACTGCTGTACCTTCTCGTTGAACGTGAGCGTAGCAGTGGGTAGTGGGGTGGGCATGGGTGTAGGGATAGGCGTGGAGGTGGGTGTTGGGGTAGGAGGCGGTATTGGCGTTGGCGCCATCACGGAAACCAGTAATCCCGGCGGCAGCGTTAGTTCCTGCGGATCCATACCACAGCGGTTGTACTTTATGATGTCACTGCGGTCTACTGTGTAGCTTCCTACTGCTCGAGGTCGGACCTGGTAGGACAGCTCGATGGATGCATCCAGCACCTCTTTTATTGTCCAACTAATCTTGTCGCCACTAATGACGCCCGGCGGGTCTAGTGATTCAGGGATAACTTCTAGAGCACTAGCGTCATAAGTGTGCTCTACGATAACATCAGTGGCTCCTACCGGTTCCAGCACTGCCTCGGCAATGGAAGAATAGATATACTCTAGATCACTAGCTTGTGGAGCGTAGTAGTAGTCAGACGGCTGAGAGGCCATCTCGCGCAGCAGGTCTTGATCGGCATCCTCCCCTAGGCCAATGGTGATGATGCGAGTGCCGTCATTCCGAGCGTCTCTTGCCGCACTCAGCGGGGCCAAGTTCGAAGCGAACCACCCACTTTGCCGTCCGTCCGTTAGTAAAACGATGATGTGGCTGGTATCTTCTCTGGCTCGGCCACTTTTGAACTCGCGGTGCGCCATTATGATCCCTTGGTCTATCGAAGTTCCGCTACCTTCTTCAATGGCGTCTACGGACGATCGCAATGACTCAAGATTGTCACTCAGGGGATGAGCCACGTTGGAAGCCGTATCAAATTCAACTAGGCCTACAAGGTCCGTGCCGAGATCAACTTTCATGAGAAATGTCTTGGCTGCTTCTTTGAGCAGATCCATCTTCGTACTGGACAAGCCGCTACGAGCAGACTCATACATACTTGGCGAGTGGTCTATGACCAGGAGGATATCAGCCGACCGGTGCACAACCGTCCTTTCACATTCGATACTATCGCCTGTGAGCGTCAGTGTGACAATGAACTCGACTTCACCCAAGACACCGCTGGTCGGGTTTACTTCTCGTTCGACGGCCAGTGAGTTCGGCGCCTGGCCAGATACCGGCTGCGCTCCGGCCAGCATCACGACCAGGCAGACGGACAACATCAGCATCCGCAGCATCTTCCGGTACCCTGCTTGTCTGATGATATTCATAGACTACTCTCCATCGAATCTGCTTGGGTGAGGGTTGAGGCTGGTTATCTCGGCGGACTGCCACACTCGGGGCAGAATCTTGCCCCCGGCGGCATCTCATGGCCTTGCTCGCATACCTGCACTTGTGGCGCTTCTTCCACCCTGGCCGGACTGCCGCACTCCGGGCAGAATCTTGCCCCCGGCGGCATCTCGTGGCCTTGCTCGCATACCTGCACTTGTGGCGCTTCTTCCACCCTGACCGGACTGCCACACTCGGGGCAGAATCTTGCCCCCGGTGACATCTCGTGGCCTTGCTCGCATACCTGCACCTGTGGCGCTTCTTCCACCTTGGGTGGACTGCCGCACTCGGAGCAGAATCTCGCCCCCGGCGGCATCTCGTGGCCTTGCTCGCATACCTGCACCTGTGGCGCTTCTTCCACCTTGGGTGGACTGCCGCACTCGGGGCAGAATCTCGCCCCCGGCGGCATCTCGTGGCCTTGCTCGCATACCTGCACCTGTGGCGCTTCTTCCACCCTGGGCGGACTGCCACACTCGGGGCAGAATCTCGCCCCCGGCGGCATCTCGTGGCCTTGCTTGCACATTCGCATCTGCGGTGCCTCAATTTCATCCAGAATCTCTACAGCAGGCCTTTCCAGACGCGGCTCTCTGCACTGAGTGCAGAAACCATCTTCAGCCAAGTTCCTATGCCCTTTCGAGCAAATCCAACCGCCATTGCTTGGCACTGTCTCGCCAACAGGTTGTGGCTCTATCTCCTCACTGATCAGCTCTGTCGGCACATCCGATCTAAGTGGGATCAACTCAGACGGAATGCTACCTGTCCACATACCAAGCTGACCAAGCCGTCTTCCTAGGTTCTCCAGTTCCTCTTCCGCTGCACCACGCAGCGCCGTCCACAAATCAACATAACGTTGCACTCGGACCTGCTCATCTGGGTTTACGTTTGCCGGTGGAGTGTCGGCTGGAGCCCATGCCCACCGGTATTCCCCGAGTTCTTCATCCACTCGGGAGATCAGCGCGTTGAGTCGAATGATCTGTGCTGCTTTGTCCTGAGCCTCTTCCAACAATTGGGCATCTCTCTTCGTTCTGTCTGTAGGGAGCCAACCCATATCCTTATCGCTTAACCACTGTTGACGGTGTCGATCCATCATATGTTGGAGGGTTGCTTCTACCCTATCCATATCGATCGGGAAGTTACCTCGCCAGGACGTCCTGGTGCAGACGAACTGGACGAAGGCTTGTAGTAGATCGGGCTCACTGGCCATCGCCGTCAACTGGTAGTGTGCCGGCCGAGCTAGTCGGCCATCCTGTGTATGGATACGCCCATCTCTATGACGAACACCAACCGGTTCTGCGGTCAACCGCCAATAGCTCTGCCCTCTGGGATTCTCACTGCGCGGTGGCGTGTATCTGTGCAAGAGCACCCCGCGTTCGCCTTCGACCTCCCAGTCGTAGTCGATCTCTTCATAAGCTAGGCAGCGCATCGCCAAGTGAAAGAGATCTAGGTTCTCCAATACTGCCACTATCTCCTCACTCAGTTCACGTCGCCGTTGCTGAGTTGCCTGAGGACCGGTGGTAAGATTCCGCTCAATCTCGAGTGCATTTGTCTCGGCCGGAAGGATATGCAGTGGCTTCCAGTCACTCCCCCTACTACCAACTTCGTGGTACCGTTTCCGTGCTCCCCAATAACCAGCGATCTCCTCCGGCTTCAGCAGATCACCGAACATCACAAGTGTAATCTTGAATCGATCACGAGAATCCTCTCCTGAGTCACTGATGTAGTCGTGCCCCTCGGCTACCTCTGCTCGTTGCTCAGCTGTTGTGGTTTCCTTAAAGTTCTTCGCTACGGTTGTTCGCAATGCAGTCAAGAAGCTGATGTCGGTCAGTCCCAACCCCGACTTATACACGCGTATGAAGGTTGTTCTCATCGGTGGCTGGCCTGTTGGGTCCACCAATGAAAGCGGGAGACCACTTCTCTCAAAGATCTCCTTTGCCAATTCATCCACTCTGTGGCCATAGTTCTGGCTTAAGTATTCCGTCACCGACATATCCGACCACGCCGCCTCGTATGCGACTCGGCACTTATCCAGCAGCAGTGAAGCATTCCTCACCCCTCGCGCTCGTTGTCCTGCCGACCCGGCCACTCGATCCCAGGGCTTTTCATCCAATGTAAAGTCCACCCGTAGGGGGCCACTGCCATTGGTCTGCCCCACTTTCCATTCCACCGCGCGGAATATCTCGTCCAGTTTCCCGCGCGAGTATTGCTCGTATTTGTCGCTGATGTACGTGTCACCTGGCTCATCATCTGCAATGACCCAACGTGCTGCATTCTTCGCCTTTTCCCGATCCGTTTCGACTTCTTTCCTTCCTTCCACCACCAGGGCGTAGGTGCCGCCCCCGGCGGCTTTAGCTGTCCCCAGGATTCTCTCCCAGCGCACGATCTCTTCTAGTGCTTGTTCCACAGAGACCTGAAGTCTCTCTACCAATTCATAGGCCACCTGCCGGGCAATGTCCGCCTTGTGGAACTGTGCTAGCTCATCAGACCTGTCCCGGTACTTCCTGCGGTTCGAGCCTCTGAACCCACCCCTATTGCGCATCTCGGCCCTGGCTTCCTGTCGGGCATCTTCGATAGCGTCGTAGATGGGTCTACGCTTGGTCTCGCTATTCCTGGCAGCGTTCGTAAGCACCGCTGCGCTGCCCTTCAGAACTACGTCCAGCCGCTCCAGGAATGCCTTCACGTAGCCTGGTTTGCCCTGCTTGCGCTCAATAGGGGTCCCCACATTTGGGTTGCCGTTCAAGTTAAGCTGCAACCAACCCACTAGGGCATCATCGAAGCTTTTCACATGATGATTTCCTAACCGCACCAGCGCGCTTCGGAAGTCGCCGCCAGCCCGGAGCCATACATCCTTCGACTCTCCAACCATCTGTCTGAATTTCGCTTCAACTTCGGTTTGCAGATTCTCAGCACGTTGTTCATCAGAGTCGCCGGGTTGATTGTGGTCTACGAAGTACTTGGCACTCTTAGAGTCCTTGAGGCTAGCCTCTAACTCGATATGTGATTCCGCCACGTATATCTGCCAGTCCGGGTCTGGAGGAGCAAGCTTCTGCTGCCATCCTACCGCGTCCAGTCCCAGCGCTGCATCTATCGCTTGCTGACGCAGTGTAGTGGTTTTCCCGGCCAGTATCCCCCACTCTGCCAGTTGCGCCACTAAGCCTGTGGTCTTCGTGTTCAGCGAATCTTCTGCATCGGCCTGCGGATTACGCGATATGCCGCCGGGCCGTGTCGCCTTCAAAGTCACCGGCACTCCTGTCGCACTATCCCGTTCTGACGGTTCCAGTATCGTATCGAGTACTTCTGTAGCCAGATTGTGTACCCACCCCTCGGTAATATGGTAGATGGGTAACTCGATCGTATATGTGCCCACACTGCCGTAGGTAACCTGTCCAGTCGGAATATTGAACGCGGGATAGAACGCCTTGTAGTTCACCGAGTGCGAGCAGAACGCGCCAGCCGATTTGTCATCCACGTATGCCACAATCGCGTCCGCGATTGCTGGGGCTATACCGTCTTCTACTTCAAGCACGTTCAAGGGATTGTTAGAACGGACGCCATCGTATAGATACACCGCGCTGTAGGGGCTTTCGCTCAACTTTGCATTCATCACCCCGGTCCCGTGCGGGTCGTAGATCATGGGGTATCCACCCGTTCTAGGGACTACCGTTCCCTGCAATCTTGTCAGTTCTCTCAATGCTGCGTAAGCGCGAGCATCGAAGTCAGCCCGCACTCCTGGATCTGCAAGCTTCACCGCCGGTGTCCCACGGAAACCTTCAGGCAACACAAAGTGGCCGAAGATTACTGGTGATTGCGCGAAACCCGCACTCGGGGCCAGTTGCTTGATTATGTGAGCCACATCCGCGAACAGTGCTGCACCCGTTCCACCCGCGAGTGACCCAGCAACGTGCACATAGACTTGGGTTGCACCCATTCGACTGAGAGCTTGAAGTACACCTCCCAACATCGTGGTCGCCATCGAAATGTGACTGAACAAGCCCAATCGCCCAAATTGGCGAAAACGTCCAGCGCCCACGTCTAAGTTCCATACAGCGGCATCCACACCTGCTTCATCGATGTAGTATTGGGCCTGGAACCAACCACTGATGTGCCAGTGGGCTTGCCCTCGACGAATTCTCGGGTTGGCGGCGGCCTCCAGTTGCTCGTTCTTAATGTCATTGCCGAGCGGCTTGACGTTGCCGACAAGCGGCACGTACTCGCCGGCGCTCTCTACTCTGACTGGACCTGTTGCGTGGTGCTTGCCCCGCTCTTGGCCCCATCCGCCAGCCTGGTACTTAATTTCTTTTTCTGTATCCAGAACGAGGATCGCCATACGCTCTGGAAGTTCGTTACGGTTTGTTTCCCACAGGCTTTTCTTGACGAATGTAGCTACCTTCAGGCCAGTGCCACCAACACCGATAATCAGCGTGGGGGTAGCTATGAATCTATCTTCTGCCATCAGGCACCTCCTTTTGTGAGTTATCTGCTATCATCGTCTGTCAGCTGGTTTACTAAAGCTGTCGGCAGGTTCAGCTATATCCCCAGGGGGCCTTCCCTTTCGTGGCCCCTTCTCAATGAGGAATCCTAGACTTAGAGGTATAGCAGGTTGTGCTGGATCCAAGAGAACTGAGTGCTTCTTACCGTTTCTGAACACAACTTCTGCTCGCGCTCTATCTGCCTGGGAGTCGGCATCGGTGGAACAAGTGACAAGAATGTACTTGATCGGCCCACCTGAAAGGGAAATGGGTAAGACGCGCTCAATCACACCCGCAATCCCTCTGGCGGTAGTGATGACAGCCCTGTTTCGCTTGGGCAACTGTCGCCTGAGAACGATCTTTCGGTAAGTCGTCTCATCTAAGGCTGGTACCTCCTGGAACACTTCGACATAGCCTGAGAGGGGATTTATACCTGCTCTTATTCTCGCCCTGGCCAACCCCGCTCCACTGCCTATGACGGTAACTATCGCTCCTGCCAGGACAAAGAACACCGGATTGACGCGGCCACGGAGCGTCCGTGACCAATGTTCTTTCTCCCATACTTGCCACACATAGTCTCTACCTATTTCAGTTGCTGGCAATATCGTGATTTCATATTCGCCCGGACCCAACGTATTGCTTGCCAGTCGGAACAGTCCGGGTTTACCTGTGTTGATTAACTCCACCTCCGAACTGCGATCATTGTGATCCGCATCCAATACCCTGATCTCGAAGACAGACATCGGATTAGCCGCTCCTATTTCGCCTGGCCCAATCTCGTTGTTGCTTTCATCCACCAGTTGGACCTCAAGTGGAAGGCCAGTGGGGTGCAAGAACATGTCCGTCGCCACGAAGCTTTCGCCTGTTGGTGCCACAATCTCGGGCCTCACCAACTTCGTTGGAAAGACTTCAAATGCTATTTGGTCCCCTCCCAGACTTACGCTACCACGAGGTGTGTCCACAGTGGCTTGGTAGGCCAGCATACAGCGCCCCGCTCGGTCAGGGCGGAATGCAGCTTGATAAGTGCCATCCTGTCCAACGGTCAGTGTGAGAGGGAGAGTTTCGTTCTCGCAAGTCACTACTACTGACACAACTGGTAACAGGTCTATCTGAACAGGGTGTTGCCCCGCTACAGTGGCAAATTCCAGCGGTATCTCGACGTGTTGGGCTGCCAGACCGCTCGGGCCTCCTGTCATCACGAACCGGGCAGGTAGTACCTGGAACGCTGCAATTGTCCTGTCAAAGACTACGTATTCGCTACCGTCCACGTTATGGCTTGTTGCTCTTACTTCAAGCGAGTGACTGCCAGAATCTATCAGGATCGTCTCACCGCGATATTCATAGCCAGGGTTGGCGTCCAATATAACGGGCTGATCGCTGCCGGACGGCCCTACTAGGCTCATATCCATTTTGAGTGCATAATATGGATCGTCATAATCAGGCAGTGCGTGACCGGATGCGTCCACCACCTGTAGGATAACTGGCATGCGCCGGAATTGTACTGGAGTATCAACTCCTGGGTCTGGTGATTTCATACTCGCTTCAGCGCCGAACTTGATCATACGAATCTGACATCGGTTCTTGGCGTCCGTAGGCAACTGCGTTTGTATGGTCCAGATACCTGGACGAGGAGTAAGGACTGTCAAGCTCTCAATCGGCTCATCGTACCCTTCCACGGTAACAGAGACATCGCTGCGCGATTCCTCAAGCTGGCGACCGCTTTCATCTAGCACGATCAGGTGCAGATCTGGAGATGGTTTGATCAACGTCAATTGGATCTGCTGGATGAACGGAGGTACTGACAATCTGCCACTTGAGACGCATTCCATCGTGGCTTCGCCACCTGTCACGCGAAGGAGTCTTGCCATCTCCTCGGCAATTCCTATCACTAGGCTTGCCATGTGAGACTCGTCCTCAGCTCTTACCACCTTGGCTGGGTCTCCTGCGACCTCGTCCCAATAAGGTTTTACTCGATCCCAATAGGTATTAGCTTTATCAATGCCAATCACATAGATCTGATGTTCTGGAGGGGACATGTAGGACTGGACGTATACAGCCAGTTCTGTCATGTGTGCAGACCATGAAAAGCCTTCAGTAGGAACGTAAGGTTGGCCATCCGTCAGCACAACCACGGCACGGGCTGGACAGGCACCCACTTGGAGTGGTGCTTGGTTAAAGAGAGATGATGCCGTCTGGAAAGCTGCCAACACGTTGGTATTGCCCAGGCTATCAATCGGTGCAAAGAATGACGACAGTCTCTGCTGGAGTTTCTGGTGCTCAATCTGCGTCGTAGGGGTCAGAACCGTCCAAGGCATAACTAGGCGAGGCTTGTCTCCAAAGTGAACCAGGGCAACACGCATAGTAGAAGTCTGATATGTTTGATACCGCAAAGAGCTTAGAGTCTCAACCGCCTTGGCAGGTCCATAGAAGCGCAGTCCGTCCGGATCACTTGCTGGAGCCCCTTCGACTTTTAAGGACATTGAACTACTCTGGTCAACGACAAATATGACCTGAAGTTCGTCACAAGTTCCTTCTATCTGTTGTTGGTGTGGTGACATCTGCTCAACGCGGGCCAGTACGCTGCCCGAGATCAGCAAGCCTCCCAGCAAGATAGTGATTACTATTGAGAGCCTTGATAGTTGCCTCATAGTATGCCCTCCTGGCTAATACTGTGCACAAGCAGACTTCCTGCGACCTACTTGGGTGTCGTCGCGCATTTGTAGATGCCGGATAATCTCTTGCGGATACTCTTTCTCTCCCATCTGCGCGCGGACGATAGCACGGTCGAATGGTACCTTGTGGAATGTCACGGAGCACACAGTGTTTTCCCTTAAGCATAGCATGGCGTAGCTTGCATCCCGATCATGGTACTCGCGTGGGAACCCCACACTACCCGGTGAGATCAATACCGGTCGTTCAGGTTGAGGATCCAGTTCATATGTATAATCTAGTCTGACTCGATCCTCCCATTCAAATCCACCTAGGCTGCCACGATACAGTGTACGCCGGTGATAGTGACCCACGAGCACAACGCGTGGTGCTTCCAATGAATTGCCGGAAACAGCTAGTTCTGAGATATCAGAAGGGTGCTCAGCTATCCATGTCAACGCACTCAGCGTGAGTTGGGCATCCTCTGGCCGCGTGACATAGTCCCAAACCAGGTAATTCAAGTGCCTCTCAACTTGCGGCTTCTGCGGCGTCCCCCACCCCCCGTGTACAAGATAGACTCCTGGACAGGGCGAGCATAATACGGGCAGGTTTTTCAGGTACTCGAAAACCTGACCGCTTCGCGGTTCTTCATCACCGACTAGATACAACAGGCCAACATCCGTCAATTCCACGCGGTGAGCGAGGATGATCTTCCAGTCATACTTGTTAAAGAATCCATCCCATCTTCCAGCCGTTCGGATAATTCTCTCCTTGCCAATTATCCCCCAATCATGATTGCCCGCTATAGCTAGCCCCGGTCTGTAAGCCATGAACCGTCGCCAAGTTTCTGCAGGAGCAGGCCCCCGCCCGAATAGGTCACCTAAGAACCAGATTCGCAGTGGCCCACATCTCTGGTAGCGTTTACGTGCATCACATACCGCTGCTACTAAGGCAGTTTCATTTGCATGGATGTCGGCCAGCAGTAGGATATGCCTACAATCGCTCATTGCTCCGTCGCTGTATGATATAGAAATGTGGCCTGTTCTTTGAGACAGGGGGGCTGCACACCTGTTTTCTCGTGGACCTCATTAAGTGCCTTCTGGAATTCATCGTCGTTTGGGCAGATTGCACAGAACTTTTCTGCAGCTTGCCGAAACGCTCTCCACTGTTTGCTTTTGCGCCAGTTTGCTTTCAGCTTCATTAGTGCCATGTATGCATTGACAAACCTATCCCAACTTGATTCATACCTCTCAATACGTCGCCTAATATCCTGCTCGATACTTAGGCACTCTTCGATCTGCAAGCCAAGGCGCTGTTGCATCTCTTCTCTCTCTCTGTCTATGCTCTGAGCTACGGCGCACAATCCTATGCCTGTTTCAACGTCCAGGCCAGCAATCTCCTCTCCCCTGCGTAAGTCGGCAAGCATTTCCTCGCGTGACAGGCCCCGACAGAGACCCTCAACGCCCAGACAAATATTCTGGCACTCCATTCTTGCTTTCATAAGTCCATGTAGACCACTGTCGCGAAGCTGTTCAATCCTCACCTGTTCTTTGTCCCAATCCACAGTGCCACTCGCGAATTGCCCCAGCCACCCGCGAAGCGCGTAGATCTGATTTACCTTCCTCTGAATCACCTCACGGATACTCGTAAGCGATTCGTACAGTCTATGACCATCCTCAGGATCGCGATACGACATTTTCTCCTGCAATTCACATGCGTCGTCTGGCTCTTGGTGCTGCATTTCCCGAATTATCTTCAGCGCCTGTTCAATAGGATAACTTCGATGCACTACCTGCAGTCTCTGCCGCAGCTCGTGAACCAGTGTTCGTTCTTCCGGATCTCTGACATCGCTTGGCAGATCATCAGGCTTTGTCACCTGCTCGTGCTTTAAGCACAATTCAATCCGGCGGCGTAGTTTCTCCTGATCTGTTCTTCGCTCTTGCAGTTGATTCACCTGTTCCTGGCACCACCCATAGGAGGGATGTGATTGATCTTTGAAGGTTGGTGGAACGCGGAGGTACGCGGGGCCACCGCTGCTGCTCTGCCATAAGATATACTTTGCTTTCTCGAACTGCTCGGGCACGCGCAGGCCGTCTCTGGCAAGTCGGAGAGCTTGATCCATCGCTCTTTGCATGTCCCTGAGTTGCTTTTCCCAATCTCTCAGATGCTCCTTCTCTTCATCTAAGGCCGCTGGCAATATGTCTACTGTTGTGAGTTGACCTGGGAGAATTCCTAAAGCGGTTTTCAGGGTCTCTATATGTCCGATCAATTCCTGAGCTTCACCTAATTGCAGCCTGACGACATCCTTGTCCTCTGGTGGTCCCCCTCTTGCTCTACGTGCATACCGTGCCAGGAACCTCTCAGCCGTGGAGTCAAAAACCGCATCGCTGACCTCCTCTTTGATCTGGCGCAGTGCTTCTGTGACCAACCCGGAAAGCTTGCCCTTGGCCATTTCATCCGCTGGAAAGAGGATGCTGACTCCTAACAATGCATCCACGCGGTCAAATATCTCCTTAGACCGCGCAAACTGAGCGTCCAGTGCGGCACGTGCAGTAGCTCGATGGGAACTCCAGAACTTCTCAAGTACCTGCAGCGGTTCAGCTGCGCCGAGAGACCTGGTCACTGCTTCAAATATCTTTCTGGCCTCACTGCAAGCAGAAGCTGTCAAGCGGCCACCACTTGACTCAAGCTTGAGTTGAATTGCCTGCTGTGCATTGGCCAGTTTCTCCCATAACTCGAGTTCGGCTAGTGCATTCTGGACTTGAACAACCACATCCTCTGACACTGACCCATCAGATGCTATCCTACTGGTTCGGCTGAGTGATTCCCTGGCCCACGACAGATAACTAGAAGGACTTGCACCTAGTTGACTCACTTGGAGTGTTCGTAGGAGTACCTGGGCCGATTCCAAACAATGAGTGCCATGTCGGAACCACACATTCCAATCTTCTCTCAGGACAGTGTCCTCACAAAGGGATCGCAGGATTCTCTCAGCTCTATCTGGATTTGCTATGCTTTGTGCCTGTATGAATACGGTCCGCTTGTAAGATTGCTTGGCGCGTCGCAAGCAGTACTCCCACAGCGCAGTATCTCGCTTCGCTTTTTCCCCTGCGGCCTCCCAGGCGCTCTTAACTCTATCCCAGCTCACATTGCCCTGCTCGGCTGCTTGCTCCAGTCTGTGGGCTTTCGCGACCTCAATAGGTCCCTCTGCAGATTCACTCAGAGATTCAGCTTCCCCTAGTCGAAGATGCCAGGGAGGTAAAGGTGCGATTTCCTCAAGCAAGTCTTCAATCACCGATGTATCCAGGCTTATATACCAATCTTCCCGTGCGCTGAAGATAAGTTTGCGGATCTCAGCCTCGATTTCCCGTAATAGTGCCAATTGGGCATCGTGGCGTAGCTCCAGGAGCTCAGCCCTATAGCTTGTGGGTTTGCGCAGCCACTGATTGACCTGTCTCAGTGCCTCTCTAGAGCCATCTAGAGACTGTGGGGTCAGTAACCGGCGCGCCCCTTCAACGGCCTGTTTGGCGCGCGCGTCATTACCTCTAAGTTGACTCAATCTCTCCGAGAGCCTCTTGTTTCTAATGGCTTGTGCAGCATAAGGATCATTTAGCCCAGCTTGAATGCCTTTTCCAGCAACTTCCAGGTCAGGAGCGGCTACGAGCTCGACAGCGACATCTGTATCGTCATCAATCGTCGCGAGGTCACTTGCTTTTTCCAACTCGTCCCGAGCACGTGCAAATCCTATCCAGGCCTCCAGTTTTGCGGTGGCTTTGATTAGCTGCTTCTGGTCTGTTGCTGATATGCTCTGCGGTGGGTGCTCATTCATTTCCTTGCAGTCACGATGGAGTGACTCCAGAGCCTCTACAGATGCCTCTGGTGTGCAGAGTGCATCTACCTCCGATTGTATCTTATGTGCGTCACCGCGCGCTTGTAGCTCTGCCACCCTCTCCTGTAGCCGAGACCATCTTCCCCAATAGCTGTCCTTGTACTTCTGCTCAAGCCCATCCAAGAGAGCACGCTCCTCTTCGAGGCGGAGTCGCTCCTTGGCCTGTAGTGTCAAAGGATGGACGTCATCGTAGATGTGCTGCAAGCGACCATATTGATCTTGGAACTCGGAGTCTAGCGTTGGATCCAGTGCAAGGAGCTGTTTGACCCGCTCCAGCCGACTCTCGCAAAGCCCCCAGTCTTCCTTTTCTAGCCGCTCTTGAATCTTCTTAAGCAAGCGGTCGATTCCGCTGCGGGCTGTTTCAACAATCGCGGCACGCACTTGGTCGAGCCCGCTCAGATAGGCATAGGTTGCTTGTGCTTCTTGCATCAGATGGTGGGCTTTTAGAGGGTCAGTCTCCAAACACGCCTCGCGTGCCTTTATCTCTGCTTGTTTCAATGCTTCGAGGTCAGGCTTGATGCGACGCTCGGCATCATCAATCCTCAGAGTCAGATTCCTTGGCAGGGCAACGCCTACACGCTCATCGTACAATCCAGGTAGAGATTCCCAAGCTCTGAGTGCTGCCATTGCATCGCGTGGCTTATGGGCCTTTAGCTCACTGTCCGCATCCCGAATACATTGCTCTATCTTATCGAGCCAGATCAGATCAAGCAATCTCTGTCTGACAACCTCGAGGGCTTTTGCTACCTCCATTGGCTGCGTTTGTGCTGCGGGCTCTGCACTCACAAAATAGGTCACTAGCTCCGACGGGTTATGTTTGACTCGTTCTGCAAAATCAATGATTAATGGTACAAGTTCTTCGCCTCTCTGTTTGGTAGTGGGGATCTCATGACGGTTGCGCAGGTTATCATAACAGCGTTGGGCTTCACCTCTAAGGACATACAATTCATCCGTCTCATCTGGCTCCCAGTCACTGCCGGACTGAAGTTCAGTGTCTACTTTGAGAAGTGCTTCCTTACACAACGCTATGGCGTAGCCCGAGGCAAGTTTGTCTCTCGCTTCCTCCACCTTGTCAGCTCGCTTCCACAAATCACTGACTTGGTTTCGCAACGTTTTCAGACGTCGCGCTCTCGTCAACCTGCTTGAGAGAGCATCCAGTCGTGTCTGGAGAGCCTGTATCTCGGGTTGGGAATGATGCGCAGGAAATAACCCCACAATATGGTCTAGTGCATGACGCACGTGTCCAAGCGCCTGATCGAGTTCTTGGGCATCTGACAATATTCTGCCTTCACAGTTCTTGAGTTCCTCATCACAAGATTGCCGTAACTGCTGGGCGACCGGTGTTGCCAATTGCTCATAGCGACTTCTCAAACCTTGCAGGCGCGGTAGTTCCTTCACCGGGCACGCCGACATACTATGATCTAGCTGATGTCGTATCCGGACCAAGTCGTCCACAGCAGTGGATCCCTCGTCAAGCAGAACATCTTCGGTTTCTTTGAGACGAGACTCGATTTCAGCCAGGTCACCCACTGTCATTTGCCGAGTTGCCTCCGGCTCTGACAACATACCCTGAACCATCTCTACTGGCCATCGTGATAGAATATCCTCCCTCATAGCCTGTGCACTTTGGTAACGATGATCAGAGTTGTATTCAATTGCTTTCAAAGCAATGTCCGCAATGGCGGGACTAAGACCTGGATAGAACTTGCGCGGATCTTTAGGCGGCACTCCCGCCAGGCGATCACCTGAGTTGTGGAAGGGATCATCCTGACCCGTCAACATACTGTAGAGCACAATCCCAACTGCATAGATATCACACGTTACATTCCATGACTTGCGGGGTTGGCTCGATTTCATGATTTCCGGTGGAATATAGGGAGGCGTCCCAACGATGGTCATCGCCTTCATGCCATTGACAAGGATTTTGCTTACGTTGAAGTCTATGATTACCAGGCCGCGTGTTGGCGACAGAATCAGGTTGTTAGGATTGATATCGCGGTGCAAGATTGGCTCAGGCCGTTCGTGCATGAATGCCAAAGCATCAAGCAGGTCAAGCGCTGCTCTGCGGGTTGTCTCAACGGGGAGAGGCGGCACAAGTCCCTGATCCTTGCCAGCGCGCAGGTATGCAGCAACTGTCTGACCTTCGATGTATTCGAGCTTGAGATAAAGATCGCCATCGCTAAATCGGTTAGCATCCAGCAGTCGGGCAATATGCGTATGTTCTCCCAAGTCCTTCAAAATGTCGATTTCGTTCCGCAACGAGGCGAGGGCGTCGATACCCTCATCTTTGGGCCTCAACACTTTCAGAACGCATTCTTCTTCTCCAGCAATCAAGTCATGTGCCCTGTAGACCTCTGAAAACCGACCCTCACCCAGGTACATCAGTATCTTGAACTTTTCTTCTACAATCTCGCCCGTTTGGTATTTTGGCCTAGGCATCAACCACACTCCTGGTCGGGGTACATGGTTATGGAGTTACCGCGGCGTCAATCAGCTCCAGAACATCCTCCATTGAGGCGCAGCGTTGGTCTGGATCGAAACAACACATCGCAAGGAAGATATCTTCAATATCCGCTGGCTCTCCACCGACGAATGCTGCATGCATCTTCAGTTCAGTGTCCGGTTGGATCGCGCATCCTCCGTTGAACGGACAGCGACCGACCATCAGCTCAAACAACACCACTCCGGCCGAGAAAATGTCAGCACAGGGCGTTGCTGCATGGGGATCTGAGCGCAGCTCGGGGGCCACATAACGCTGATCGGCGGTACGAAAGTATTGAGTATCCACGGTAGCTATTGTAAAAGGAGCTGCTTCGTCAATCTTAGCAAACTTGAAGTTAACTAATTTTACCTGACCGTTCTTGAGAATCGCAACATTCTCTGGTGATAACGCACGATGTATGATCTTGTAGCGATGGGCGTGGGCTAATCCCTCACATATTTGGCGAAAGATCTCAAGGCGGCGATGGAATGGCCAATCCACAACCTCAGCTAATGAATCTCGCAGGGTTGGACCATCTATCCATTCCAGCGGAAGGACAATTTTGTCGGCTTGCCAAGTAAACGGCGCGTAGCATCGAGCTACGTTCTTATGTGGGTGTTCACCCAATATGCTTAGCACTTCTGCTTCCCGCAGGAATAGCTCTCTCCTTCTCTTTAACTTCTCCGGCGGGAGAGAAGTATCCAGTTGGAAAACCTTTAAAGAAACGCGATTACGGCCCTTTAACAGCGCATGTCTAGCTGGATAGGTCACACAATACTTGCTTCGGCTGACGGCAGAGTCTTCAACTATGTACTCACCTATGCGTTGCTCGATCGACCAAGGTCCAAACCACTGATCCAACATTCTGCAGATCGTGCTGCTTTCGCCATAATCAGGATTCGGGAGAGCCCTAGCTTTTTCTCGCACGATGAGATGAGATACAAGTTCGGGCAGGTGTATTACCCGCTCGGACTGCGGGTCGTTAAGGTCAACCTTTGTACGTGCATCACACAAAACAATCAGTGCATCCACGTATACCCCGTTATCCTGGTCCCTCAATCTTGGGGCATATCTCACAATATTGGTTTTTAGAATGCGGGCTTTGTTGTTGACCAACGGGATGGGGCTGTGCTCGAAACGCCCATTCGCCAATTCCCACACCCTAGCATTTCCTCGGATGATTCCTCGATAGTCCTTGGCCTCGACTACCCAGGCAGATAGTCCCCCAACCACGACAATATCATATTCGTAAGGATGTCCACCACGTCGCGGGACTAGCTCAAGGTTATGATACACGTGGAAACTGTCTGGCAAGTTAGTCTCCAGATAGTCAACGACTTTCTGTTCGCAACTATCAACTGGCTCACCAACGGGATGTATAATGGCCATAGCTGCTTCTAAAGAGCCAAGAAGGGCTTGCTGTATATTGTGCCAAGCATATCTTTCTTCATCCGTTTCATGTGCATTACTCAAGCCTCAGATCACTCTAGACTTGCTCTGAGAGTCAGGAGTCAGTTAGTTTTTTCAGGCAGTCTCTGTGCAGATTCTTCTCGGATCCACTTGTTTATCAACTCTTTCTTAAACCTCCACGTCCGCCCGACCTTCACTGCCGGGATCTCACCCGCCTGCGCCAGGCGGTAGATCGTTGCCTCGGCCAGCCGCAGGTACTGGGCCAATTCTTGGACAGTCATAATCTCTATCTCGGCCTTGTCCATCTTGCCCCCCTGTACTTCTCACTACATCTACCCGCCCCGGGGACGCCAGTGCTGCAACGATCCAAGGTATCGCATGCGTGGGACTATTCCTTTTAGTCTTTGGCGCAAAGCAGACCCAACGGGTCTACTCTTTTCCTGTCTATCGCAATTGCATATACTCTAATGCGCCCAATTGGTGATCAGTATACCACAAAGCGTGCAAGCATGTCATTGCAATTTGCTTGCAGAAAAATTTGGAGATCTTAAAATATGATGGACAATTATGCAGGAGTATGGCGGAGATAGTTGCAGAGATACCTGCGAGGAGGTCAGGGGGTAAAGAGGTAACCGCGACCTTGCACCGTGCGGATCAGGCGCGGCTCCTGGGGGTCAGTCTCAAGTTTGCGGCGCAAACGAAAGATGTGCGGGCGCACGATGCTGCGTGCTTCTTCCCCGCTCACGTCGTAGCCCAGAGCATTCTGGGCCAACTCGTGGCAGGATAGAACGGTATCAGGGCGCTGCATCATGTAGGCCAGCAGTGTGGCCTCACTGGCAGTCAGTTCGACGTTGGAGCCACCTGCACCACCACTCCCCGCCACGAACGCCAGGCGTTTTTCCAGGTCCAGTGTGATGGGGCCAGCACGCAAGAAGCGCTCCAGATTGTGTGTTAGCAGGGGTTGTTTTGATGCTTTGACCCCGCGCAGTTCATCCATGGCCTGACTCATCACCTGGAGCAGGTGTTGGTGGTGCAGACTTTCGGCGCGCCGTCGCAGGGCCTGGGCCGCCGCCGCAGCGATGCCATAGGCACTCGCCGGTTTACGCAGGTAGTCCACTGCACCGGATTTGACCGCCGCAATGGCGCTATCTAACTCGGCGTGGGCGGTGAGGACGATAATGATCAAATCAGGGTGTATCTGACGAGCACGCTGCATGACTTCGACACCATCCATGCCTGGCATACGCATATCCAATACCATCACGGCATAGGGCGTACCTTCCAACATCTCCAGGGCCTGGTGCCCGGAACCCGCTTCATCAGCCTGATAGCCTAGCAGCCCGAGAGAACGCACCAGCGTCGACCGAACCTCCGGCTCATCATCTACTATCAGCATACGTGCTCCGGATATGGGGGGTGTCAGTGTCATGTGGGTCATACGCCTGCCTCCTGATCACCGGTGGGACGGGCAATGGGGAGTGTGATGGTAAAGCTCACGCCTTTGCCATCCTTCAGGTTTTCCACACTGATTGCTCCGCCATGTTGCTGGACGATACTGTGGCAAATGGAAAGCCCCAGTCCGGTGCCGTCTGGTTTGGTGGTGAAGAAGGGTTCAAAGGTGCGTTCGATATGCTCCTCTGGGATTGGAGGACCATCGTTGGTCATGGTAAGCGCGAGCACATCGCCGTCAGCTCGGGCCGTAATACACAGGTGACCGCCGTTGCCCATCGCCTCAATGGCATTGATGCCCAGGTTGAGCAAGACCTGAGAGATCTGGTGTGGCACAGCAGAGAGGTAAGGCAGATCAGCAGGTAGGTCAGTCGTTACCTGGATGTGGGCCATTTGTAATTGCTTGCCGATCAGTGCCAACGTGTCTTTCACCAGGCGGGTAAGGGAAACCGGATAACGTGTGTCGTCAGGGGGATGGGCAAAGTCGAGCATACGCAGGCTGATATCAATCAAGCGCTCGATCTCACGGCGTATGATGTCCAGACGCGACTTTTGCTCGTCCGGCTGCAGGCCAAAGTCCAGCACCAGTTCCAAATTGTTGCGAATGATCTGCAGTGGGTTGTTGATCTCGTGGGCCAACGATGCTACCAACTGTCCCATCACTGCCAGTCGCCTGGCTCGAATTGCTTGCTGCTCCGCTCGCCTCTGCGCAGTGATGTCGCGAGCGAAAACGGCCAGGCGCGTCACTTTTCCTCCCGCATCGAGAACTGGGTAGATGCTGCTATCAAAGATGATTCCCCCACGCTCGTCCTCAAAGCGCACGGGGTTACCAGCGCGAATGACCTCACGGATCCGTGCTTCTCTGGATTCGGCCAAAGCGGGCGATAGCAGACCGTTGGAGTGAATATCTTGAATGCGCGAGCCGACAAGTTCTTCTTCATTCTTACCAAATCTCTGGGCCGCTGTCTTGTTCAGGGTGAGAATGGTCTCCTGATCATCTATCAGGAACACTGACTCAGTGGTGGCATTCAAGACCGCCCGTGCCATTTCCTCACTTTCCCGTAGTGCCTCCTGTGCCTTTTTGCGCTCGGCCAGTTCCCGCTGGGCCGCCGCGTACAGCCGTGCATTCTCGATCACTGCGGCAACCTGGTCGGCCACTGTTTCCATCACCATCACGTCGTTCTCATCGAAAGCGTTGAGCCGCGGGCTTTGGACATCGAGCACGCCCACGGTCTCTTCACCTACCCTGATGGGTGTGCTCAGTTCGGAGCAAGTCGGTATCACATCAGGGAAGAAGTTGATGTAAAGTGGTTCAGCGCGCACGTCGTTGGCCAGCAGCCTCTCGCCGTGATGGCCCACCCAGCCGACCATACCCTGCCCCAGTCTTATCCGGTGGTCGCGAGGGAAAAGATTAGCGAAATCGCCGGCCCTGGCTTTCATCACCAGGTCGCCCCGCTCGGGATCTAGGATGAATAGGGCCACGTGATGGTAGCCAAAACCTTCTTGCACCAGCCGAGCAGCCCGATCCAGCACGCTATTCAACTCCAACACGGTCGCGATCTTTCCGCCGATGTCGTTGAGCAACGCCAACTGGGCCGCGCGTTTTTTCAGTGATTCCTCGGCTTGCTTGCGCCTCGTGATATCTCGCACCGCACCATATATACGGACCACTCGTGCCTGCCCCTCGTCCCACAGCGGCTGGCCATAGACGCGCAGCCAGCGCACTTGACCACTTCTGGCAAGTACACGCAACTCGCTCACACACGACTGGCCGGAGAGAAGAGTCTGCAGGTGCTGGTGGAAAATGGGCACGTCGTCAGGCTGGACAAAAGTCTCCCACCTGTCGAACGTGCTCACTTCGCCTGGGGTGTAACCGGTAATGCGGGTGAAGGTCTCGGGCATCTCTTCGACCAGCAACCTACCGCCCGGATCAGGACGAACGACGTAGGCAAAGTCAGAGGTGAGTTCGGAGATGGTTCGATGGAAGATTTGAGACGTTTGGGTGGCTTCGCCGAGCCGTGCTTTCTCGATCACGAGGGTCGTCAGGAACCGGTAGAGGTGCTTTTGCAGGGTGATGAGTGCTGCCAGGCACATCCCCACAACAATACCTTCGTACAGCCAGGCCCTCGGTTCCAGGGGGTTGTCCGAGATGATGAGCCAGTCTGTCATCCATCCCAGGTGGGCAGCCACGGCGAAGGCGGCGAAGGTGAGCAGGCTGATGACAGACACGATCAGACCGGAGCGCACACCGACCAGGATCAGGGCTACCATCGGCAGCGCCACCAGGAATACCCGTCCATCTCCCGCCAGCCCACCCAGTGCCAGGGCTTGCGCTGCCGCCGCGTAGCCTAGCAGCAGCAGACCCCACGCCCGCAGGTAGGGATTAAGACGGCAAAAGGCCGCCAACCCTACCAGGCACAGCCACATGACCAGATAGGCTGATGCTACTGGCCATTGCTGCGGGTGGCGGACCGCCTCGAAGACCACGGTCCCAATCACCGGCGCAGCGGCAATGGCCGTGACGGTCAGCAGGGCATTTAACGCACGAGTACGCCAGGTGCGCAACTCACGCTCGATATCGAGGGCTGAGTTCAGAGTCAAGTCCGTCTTCATCCCATCTCCTTCTCAATAGTGGGAAACCAGCAGCGCACGAATCACGTTTATGCCGACAAACATGATAGCACAACGTTGCAGAAACTTCAACAGCATCTTGGGTCAAAAAAGGGTTGCCAGATTTCCCAAATCCCAGATCTTGACGAAGCCCGAAAAGCATGGTACAATATTAGTACATTTGTTCTATAACGAGCGCATCAGAGACCATCGCCCTCCTCCCTTTCAGGGGCCCTTCTGTGGACAGGCTGACTCCACACGTTGTATGCCCAACTTTGGTGGAGGAGGCAGAGATGTGCATCATCGCCCGCGCTGGCGAGAAGGGCCAGCACAGCAATACCACGGCAACCTTCAACCTGAGCAGCGTCCGGGTTGAGATAGGCCGTCGTCCTCTGTTGCTCGATACGGCGAGGTCCAACGCTCAAACCAGGCGAGGGATATTGCATGCGTTGCAGGCAAGCGGTTCGATTGCGTAATCCGGCATGGTTCATTCTTGACGAGAAACACCTTTACAATTGAATAGCGGAAGGCGACAATCTCCTGTAAGATTCTGGAAACACCACACTGAATCGAAAGGAGGTCACCTTCCAATGGAATTGTACACG
>Ga0315284_10001303_pt1 | contig 35543 bp, 28 predicted proteins | sample YL17G09_16_MG_FD_203696 | JGI IMG/M metagenome (GOLD analysis project Ga0315284, IMG submission 203696) | Sediment microbial communities from Yellowstone Lake, YNP, Wyoming, USA - YL17G09_16 | ecosystem: Environmental > Aquatic > Freshwater > Lake > Sediment | place: USA: Wyoming | collected... | reverse complement strand
GGGCGGGGACCGGTTTGACGGGCGGGCGCGTGGCGCAGGGCGGGTGGGTGGTCTCGCTGGAGCGCCTGAACCGCATCGTGGACCTTGCGCCGGGGTGGGCGCGCGTGCAACCCGCCGTGGTGCTGAAGGACCTGCAGGCGGCCGCCCAGGCCGCCGGCCAGTTCTATCCGCCCGACCCCACCGAGAACACCTCCAGCATCGGCGGCAACATCGCCACCAACGCTTCCGGCTCGCGCAGCTTCAAATACGGAGGCACACGCCGCTATGTGCGCCGCCTGCGCCTGGTGTTGCCGAACGGGGATCTGCTGGAACTGGAGCGCGGGCAGGCGCACGCCGATTCGGAGAACCGCTTCGAGATCGTGCTGGCCGGGGGACGGGTTTGTGAATTGCGGCTGCCGCAGTACGCCATGCCCGCCACCACCAAGCACTCGGCCGGCTATTACTTCGCCCCGGGCATGGACTTGATGGACCTGTTCATCGGTTGCGAAGGTACGCTGGGGGTCGTCACGGAAGCCGAGCTGGACCTGCTGCCATGGCCGGGCGAGGTATTGGGCGGCGTGGTGTTCTTTACCGGCGAGGCGGCGGCCCTGGACTTCGCCACGCGCGTCCGGCGCCTGTCCCGCGAAACCAACTTTGCCGGTCCGGTTGAGGCCCGGCTGATCGAGTTCTTCGACCGCAACGCGCTGACGCTGCTCCGGCTGCACCGCTACCCGGAGACGCCGGCCGCCGCCCGCGCCGCCGTCCTGCTGGAGCAGGAAACCGGCGCCGGCGCGCTGGAAGATGCCGCCGAGCGCTGGCTGGAGGTCATCGAGCAGTCGGGTGGCGGAGACGGGGCGGCCCTGCTGGAGGATTCCTGGTTTGCGATGTCGGCGGCCGAGCGCGAGAAATTCCGCGATTTTCGCCACGCTATAGCGCTCATTGTCAACGACACGGCGCGACAGAACGGCTTCCCCAAATTGGCTACCGACCAGGCCGTTCCGGTGGAGCGCATCGGGGAGCTGCTGGCGTTTTATTACCGGGAATTGCGCGCCTTGTTCGGCGACTGTGATCCATGTAGCGGCGACCTTCAGGTCGCCACCCCGAAATACACGATCTACGGGCACATCGGCGACGCGCACCTGCACGTCAACATGCTTCCCACCGACGAAGCCTCCTTCCAGGCTGCCAAGGTGCTGCTGCTGAGGTTTGCCGAAGAGGCAGTGCGGCTGGGCGGCACAGTCGCCGGCGAGCACGGCCTGGGCAAGGCCAAGCTGCACTTCCTCAAGCTGCAGTATCCGCCGGAGGTCATCGAAGCGATGCGGCAGATCAAGCTGGCGCTGGACCCGCGGGACCTGCTCAACCGCGGCAACCTGTTCGGCTCCAGCTCCCTGCTGGCTGTCGGCTGACGGCCTTTTGCCGCACGCGATACAAACAGAGCCGAAGCAGGGAGGTCAAGCCGACAGGCGTCAGCCGGAGTTAACTCACACGGCGAGGGATACGGTGGGGACGAGCGTCTGCTTGACTGGGTCCGCAGTGACGGTGAGGCTTTCCAGCGCCGTGACGCCCAGCACCTGCATGTCGCCCGGTTCGCCGAAGACGACGTTGGCAGCGCCGGTGCGCCCGTCATAGCTGAGCAACGCATACCCAATCCTGCGTTCCAGCATGGCGCCGGTAATGGTCTGGAACTGGCGCACTTCCGCCGGCCGGATGCCGAGTTCGTCCAGAAGGTTCGCGGAAAGCCAGGTGAACAGGGACCCGGTATCGACCAGAAGCTCGACCTCGCGCTGGCGCTGGGGGTCGGCTGGATTGCGAATCGACACCACTACACGAAACAAGCCCATGACATGCCCATTATAGTCCTTTCTTCGCACCCTTCCGTCAATGGCGGCGGCGAAGGATGGCGCCGGTCAACAGCGCGCCCAGGATGCTCATCCCCAGGAAGCCGAACAGGTAGGTGAGGGCCCAGGCCAGCACCAGGAAGGGGCCGCCGCCGGGCGAATTCACCACCTCCATCACCCGGTCGGCATTGGGCGAGTTCATCAGCTCGGCGCGCTGGCGGAATTCGTCGCGGAGGAATTCCACCAGGCCCCAGAGCTGCCGGCGGATCAAGGCGTGAGAGATCAGGGCCACCAGGAAGGCGACCGCGAAGCCGAAAAAGCCGCTGAGCATGCCGAGCCGGGCCGCTTCGTGGGGGAGCGCGGAGCGGCCGAACTGCACCCGAAAAAAGAAGACGGCCAGGGCGCCGCATCCCAGCGTCCACAAACAGCAGAAGTCGCTAAGCTCGGGGACCCCGGCCAGCACGCCCGCGGCGATACCGGCCATGAAGGCGGGGCCGAGCATCATCGAGGCCGTCACCGGGGGGGTCTTCCAGTCCCGGGCCGGCGGAGTCGAGGGCGGCGCGGGCGCGGCGGGCGGAGGCTCGGCCGGCGGCCGCTGCTCCGGCTCCGATGCGGGTGCCGGCTGCTCGCTGAGTTTGGTCCCGCAGATCGGGCAAAAATACGCGACCGGCGGCAATTCCGCGTTGCAGTGCGGGCAGCGTTCCATCAGTTGGTCGTACCCTCGGTGATGTTGGCCAGGGCGATCTGCGTCGTGTGGCGCGCCCGCCAGATGATCACGCGCCTCTGCTGCTCGGCATCGCGCATGACGAATTCCACGCGGCTGCGGCCGCGCCGCTCCTTGAACTCGCGGCTCAGGCGCTGGCGATAGAAGGAGGCGACCCGCGGCAGCGCATCGTCGGTCTGGTATGTCGCAGCCACTACCTGCAGGCTGGCCGCCGCCGGGATTTCGATCGAAATCATCGCCCCATCTCCTTTGACCCGCCGCGAGCCGGGATAGATGGGCAAGCGCAACTCGGCTTCCGTCGGTTCTCCTTTCTGGACCTTCAGCGAACCCGCCGCCGTGTCCACCTCGACCCGCTTGTCGATCTGGTGAATATCCATGCTGATCTGGCGGACCAGATAGCGACCGAAGACGTAAATGCCGCTGAAGACCAGCAGGCCGGCAAGACCGAGCACCCCCAGCAGCATCCAGGCGAAGGTGTAGTCGGCACGCCGGGGGACGTGTGGCTGCGGTTGGCTAGCCATGGTCGTACTCCTCAGGCATGAGAGCCCCCCGGCGATTGTAAGACAGGGGGTCAAGTAACCAGCGGTCCAATGCGTCGGCCAGCAGCGGCGCGGCGGCGGCGCCCGCCAGCAGGCCCGTCAGCATCCGCCCGGCCGCCCACGCTGGCCGCAGCCCCAGCCATTCGCTGAGGACGTCGGCGGCCAGCAGCGCCAGCGATGCCAGAAGAGCTTTCAGGCGCCACGTTCCGGCTTTTTCGCTCGATACCAGCAGCCCGATGGCCGCTCCGATGTAAATGCCGAGGCAACGGGCGCAGGCCGCCATGGGCGCTCCGGCAATCCAGAACGACCGGCCGGGCTGCTGGTGGCACAACGGCCGGAACAGCGAGTGGATCAGGGGCGAATGCAGAAAAGGCGCGGCGGCGGCCAGCGCCACACCCCCGGCGCTCAATAACGCCAGGGCGAAGGGAATGGGACGCAGATGAACGCAGATAAACGCAGATCTGATACGAACAAGAACAAATCTGCGTTTATCTGCGTTCATCTGCGTCCCATTTCTCACGTTCATACGAAAGCGGAAAGCCCGGTAATCTTTTCCCCGATAATCAGCGTGTGGATGTCGTGTGTTCCTTCGTAGGTCCTGACCGATTCCAGGTTGCACATGTGCCGGAAAACGGGGTACTCGTCGGCCACGCCGTTGGCGCCCAGAATGTCGCGGGCCAGGCGCGCGGTCTCCAGGGCGATGTCCACGTTGTTGCGCTTCAGCATCGAGATGTGGCTGTGATCGGCGCGGCCGGCATCCTTCAGCCGGCCGACCTGCAGGGCCAGCAATTGGCCCTTGGTGATTTCGGTGATCATCCACACCAGCTTCTGCTGCACGAGCTGATGCCCGGCGATGGGGCGGTTGTCGAACTGCGTGCGCCCCTGCGCGTAACGAAGCGCGGTGTCGTAGCAGGTCATGGCGGCGCCCAGCGCTCCCCACCCGATGCCGTAGCGTGCCTGGTTCAAACACATGAGCGCGGCTTTCAATCCCATGGCGCCGGGAAGCATGTTCTCGCAGGGCACCCGCGCGTCCGCCAGCGTCAGGCTGCTGGTTACCGAGGCGCGCAACGAGAATTTGCCCTTGATGTCGCGCGCCGCGAAGCCGGGCGTGCCTTTCTCCACCAGGAATCCGCGGATCACGCCGTCGTCGGTCCTGGCCCATACCAGGGCGACGTCGGCGATGCTGCCCGAGGTGATCCACGTCTTTTCGCCGTTCAAGATGAAGTGCGGGCCGTCGTGCGAGGCGCGCGCCCGCATGCCGCCGGGATTGGAGCCGAAGTCGGGCTCGGTCAGTCCGAAGCATCCGATGGCCTGCCCGCTTTGCAGCCGCGGCAGCCATTTCTGCTTCTGCTCCTCGGAGCCGAAGGCGGCGATGGGGTACATGACCAGCGAGCCTTGCACGCTGGCGAAGCTGCGCAGGCCGCTGTCGCCGCGCTCCAGTTCCTGCATGATCAGCCCGTACTCCACGTTCGACATCTCCGCGCAGCCGTACCCGCGCAGGTTGGCGCCCAGAAAGCCCAGTTCCCCGATCTTCGCCACGAGCTGCACCGGGAACCGGCCCTCGCGGTTGTGCTCGTCGATGATCGGCACCACTTCCTTTTCCACGAATTCGCGGGCGGTTTGCCGCACCAGCCGTTCCTGCTCGCTGAACAGCGAATCGATCTCCATGAAATCCACGCCACGAAACGGATAGGCCATCGCTCGCTCCTGGAGTGCCTGAACCTCCAGTATATCCGCTGAAGGCCGGCGGGGAGGGCCGGACTGAAGCCGGCCCCGACAGCGCCGAGCTTCCCCGCAACGCGCTCAGGCGGACGCTGGCGCAGGCCCGCGGCTTCATGCCCGGCCCCGAAAATTCAGGAAACTTTCAGGGTTATCCCTGAACATTGATGGGCAAAACAAGAAAAACGTGTGTTATACATTTTGGGCCGCCGGCCGAGTTTACGTTTAGACTTTCGCATGCGTCATAGTTCTTTCTTCTCGATCGCATTCACCGTCTTTCTGCCGGTCACGGCCGCGATCCCGCGCGTGGCGGGCCAGCAGCGCGACCCGCGCTGGAAAGCAAAAAGTAGAAGCAATCGGAAGGGGCGGCTCGCTGGTGAGCCGTTAGAACCCGTTTATGAAACTCAAACTCTTGTTCACGGTCTTATGTCTGGCTGTCTTTTCGTATGGTGTCGAGCGAGTCGTCGGCGGCCCTTACGTAGTGAATCCCGCGCCGAGAGCCGCGACCATCGGCTGGGTGGTCGAGACCTCCGACGTAAAGGTCGGCGCCGAAGCGGGGAAGATGGACCGAACCGTATCGGTCCTGCGCGGCGACAAGGTTTCGCTGACGGGCCTGAAGCCCGGCACCACCGTGTACTACCAGGCGTTCGCGGGCGAGGAAGGGAAGGGGCGCTTCAAGACGCCGCCCGCCGGACGCGCCTCTTTCAAGTTCGTGGTCTTCGGCGACACGCGGTCCAGGCACGAGTTGCACCGCAAGGTGATTGAAGCGATCAGCAACCTGGATCCGGATTTCGTGGTCCACACCGGGGACTTGGTGAACGATGGGTACGATACCTCGCTGTGGCCGACGTTCTTCGACATCGAGCGGGAATTGCTGCGCAAGACGGTGTTCTTTCCCGTGCTCGGCAATCACGAGCGGGACAATGCCCGGTTCTACGAGTTTTTCGACGTCAAATTGCCGTACTACTCGTTCAATTGGGGCGCCGCGCATTTCGCCATGCTGGACAGCGACGTGCCGAACGTCGCCTCGGGGAGCGGCGCGCGCGAGCGCTTCTGGACCGAGCAAACGCGCTGGCTGGAAGACGACCTGGCGCGCAACCAGAAGGCCGATTTCCGCTTCGTGGTCATGCACCACCCTGCTTACACCGTCAACATCACGAAGGGCGCCCACGTGAGCCAGGAAACACCAGTGCTGGTGCTGCTGTTCGAGAAGTACAAGGTGGCGGCGGTCTTCGCCGGGCACGATCACAACTACCAGCACCACCTGAAGAACGGCGTACATTACATCGTAACCGGGGGCGGCGGCGCTCCGCTGGCGCCGGCCGAAGCGCCTTTGCCCGGCAACATCACGCTGAGGGTGGAGAGCGTCGAGCACTACGTGCCCATCGAGGTGGAGGGCAATCGCGCGCACATTCGAGCCATCGCTCTGGACGGGCACGTGATCGAGACCATTGAGTTGACCGCGCCGGGCGGGAACTGACAATTCCTCGTCCCGCATTACGTGTGCACGATGCGCACCGGCGGGCCTCACCGCGGCGCCGCCGGCGCGAGATCCCGCAGCACCTCTTCGTAGGCCGGCGAATTGATGTAATCATCAACGGCGTAGACGCGGGCCCGCGGGGCGATCTGCGCCACGCGCGCCGCCAGGCTGCGCTGGCACACCACCATCTCGGCGCCGGCCGGCATCTCGCTCAGCGCCGCGTGGCGAACGGGGACATCGACCCGCGCCGCCTCCAGCTTGCGCCGCAACACCGCCGCGCCAATGACCGAGGAGCCGGCGCCCGCCTCGCAGACAAACAGAATGGTGGCCGGCCGCGCGGCGGGCGACGGTGCCGCCGCGGCGGCGGGCTCGGTCGTGAACCGGAACTGCTCCGCGCCGGCCTCCGGCGCGGGGGAACGCGCCACGATTGGCGCGGCCACCGCAAAGGTCACCACCGCTCCGGTGGCGATGCCGCAGAGCACGGGCAGCAGGCCGCCCTTGGGCGCCAGGGCGATGGCGGTAAAGATGCTGCCCGGCGAGTAGGTGGCCACCAGCCCGGCGTGCATGGCCACGAACACCGCAGCCGCCGCGAAACCGCCGGCGATCATCGCCAACAGCGTCAGCGGGTTCATCAGCACGAAGGGGAAATACAGCTCGTGAATGCCGCCGAAGAAATGGATGATCAGCGCCCCCGGAGCTGAATTTTTGGTCGTCCCCTTCCCGAACAGCCAGTAGGCGCACAACAGCCCCACGCCCTGTCCGGGGTTCGGTTCGAGCAAAAAGAAAACCGACTTGCCAAGCTGCTTGGCCTCGGCCACGCCCAGCGGGGCCAGCACGCCGTGGTTGATGGCGTTGTTGATGAACAGCACCTTGCCGCTCTCGATGAACACGGCGATGAAGGGCAGGTAGCCGGCGGTGGTAATCTTCCGCGCTCCGGCGGCCAGCGCGGCGGTCAGCCCGCCCACGAACGGTCCGGCCAGGGTGAACCCCAGCAGGGCCAGCCCCATGCCCAGAATGCCGGCGGAAAAATTGTTGGCCAGCATCTCGAAGCCCACCGGGACGCGGCTGACGCAGCGCCGGTCAATCTGCTTCATCAGCCAGCCGGCCAGCGGTCCCATGACCATGGCCCCGATGAACATCGGAACGCGGGTGGCGGCCACCATGCCCATAGTGGCCACCGCAGCCACCAGGCCGCCTCGCGGGCCGTGCACCAACCGCCCGCCGGTGTAGCCGATCATCAGCGGGAGCAGATTCAGGATCATGGGTTCCACAAGCCGGGCCAGGTGCTTGTTGGGAAGCCAGCCCGAGGGCATAAACAACGCCGTAATGAGGCCCCAGGCGATGAAGGCGCCGATGTTGGGCACCACCATGCCGGCCATGAACCCGCCCACCTTCTGCAATCGCGCCTGGATCATAAATTCACGGCTGCCCAGCGTGAGGTCTTCGGGAAGCTCCGTTCGGCGCCCATTGTGCACCGCTTCTGGAACGGGCGTCAACCGAACTTCTGGTATTCTGACTGGTTGGAAAAATGCGATGCGGCCCCGTTGTGGCGCCGTTTCCGAACTGCCGTATCACATTGTGGGGCATGCGCCGGCGGGCTCGGCGCCAGGAGGACGAGCAATGACAATGAGACGGCGGGATTTTCTGCGTCTGTCGGGGATGTCGGCGGCGGCGTTTGCGCTGGGTGCCGCGGAGAAACCGCAACCTGCCCGCCGGAATATTCTCTTCATCATGGCTGACCAGTTCCGCTTTGAGTGGATCGGCGCGCGGGGCGCCCGGTTCCTCAGAACTCCAAACCTCGACGCGCTGGCCGCCAACGGCGTCCTGTTCACGCGGGCGGTTTCCAATAGCCCGGTGTGCGCTTCCAGCCGGGTGTCGCTGGCCGCCGGCGTTTACGGGAACCGCCTGGGCGCCTACGCGAACGGTTCCGCCTTTTACCCGGCCCAGGCAAACGGATTCCCGGAGCTGTTGCCCAGTTTCTACAATGTGCTGGCCGCCAACGGCTACCGTACGGGCATTGCCGGCAAGTGCGACCTGAGCAAAGGAAGGCCGCCGAAACTCGCACCCGGCCAGCAGGCCAGCGTCATGACGAGCGACTCGCGGAGCGGATTCCCGCTGACCCGCGAATTGGGTTTTACCGATTCCTGGGTGATCCCCAAGTGGAGCGGAGAGTACCTGCAACAGCTCTTCGGGCGCAAGGATCTTCGGGAAATCTACCGCGAGGACGAAAAGAAACGGGCCCTTTCGAATCCTTCGCCGGCGCTCCCGCCCTGCGCGCTGCCGGATGAGTTCTATTACGAGCACGTGCTCGGCCGGAAGGCCGTCGAGGTCCTGGACACGTTTCACAAGGAGGACCCCACGCGTCCGTGGTTCTTCCATGTCAATTTCCACTCGCCGCATCCGCCGCACGACGCGCCGCGGCAGTACCTGGATATGTACGAAGGGGTCGAGTTTCCGCCGCCCGCCGTCGCGCAGGAACCGAACCGAAACAGAACGGCAAGAAAGAATATCACCTCGGCGATCCTCCACAGGATTCAGCAGCACTATGCGGCCATGATTACGCTGGACGACGAGTGGATAGGGAAACTGATCGCGACCCTGAAGAAGAATGGGCAGTACGAAAACACCGTCATCCTCTTCTCCTCGGATCATGGCGAGATGCTGGGCGATTTCGGGCTATTTGCCAAGAATCAGATGTACGAAGGTTCGCTCCGCGTGCCCCTGATTATTTCGGGGCCTGGCGTGACGGCGCGCGGCCAGAGCCGCGCGCTCGCGGAGCTTGTGGATCTCTATCCTACGATTCTGGATCTGGCCGGGCTGGGACACGGCCGCGCGAAATTGGACGGCAAGTCTCTGGCGCCCCTACTGGCCGGCAAGTCGCGCGAACACAAGGAGTATCAATACTCGGAGTGGGGCCCGCTGACCCAGCCGCCGTACGCGCAGCGCCGGATGGTCTTCGACGGCCGCTACAAACTGATCGACGCGCATGCCTCCCTGGAACTATATGACCTGGACGCCGATCCACACGAGACCCGAAACCTGGCAGACAAAAATGGAGACACAGTCACAAGGCTGAAAGCAGTGATGAATAGCTACAGCCAGGGTGCTTTGCCCCCGCAGGCCTTCGGCTCGGACCCGGAAGCCGCCGATTGATAGGCAAGGGAATCGCCCGGCCGTTTGGGAAACAATTGGGAGGCGGACCGGGACACTCCGGCGCGTGGGCGAGGGGATAACGGCATGGAGTTTATATTTGCCGTCATGGTCGCGATGCTTTCGCCGGCGTTGGCGCTGGCAGCCGTGCTGGGCCCGCCCTCTTGGACCGACACGCCAACCGTGCCCGGAAACACTCAGATGACGCTGAACTGGCGCCCGGGGGTCGGCGCTCTTACAAGTTGCCGCGCGCGTTATCGCACGTCCAATTCCTCCGAGCCTTGGGCGTCGATCTCGAATCTGCCCGCAAGCCTAAGCACTTATACCGTAGTGGGACTCGCGAACCTCAAGTCCTACGAGTTCCAGGTTGGTTTCGCCGACGCCGCCGGCAATGTCGCCTGGAGCACGAAAGTGCATGGGCGCCCGCGCGGAAACTCCCACCCTTCGGGCTTGCATGGCGGCGGACAGGTGAATGCGATCGTCAGGGCGGCCGGCGGAACCATGGTGGCCGGCGGGGACGTTTCCGGCTTCCAGCGGTCCATCGATGGAGGCGAGACGTGGTTTCAGTCCTCGCGCGGCGTCCTCCAGGGCTCCGGCAGCCGTGCCGTCGCCTCTCTCGTTTATGATCCCGCTTCCGACACGATTTATGGCGTCAGTGGCGGAAGGAGCAACGGCAATTTTTGGAAATCGACGGACAACGGCAGCACGTGGGTGCTCCTTTCCTCGGGAGCGCAGATGGCCGTGGAGGCGAACAGTACGAATTACCCGCGCCGCGTCGGCCACCTGATCGCCGCCGATCCCGCCAAGCCGGGCACCATTTACCTCGGCACGTTGACCGGTATCAAAAAGTCGAGCGACGGCGGCGCGACGTGGACCGCGCTGGCACTCACCGGCGAAGTCGTTCGCTCGCTCATCGTCGACGACGGAGTTCTCTACGCCGCTATAGAGCGAAGAGGTGTGTATCGCTGCACCGCCACCGGCTTGGCCACGCTGCTAAACGGGAACGGCGCTCCCGCCGACCCCGAGGAAATCGTCGCGCTCGGCGGAAATCTGTATGTTGCCGCCAATGCCGCCGGAATTGTCCGGCTCGAGAATGCGTCTGCCGCCCCGGCCGGCACGGCGTGGGCGGATCTGGCCATCGGAAGCACCACGGCTCGGTGGTGTGCGATCGATGGCTACCTCAGCGGCGGCGACCACGTGCTCGTCGTGGGCAATGCGAACCCCGAGCAGATCGGAACCAGCGGGCGTTATACCACTGTGATGAAGTGCGCTAACGCGCAGGCTCCATCGGGATTCAAGTGGACCGATATCAGCAGCGCGGGGACGACCACGGTCAAAACCACCCTGGCGGCAGGCAACGGCGAGACCTACTGGCGGGTGGACCCGGCCAAGGGCGAAGGCGCGGCGCCGGCCTGGGCCGCGACTAAGCGGCTGGACGGGCCGGTGTTCGCGATCGATCAGATTTTCATCGATCGCGGCAATCCCGACAAAATTCATGCCGTCGGGCAGATGGGTATCTGGCGCACGCTCGACGGGGGCGCCACGTGGGAGCCGGCGGTTATCGGACTCGGAGCCGCGGTTCACAACGCCGTGGCAGTCGATCCGCGCCATCCCGGCTGGGTGTATGTGGGCGACACCGACAACGGACTCTGGGTCTCGCACGACCACGCCGAGTCGGTGGCGTATTGCACGCGGCCACCTTCGGGAACGAAGCCGACGGTTCTCGACATCGATGTGGATGCGGCCACGGGTCTCGTTTACACAGCCGTCGGAGACGATATCTGGTCCTATGATCCTGTCCGCCGCTCGTGGTCACAAGTCAAGGGAGCCGACGGAAAGACCCTGAAAGAGGCAACCGGCGGAAAGACACCGCATGGAGTTGAAGTCGGGCAGGTCTCCGGCTCCGTCGTGATCCTGGCGGCAGTCGAGCAGAGCGGGCTGTGGCGCCTGGCGAAGGGCGGCACATGGATGAGGTCGCCGAGCGGACCAAGTCTCACCTCGCTCCCCAGGAAGGGGACGCCATTGGAGTGGCCCGCCGGCACCTCGCTCGTTTATTTCTACGATGGAAACAGCGGCATCTGGCGTTCGCAGGATGCCGGGCAATCCTGGACGCGGATCTGGAACAAGCATTTCAGCGCAGGCGGCACCGGAAGCCTCGCCGTCACGGCGGACACCAGCCGGCTGTTCGTATCGTCGAGAGATGGCCTCTTCCGGCTCGACCGCGCGGATACCGGCAACCCGGTCGGCAGCCCTGGGGGGATCGTTGTCAACCATCTCGGCGTGCCCGATCCCGGCCCGTTGGCGGCTGCGGGCGACACGCTCTGGGTGAGCGGCCTGGCGTCACCCTCGGGAACCGCCAACGTGGTCTTATGGAAATCGACAAACGGCTCGACCTTCACCGCCTTCAAAGACGATTATTACCAGGGAGCGGCGGGATTCGCGCTCGGCCTGGCCATCGAGCCGGGCTATCAGTACACGGCGGCCAATTCCATGGGCCTGGTCGTCTCACACCATTAGATGCGCCCTTCCCCTTCACCGCCCTGATTCTCGCCCGCCTCGCCCGCTGCGCATCAGCGATCCGCTTGCGGGCTTCCGCCGGCATGTGGCGGACGCCGCCCGGCCGGCCAAGCGCCTTGCCGCCCAGTTCGCTCAGCGCCTCGATGGCGCGGTCGAGCTGGTCGATGGTCGCCTGAGCAGCGGCGCGGTGGCCCCGGAGCCTGCGAATAAGTCCATTCAAAGCGCCTTAGCAGTTTCGATCTGATACTCGTACGGGTCGCTGCCGTGGATCGAACGGAAGAACTGTTCACTAAAAGGGGGTTTCTCTTTCTGAGAGATTCCTACGGGAGATCGCGGTGGACTTCTAGGATACTGAATATATCGTCTCTATCATCCGTGTTGACCACTGCGATGTCACTTCCTTTTGTACCCCCGTGACGCATTACGGCATCGGTCAGTGTGACAGTTTTGTCATGCCACTTCTTAGTTCCTGTTCCGGTGACGGAGAAGGCTGTTTTCATTACTGGGTCACCGGCATCGTAAAGCAGTTTCCAGGTTGAGCCTTCCCGGCCGTCGTACCATACCAAATGAATCGTGACTACCTTGGCCTTGTCGTCTTTGAAGAACCGGTCGTGAAGCTTGAAATACATCGCATCCTTACCGGAAGCGTGCTCAAACCCGCGGGCGAAGCGAGCGTAGATGGGGGATGACTTGGTGATGGGTCCTCCGACGCGCCACAGGGGAACCGAGGTTTTATCGGCGTCGATCTGGTAGAGAAACCGGGAGTAGTTGTCCGGCCATATCTGCCACCCCACGTCGTTGAATCCTTCTTGACTGCGTCGTTGTTCAACCTGTCCCATGAGTAGAGCGTCCTTGTCGTCTACCTTGGCTCCATACCGTGCATACTCTTCCGTGATCTTCAGCATTCTGGACACATTTTGGGGAGAGGCCTTGCCGAACTTGTCCTCGGGATAGGCCTTTGTATCTGCGGCGTCCAATCCTTTGTGCAAGGCACAGAATGCATCGGTGGCGGTTTCCGGATGGATCTGTCCGGCATACTTATTGAAGAAGTAGAAGGAAGAATCGAACCCTTCTTCCTTGGAAGCTTCGAGGGCGCTCTTCGTTATGTCCCAAACGCTTTGTCCGCCATTGAGGGCATTCACCGCCCCCCAGTAGAAGCTCAGCGGAACGTTGAGTTGATACCATGGCTTCCTCCAGGTTTGGTCCATCTCGGAGCGGCGGAACAGGGTGAGTCCCTTTGGATCGATGAGGAACTTGGTCCATTGCTCGTACAATGCTCGTTCGCCCTTCAGATGGTGCCCGCGAGAGAGGGCTCCGTTCTTGATGCCGAAGCCTTGCTTGACGTGGGTTGTCAGCCAACCCCACTCCTCGGTGTAACGCTCGTCTCCATCTGCGTCGCCTCCGACAGAGTTGAAGAGCAGGTCTATTGGCCTGCCGGGACCTTGCTGGAAGGTCTTTACAAATAGGGCGAATGCCTCCAATCGGAATGTCCGCCATGCGGGGGACGTCTTGGGCAATTCGTAGCGCGGATCCTTGGCCGCCCCCTTGTAGGCAGCCTCGTCGCCCGTGCATCCTGTTTTGAGCTGGATGAAAGCGATTCGATCCTGTTTGTCCCTTGGGTAACTGCGAACATGCCGGCCGAATTCCGTGATGAGGCGAGTGAAGTGAAATTTGTAGGCGGGTGCGAGGTAGTAGGGGTAATATTCCCATTTGCCCTGGTGGCGGGTATCGTCCGTGAATACCTTGGGGACTCCCTTTTCGTATATCCACTCCGGCGCTTCGGGGCCAACGCCCAAAGAAAGGTACAGGAATGACTTGTTTCGGAAGGCTTTTTCAACCGCTTGATCCAAATCGCTCCAATCGAAAAGACCCGGCTGTCTTTCCACGTCAGCCCAGGGCGCATTGAACGATAGGCCCTTCAGGAACGGATAGTCTTTGGGGTCGAAGGAAGACCCCCGATCCCATACGCCGAACGCTGTTAAAGGGACTTCGGCCTTGATGTTTGTGGCCGAGTATGTGCATACCAGGGCAAGAGCGGTGAAGAGAGGCAGAATGTGTCTCATTGACTCTGTTCTTGCAGTTAGAAATCGAAGCGCACGGCGAACTGGGTCTGGCGCATGGGTTTGCTTATATCGCTGATCGTCGCTGCCGTGTTCACGTTAGAAACGTTGATGTCCGGGTTCGCCCAGTTGGGGTGATTCAGCGCATTGAACAACTCGACGCGGAACGTCAGCACGCGCTTCTCGCCGCCCATTCTGAACCTCTTGTAGATGCCCGCATCCATGATGTTCAGGCCCGGCCCGACGATTACGTTCCGGCCGGAATTGCCCAGGCGCGGAAGGCCGGTTGCCGCATCGAGGACCGGCGGCGGCGCAAAGGCCGCCGTGTTGAACCAGCGGGCAGGCGTTCGCTGATCGCGCGGCAGGTTGGGGCTTATCCCCACGGCGTCCGGGCGGTCGGCGCTGATAATCACACTCGAGTCGGGATTGTATTGCGGCGTCATGTAACGGCCGGTGGTGTAATGGTAGATGGCATTCACGCTCCATCCTCCCGCCACCGCGTTGGCCCATGACGGCAAGTTCCTGCCCAAGGCCTTGTTCCGGCCTACCGGCAGCTCATACGAACTGTTCACGTGGATCGAGTGGCGGCGCACGTAGTCGCTGTTGGCGCGGTCGCGTCCCGGGTCGTGCACATCCAGCGCCGTGGCCCTGGGGTTGCCATCGGTGTTGTCGAGGCCCTTGGCCCACGTCCAGTTGGCCTGGAACATCAGCCCGTGTGCCACTCGCCGCCGGGCTTCCATCAGCATCGAATGGTAGGTCGAGTCGCCGCTGGTCTGGATGAACTTGATCGGCGACGTCGTAAAGTTGCCGGCAAACGGATTCACGGTCGTTTTCAAGACCGCGTCGTAGTAGGGCTGATTCTGATTGAAGCCCCGGAACAGGTGCGTTCCCTTGTTGCCGACGTACCCCAGGCTAAACACGGTCTTGCCGCCGAAAACGCGCTCCATGCCGAGGTTCCACTGCTGGTTGTTGGGCAGCATGAAATCTTGATCCATTCCCTGCGCGTTGATGGTGGTGCTGCCCTTGGCCGCCAGCGGTTGGCTGAACGTGACGTTGGGCACCCCGTTGGTGATGGCCTGCTGATAGGCGAGAAGGCCCGCGAAGGGCACGTTCACCATCACCGTCTGAAGCATATAGTTCAGCGGAAGGCTCGAATAGAAAGTGCCGTAACCGGCGCGAATCGAGTACCTGCCCGTCCCGGACGGGTCCCAGGTGAGGCCCACGCGCGGCCCCCAATTGTTCTTCCCGGTCACCAGAAGCCTGCGTGGGTCATAGCCCACGTCGCTGCCGCAGACCACGGGGAAGGGCAGCTTACCGTCTTTGTCGGCCAGGGCGGCTATAAGCTGCGGCTGAAACTGCCTGGCGGGAAGCTGGCCGCCGGAGCAGGCCACCACCATGCCCCCGCCCGGTATGGAGGGGGTGAATATCGACCAGCGGTTGTCTTTCTCAAATGGCCAGGGGCGCAGTTCATACCGGACGCCGGCGGTGACGGTCAAGCGGGACAGCACCTTCCAGTCGTCCTGAATAAAGCCCGCGACTTCGGCCTGTATCAGATGGGCTTTCCCCACCGGCGGCACGAAGCGTGTGGTCCTCTGCAGGCCCATCATGAAATCGGCAAAGGTATACCCGGAGGAAACGGCGCCAGTCCCGCCGTTCATGACGATGCTGGAGCCGGCAGGGGACTGGTGCAGGGCATTGACGTAGTGGCGGATGCCCTGAAACCCGGCTTTCACATAATGGCGCCCGCGAGAAAAGGCGACGGTATCGGTGAGCTGAAAGATGTTCTCGGTATAGATTCTCGCCGTGTTATTGCCGCCGCTCGTATAGCTCAGCCCGCTCAAAGCGTCGGTCCCGTTAAACAGGATTTGGGCGATCGGCGGGAACGCGGGATTGGGCGGCGCGAAGGCATGCCAACCGATCGTCTCGTCGGTCGGCATCCCGGGCGCGATTCTGTAGAGCGGTAGGCTGGAGAAGTTCTGCGCCCCGAAGATCAATTGGTTGACCACCCTGGCGCCCAGCGGGGCGCTCCAGGTGAGGTTGCCGTTGCGGCCATAGGTTGGAATGACCATGCCTGTTCCGGGGTTCCCGATAAGGTTGGGATTGTAGCTTTCACCGTTGGTATACGAGATACGAAACGACAACGACTCACTGCGCGGCAGCGCCTGGTCGATGCGGGTCGTAAACTGCGACCTGTTGTTGTATTCGCTGGGGAACATCGTCAGGTTGTTGGCATAGCCCGGCGAAGTGGGATCGGGGAAATAGGGGTGCAGCGCAACGGCAATCGGGCTGATCCGGGCGCCGCCAAGATACTGGTCGAGCCGGTTCCCAGGGATGTTTGGCCGCCCGGTTATCAGGGGGTCCCTCAACTGGATGCCGCGTGCCAGGATCGCCGAAAAGTCCCCCTTCCAGAATGCCGGCAGCGGCACGGTGGAAACCTGCACGGCGTTGTCTTCCTGCCTGCTGCCCTCGTAGTTGAAAAAAAAGAACGTGCGGTTGCGCCCATTGAAGCGAGGCAGCAGCACGGGGCCGCCGAAGGTGCCGCCGTATTGGTTCCGGGTGTAGGGTTGAACTGCGCTTCCTGTGTCGAACGGGCTTTTTGCCAACCACGTATTGCCGCGGTAGAACTCGAACAGGCTCCCGTGGAAGGCGTTGCTTCCACTCCGCGTAACCATGGTCACCGTAGTCGCCGCCTGGCCGTATTCAGCGGGCGCCACGCCGGAAATCAGCTTGAATTGCGCGATGGCATCTACGGACAGCGGCACCGCCGCATTGGCGTTGAAGCGATTGTCGTTGGTAACGCCGTCAACCAGAAACTCGTTCGAATACGACCGGTTCCCGTTTACGGCAAACGGGCCGGCATCTTTGCCGCTCTGGACGTTGCTGTCGACGGCGCCGGCGGCCAGCAGCGCAAGTTGACTGAAATCGCGCCCGTTCAGCGGCAACACTTCAAGCTGATCGCGCGTCACCACGCTTTCCACCGACATGGTCTGGTTGATGACCGGCACGGCGTCGGCCGACACGGTTATGTCCTGCTGGACGCCGCCCACCTGGAGCGTGAAGTTGCGAACCAGCGTGTCGCTCACATCCAGCCGCAAGTTTTCGACGCGCGCGGCTCGAAACCCGGTAATCTCCGCGGTCATCGTGTAAACGCCCGGCGACAGCGGGTACAGCACATACAGGCCGTAATCGTTGGTGAGGTTCGAGCGCTGCTCGCGCGTTTCCTGGTTGGTGGCGGTCACGCGTGCGCCGGCCACAACAGCTCCCGAGGTGTCTTGCACCATGCCGCCGATGCGGGCCGCTGCGCTTTGCGCGAACAGCGCACGCCCGGCGATCAAAACAAACAGCGCGACAAGCGCGACTCTCCCTTTCATGGTCCCCTCCTGGCCGCGGTACCCGCGCGGTTGGAAATTAGCGCGTTCCGGGGCTTCAGTCAACCCTGGGCTAGAGAAAAGCTAGTGGACGAAACCCCTTGCGCAAATCAAGGGCTAGCACTGCAGAGTAGTCACCCATGCCGCTTTGCGGCACCCAGAAGCCATGAAAAGGGCGAGCGCGCGTCTCGCGCGCCGGATGTAGCGCCGGCGTCTCGCCGGTACCATACGGCGACCGCAAGCCATTAGGGCTTACCGGCGGGACGCCGGCGCTACATGCTTGCGGCGGGACGCCGCCGCGGAAATTTTCAGGGCAGGGGGGCGCAACCAGTCGCGGAAAGCAATCTACTTCCCCAGCACCAGGATGGTGAACGTCCCCGGCTTGATGGTTTTTCCCTCGCGCTCCGCTACCGACAAGTACAACTGGTGCGTCTTGGGGTCCAGCGCGATGGTCTTTGCTCCGGGCTGGGTCTGGACCGTCTCAACGACGCTGTATGTGTCCGGGGAATCTTGGTGGATAACGGTGACGTTGCCTTCGCCGTTGGAATTGAAGATGAGGCCGCTGGAGCGATCGAACACAGTGCCGTCCACTCCGCCGCCGATGGGCAGGGTGGTGATCACCTTGCCGGTCTCGGCATCGACGACCGCCATCACTTTGCTGCGGCAGCCGACGAACAGCCGGCCGTTCTTCCGGTCCATCGCCATGCCAACGGCCGTCTTGCAGGGCGCCAGCGGCCAGTGGGCGGTGACCGTGAGCTTCCGCGAGTCGAACTTTACAACCTCGGCCTTCTCTTCCAGGTTTACGAAGACATTTCCCTTGCCGTCGGCGACGCCGGCTTCCGGCCCGCCGCCCAGCTCGACCGTTCCGGCCACCTCGCCGGTGGCGGCATCGATGGCCGTCGCACTCTCGCCGTCGCCATTGAACGTGAAAACGCGTTTTGTGGCCGGGTCATAAAGGACCGCGTCGGGCTTCTTGCCCGTCTTCACTTCACCCAGGACTTTCAGCGTCTTCACGTCGAACATGGTGGACGTGTTCGCCTGGCCATTGGTCGTGTAACCGCGATCCGATCCCGGCGGGATCACGATGCCGTGTACTCCCTTGGTGTCCGGGATTTTTCCCACGACTTCGCCGGTGTCCACGTTCAGAACGTTTACCTCGGTGCCGTGCGACACGTACAGCCGCCGCGCCTGCGGATCGACGGTCAGGTAGTCCCAGCCGCCGTCGCCGGGGACGGGGAATTTCTTGATGATTTTGTAGCCACTTTCCGGTGCAGCGGCCGCCAGAAACGCGCCCAGTAACAGGGCGAGCGAAACACACAATCTCTTCATGAATGACCTCACGTTAAGTAGGGGCGACCCCCTGTGGTCGCCCCTTGGTTCGGTTATGTTATGCGAAGGGCGGCCACATGGGGCCGCCCCTATTACATCAGAATTCCACCCGGAACATCAACTGGAGCTTGCGCGGGTTGCTCGAACTGGTGATCTTGCCGAAGGTGGCGGGTGTGGTGACAGCGGCCGCCGGAGAGCCCCCAATATGGTGGTTCAACAGGTTGAAGGCCTCCGCGCGGAAGCTGCCGCTCAGGCTTTCGCGAACGGGGAACTTCTTTTCCAGCGCCGCGTTTATTTCATAGAAGCCGGGCGCCCGGCCAATGAAACGGCCGGAGGTGCCCCAGGTGTTCTTGGCCGGAACCGCGAAGGCCGCGATGTTTCACCACTGAGTGATGGTCTGTCCGCCGGCCGGAATCATGGATACGCCGGGCACCAGGTCCGGCCGCTGGTTGCTGGCGTTGCCGTCCAGCATGTTGGACGCGGACCGAGAGACGACGATGTTGACCGGCATACCTGTTCTGGTCGACGTCGTTCCGCTCAGGTCCCATCCGCCGATCAGCCTGCCTGCCACACCGCGTGCAGGAAGCGGCGCCCGGTGCCGAACGGAAGCTGGTAGACCGCATTCGCCACTACACACACTCCTTTCTCTGGCTCCTCTTTAGCCGATGAACCTGAAGGTTTCCTGAAAGGAGTTCCGCTCTTTTTAGACGATGCTCAGGAGCGGCCGGTGGTTTGGTCGGTGGGACCAGGATCATGTGCAGGCGGGTCCTGGGCCCGCCCATTTGTCACCCCACCGGGTGTCCTGCTCCTGGCTGCCTGCCCTTCACTGGGACAGAGTGAAGATAACGTCGATGGTGGTTTCCACCCTGACGGGATGGCCGTTGAGGATGGTGGGCTGATAGCGCCACTGGCGCACCGCCTCCAGTGCCGCAGGCACCAGCATCGCATGCCCTTCCACCACCCGCAGCTCTTCGATGGTGCCCGCTTCGCCGATGAACGCCACCAGGCGGACCACGCCGGAGATGCGCGCCGCGCGCGCCAGCGGCGGATAGAGGGGCATGGGGCGGCTGATGAGTTTCGCCTCCTGTACGCCGGAACTCACCACCAGCGGCTTTTTAATCCTCGGCGGCGCAGGCGTGGCCGGTTGCGGTGGTGGCGGCGTTCCCGGTCTCGGCAGGAAATTCAGAATGTCGAGGCCATGCCCTGCGCCACCTCCGGACACAACGCCGATCACCCCCGGCGGGCCATCGGCGGACGGCTCGCCGGCCCCCAAGTCGGTAATGATCTCAGCCGTGCGCGGAATGCGCACCGGGGTAATCAACCGGCCGTCGGTGAACTCGCTCCGGATTCTCTGAGCGGAACGCGGGACCGCTTGGCGCGCCGGCTCGGGATCAGCGGAGCGCCCCGGCCCCGTCGGCGCGCCGATGAGGATGTGAGGCGCCGCCGGAGAGACGGCCCTGGTGAATAACAGCGGGAGCAGCACCAGCAGCGCGATCAGAAGGCACTGCAAAAGGACGGAGACGGCCATGGGCCACGGCCGCCTGCTTCCGGTTTCGATGAACACTTGGGTGAACATGGCGTCCTCCCTTCCGGTGCCCGTCCGGAAGCCGGGCGGTGACGGCAGTCCGGCTGAGCCTCGGCAGCACTCGCCTGTCCGGACGGGCCGCTGGAAGGCAGGCGGGCGCCGGGCGCCGCGCCGAACTGCCGGTCACCGCTCGGGTCCCTGTCTGTCGCCGGGCAGAGCCGCGGCCGCACGCGGGCCGGCCGCCGGCAGAGATGGCGGCCGCTCCTTGCGGCTGCGGTTCTGCTGGCACTTTGATAGACACCGCCGCCCGGCGGGAAGTTCCGCGCTATACTTCCGCTGACATGTTTCAGATACTGCAACGCAAGCCCAACAGCCGAGACGCGACGGCTGCGCAGAAAAGGGATTGGACGCAGATAAACGCAGATAAAGGCAGATTCAATCAGGTTCTGATCTGCGGCAATCTGCGTTCATCTGCGTCCCATTTCTTCTCTGCGTTCTCTGCGTCTCTGTGGTTAATCAGCGTGTTTTTGGCGGGCGCCGCGGTGACGGCCATGGCCGCCGAGCACAAGACGTTTCGCGACCCCAAGACCGGCGCTGTGATTCACCAGTTGACCGACCACCCCTCGATCAACCACCCAACTTATTTTCTGAATTCGTCATTCACACCGGACGGCAAGGTGGTGATTTTAACCTCCTATCGGTCCGGCTCGCCGCAACTTTACGAGAAGGAATACCCGGACGGCACGATCCGCCAGTTGACCAGCGGCGATGCGATTCAGGCCTTTTCCGCGGTGATGGGGCGCGACGGCAAGGAGGTTTTCTTCGTGCGCAAGGGCGGCATCTATGCCCTGGAGCGGGCCACGCGCCGCGAGCGGCGCCTGGCCGAGTTTCCCGGCGGCCAACTGGGCGAGTGCAGCCTCAGCCCCGATGGCCGCTGGCTGACGGCGGCGCTGAAAGACGCGCAGGGCAGCGGCGTGGTGCTGGCGGCCACCAACGGCTCGGACTGGCGCGTGGTGACGCGCTTTCCGCGCACCATCATCCATCCGCAATTCCATCCGCTGGAGCCGGAGTGGATCGAGTTCTCCGGCGATCCGGCGCCGCGCATGCACCGCGTGCGCCGCGACGGCAGCGGGCTGGAGTGCCTGTACCAGCATTCCAACGACGAGTTCATCGTCCACGAAACCTTTCTCGGCTCCACCGGCGACCTGGTGTTCGTCGTCTGGCCGTTCGCCCTGAAGCGCATGGACTGGAAGACAAGGCGCATCTCGACGATCGCGGAGTTCAACGCCTGGCACATCACCCCCAACCGCGACGGCGCTATGGTGCTGTGCGACACCAACCACCCGGACATCGGCATCCAGCTCATCGACGCGCGCACGGGCCGGCGCCGCACCATCTGTTATCCGCAAAGCTCCAACGGCGGAACGCAGTGGAAAACATCGCGCTACGCCGTGGCCGAAGACTGGGCCGCGGCGGCGCAGCAGCAGGAGAAAAGCAAGGCGCTGAGCTGGATGGAAATGGCCACCGACCGAGTCTACGGGCCGCAGTGGACCCATCCCCATCCCTCCTTCAGTCCGGACGAGCGCAAGATCATTTACGCTTCCGATGTTTCCGGGCACACCCAGGTCTACGTCGCCGAAATCCCCGTCCAGAAATAACCACGAAGACACGAAGAGCACAAAGAAACACAAAGAACCCCTCTTTCTGTTTCTTGGTGTTCTTTGTGCCTTTGTGGTGAAGGTCCCAGGCGTGATGATAAAATTGTTCTTTCCAGTTCTGAAAACGAGGTTGGTTTGCCAAAAGTCGGCTTTGTCAGCCTGGGCTGCCCCAAGAACCTGGTCGATAGCGAAGTCATGATGGGCCTGCTGGCCCGCAACGGCTACGAGCTTACCCCGCGCGCCGAAGAGGCCGAGATCCTGGTCGTCAACACCTGCAGCTTCATCCACCCGGCCAAGCAGGAATCAATCAACGCCATCCTGGAAATGGCCGGGCATAAGAAGACGGGCGCCGCGCGCAGATTGATCGTGGCCGGGTGCCTGGTGGAGCGCTACCGCGACGAGATTCGGAAGGAAATTCCCGAGGTGGATGCGGTGATCGGCGCCAACGAGGTCGAGCAAATCCTGGATGTCTGCGCCGGCGAAGAGAAGCACAGCCGGAAGGCCGTGCCACTTTACCTGTATGACGATGCCACGCCCCGCCTGCTGGCCACGCCGCGGCACACCGCCTACATCAAGATCACCGAAGGCTGCGACCACCCGTGCAGCTTCTGCGTCATCCCGAAACTGCGCGGCCCGTTTCGCAGCCGGCGGCTGGAATCGGTGGTGGCCGAGGCGAAGCGCCTGTTCCACCAAGGCGTCCGCGAAATCAACCTCATCGGACAGGACACCACCCGGTACGGGGAAGATTTGAGAATCCAGGACGGCCTGGCGCTGCTGCTGGAGCGGCTGGCGCAATTGCCCGGCGCCGGCTGGATCCGCTTCCTCTACTGCTATCCCAACCGCGTCACACAGAAGTTGCTGGATACGGTGGCGGCCTGGCCCGCGCTGGTGAAGTATCTGGACATCCCGCTGCAGCACGCCAGCCGCGAGGTGTTGAAGCGCATGCGGCGCGGCCAGGACGGCGGCCGGTTCCTGAAGCTGATCGAGCGCGTCCGCCGGACCATTCCCGGCGTGGCGGTGCGGACATCGCTGATCGTCGGGTTTCCCGGCGAGACGGAGGCGCAATTCGAGGAACTTTTGGGCTTCGTCCGCGCCGCCCAGTTCGACCGGCTGGGCGTATTCGCGTATTCTGATGAAGAGGGCACGCGCAGTTTCGGGCTGGGCGGCAAGCTCGATGGCCGCACCATCCATAACCGGCGGCGCCGCCTGATGGCGCTGCAGCGGAAGATCTCGGCGCGCAAGAACCGCGCCCTCGTCGGCCGGAGGATGGGCCTGCTGTTCGAGGGCCTTGCGGCGGAAAGCGAATTGCTCTGGGAGGGGCGGCTGGCGACGCAGGCGCCGGAGATCGACGGCAAGGTGCTGGTCAACGATGTGGCCGGCGCGCCTCCCGCCCCAGGTTCTTTTGTCACGGTTGAGATCACCCGGGCCTTGGACTACGACCTGATCGGGAGAATTCAGTGACGAGTGACAAGTGACGAGTGACAAGAACAATAGCGTGGCCAGGCGCGTGGCGGTGACGCTGGGCACCTTGTTCGGCGCCGGATACGTTCCGGTGGCCCCGGGCACGCTGGCTTCGGCCATCACCGTCGCCATTGCGGTGGCGCTGTGGCCCGCGGCGATTTCGCCGCTTTGGCTGCTGGCCGGCGCCGGCCTGCTGCTGCTGCCGGGGGTATGGGCGGCGGGCGTCTGCCAGCGGGAATTTGGCAAGCCGGATCCGGGCTGCGTTGTCCTGGACGAGGTGGCCGGCCAGATGATTGCGCTGGCCGCGGCACCGGCCGGCCAACTGGCCCCGGCAGGCTGGAAATATTGGCTGCCGGGTTTTATACTTTTTCGGATATTCGATATTTCCAAGCCTTTCCCGGTGGGCAAGAGCGAAGCCTTGCCGCGCGGGTGGGGCATCATGGCTGACGATTGCCTGGCGGGCGGTTATGCCTTTGCTGCCGCCCGCCTCGCAACCTGGATTCTGACGAGATAGAACGCTCGATGGCGCGCAAAGGGATCTCATACTTCTTTAAGCGGAAACCCATGGATGAAAGACCGGAGATACACCAGATCGTGCCGGGCGTCGCGCTTCCCGGCGGCGAGGTAGTGATTCGGGGCAGCGGGTTCACTGCCGGCAACCACTGCCGCCCAAGGGTGGAAGTGGGCGGGGTGGAAGCGCAGGTGGTGATTGGCGCCGCTGATTTCATCATGGCGCGGATCCCGGAGGGCGCCGGCAGCGGCGCCGTCACCGTCTCCAGCACCCAGGGCTCCAGCCCGCCCTTCGAGTTGGAGGTCGGCGTCGGCATCGCCGACAACCTGCACCCCGTCGCCAATCCGGCGCTGGACGCGGAGGGCAACATCTACGCCACCTTCAGCGGGGCGCGCGGCCAAAAGGTTCCGGTCTCCCTCTATAAGATCGACCTCCATTACCACTCCATCCCCTTCGTCTCCGAGATCATAAACGCTTCCGGGCTGGCCTTCGATCGCGGCGGACAGCTTTACGTCTCCAGCCGGCACGAGGGCACCGTGTACCGGGTGGCGCCCAACGGCTCGGCCTCGCCCTATGCCGAGGGCATGGGAATCGCCACCGGGTTGGCGTTCGACGCCCACGGCAACCTCTACGTCGGCGACCGCAGCGGCACGGTTTTCAAGATCGGCCCCGACCGCCAGATCTTCGTGTTCGCCACGCTGGAGCCCAGCATCTCAGCCTATCACCTGGCCTTCGGCCCCGACCGCTATCTCTATGTGACCGGCCCAACCACATCCAGTTACGACGCGGTCTACCGGGTTTCGACGGCCGGCGATGCGGAAGTCTTTTATCGGGGTCTGGGCCGCCCGCAAGGCCTGGCCTTCGACGTCGAGGGCAACCTGTATCTGGCGGCCTCGCTGGCAGGACGCAAGGGGATCGTGCGGATTACTCCCGAGGGGAAAGCGGAACTGGTCATTTCGGGCACCGGCTTGGTGGGCCTGGCCTTCGCCGCCGGGCCGGCCATCGTGGTGGCCAGCACCAACGCCGTATTCCGCGTCAACTGGGTCACGAAGGGCTTGCCTTTGCTGTGAAGCTATCAGCTATCAGTTGTCAGCTATCAGTTTGAAGAAATGGGCGTCGAAGCCGGCGTTGTCAACAACGATGAAGCTGATAGCTGAAAGCTGAAAGCTGATAGCTGACAGCTTGAGTTCATGACCGCCGAGATCATCGCCGTCGGCAGCGAATTGCTGGGCGCCCAGCGGCTGGATACCAACTCCCTGTTTCTCGCCGAGCAATTGCAGGGTTTGGGGATCGGCCTGCAACGAAAAACCGTGGTCGGAGATTCCGAGCAGGGAATCGCCGCGGCTATCGGCGAGGCGCTGGAGCGCGCCGACCTGGTTATCGTCTCCGGCGGCCTGGGCCCCACCGCCGACGATCTGACGCGGGAAGGCGCGGCGCGGGCGCTGGGCCGCAGCTTGTCCCGCGAGGACCGCATCCTGGAAACCATCGAGCGGCGCTTCCGCGACCGCGGCCTCCGCATGCCGGAAATCAACGTACGCCAGGCGATGATACTGGAGGGCGCCGAACTGCTGGCCAACTCCCAAGGCAGCGCGCCCGGCCAGTGGCTCCGCGCCGGTGAGCGGGTGCTGATCCTGCTGCCCGGCGTCCCCGTCGAACTCCAGGCCATCTTCGCAGAGGAGTGCCGCCCGCGCCTGGAAAAGATCGCTCCCCGCGGCGTGATCCTGACCCGCGTGCTGAAAATCGCCGGCCTCTTTGAGTCGCAGGTGGACGAGAGGGCGGCCCCCATCTACCAGAAGTTCCACAACCCCACCACCACGATTCTTGCTTCCCCGGGGGAGATTCAGTTGCACCTGACGGCTGCCGGCGCCGGCGAGGCGGAGGCCCGCGAGGCGCTGAACGAACTGGCCCGCCGCCTCGAACTGGCGCTGGGCGACCACATCTTCTCCGACGACGGCCGGACGATGGAGGAAGTCGTCGGGATGTATCTCGCCATGAGAGCGAAGACGGTGGCCGTTGCCGAGAGCTGTACCGGCGGCCTGCTGGCCGAGCGGCTGACCCGCGTTCCCGGCAGCTCTCGCTATTTCTTGGGCGGCATCGTGGCCTATAGCAACGAGGTGAAAACCCGCTGGCTGGATGTCCCCGCGCCGGCGCTCGAAACCGCGGGGGCCGTCAGCGCCGAAGCCGCGCGCATTTTGGCCGAATCGGTGCGCCGTCATTTCGGCGCCGACTTCGGCCTGGGCATCACGGGCATTGCGGGGCCGTCCGGCGCCACGCCGGAGAAGCCGGTGGGGCTGGTGTTTCTGGCCCTGGCCGAGGAGGGGCGGGCCGCGGAGGTGGTCGAGAAGCGCTATCCCGGCGGGCGCGAGCGCGTCCGCCTGCAGGCCAGCCAGACGGCGCTCGACATGCTCCGCCGCCGCGTAAAATAAGGCTACAGGCCACAGGCTGCAGGAAGACCGTGCTGGAAGCCTTCGACTGGTAGCCTGCAGCCTGTAGCCTGCAGCCTGTAGCCTATGCGTTTATTCATTGCTTTCGATCTCGATGCCGCCGTGCGGGCCCGCGTCGGCAGCCTGCTGAGGGAACTGAGGGCCGGCGCCCCGGAGATCAAGTGGGTGGCGCCCGACTCCATGCACCTGACGGTGAAGTTCATCGGCGAGCAGCCGGAAGCGAAGCTCGCTGAGATGGCCGAGGCGCTGGAAGCCGTCCCCAGGCCGGGCCCGCTGGCGCTGAGTTTCCGGGGCCTCGGCTGCTTTCCCAACGAGCGGCGTCCGCGGGTTTTCTGGGTGGGCGTGGAATCGCCGCCGGAACTGGCGCGGCTGGCCGAGGCCATCGACGCGGCCATGGAACGGTTCGGCGTCGAGCGCGAGCGCCGGCCGTTCTCGCCGCACCTCACGCTGGGACGCACCCGCGAAGGCCGCCGCGTGGAGCTGCCTGCGGCGGTCTGGGAAGCGCACCGCAACGACGATTTCGGCGGCTTTACGGCAACCGAATTCTTCCTGTTCGAAAGCAAACTCGCGCCCGCCGGTGCCCAACACACCAAGCTGCAAACGTTTGGGCTATAGGCCGTGGGCTGTAGGCTGTGGGCCGTTCAGCCGCCCGGAGTCCGAGCGGCTTCGTGTTGGCAGATCCCGACCGGACCACGCCGGTCACCCGTCAGCCTACAGCCTACAGCCTACAGCCTACGGCCTACAGTCTGCTACACTTGCCGGGGGTTGAGGAGTATGTGGGCGACATCCGTGCTGGTGGTCCTCGGCGCGTACCTGCTGGGCGCGATCCCCTTCGGCTACCTGATTTACAGGGCGCGGTCGGGCCGCGACATCCGGGCCGAAGGCAGCGGAAACATCGGCGCCACCAATGTGATGCGCCGGGCGGGGCCGGCCGCGGGCATCGCTACGCTGCTGCTGGACGCCGCCAAGGGCTACGTCGCGGTGTGGCTGGCGGCACGGCTGACCGGCGGAGCGCCGTGGGTCATTGCGGCGGCGGCCGTTGCTGCCCTGCTCGGCCACACCTTCCCGGTGTATCTTCGCTTCCGGGGAGGGAAGGGCGTGGCCACCGCCCTGGGAGTGTTCGCCGCGCTGGCGCCCCGCTCCATCCTGCTGGCGCTGGTGGTGTTTGCCATCACGCTGGCCGCGTTCCGTTACGTTTCGCTGGGCTCGATTGTGGCCTCAGCCTCCTTCCCGGTGCTGGCCCTGCTGCTGGATTCGCCTCAGCGCCCGGTGGTGCTGGGCGCCTTCGCCTGCGCGGCGCTGATCATCGTGAAGCATTCGTCGAACATCCGCCGGCTGCTGGCCGGCACCGAAAACCGCCTGCGATTGCGGCGCACATAAAGGCGAATTTCGGATTGCGGATTTCACCCCGTTCGAAATCCGCAATCCGAAATCCGAAATCCGAAATGAAGAAGCTGGCAATCATCGGGGGAGGGAGCTGGGGCACGGCGCTCTCGATCGTGCTTTCCCGCAACGCGCGGCCCATCTCGCTGTGGATTTACGAGCAGGACATCTGCGAGCAGGTGCGCAAGGGCCGCGAGAACGAAGTGTTTCTGCCCGGCTTCCGCGTTCCGGACAAAGTGTGTCCGACCAACGACCCGGCCGAAGCGCTGGCCGATGCCGAGACCGTGCTGACGGTGGTGCCCTCCCACTATTGCCGGCCGCTCTACAACCAGATGCTGCCGCTGCTGCGGCCGGAAATGAAATTCGTCAGCGCCACCAAGGGCCTGGAAACCGAGTCCTTGTTGCGCATGAGCGAGGTGATCCGGCAGGTGGTGGGGCAGCGGTTCCAGCCGCGCCTGGCCGTCCTTTCGGGCCCAACTTTCGCGCGGGAGATCGCGGCAGGCGAGCCGGCCGCGGTGGTGATCGCTTCCGACGACCTGGAGCTGGCGCGGGACCTGCAGCGGCAGTTTTCGGGCCCCTCGTTCCGCCTCTACACCAACTCCGACGTGGCCGGAGTGGAATACGGGGCGTCGCTGAAAAACGTGATTGCCATCGGCGCCGGTGTTTGCCACGGTCTGGGGCTTGGCTCCAACACCATGGCGGCCCTGATCACCCGCGGCCTGGCTGAAATCTCGCGGCTGGCGCGCGCCCTCGGCGGGCGCCAGGAAACGCTGGCCGGCCTGGCGGGCATGGGCGACCTGGTGCTGACCTGCACCGGCGCCCTCAGCCGCAACCGGCAGGTGGGCATCGAGCTGGCGCGCGGCCGCGGCCTGGCCGACATCGTCTCCTCGATGCGCATGGTGGCGGAGGGCATCAAGACCACAACGGCCGCCGTCGATCTGGCCCGCCGCGCCTCCGTGGAGATGCCCATCATCGAGCAGATGAAGGCCATGTTGTTTGAGGGCAAACCGCCCCGCGACGCCGTCCGCGAGCTGATGGAGCGCAGCCTGAAAAGCGAGTAAGGCCCTGGCGTTTCCTCCGAGCTGGGTCGTGTAGGCGGGCGGCTACGCTTCCTTTCCCAGGTAAACCTCGCTGGCGCGCAGGAATTGCTTGGCGCGCTCGATAATGTGCTCCGCGTCGTCAGCCGTTACGGTTGCATCAACCCCATAATCGCCCTGAAGCCGCTGGTCAAAAGCATCAAGAAGCCAGCGATGGTATTTGGCGTCGAGGAGTCCGCTCTTAATGAAGTGCTCTGCGAATGCGGCATGAACCCCGCCGTGCTTTCGGAATGAGAGATCCCTCTCGGCCAGCAGAGCTACGGCGATATAAAACAGAGCATAGTAGGCGCGCCCCACCGCAAACTCGGGCTCGTCGTTGAGAAGGAGTTCCGCCGCCCGAATCGCTCCGGAAGCCTTGAACAGGAACTTTTGTGTCCGTTCTTTCATGCGAGGATTGCTTCCTCACGCGCATGCATCAGGAAAGCATTGTTGCCCGTTTGCCAATCCGGCTCCGACACGAACACACGGCTGATGCTTACTTCGTACTTCAGCGACAAGCTTGAGACCGCGTCTCCTGTCCGTTCGATCTCGGCCGCGTAGTGGCCCAACTGGTCGAGTACCACAATAATGTCGAAATCCGATTCGTTGTCCTGTTCGCCTCTGGCGTACGAGCCGTAAAGATACACGCCCCGCAAACGCTGTCCGTAGATCTCCCGGAGAACTGCCTTCGTTTCTCTCAAAAGCTCGCCGGCCCGATTGTCCATAAGGCACCCGGAATGCCGCAGCGGCAGCGGCGTGTCCAGTTTCCCATCTAGTTTAAAACAAACTTGGTTGTCCTGGAGCGCGGCCACTTCCTCGTAGGCTGAATGCTAACTGGCAGGGGAGCGGGCCGTCAACCGATCAGGCGGCGGGCGGCGCAGCCGGCGGAACGGGCTTGCCGCACGCCGAGCAGAATTTTGCGTCCTCGCGCAGCGGTGCTCCGCAGGCGCAGACCGCCGGCGGGGCCGCCGGAGCCGCCGCCGCGGGCGGACTCGGTGCTTCGGCCAGCGCCTCATCGGCCTTGCGGTGGATGGCCTCCAGCTCCCGTTCCTTCTCCGCAATGCGCTGGTCGAGTGCGCTGATGCCTTCGCACTTTTCCCGCATCGCCGGGTCGAGGGGCGGAGCGTCCTGGAAGGCGGCGTAAGCCAGGCGGCCGAGTTCCTCCAAGGCCGTCCGCTTTTCATCGCGAAGATTCGCGAGCTGGTTCTTGACGCTTATGGCATCCACCATCTCCCGAGACTTCACGCCGACCGTCTTCACGCCCTTGTCGATGCCTTCCTTCAGCTTGTCGAAGAAGTCCATACCAGGATTGTACTCTGCGATTCTTGGAGCGCCAAGAAATCCAGGCGCCGAGTTCTTTGTGTCTTGGTGGTGAGCGAGGGTCATGGTGTAGCATGGACGCATGTTGTTGCCGCACGTACGACTTGTTTGCGCGTTGTTTGCCTGCCTGGCCGTGCCCGCCTCCCGTGCCGCTGCCGCGCAGGAAAAAGCCTGGCCGCCGGAGGCCGCCCAGTACCAGTTCCACATGATCGGCAACGGCCACATCGACCCGGTCTGGCTGTGGCCCTGGCAGGAAGGGCTGTCGGTGGTGCACGGGACGTTTCGCTCGGTGCTGGACCGCATGACGGAGACGCCCGGCTTCGCCTTCACGGCCAGCTCCGCGCAATTCTACGAATGGGTGGCGCAGAACGATCCGGCGATGCTCAAGGAAATCCGCAAACGGATTCAGGAAGACCGCTGGGGCATGGTCGGCGGCTGGTGGGTCGAGCCGGACATGAACATCCCCTCCGGGGAATCGTTCGCGCGCCACGGCCTTTACAGCCAGCGGCTGTTCCGGCAACTGTTCGGACGGATCTCCACGACCGGCTTCAACCCCGACTCGTTCGGCCACCCGGCCACCCTGCCGCAGATTTACAAGCTCGAGGGTATGGACAACTACGTGATGATGCGGCCCGAGCAGCACGAGAAGAAACTCCCGGCCGACCTGTTCTGGTGGGAAGGCCCGGACGGCACGCGCCTGCTCACCTACCGCATCCCGTTCAGCTATGTCGATCGGGCGCCGGTCGAGGGGCGCCTGCGCCGGATGATCGGCGAACTGCGCGAGCCGGTCCGGACGCTGATGGCTTACTACGGTGTCGGCGACCACGGCGGCGGCCCCACCCGCTTGAACATCCAGTCCATCCTCGAAGTGCAGAAGCAGCCGGGGGCCCCGCAGGCGCTGTTCAGCACCCCGGACCGGTATTTTCAGCAGATCCGCAAGATGCCCGGCCTGGACTTGCCTGTGGTCCGCGACGACCTGCAGCACCACGCGGTCGGCTGCTACACGGCCATGGCGGAGATCAAGAAGAACAACCGCGCGACGGAAGCGATGCTGGTGACCGGCGAGAAACTGGCCGTGCTCGGGTCTGTCCTCGCGGGGCTTCCCTATCCCAAGGCGGAATTCACCGCCGCATGGAAGAAGGTCCTGTTCCAGCAGTTCCACGACATCATGGCGGGCACGTCCCTGCCGGAGCATTACGAAGCGGCCCGTAACGCCCACGGCTACGCCATGGAGACCGCAGGCCAGGCGCTTTACCGCGCGGCGCAAACCATCGCCTGGCAGACGCCGGCCGCCGACCCCGGCTCGGAATACCTGGTGGTTTTCAACCCGCACGCCTGGCCCGCCGCCCTCGACGTCGAATACGACCTGGACTGGCCGCAGCGGCTGCCCGATGGCAGCCGCACGGGGGAAGCCGGTTCAATTCTGGAAGATGAGCGCGGCGCGTCGATCCCACACCAATGGACACAGGCCTCCACGGTGACCGGGTCGCGCGCCAGGCTGGTCTTCCGCGCCGAAGTGCCGGCATTCGGATACCGGCAGCTCCGGTTGCGGCGCGCCGCGCAGCAGCAACCGGCCGCCGCTGCGGTCGCCGCCACGGAGCGCGGGCTTGAAAACGAGTATTTGCGCGTCAGCTTCGCGCCCGACGGCAGCCTCTCGATTCTCGACAAGCAGGCGGGCCGGCAGGTGTTCACCGGGGCCGGCGGGGCACGCGCCGTGGTGCTCGACGACCCCAGCGATACCTGGAGCCACGGCGTTCGCGATTACTCGAAGGAAATCGGGCGGTTCGCGGACGCCGAATTCCGGGTGATGGAAAACGGCCCGCTGCGCGCCGTGGTGCGGGTGCGCAGCCGCTACGGACGCTCGGAACTGGAAACCGACTGGCTGCTTTACGCCGGCAGCCGGACGCTGGAAGCGCGCGTGGCGCTGGACTGGCACGAGCATCAAAAAATGCTCAAGCTGTCCTTCCCGGTCGACGTGCAAAATCCCTCGCCCACCTACGAGGTGGCTTACGGCCATATCGTTCGCCGCGCCGAGGGCGAAGAAGACCCGGGTCAGCGCTGGGTTGACCTTGCCGGGAGCCGCGCGGGCAGCGCCTTCGGCCTGGCCGTCATCAACGACGCCAAGTACGGCTACAGCGTGCAGGGGGGAGACCTGCGCGTCTCCATCGCGCGCGGCGCCGTCTACGCGCACCACGACCCGCGGAAGCTCGATCGGGGCGCTCCGTACGTCTGGCAGGACCAGGGCCGGCAGACGTTCCGCATGCTGCTGGCGCCGCATGGCGGGGCGTGGCAGGAGGCGGGCATCGTCCGGCTGGCCGAGCAGTTCGTGGCGCCGGCGCCGGTGGTTTACCAGGGTGTCCATGCCGGCTGGCGCCCGCTGTCCGCCTCATTCCTTTCGGTGGATGCCCCCAACGTCGTGGTGTCCGCAGTGAAGAAAGCCGAGGATGGCGAGGATTTGATCGTGCGCTGCTACGAAACCGCCGGGCGCGCGGTTACCGCCACGCTCGATCTCGGGCTCGTTCGCCGCCGCTGGACCGGCCGCTTCCGTCCATCGGAGATCAAGACGCTGCGCGTTCCGCTTTCCGGAGGACCCATCCGCGAGGTCAACCTGCTGGAGGAGTGAAACAGGCGCAGGTGAGACGGGGGCGCTGCCGGCAGAGTGAAAAAATAGAGGCGGGCGCTGGGTTTGGGGTTGGGGTGAGCACGCCCGCCTCTTGACGGGGATCTGTATTCCTTAGACGACTGCAGGAACCAAAAGTTGCGCGCAAATCTTGGACTTTTTCACCTTACGCGCGGCTAGGTCCAATTCCCTAAGGTAACAGCCCTATTGGGCCGCCGTCCCCCCAACCGAGCCGCGACCCGCGCTTATTTCTTGCCCTGAAGTTGCGTCAACTCGGCGTTGATAGTCTGCTCCAACAGAACAGCCCCCTGGTTGCCGACCATGCGGCGTCCGTTGATGAACAGCGTTGGGGTGGCGTTGATCTGCAGCAAAGTGCCCTCGGACATGTCGCGCTCGACGGCATCCTTTGTTTCCTGCCGCTCCATGCAGGCAGCCAATTGGGCGCCGTCCAGCTTGTTCTCCCTGGCGTAAGCCGCCGTTTTCTCCTTGAAGTTTGCAGGGGTGATGGCCGCCTGGTTGTCGAACACCCACTGCTCGTAACTCCAGAAGGGGGCATCGCCGTACCGCTTGTAGATACAGCGGCCCAACAGGGCGGCGGGCATGGCCCAGGGATGGATCTGGGGCAGCGGGAAATCCTTGAAGACCAGCCGAACTCGGCCGTCGTACTTGGGCATGATCTCGCTGTGGAGCATCCCGGACATGCCTTTGCAGAAGCTGCACTGCAGGTCGCTGAATTCGACAATCACCACCGGCGCCAGCGGCGAACCCAGGCTGGGCGATTCCGACAGTTGCATCTTGGCGCGCACGGCGGCAAGCGGATCGCTGCTGAGAACGAAGGGCGGCCCCGGCAGCAGGTACTGGCCGTCGAGCGTGACCAGGTACAGCGCCTCATGCTTTTTGCCCTGCGAGATTACCACTACCGTGGTTTGCAGCAGACCGGGAATCGCCGAGGGCCGGTAGGGGCCGATGGTGACTGTCACCTCCTGCGGCCAGCCGTACTGGCGCCGAAGAAAACGCTCCACAGTCGCGGGGTCGGGCCCGCTGCCCGCCTTCTTCTCCTGCGCCAGCGCGCAGCCGGCGGGAAGGACCAACGCGGCCAGAACGGCCAGGTACACGACGCCTCTCATGATCCTCCTCATGCGTTCAACGGTAAAAGGCTGCAGGCTACAGGCCACAGGCTACAGGAGCGGCGTTGGACGGCCGCAGCTTCTCCTGCAGCCTGTAGCCTGCAGCCTTCTACTTGTTTTGCTGCTTCCAGCGGCGCGCGTCGCTGACCGCGCGCTCGGCGATCTTGGTGGCCAGGTTGCCGGCCACGGGGTCCATGCTGGGGGCCTGCTCGGATTGGCTGAGCGTGTCGCGGGCCACCTGTTGGTCGAAGGGCTGAACCAGCGTCAGCCGGTACTCGGCGCGAATGCTCTGCGTCGGCTCCACCGAGCCGCCCCGGCCCGTGGCGCGGCCCAGCAGGCCGCCGAGTTTCGGCATGGTGGTTTTGGCCTCAGCCACGTCGTCGTAGAGCAGGAACTGGCATTTCTTGTCGGCGGCCTCTTTCTCGATGGCGGCGGGATCGCGCGCCTCAATCGGGACGCCTTGAAAGCCCTGCGCGTTGCCGATCTGCTCGATGATCTGCGAGGTCAGCCTGTCGGGCGGGGCTTTGCCGGACTTGTCGGTGGTGACCACGCCGATGAGTATGACGCCGCCACGGCCCGCCCCCCCGCTGCCCACCTCGCCGATCGCGTATGGGGTAGGGAACCGGGGCTGCGCCGGTTGCTCCGGCTGCTCCCGGGCCTGCTGTTCGCGGGCGCGCTTCATGGCCTCGGCCATTTGCGCCTGCATGCCGCCGCCGGCCATCATGGGACCCATGCCGCAGGTGTACACTTCCTGCGCGGAGGCCGCCTGTTTGGCCCCGGCCGGCGGCGCAAACAGGGAGGCATCGAGCGTTTGCGTGGACAGCTCTTTCACCTCCATGGTCATGCTGTGCCGCTGCCCGTTCACCGTGGTGGTGAAAGTCTGCTTCACCGGCAGTCCCATGGCCGCCGTCGCGCCCCGGTTGACCACCTCGTACGTGTCGCGGCAGCCTCCCGCCTGCGGAGATGCGGGCGGCTCCCCGAACTTGTGGCAGTCCGGGCTGACGCCGGCCACGTTGATCACCCACATGTCCATGTCCATTTCGGTTTGTCCGGACATGCACGCGCCCGGCCCGGCCTCCAGCCTGGTCTTGAAAAGCAAGTGGCGCGCCTGCTGCCCCAGCATGGTCTGGCGCTCGCCGGTGTCGCGCACCTCGTTGATGACTTTGACGACGCCTCCTTTGCGCGCCGGCCCGGCGCCGGATGCGGCCTCGGGCGCGCGGCCCTCCGGCCCGGCCGTCGAGTACACACCGCATTTGGCGTTCACGACTGTTGTCTGCCTGGTCGCGCAGTTGGTGATGGTCGAGATCTGGGTCCCCATTCCGGGGATGGTCATGTCCCGGCGCTCCAACTGCCCCTTGACGTACACCGTGGTGCTGAGCGACGGCATTCCGGGGCCCGTCTGCATTTCCATGGTGTATTTCACGTCGGCTGCCGCCGCCACGCACATCAGGCAAACGAGAGCCACGACGACCGCTTGATGCCTTATCACGGTGGTACCTCCTCTCCAGGGCCGACAACTACATGGTAGAACGGCGGGTGCGGTTCTGAAAAGCACGTTTCAGGTATCAGGCGGGCCGGCCTCCCGCTTCCTGACACCTGAGGTACTTGCAGAATTCCATTCAAGACAACAGAGCCGCGAGCGTCAGCGAGCGGGTGCCCCGCAAGGCCAACGCAGCGCTGCGCCAGCACCCGCTCGCTGACGCTCGCGGCTCTGT
>Ga0315284_10001302_pt1 | contig 35561 bp, 24 predicted proteins | sample YL17G09_16_MG_FD_203696 | JGI IMG/M metagenome (GOLD analysis project Ga0315284, IMG submission 203696) | Sediment microbial communities from Yellowstone Lake, YNP, Wyoming, USA - YL17G09_16 | ecosystem: Environmental > Aquatic > Freshwater > Lake > Sediment | place: USA: Wyoming | collected... | reverse complement strand
TTCCGCGCTGGGCGTGGCTGGCGTTCGTAAAGCGGTCCCCGATTCCGTCCCTGGAAAAAGGCTCGCGTCTTGCATGTCTTAAGTATGCATCATATTCCAGCCAACGGGCGGAAAAGTTCACAAGCTCTGACGGGGCTCAAGACGAATGGGGGGGACGGATCGCGTTCGCATTCCCCCGGCTCGCGCCCGAGACTATTCTCAGACGCTCCGTTCGGGGCTCCCCTGCCGTGCGCCTGCGACTCCGCCGCGGCGGGGGTCGCGGTCAGCCGTCCGGCCGAAGCCTGTCCCGTGGCTCGGCCGCGTGCGATGCTCGACGCACCGGCTTACTTGAGGACGTGGTTGCCCACGACGTTGGCGACGATCCAAACCGCGGCACCCAGCGGAGGCAGGAGAGTGAGGTACCGTTTGAACTGCTCCGGCGTGGCGGGCTCACCGGTGAGCGTCGTAGCTGTGCCAGAGCGATGCTCCACCCAGCGTCCGAGAAGCATCAGCCCCACCACAACGCCGAAGGCCACGTCGAGCCCGGTAAACCAGCCGGCCCCCTGGGACACAATCCCCCAAGTGATGCCCAAGAGCGCCAACGGCCCGAACAAGATCCACGTTAGCCGGGCCGCAAGTACGGCAAGGCTGTTGATGGGCTTGGAAGGGTTTTGATCTGCGGTTTCGAGGTTCGTCTTCATGGCCGCACCCGCGCAAGCTCATTTCGCTGAGCTCAGCGAATGGCGGCCCGACCATCCGAGATGCCTCCGAGCGCACGCGCGACTCGGACCCTTCGTCAACTTCTTTAACTACTTGAGTTTAGCGCCCGCGGCATACCCAGTCAACCCTGTCGGCGAACTTCGGAGGCCTCCAGGTCGCGGCGTGCTATGCCATCTGCCGGATTCTCGGCCGCTCGACGACGAACTGACTACGCCGGGTGCGTGCCATCGTCCTGGCGTTTGTACAGCCGGGCCTTCTTGTCGGACGCACTGACCGCGAGGGCCAGGTAGCCGCCGGGACTGCGCCAGCGCACCACCCAGCCCAAGCTGGTGCTGGCGTTCCACTTGAAGTTGAAGGGTGGGATGGGCTTCCAGCCCGTCAATTGCCGGCGAGACGCCGGCGCCACCCAACTTGTCCCCACGGAAGCCCCGCCGGACGATGCAGTCCTCGACCCCGTCCGTCCCGTAGGCTTCCAGGACGTTGTTGTCGCTGTCATCGACCCGCACGTTCCCCTTGTCGCAGAACCAGCGGCCGTCCACCTCGAACGGCCCGGCACTGTCCCGCACCTTGAAGTTGTCGAAGGAGTTGTCGCTGCCGTCCCCGCACCACAGCCCCACCTGACCGGCGGGGACCGTTCCCGCGTACGTGTCCGCGGCACCGGCCCGCACCGCGGCGCTCATCGGCGTGCCGGCCGAGATGACGGACGAGGTCGACGAACGCTGGGGCCAGGTGCGGCAGTTGACCCGGTACATGATGCTTTTCTGCTGGGCTTTGAAGTTACTATAAGAAACGGTATCTCTGATCAACTACGAGGAATAAGTGTGCCGCATTCGGGGCACCTGCCGCTGACATTTCCCGTGAGGTTGTAGCCGCAAAGGTGGCATAGTGGTATGTTCCGGTTAGACCGCTTGCGGTAGATCGACCGCCATCGCCTCCATACAAACTCCAGCAGGATTCCGTAACACAAACAGTTGCCGGCGAATGCGATATGCCTGTAATCTCTGATACCAGCGTTGCCGCCAACTGCGACTTTGAACAACTCGAGAGGCAAAGTAAACGCAGTACACAGCGCCCTGCCAACCCGTGTCGCTGCCGAAGGTGGTCCCTTCGGCAACATGCCATCACTAAGCGCCAGCAGGACGCCAATTGTGAAAAAGGCGTAGTTCAATGCACTGAAGGCGGCTACTCGTACGACAACGCGCGACCATCCCGCGAACTCCGATCGCCCAAACGCGACTCTCATTCCGTGGCTCCAAGCTCGTGTATCGTGCGCCGTTAGGGACAGCCAGGCAGTGTCGGGTTGGGCGGATCTGGTTGACTGGGATTCCTGCATGTCTGGGCTTGATTGGGTGGTACTGGAGGCGTGCAGTTGCTGGGCCCAGCTGCAATAGCCGCCGCGAGACAGTCATTGTAGCACGTGCTGTACGTTGCGCTAGGCGTCGATCCGAATGATCGGCCAAGCGCGTTGTTGTGCTGGTCCATTGCCTCCGACCCGGGCGGACCTGGATTGCAGCCTTCATGAACATCAGTACACTTCTGTGCGTCGGTAGCCCCGATGTCGATAGTCGCGATGCATGACCAATAACAGTGCCTAAACGCGTCAGCCTGGTTGTCGATAGCAGGGTTTCCCGGGAAAGCCACTCCTGTTGCGGTGAGCGCTCCGTTGGCATCGGCATTACAAGTACTCGCATCAATCGCACCGATCGTCATAATCTGAGTTAGCGCTTCTCCACATACACAGCAGAGTAGGCCGCTAGCATCACGCCCCTTACTGGGATTGTTGCCGAGATAAGCATACACCAGAAGATTGGCCTTGTGTCCAAGCGGGTCAGGTTGCGCAAACCGCACCACGGTCACCGAGTATTCACGATGCCGGTTCTGGTAGCCGCCTTTCTCCCGATCAAACGCCAGCCCCTGATGGAAGAAAACGTTGCCGACGCTGGAAGTCGGAAGCATGCGGCCCAGCTCGCCGCTGCCGGCGTCGCCCTTGAGGACCACGAACTCCCCATACGGCGTGTAGGTGTACCGTTCGGCGAGGCGCCCGTTGACGCCCACGCCGTCGTCGTACTCGCTCAGGGCCACCACGTTCCAGTTGCGGTCCTGGTGGTAGAAGTAGCGGCGGTCCTGGCCGTCGCCTTGCGGCGTGTAATCCGGATCGCAGTCGTTGCTGTTGCCGGGGTTGCCGTTCACGTCCATCAGCAGCACTTCGTCCACGTACTGCGTGCCCCAGACCCACTGGCGCGTGCTTTGGTTGCTGCCGTTGCGGGTCTCGAAGACGTTCCAGCGGGCCAGACCACCAACCGCTCCCTCCCGGTCGCGGCTCGGATTGCCTCCATAATAGAAATGCACGGTCGTATCGCCGCCGTCGTTGGCGACGGCCTCGATGCCGCAGTGCTCGACCACTTTCGAGGCCCGGCGGTTGTCGGCCAGGTAGCTGTACGTCGCGATCGTGGTCGTGTCGCCGTCGGCGTAGCGCTGGGCCTTCCGCAGCCGGTTCCAGCCGTCGTAGACGTACCGCAGCACGCCGTCGTCGGTCAGGTTGCCGTTGTTGTCGTACGCAAGCGACATGACGTTGCTGCTAAAGTTGTCGGACACCTGCACGTCGTCGCCGGCGTCCAGGATGTCCCCATCACCGTTGTTATCATACCCGATTTTCACGTCGTCGTACTGCTGAAGCGCCGGCCCGCCGGCAGCCCGGTAGAGCCCCACGTAGCCCGCCGACCAGACGTCGTCCACGGCCGTGCTGGTGAGCAGCGTGGTCTCGTCGCTGTAATCGCCATCGCCGTCGGTATCGACCCAGAAGCGGAGTTGCTCGAGGTTGGCGTCGTTCGGGTCGTTGTCGATCACGACCTTGCCCTCGTACCAGGTGCTGCTGGTCAGAGTCAGGGCGCTGCTCGCTGTCGCCAGCGTGCTCAGCGTACCGTCGCCCTCCCGTTTGTACAGCCGGGCCTTCCGGTCGGTGCCGCTTACGGCCAGGGCCAGGTAGTCCCCGGGGCTCAGCCAGCGCACCACAAAGCCCGGGCTGTTGCTCGTCGTCCACTTGAAGGCGAGGAGCGGGACGGTCTTTCACCCGTTAGACTAGTGCGCCGACTGCCGGCAAGACGCCGGCGCCACCCAACTCGTCGCCGCGGAAGCCCCGCCGCACGATGCAATCCTCGACGGCGTCGATACCAGGGGCAAGCCCGGCAATTGAACGTCATCACTCGTGACATCCAGGCAGTTCTCGGCAACGGGCTTTGCACCGCGTGTAGGTCCGCCGCATTCGTCACGGGCCTGTCTCATTCTCCTCGCGTGACTCGGGTTGGCCGCGTCGCTGCGATGTCGTCGGGACCGAGCTCCGCTCCGCACTAACACCCAAGTCTGACAGCGCGCGGCAGACACTGTCGCGCACAAACGCCTCAGGATCATTTCGTCTCCTTAGGAGCGGACCCACGGCTTGCGTGTCCCCTATCTGTGCCAACGCGCGGGCCGCCCACATGCGAACCCAGGGGTCGCAGTCGTCGAGGGCCCCAACGAGCTCCGTACCGGTGGAGGAATCCGATAGCAGTAGTAACCCCCTCACAGCATTGCGTCGTACCCACGGGTCCGGGTGCTTCAGCGCCGACAGAAGCGGCGTCTTTCCGCGAGCCACAAGTGCGTTGATCGCCGGCTCGTGAACCGTGGCTTCCGGACTGCTCAGTCGCGCGATTAATTCTGCGTCTGCCGTGGATCCGACGGTGCTCCTGGTAGCGACTACGCGGCCTACGATTGACAGGCCGAGCGTAAGGACTGCTACAGACGCGACAAACGCCCACGCGCCGCACTCTCTGTGCTGCTGTGACGCAGTCTGGACGGACTTTGCGCGCGCGTCCACTGGGACGCCGCACTCCGGGCACACGCCGGACTCGTTGCCGGTTAGGTCGTAGCCGCACTTGGCGCACTGGCCGGACGCGCGGCTGCGGGCGCTAGGTAGGAAGACGCGGGCCGCCAGAGCGCTAAGTATCGCAGCGGAAATGGACAATACCACCAATTCTCTGAGCGTGCCCGTCGTCAACGCAACCAGCCCGGTTGTTACAGCGGACCCTGCCACCACCGGAAGCGCCATGAGCTCGTTCCTGCCGCGCACGAGGCCGAATACAATCGGCGCTACGCACGCCGCCGCGATACCGCCGGCGATCGCGCCAGCTCCGATGGCGAAAGGGGCGAAACTCGCAGCTCCAAGCGCCCCGATCCCGGCGCCCAACAGGACACATATGATGAGAATTACCGTAGCTTTCGTCATGAAGAGTCACCAAACGAAGCAGCCCAACGCGCACAGGCCCAGCATCACAATGTCGTCTGCACCAGCCTCTCCACAAGTGCCGTAGCAGTACGAGTGCGCGTCGCCGGCGCTCACACATCGATGGAAGGCGCAAAGCAGACAGGCGCGGACGCAGTTTGACCACGGGCTGTTCGGCATGCAACCACACATGCAGCGCGCGCTTACGCCCAAGTAGGTATAGTCGGGCGGATAACTAAAGCACGAGTCGCCAGGCGGCACGGGCGGGCTGCTTTGGCATCCATCCGGAACAGGCTGGAGGCCTAGCGCATCTGTCTTCTGCAAGGGATCATTGAGGACGTAGACGTACAGATGTGACACAACGCCCTGGTCGACAAGCAGCGGTATTCGATGCCGACTTGGCAACGCGTCCCAAGCCGGGCGGCGCAACTCAGCATCGCCCCCGAGGTGGCGGACCGCGAACGGATCGCGCTGTGCGAACCGCTGCGGCTTCGCCGCGTACTCCCGATGCCGATTCTGATACTGACCCTTCTCCTGGTCGAGCGCCAGCCCCTGATGGAAGAGGATGTTACCGACTGGGGAGGCCATGAGCGCGCGACCCAGCTCGCCAGAGCCCGTATCGCCCTTGGTGACGACGAACTCCCCGTACGGCGTGTAGGCATAGCGTTCGTGGATGCGGGCGGTGACGCCGGCGCCGTCGTCGTATTCGGTCAGGGCCACCACGTTCCAGTTGCGGTCCTGGTGGTAGAAGTAGCGGCGGTCCTGGCCCAGCTCGCCCTGCGCCGCCGTGTCGGGGTCGCAGTCGTTGCTCGTGGCCGGATCGCCGTTTACGTCCATGAGGAGCACTTCGTCCACGTACTGCGTGCCCCAGACCCACTGGCGCGTGCTTTGGTTGCTGCCGTTGCGGGTCTCGAACACATTCCATCTGGCGGGCGAGACGCCCACCCCACCCATGTCCATCCCACCCATGCCCATCCCACCCCCATAGTAGAAGTGGACGGTGGTATCGCCGGCGTCGTTGGCGACGGCCTCGATGCCGCAGTGCTCGACGACCTTGCTCGCCCGGCGATTGTCGGGCAGGTAGCTGTACGTCGCGATCGTGGTCGTGTCGCCGTCGGCATAGCGCTGGGCCTTCCGCAGCCGGTTCCAGCCGTCGTAGACGTAGCGCAGCACGCCGTCGTCGGTCGGGTTGCCGTTGTTGTCATACGTGAGCGACATGACGTTGCTGCTAAAGTTGTCGGACACCTGGAGGTCGTCGCCGGCGTCCAGGATGTCGCCGTCGCCGTTGTTATCATACCCGATTTTCACGTCGTCGTACTGCTGAATCAAGCTTGCACCGTCGGTCTGATGCGGGAAGATTGTGGATTGTTACTCGGGTGCAGAGGGCGTACGGCCACCGAGCGCAACGCTGCGCGCTGGTACGCGGGCGCGGCCCTGAGCGACGAGCCGGTAGGGCAGGTCAAGTCCGCCTTGGCGGACGCGACCTGCCATGACAACCGCGACCGGGGTGGCAGGTCTCGTCCGCCGCGGCGGACGCCGACCTGCCCTACACTGGCTACTGGAACAGCCGACCGGGTTACGCAAAGGCCGCCTGAAGTGCCACACCCCCCCTGCGCCAGCGTCCCGCCCGCCGGAAGTGCCACGGACCCTGTAGCGCGGCCGGATGGGCGCGGGGGCGAATGCGCGGTATGTTGCCGGTCGTGGCAGCCAGGACGGCAGAAGTCAACGGCAGGAAGCCAGGAGGTGGCATCGTGTTTGGTTCTTACCGACGGAGGCGAAGGCGGCGAATCGCCGTGGGGGTCGGTTTCGTGGCGCTGCTGGTCGCCGGCGGCGGAGGATGGTACCTGTGGCCCCGCGCCAAACAGGCCAGCGCTGGGGAACACGGCGCAGCGCGGGCCAGTGAAGCTCTCGTGTCACGCGCGGACTCCGCGACTGATCGAGCCGCGGTCAAGCCGGGCAAACCCGAGGGGGCGACCGTGCGGACTGACGACGTCAAGCTGGTCGCGGACGAGCAGGTTGTCATCCCAGCCAAGCCGGGTGCCGTGAAGGAGACGGCGAACGACCGCACTCTCTCGGCACCTCGCCTTGGGGCGGCTGCGGGCGCCGAGCCGGACGAGCCGCAGACCACGCCGGGTGATCCGACAGCGACCCGCGCCAGCAGCGACACGCGGACGGGCAATCGCGCGATCGAGGACGCCCGCAGACTTCTGGATACCGGCGAGGTAATCGAGGCCCGCCATCAACTCAACGCCCTGCTGAAAAGCGCCCTCAGTGAGACCGAGAACGGCGAGGTGCGCGCCCTGCTCACGCGAATCGCAGACGACACGATTCTTGGCCGGCGCAGCGTACCGAACGACCCGCTGGTTGACACCTACACCGTGCAGCCCGGCGACGTCCTGTTGAACATCGGTCGCAACTATGACCTGCCGTACGAGATCCTCATGCTCATCAATGGGATCCCGGACGCGACGAAGATTCGCCAGGATCAGAAGCTGAAGGTGCTGCGCGGGCCGTTCCACGCGAAGATCTACAAGTCGAAGTTCCGCCTGGATGTTTACCTCCAGGACGTGTACGTCCGCAGCTATCGCGTCGGCCTGGGCACCGAGAACGGCACGCCCGAGGGCGTCTGGAAAGTCAAGACCCGGCTCGAGAACCCGACCTACTATCCGCCGGCCTCGGCGACTGACAAGCGGATCATCCCGCCGGACGACCCGAACAACCCGCTCGGCAAACGTTGGATCGGCCTGGAGGGCGTCGAAGGCGACGCAATCGGCCACGACGGCTACGGCATTCACGGGACGATCGAGCCGGAGTCCATCGGCAAGGCAGTCTCGCTCGGCTGCATTCGCATGCACAGCGAGGACGTCGCCTTCCTGTACATGCTCCTGGCGCCCGGGCGGTCGACGGTCACGATTCTGCCGTGATCGGCGCAGCGCGACTCGCCGAGCTTCTCGCCGGACACGGAGGTCCGGCACTGCTGGGTTTTCCGACCCCGCTATTCAACCCGCTGACGAGCAGCAGCCCGCTGTCGCCGCGCGAGCTGCTCGCCGGGCCATTCGGCCTGCTGGCGTTCCTGCCGCTGGTTCCCGTGGTGTTGCTGCTCGCGCGCCGCTGGCAGCGTGCCGCGCTGATCGTTGGCGGTCTGGTGTGGTTACTGCCGACGCTCGGGCTGCCGACTACGGTGGTCTTGTTGGCCGGCGTGGCGGCCGGCACGGCGTGGATCACCCTGCTGGGGGCGCTGCGGCGGCGCGAGCGGCTCGGCCGCCGTGGGATGATCGCCCTAGTCTGGCTGGGCCTGCACGCGCTGGTGCTGCCGCTGTGGTGGCATGGCCAACCGACCTGGTATCCGTCGCGTATGGCCGTGCTGCACAACGTGGGGTTCGCCTATTTCCTCCTGCGGCTGATCGCCTGGGGCATGGAGGTCGCGGCCAATCCGCAGACGCCGCTGCGGCTGAGGGACACCCTCTGCTGGCTGCTCTATCCGCCGTGCATGCGGCTGGGACCGGTCCTGCTGCGGGCGGACTTCCTGCGCCGGCTGGACGAGTGGAACGCGCGTCACTCGCCGGCCTGGCGGCTGGGAGCCCGGCGTTTTGGACTGATGATTCTGGGTGGCGTGGGCCTGGCGGCCGTCGGGCGGCACATTCCGGGCGTGGCGCCCGGCGGCGTGGACTTCTTCGCGGCTCCGGAAGTCTACACTACCGATTTGCTGCTCCGGGTGTTCTACCTGGTGCCGATCCAGATTTACCTTTTGCTGTGGACATACAACCAGCTCGCGATGGCGTTGTCCCTGTGGGTGGGTCTGCCCCTTGACGACAACTTCCACCGGCTGCCGCTGGCCACGTCGGTGCGCGAGTTCTGGCATCGCTGGCATATCACCGTCGGCGCCTGGCTGCGGAATTACATCTATGTTCCGCTCGGCGGCAGTCGCCGGCACACGTTCCTGAGCACGCTGGCGGTTTTCGGCTACTGCGGCCTGTGGCATGGGCCAGGCTGGTCGTTCCCAGCCTGGGGGCTTACTCAGGCGGTCGCCCTGATGGTGCAGCGCGGGTGGGACCGGCTGCTGGGCCGGCCCAGGGACCACGCTCTCCTGCGACCGCCGACGCGGGAATCGGCCGCTACACGCACGCGCACGATCGCCTGGACAGGCGTGTGCTGGCTGCTCACGATGCACTACCAGATCGCGACCCTGGTTGTGTTTGCCGATTTCGAGCACGCCGGCTGGCGGCTCTTGCGCGAGCTTTGGTGGCGCAGGGGCTTGGCGCCCCTGTTAGGCGGCTAGGAGAACCGGGTGACGGCCGATACGTGGTCCATCGCCGAGACGGCGTTCGACGTAGCCAACAACCGGCACTTCGAGGGCTTGCTGGCTATCGGCAGCGGCACGCTCCAGCAGCGCGCGTCGCTGGAGGAAGGGCTGCGGGACGACCCGCAGGACGTCGACTACCTCCGCATCATGGGCAACGTCACGGTCGAGGAGTTTCCCGCGTTCAAGAGCCGCGTCGGCACGTATCTCCCGGGCGTCACCGGCCCCCATCCGACTTGCCTCGATGAGCTGGTCAACCTGCCGGCGATCCACGGGCTGATTGTCTACGCCGGCGGCCAGCGGCTCGACATGGAAACCAGCCGCATCAGTGGCTACAGCCGCCGGCTCGACCTGCGCACGGGTCACCTGATCCGGGAGTTCACCTGGGACGTTTCGGGCGGCGCGCGGCTGCGCGTGCGTTTTGAGCGGTTCATCAGCGCTCAGCGCCGTCATGTGATGGCGCTGCGCTGTACTGTTGACCACCTGGCCGGCCCGGCGGCCGAGCTCCGCTTTCTCGGCCCGCTGGATGCCAAGGTCCGCACGAACGGCTTTGATCACTTCACGTCGACCGACACCACGGGCCAGCATGAGCCGATCACGCTGGCGGTGCGCATCAACTCGGGAGTCAACGTGGCCGCGGCGGCCCTGGTGACCTCGGATCGCGGGCTACCGTGGACCGTGGAGGAGCAGCCGCGCTGGGTGGCCTGCTGCGGCACGCTTACGCTCGATCCGGGCCAATCGCTGACCGTGGACAAGTTCGCGGCGCTGACTTCTTCGCAGCACGTGGCCGGTTCGCCGGTCGACGCGGCCCGCAAGCTGGTCTGGGACGCCGCCGCCGCCGGGTTCGGGCGGCTGGCGGCCCAGTCCGACGCGGTCTGGCGCGAGCGTTGGGATAACACGGACGTCGTGATCGAGGGCGATCCGGCCAGCCAGCTCGCGCTGCGGACCTGCTTGTATCACTTGCTGCGGGCGGTTGTGGAGGACGACCCGCGCTGTGCGATCGATGCCAAGGCGGCGGCCGGCGAGGCCTACTGCGGACGCTACTTCTGGGACACCGACATCTTCATGCTGCCGCCGTTTCTGTACACGCGGCCGCAGGTCGGCAAGACGCTGGCGCGCTTCCGCATTGCGTCGCTGGAAGGCGCCCGGCGAAACGCCCGGCGGTACGGCTACCCTGGCGCACGCTACGCCTGGGAGAGCTCTCCCAGCGGCGACGAGAACTGCCCGAACTGGCAATACGCCGACCACGAGGTACACGTTACCGCGGATGTGGCGTATGGCCTGCTCCACGCGCACCTGTGCAATCCCGACGACCGCCGCTTCCTGCGCGACACGGTCGAAGTGCTGATCGAGAGCGCCCGGTACTGGTGCGAGCGCGTGACGTACTCGCCCGAGCGGAACGCCTACGAGCTACTCATGGTGATGGGGCCCGATGAATACACGCCGCTCAGCCGCAACAACGCATACACGAATCGGCTGGTGGCCTTTGCGCTCCACGCGGCGGCCGCGCTGTGGCAGAAGCTGGCGGCGACAGACGCCGCCGCGGCCCGCAGTCTGCGGGAGGACTTGCGGCTGGACGATGACGAGCTGGCGCGCTTCGTCGAAATTGCGGTCAAGCTGCGCCTGCCGTACGACGGGGAACGGCGTTTGGTGTTGCAGTCGGACGACTTCTTTAGCTTGGAGCCGCTCGACTTCGGGCGGTTCTGGCCCGATCGCGCGAAGCACTTGGCGGCGTGTGTGAGCCAGGAACGGCTGTATCGCAGCCAGGTGCTCAAGCAGGCGGACGTGCTCCAGCTCCTGGCCCTGTTTCCGCAGGAGTTCGACGCGGAGCAGATGCGGGTCGCGTACGAGACGTATGAGCCGCTGACCGCGCACGATTCGAGCTTAAGCCGGGCGACGCACGCGCTCATCGCGGCGTGGATCGGCAAACCCGACGCGGCCGATCGGTTTTGGCGCGAAGCGGTGGGCCTCGATCTGACGTCCGGCGTGGCGAGTGAGGGCATCCATGCCGGCTGCGCGGGGGCTTGCTGGCAAGTCGCGGTGCTCGGCTTCGCCGGGCTGCGGACGCGCATGCAGTCCGAGCTATTGTGGATCGACCCGCATTTGCCGGCGAGCTGGACCGCGCTGCGTTTTCCGTTCGTTTGGGAGCACCAGCCGTTGCATATCACAGTCGAGCATGGCCGGGTGACGATCGAGCACCGGGGCCGGAGCCCGATCCAAGCGCGCGTCTTTGGGCAATCCCAGACATTGCCCCCCGGGCAGACCAGCACGTTCGAGCGAGCGTGAACGGCCAGTCGCGTTATTCGCTACTCGTCCAGGCGCAGCGTGGGCTTCTCGTATTTCGGGCGGTAGCGCTCGACCAGCGCCCGCAGCTTCGGCTGGTCCGGGTTCAATTCCAAGCTCTCGTGCCAGGCCTCGACCGCCTCATCCCGCAACGCCACGTTCTCCGGCTTGTCCAGATACAGCGTCATCAGCACCACGCCATAGCCGGCATGCGCCGCCGCGTTGTGTGGATCGAACTCAATGGCCTTGCGGTAGCTGTCGGCGGCCGCCTCAAAGGCCTGCTCACGCCACAGCGTATAGCCAAGCCGCTCGTGGGCGGCGGACAAGTTGGGGTCCATCTGGAGGGCGACCTTGAGCGTGCGGTGGGCGGTCTCCCAGCGCTCCTGATTCAGGTACACGGTCGCCAGGTTCACGAGCACGATCGGCTGGGCCCCGTCGCATTCCAGCGATTCCTTGTAGGCCTTGATGGCCTCATAGTCTCTGCCCTGGGACGCCAGCGCAGCCCCCAGGTTGCTCCGCGCCGCCGCGCTGCGCGGCTCCAGCTTGATCGCGGTCTCGTAGCCGTCGATGGCTTTCTCGAGCTCGCCGGCCTGGTGATAACAGGTCGCCAGCCGGAACCGCACGTCGAAGTTCCGCGGCTCCAGCTCGCACGCCACCAGGTACGCCCGGATCGCCTGCGTCATCTTCTCCAGCAGGCGATACACTTCCGCCAGCTCAATGACCGGCGTCACATTGGCGGGCTCCAGCCGCACGGCCTCCTGGAGCGACTCGGCGGCCAGGTTGAGATCGCCGTTCTGCTTGTAGGCCATGCCCAACTGGTAATGCCCGTCGGCCCACTGCGGGTCGAGCTTGATCGCCTCGCGGAACTCGGCCAGCGCGACGTCGAGCCGCTCGCCGGCCAGAGCCTTGTTGCCCTCCTCCAGGCGGATTCTGGCCAACTCGTGCATGACCATACATCCGCTGCACAGCGCGCCTAGAACCAGCACGCTGCCTACCCACAAACCCGCATGTCGCCACACGCTCATCATGGCTCCCCGCCGCGGCGGGTGACTTCGTAGCTTCAGCCGCTACCGACTGCGCTGGCCGACCGCGCCATCGCGACTGGGGTCTTTTACCCGCACTGGCCACATCCAGTCAACGCCGCGCCGGCCAGCGCATTGCGGAAACGGCATTACTTATCGGTCCTGGCGCCCCGCGAACCTGCGCCTTTGTTGCCTGGCTCCTGTGGCGGAATCTCCTCCGTCCATTTCGCCAACTCGCTCTGGGCCACTGCCCGCACCAGTTCGTCGGCGTCGCCGTGGGCGATACTTTGGGCCCGTTCGGCGAAGCCGCGTCCCTGGCGCGCGAGCGTGCGTACCGCCATCAGGCGCACCAGCCAATGGGGGTGCTCGAGGCACCGTTCGACGGCTTCGGTCATGGCGCGATCCAGCCCGACGACCTGCAATGCGTCCAGGGTCCGGACCCGCACCTCCCAGGACTCGTTGCCCAAGAGGTTCAGCAGCGCGGCACGCAACTGGTCGGCCGGCACCGAGGCCGGCTCGTAATTCAGGCGTTTCAGTTCCGCCCGTTGTCGCTCGCCGAGTAGTTCGGCCATGACCTCGATCGCCCGCGCACGAGCCGGTTCCGAATCCCCCTTCGCCGCGCTGAAGAGGGCGGCCAACGCTTCCCGGCCGGTCGAGGCGGGCAAGCGGTTGAAGTACACCGCGGCGCGCAACTGCTGCCCGCCGAGACTTGGACGCCACTGGCCATCCGGCCCCGCTTCGGCGTCCAGGAGCACGCGGATCTCGACGCGCTGCGCCTGCTGGGGTGTCAGCCGCGAGGCCTGTCGGGGCGGACCGACGTCCAGCGTCCGTCGGACCTGGCTGGTTTGCCCCGGGTAAAGGATGCGGACGCGGTCGACGCTGACGGTCAGCAGCGCCGGGTAGACGCGGGTACGATCGCCTTCGATCGCCAGCGACAGGACGAAGACCGGGTTCACCATCCCGTCCGGGGTCAGCGTGATCGGGAACGGGCCCCGGTTGGTGAGCGAGAACGTGGCCCACCACGGCTCGCCGGGCGCCGGACTGAGATCGTCCATGCGCACCTGCGCGTCGAGGAACTGGGCCGGGTTTTCCTTGAACTTGAGAATGCGCACGTCGAACCCCGCAAGGACCTCCCGCAACTCGGGATGCTGCACGGGTGTTGGCTGCGGCGCGGCGGCGGTTTGTGTGGCCGCCGTCCGCGTGGTGGTCGGTTGCGAGACGGGTTGAGTGGACGCGATTGTCTCTTCAAGCTGCCAGAGCAGGTCACGCGCCAGGCCAGCCGGCGGGCGCGGATCCAGCGCGGCCAGCACCCGGCGCGCACCGGCCTCGTCGCCGGCATCCAGCGACAGCTTGGCGAGCATGTAGCTGGCATAAGCGTCCCGCTGGGCAATCGGCTCCAGCGTCCGGCGGGCTTCCGCGCTCTTCCCGCTCAAGGTCTGGGACCAGCCTAATACCCGTTGGACGAAGGGGTCATGCGGGGCGCGCTCGGCGGCGGCAGCGGCCAGCATGGCCGCCCGGTGGTGATCCGGTGCCACCACGCAGTAGAACCACGCGGCCTGGGCCACCTCGTTGACCGGCCAGTCGTTGGGGTCGTTCAGCGGTGCAAACCGCTGGGCCAGTTGCCCGCGGACCTCGTCCGCCTCAACCAGATGGCCCTGGCGCTCCAGCAGGTAGCACAGGAACATCCCCGCCTCCGCCGCGCTCGCCGGCTGGGCCGCCACAGCCTGCCGGGTATAGTCGATCGCTTTGTCCAGTTGCCCGCCGGCGAGCTGGTTGCGGGCCAGGTCCAGCAGGAAGCCGCCGGGCAGAGCGCCCGGCACGACACCCGCCGGCCGCAATCCGTACCCGTAGTCGTAGAAGACGCGGGCCTCGTCCGCAAAGCCGTAGTCGTCCAGCAGCAAACCCACCTGCCACACCGCGCTCAGCGAGAACGGCCGGACCGCCACGAGTTGCAGCATGGCGCGCAAGCGCTCGGCGGGCGCCGCGTTCGGGTCCAGTGTCTCGAGCGCCAGCGTGGCCGCCTCGGGGCTGGCCGGCTCTAGCTTCTGGGCGCGGCGGATTTGCTGCCGCGCCTCAGCGGTGTCCATGCGCTCGATGGCAAGCTGGGCCAAGGCCAGGTGCGTCAGCGCCTGCATCGGCGGCGGTCGCGGGCTGGCGGCGACCGCCTCCAACCACTCCGCGCGTTTCTCGATGGTCTGCTGGGTCTGCGTCCCAGCGGCTAACCACAGCACAAAGGCGTTCTGATTCGTCGGGTCGGCGTTCAGCAGACCTGCCAGCGCCGTCGCCGCTTCCGCCCGATCGCCGCTGAGCAGCGCCAGCTCGTACAGCCACGCGTAGGCGTCGGCCAGCTTGGGATCCAGCCGGACGGCGGCTTGCAGGAGGGTCCGCACCTGCTGTACGTCGGCGGCCGTCTGGTGCCCACGCTGGGCCAGGGCATAGTCGCGGGCCAGGTCGACCAATAACTCCGGCGTGGTCAGCGGCGCATTGCGCCCGGCCGCCCATACCCCGCCAACCATGCATGACAAGACGCCGAAGACGGCCACCGCTACTCGTAACCCGCTGGGCATGAGTGGTTCCCGTGCCAGAATCCAGGATTCAGAACTCAGCGGTCACATGATACCCTCGCCGCGCGGAATTGCAGCATGAGCCACAGGTCCCGAATCAAAGAGAAGGGGGCCACGAATTGACACGGATTAACACGGATTTGTTCTGGGCGGCTTCGACGATGAGCCTCTGGTGGCGCCGCGGCGCGTCTTCGGCCACCGCCGCACCCAGCGCTGTTTCCCAATCCGTGTTTATCCGTGTTGATCTGCGGCGAAAAAAAGGGGAATCAGTGGCTTGGCAGTGCCTTGCGGTCGTTGTCGAACAGGAGCCGCTTGAACTCGGGTTTGGGGCCGAAGTTCAGCAGGAGCCCCACTTCGATGGGTGTGGCGCGGAGGTAGTTGAGGAGCTGTGCCTCGTGTACCGGCTCGATGGCCCTGGCGGCCTTAAGCTCCACGATCACCGAGCCCTCAACGACGATGTCCGCGCGAAAGTCGCCGACCTGCTGCCCGCGGAACCAAACGGGCACCGGCGCCTGTTGCTCCGCGCGCAGTCCGACCGCGCGCAAGGCGATCGCCGTCGCGTTTTCGTACACCGATTCGAGGAACCCATGCCCGAGTTCATTGTAGACCTCGTAGAACACGCCGATGATCTGGTGCGTTAGCTTCCCGTGCTTGAATCGCGGCTCTTCCACGTTCACGGTGACCTCGTATACGAGAGTTTGGGCCACAGATTAACACGGATGAACACGGATTTCTGCGGATTGGCGCCCGCGAAGACCTCGTCTTGCTGGGAGAGTGCCTTTCCCCGCAATGCACCCTTCTGATCCCCTCCCGCAATCCGTGTTAATCTGTGTTCATCTGTGGCTCCCGTCGAACCTGTGTTCGCCCGTGGCTCCCCAACTCGTTCATCAGCGGTCACTCTGCCGGTTCGAGCACCGCCCGCATCGAGCCTTGGCAGTGTGTGATCCGTGGGTCAGGGCCATAGGCGTGGATTTGCTGCTGCTTGAACTCGGCCCGCTCGAAGACCAGCGTCGCGACGATGACCCGGCCGGTCGTATCCACCTCGCGGGCCATGCGGTACGCCGTCTCCTGGCCGTGCCCGAACAGCTTGCCGAGCATTTCAATCACGTAGGCGTAGGTGTGGTCGTCGTCGTTCAGCAGTACGACGTGCCATAAAGGCGCGGTCCGCGGCTCCGGTTGGGCCGTCTGCACCTCCGGGCTCGTCTCCTGCCCCGCCGCCATCGGTTCGACTCCGCCGCCCCGCCTCCGCAAAGCATAGCGTGCTCAATGCACCAGTTCACCCCGCCCTTGGAAAACTGATTGGGTCGCAGCGTTCCAGTCCGGCGCGTGGCGGCACCCTCCCTGATCTGCCCACAAGCGGGCACGCCAACAGCGTTCTCCCCCGGCCTGCCCTAGTTGGCTGCTCGGCTGCCGAAGCGCTTGCGGTGCACGCTGCGCTAGTACGTGCACGGGATCGGCGGCTCGCCCGTGAACAGGGCAACGAACGGGTTTATGTCGCCGAACGATTCCTGCCCGTACGTGCCATCCCCGTTGATGTCGCCGTTTCGCGGATCACAGTTCGGATACGTCGCCAGGTATGTCGCGTGGTTGGACAGGTACAGCACGAAGGGGTTGATGTCCGCAAAGTCGAGCTGCCCGTCGCAGTTCACGTCGCCGGGGCAGATGCACGGGTTCGGGCTGCACGACGTCCCGTCCCCCTGATAAACGCCGCCGGATGCCGCGCACTGGGCGCTCGTCAGCGACGAGCAGAGCGAGCCTACGAAACAGCAGGCGCCGGAGGCAACCGGGGTCGCAACCACGTGGAGCGTGTACGGCCCTACCGAGTCATACTCCGGATCGAGCATGACCGGATAGTAGTACGTGCCGTCCGGCAGGTTTTGCCAGGTTATCGCGACGTGGCCGTCCGGGCAGCTATGGTCGTGCGTGGAGTCGGGTATATAGTCTGCACATGGGCAGCCAGTCACCAAGCCGGTGTAGCACGACCAGAATCCCTGGTTGCCACAGTAGTCCAGCGTGATGTCCCAGCCGGTCGGCGAACCCGTCACCGTGAAGGCTTCCCATACTTCGGGCCAAGGAAACCACATTGGGCAGTCGAGCTCGGCGCAGCGGTTGTCACCGTAGTACGTCCGTGGAACGCCGGCCGTCAGTGTCGGAATCGAACCACCGTAATAGGCCGGCAACTGATCGCAACTGTCGTTCGCCGGATACGGACCTGAGCAGGCAGAGTACTCCAATGTAAAGTGGTTGTGGTCCGTGCCAGTGCAAAGGTGCTGGTAATACGACGGGTATGGTGCGATGACTACGTAATACGTCCCGGCCGCTGGACAGGTCCATTGGAACATGTTCGGCAAATACTGGTTGGGCCCCGCGTCGCAGTAGCCATCCACACCGGCGACGATGTTGCAGTTGGCGTCGCAGATCTTGATGTCGGCGTCGAAGTCAGCGGTGCCGCTGCCCGGCGCGTTCGGGCACAGATCCCAGTAGTAGTTCAGGTTGGCCTCGCCGTTGAAGCGCGCATACCACTTGCCCCCGGCAGCGCAATCGGCGTAAATGCTGACTTGCGTCTCGTTGATGTAGCCCAGGTTAGCATGCGGCGTCAGACAGTCGCTGCAAGCCCGGGTCTCGTCTCCGGGCGCTAGGGGCTGGGGGCCGATTTCTTCCAGCGCCGCTTGGACGGCGCCGCTAAGCTGCGCAATTGTCGCCGGTACCGGATCGGCCTCTGCAGCAAGGGGCGTTTGGGCGGCCACCGTGCTGACGCAAAGCACCACGATACACGCTGCCAGTTGCCATCTTCCCATGGGGCTCGCCTTCCTTTCCTGCGCTAGAGAATCTTGCAAGATCTCGCCGGTGCGCACTCCGCACCGCTCCACCCTTCGATCTGCCCCCGGCATCGCACTATCTCGTCATGCCGGTACAGCCACCCGGCGCTTCCCGTGTGCCGGTCTCTTACGGTGTATCTTACAGGAACCGCCCGCCGGGCGTCAAGGGAATACTGGGCTGAGTCATCCCCACTTTGGGGCGACCTCGACGGTGGCGGCGATCGCGGCAGCGAAGGCCGACACGGCCCGGAGCTTCATGCGCTCCAACATGATCCGCCCGATCGTGAACGCACTACACTCCCGGGGCCGGTTGCTGCTGCGCCAAGCCCCCGGGCGATAGCGCCGCCGGGCCCGTAGGCCCAGCCCCACGAGCAAAATGTACGCCAACGCCAGGATCAGCAGCAGCCGGTCGATCCGCTCCGCCCGCGTGAGTTGCGTGGCCCGCAACGCGTAGCCGTTCCGCCGGCTCTTGCCGTCGCGGAACAACTCCTCGATCGTCATCCGCTGAGCGTACAGCTCCGACAACGCGATAGGCGGCCGCCGCAGGTCGGTCATCAAGAACCACGGCTCGTCCCGCTTTTCGGGCAAGCCGATCTTCCAGCGCACCACCACGTGCTGGCACACCGGCTTGTGCTTGCGATACTGCACGTTTGCCAGCAACTGGCAGAGGCCCCGCTGAACCGGGTAGTCCAGCAACTTCCCACGAAAGTCCGGGTGCTCGATCCACACGTCCGGCCGAATGCGAACTACGTAATGAAAACCCAAGAATTGGCAGGTCCGCGCCAGTTCCGTCCGCCCCAAGCCCCGATCGGCCAGGAGGATCACCGCCACCCCCTCCGGGATCATGGTCCGCAGCACCCGCAACAGCCCTTCTTCCAGATTGTTCTGGCTCTTGCACAACACGCCCTTGGGGTAACTGGCCCAGACCAGCGGGATGGCACGCCCTTTTAACACCGCCGCCGCCATCAAGGTGCAAAAACCCCGCAGCTCCGTCCAGTCGAAGCCGACCAGCAGCGGCTTCTTGCGGCGCTTGACCAGTCGGCCGACCACGCCATGCATCGCGTCGCCGACCGCGACCCGCGGATTGGCGACGAAACGCCACGTGCGTTTGATCCGGTGCTTGGTGGCGGTCTGACCGGCCAGTTGACGACCCAAGGCGGCCAAGCTGACCCGGCCCACGTGCAGCGCGGCGGCGACCAATTCGCCGAGCGTCTTGGCTTGACTGAGCCGGAGTTGCGCCCACACTGTCACTACCCAAGCAATCGCATCCGTGCGATTCATGGCGGTTCCCTCGCTCTTGGTTGTACCGAGCGTACGCTCGTTAGGTGAAATGCTACTACGAGTAGTATGCCACCGGGAACCGCCTTTTGCGCACCCAACCCGGGAAAAGTGGGGATGACTCAGAATACTGGGCGGAGCACCGTGGCGGGCGGGGTGGCCGGGCGTTAGAATCAATTGTTTGGATGCTGGAGCACGACATGACCGACGGGGTCGCCGCGGAGAAGCCCGAAAGCCCCTTCAGCCCGATCGACGAGATTTTCGCCGAGCTGCGCCAGGGCCACCTGATCGTCCTCGTGGACGACGAGGACCGCGAGAACGAGGGCGACCTGGTCTGCCCGGCGCAGGCGATTACGCCCGAGAAAGTCAACTTCATGCTGAAGTACGGCCGCGGCACCCTGTGCGTCGCGGTAACGCACAGCCGCTGCAAACGTCTGCACCTCGCTCCGCAAGTCTCCGACAACACCACCCGTTTCGGCACCAACTTCACCGTCACCGTCGACGCCGGGCCGCATCTCGGGACCACGACCGGCGTGTCCACGTTCGACCGCGCGACCACGATCCGGCACCTGATCGCCGAGGAGGCGGAGCCGGAGGACTTCATCCGGCCCGGGCATGTCAACCCGCTGATGGCCCGCGAGGGCGGCGTGCTGATCCGCGGCGGGCAGACCGAGGGTTCGGTGGATCTGTGCCGGCTGGCGGGTCTGCTGCCTGGTGCGGCCCTGATCGAGATTCTCAACGAAGACGGCACGATGGCCCGCGTGCCGCAGCTCGTCGAGTTCTGCCGGCGACACAGCCTCAAGATGTGCACGATCGCCGCGCTCATCGAGTACCGCATGCAGCGCGAGCGCCTGGTCGAGCGGGTCGAGAGCGTGCCGCTGAAGAATGAGTTCGGCGAGTGGCTGCTGATTGCGTACCGGGCGCGCACCGATCCGGGCACGCACGTGGCGCTGTGCCTGGGCGGGATCGGCGAGCTGGACGCGCAAGGCGGCGTCCGGCCGATCGAGGAGCCCGTGCTGGTCCGCGTGCACTCGGAATGCCTGACCGGCGACGTGTTCGGCTCGGCGCGGTGTGAGTGCGGCCAGCAACTGCGGGCCGCGATGGAGATGGTGGCCCGCGCGGGCCGCGGCGCGCTGGTCTACTTGCGGCAGGAGGGGCGCGGGATCGGCCTGGAGAACAAGCTGCACGCGTACCGGCTGCAGGACTCGGGTCTGGACACGGTCGAGGCCAACCAGGCGCTCGGCTTCCGCGTCGACCACCGCGACTACGGGATCGGCGCCCAAATCCTGCGCGACATCGGCCTGCAGAAGATCCGCATCCTGACAAACAATCCGAAGAAGGTCAGCCGGCTCGAGGTGTACGGCCTCCAGGTTGTCGAGCAGCTTCCGCTGGAAATGGAGGCCACCGAGCACAACCGCCGGTATCTCGAGGCCAAGAAGTACAAGCTCGGCCACCGCCTGAACAACGTGTAGGCCGAAAAAGGTTCTTCACGGATTTGCGGGGTAGGGAGGGCGAGGCTCCCGCCGAGCCGGCTTGATACCTGGCCTGGTCGGCTCAGCCGGAGCTTCGCCCTCCCGCGCCGGATCGGCGCTTCCCGGAATCCCGTGAAGAACCCAAAAAGGGGCATTCCACTTTTTGGAAGAATCAGAATGTCCCCTTTCCCGGGCCGGGGGCCGGCTCCGTGGTGGGTGGCGTCTCCGGGCGGATGAAGCCCGGCAGATAGAAGGGCTGACCGGCGGCGATGTGCTCGATCATGCCGAAGATCGGCGGCTGCGCGAGCATCTGAATCCGTGCCGCGGGGTAACCGGCCGCGGCGAAGTCCAGCAGGCCGCCCGCGATCACGTGACAGTCCGTGCAATGCAGCGTCGGCACGCGGCGCTCGGGGTGCACGGCCGCGAGCAACTGCTCCTTGCGGGCCGCGTCAGCGGTCTGCGCCTCGCGCAAGTATGCCTGGACCGCCGGGTCCGTGCCGGAATACCCCAGCACGGGCCGATTCGACGCGCGGTCGCGCAGCGCCAGCTTGGCCCCGTACTCTCCGCGGAAGTGCCGCGGCAGCGTGGCGCGGGCCTCCTCGACCCATCGTTGAAACGCCGGACTGCTGTAGCGCTCGGCCGCCAGGCGGTCCGCGAGTTCGACAAACGCGGGCGCGTTGTCCGACTCGCGCGCCGCCGTGCGCATCAGCCCGACCAGCTTCGCCTGCAACGCCGCGGTGGGCTGGGCCAGCTCCTGGCGGCCCTGAGCGGAGACCAGCCAGCCGTAGACCTGCACGACGGTCGGAGTGGCGCTGGGGGCCCCGGTGGCCAGGTCGTACCAGGTGGTGGCGAGCGGGCGATCCGGCGACTGCATGTGGCACACGCCGCAGTGCAGGCTGGTCGCGTGCATGTTCAAGAAGGCGCGCACTTCCTTGCGCTGCGCGTGCGGCAGGGGCACATGACAGCCACTTTGCGTGCAGTTGTTGAACTGGTCGGGCTGGATCCAGCTATCCAGGCGGTGATAATGGGCCAGTGGCGAACGGGGGTTCTGGCTGGCCTCCACGCCGGGCCATTGGGTCCGCCGCGTTTTCAACACCGCTTCCGTCAGGCGGGTGGGGATGCCGACGACACGTGCCGGGGCCGGATTGGGGAACATCAGCGTGTTGACGAGGTAACGCAGCGCCAGGTAGCTGAGCCACAAGACCAGGACGATAATGCCGACGGCGTACCCGCGCCGGACGAGCTCGAGCACGAGGCGGCCCAGCGCCCGGCCCCAATCGCCCGGATGGAATTGCCGTCCCGCCGCCTTACTCATCTTGCAGGCCCTCCGGCAGGGCGACGCCCAACTCCTGGGCCGCTTCCGCGACGAATTCGCGGTGGGACTCGGCCAACTCCGCGGCCGGTGTGAATCCGGTGATTGTGGCCGGGGACAGCGGGAACACGTTCGGCGCGAAGATCACGTTGACGATGTGGAGGATGCCGACGTGGATGATCGCCAGGAACGCCTCGTACGTGTGAGCGATCAGCGCGATGCTGAAGATGCGTCCGTTGATGTAGGCGGAGAAGAACTGCACGCCCCAGAGGAGCACCCCCGTCAGGCCCAGCAGCGTCGTGCCCCAGAACACGCCGATGTACTCAAACTTCTCCTTGATGGTAAAGCGGCCAAAGGTCGGCGGGTCCGGCCGCAGCCCGACCAGATACAGCAGGAGCGCGTAGCCCTTCTTCAGGTCTGTGGGCCAGACGATCATCGGCAGCTTCCGGATGGCGGGGAACAGCCCGCGCCGCCGGCGGTCCGGCCCGCGCTGGCCGGCGAGCTTGAACAACACGGTCAGCGCATACCCGCAATGGGCGACGAAGCCGAGCACCAGCGCGATGCCGGCCCAGTGGTGGATGTTACGCGCCGCGGCCAGCCCGCCGAGCGCCCCGATCACGCTCTGCGCCCACCCGCGCTGCGCGAACTTCAGCGCGAAACCGGTCAGCGCGAGCGTCACGAAGAGCAGCACGAGGATCCAGTGCTGGTACCGCTGGCTGACGGTGAAACGCGTCAGGCGCCGCCGGCCCAGCGGATGCGCCAGCACGGCCTGCACGAGGACCAGCGCACTCCGCCGCTCGTGATGATGCCGGCCGATGACGATCTGCACCAGCTCAAGCACGCACAGCAACAGCGAGGGGCCGAACGTCCCGATCGTGAGCAGGATGAACGCGGCGGCCACGCCGAACTCCAGCGTCGCCCGCGCCGTGGGCAGATCGAGGTGTACGCTGACATCGGCGAACTGCGGCTCGGCCCCGGGGTGGCAGGCCGTGCTGCGGCATGTGCTGGCCACGTTCTGCGGGCTCACCGACGACCGCGGGTCGGTCCGCCCAAACATCAGGTGCGCGTTGGCACCCGCCGCCACGTGGCAGGACAGGCAGTCGGCGGTACGCTGCTCGCCCAGCAGCGCGGCCGTCCCGTGGAAACTCTGCACGTAGCTGGCCACGGTGTTCTTCAGCTTGTACCGCTGGAGGATGCTCGGATCGGCGTGGCAGACCGCACAGACCTGCGCCAGCCCCAGTGTCGGACGGGCCGGCTGCAGGCGCGCCGTGATGTGCCGCAAATAATACGCCACGTCGACCGGGATCTGTCCGGCGTGACAGACATCGCAGCGGTCAAAGGTGCGCGAACCCAGAATGGACAGCGACGGCACGACGCCGGCCGGACTGCGGAACACCGGCTCGTCGTGGCAGCAGAGGCACTGGGACTGGTTCGGGTCCAGGAGCGGACCATGGCTGAAGGTCAGCTCCGACAGGAGCCGCTGGGAATGGACGCTCTGGTCGAGCATCGCGGCCACGTTCGCATGGCTGAACAGGCGCTCCATCTCGCCAGGCGCGGTCAGGTGGCACACTTGCGCGCAACCCACCCGCGACACGGGCTGGTGCGGGATTACCGCGACCTCGTTTCTCGTGTGGCAGGCGGTACACGCCAGGCGTGCATGCGGGCCGGCGAGACCCTCCACGTAATCCGGGTCGATGAAGAACACGTGCACCCGATTGGCTTGGGTGTCGTACCGGCTCAGGCCGCGAAAACGGTGGCACAGCAGGCAGTTTTCCGGGTCGGCGGCGCGACTGACGATGGGCCCCAGGGCGAGCAGCGCGAGCACGACGGGCCAGTGCCGGCCGCGCGTACCCAGCGCCGGTAGACGCGGGCGGCGCTGCGGTGCGACATTGCGGGCCGTCCGAGCATCATCTGGGTTTCGTCGCATACAGACTCACCGCGCGAGTGCAGCACCGAACCCGGGAAGCGACCGGCCGGATTATAGCTCAGACGCGGGGACTGTCGCGGCGGGGCGGGAAAACACTGATAGCCGTGGCATTGTGGTAACGCAGTGACTTGAACTGATTTTGCATTTATATTACATACGGTCAATCTGATGAGCGCTTTGGCGCGGGGCCCTGGGGGCCGGTCTTTCTATTCGTTGCACCTGGGTAAGACCGGTAAAGGATTCCGGAAATTCGCTTGACTTCCTATAAAGAGAACTGTAAATCTCGTATTGCTAGCGGGCCGGGACAGTGCGTACCGTGGGCGGGCCTTTAGGCATAGTTCGTCGTTTGTGTGTAGGCAAGGCCGGTACGGTTCGCGAGAGAGGTTCCTTATGAAACCCAAAGTGGCAATTGGAATTGGGCTGGCAACGGTACTGTGGGTGGGCTTCGTGCTTCCCGCCGGCTGTCCGACGACGCCGACGCCGACTCCCGGTGGAACCGGCAACAGCGGCGTGACTGGGCAGTTCGTCGGGGCAGACACGTGCGCGCTGTGCCACAAGAACGTGCATGACAACTGGGCCAAGACGCTGCACGCCGGCGCGCTGGATTCGCTGGAAAACATCGACGAAGGCACGAATCCAGACTGCTTGCTCTGCCATGCGTTGGGCTTTGGGCTGGATGGCGGATACGTCGATCGCGCCACGACGAACGCCCTCGCCGGGATCCAGTGCGAGAGCTGCCACGGCCCGGGTCGCGCGCACGTGGAGAACGTCGCCGATCAGTCCTTGCGGCCGCCGGTCAGCATCTCCGCCGACATTTGTGCGCAGTGCCACAACCCCTTCCACCACGCCTTGTACGGTGAGTGGAAGAAGTCGGCGCACGCGCGTGTGACACCGACAGTTGCCGAGGAACTGGTTGCCGGCCAGGTGGCAAGCTCGTGCGGGCTGTGCCACTCGGGTGACGTTCGGCAAGCCGTGCTGGTGGAAGACCAGACGGTGCCCGACAACTTCCTGGAGGGCAAGAGCACTAGCCAGTTGAATGCGGTGGTGTGCGTGACCTGTCATGACCCGCACCAGCGGACCAACAAGGCCTTTCTGCCGCCGACGGGACACGACTTCCAGTTGCGCTATGCCGAAGTGGTCCCGTTCCCGACCGCCTCCAACAGCATCGCCGCCAACACCAATCCGGACCGGTTTAACCTGTGTGGGCAATGCCACCATGCCCGCGACCGCACTTGGCAGGCCACGACCCGCGGTCCGCATCCCAGCGTCCAATCGAACTTCTACGTCGGCGAGATGCCCGTGCCGGACGGGACTGCGGCGCTGCTGCCGAATCAGCGGACCGTCCACGCCTTCGTGCCGAGACAGTGTGTGACTTGTCACATGCCGCGCGAGGAGGAGTCCGGCGAAGCCTCGGCGGTCCACGCGAACCACCGTTTCACGGTGGAGGGATATGCGGGGTGCGTTGCGACGGGTTGCCATCCCTCGGCGGCGAGTGCCGAAGCGGATAAGAGGCAGTTGCAGAGAGCCATCCAGCATGGTCTGGATGACATCGCGGCGCGTCTGGGTCCCGTGTCCGAATGGCAGTACAGCTCCGAAGGCGGGCCGCCGGAGGACGAGCAGGCCGCGCTACCCGACGAGATCAAGCAGGTCCGCTTCCTGTACGCCTACATCGAGAGCGATAGCAGCCTCGGCGTCCACAACCCCGAGTACGCGCGGGCGATCCTGGCCCGGGCGGGTGAGCTGCTGACGAGCATCGGCCGGTAGCCCGGCGCAGCGAGCCGACGACGTGTGTGAACCCATCGGGCGGCACGGGACAGCGACCCGCGCCGCCCGGATCGTTATTCAGTCCCGCCCCCGCTGAACGGCGTGGGAAACTGATCGAACTTCTGGTGCATATCGGTCGCGATCTCGCTCGCGAGCTCCAGCTCCAACGGGAACGAGTTGTTCGACGTGCTCGCGTTGTTGTGGCAGCGGAAGCAGACAAAGCCCAGTGGGACAGCCGCTCGGCCGTCGGCATCCTTCACCACGCTCTTCCCGTCCGCCGTGAAGAACGCTGTGAGCTCCGTTGGCCGCACATCGATGCGGAAGATGTGCGTCCGCGTGTCGCCCATCCGGCCCGTATCGCCCACGCTGGCCGCCGTCGCTGCTGAAGCCGTCTTCGTCGCCAAGGGCATGTGGCAGCTTTCGCACGCCAGCGGCTCGCGGTAATCCCCGCGCTCGAAAACGATCCCCGCATGCAGCGCGAGGCCGTGGTCCGCATGACACACAGTGCACGGATTACGAATGCCATCGCCGCGGTCGTACACGGCGGACGCGTGCGGGTCGTGGCAGAAGCCGCAACTGAACGTGGAGTGGCCGCCGCTGGCCAGCAGCTCGGCGTACTGCGTGTTGGCGGCAATGAAGCCGTCGGCGGCCAGGATGACATTCGGGTCCGGGCCGGCGGTGTGACATGGCCCGCACAGTTGCGCCGACGAGTCGACGAAGAGCAGCCGGGCCGACGGCTGCGGAATGTGGTTGGAGCCCGGACCGTGGCAGGCCTCGCATTGCACGCCGGGCTCGGCCCACGTCCCCAGGATGCCCGGCCGGTTGTCCTGCGACAGCGAAAAGGGGTCAGGAACCTTTTGCCGCGCAGCGGCCCGCCGGGTGCTTCGCACAAAAGGTTCCTGACCCCTTTTCGCTCCCACGGTGTGACAGCGGAAGCAACTGAGCTCGTAGGGCAGCGGCGTGGGCTGGTCGAAGGCATTGGGGACAAAGCCCGCCGTTGTGCCGTTGGGCGGGAACGCCAGGTTCCACTGGGCGGGGACGCCCCCTACGGTGTCCGTCAGGATAAAGCCGTCCGTCCCCACGAACAGCGCGTCCTTCGTATAGCCGCCGATCACATAACTGATTTCCTGCCAGGTTGTCCCTTCCGGCGGATCAGGCACGCCGGCCCGCGTCCCTTCTGTGGCGTATGCCGGCGGGGTACCGTCAATCCGGTTGAGCGCATACGTATGGCCGTGGGTGCGGGTCAGTCCGTGGATGTCGGGGTGACATGCGCCGCAGGCCGCCGAGCCGATGAAGCTGGCCCCGCCGTTGGTCGCGTCGGTAGTGTTGTTAAACACCGGAGCGCTCACGGGCGTCGCGGGCGGGCACCCGCCGAGGACGCCGCAGAGGAGCGCTAGGGCGAAAAAGGTGTCAGGAACCTTTTGTGGGAGGGCGAGCCTCCCGGCGAGCCGCGGCTCAGCAGGAGCTTCGCCCTCCCGCGCGGCAAAAGGTTCCTGACACCTTTTTCGCCTGGCTAGCGGTGATGGCACTCGGAGCATAGGTCGATCCAGTTAGTCCGCAAAGCACTGGCCTGATCCTGGGGGTTCGAGGCCAGAGCGCCTAGCTCGCTGTCCGGCGGGAACAGGCCGGCGTAGTGGGGATTATGGCACGTAAAGCAGGTCACGATTTCCCGCAGCATCGGATGCCCGTCCGGGCCACGCACGTGTTTCTCACCCAGCGGCAGCCGGGCCGGTTGCCGCCCCGCCTCGCTGGCCAGGCGGGCGAGCTGCTGGAGGTTGCCGTCCATGTTGAGGCTCAGCTCGCGCGTGAGCATCCACTCGCGAATCTTGGGCGGCACCGGGCGATCGACGTGCCCGAGCGGCGAAAGGTCCCAATGCCGGGCGTGGCAGCTCAGGCAGAGCCGGGAGGTCTCCTCGCGCAGGTGGGGCTGAAAGCGACGCCGCCCATCGGCCGGGACTTCGGGGCGCCGCGTGTGGCAGAACAGGCACGCGTCTTCGCGAACTTTGCCGGTCGCGTCGCGCAGGCGGTGCGGGCTGAAGCGCCGCCCGACGTCCGACCGGTGGCAGTTGCCGCAGTATTCCAGCGGCCGCGACGGGTCCCAGTTGCGGAGGAGCACCGAATTCACCGCGGGCCGTTTGGCCGTCGGGTCGCAATGGCGCTGAATGTCGTGGCACGTCAGGCAGCCGATCACGCCCTCGACGATCGGCCAGTCGGCCGGCGTATCCACGAGCTCGGTGTGGGCGTGGCGACCGATGGGATGTGGATCAGCGGGGGCTTTTGTTCCGTCGTGACACGACAGGCACAGCCCGTCGACGGCTTCGGGCGAGATCGGCAGCAAGCGCTCGTCAACCGCGGTGTGGCATTTGATGCACCGGGCACGGTCCCAGTGCGGGTTGATGGCCTCGGAGCCTGGAAAGCGGGGTTTCCAACCGGTGGCGACGCCCGCCGGCAGGGGCGGTGCGACCGCGGTGATACTGCCGCTGAGCCAGGCGTACACGCGAATCCCGGGCTGATCCAGTTGCTCGGCGACGAAGACGTAATACGCGGGTTCCGGGTTTGGGGTTTCGGGGCTCGGGTCTTGGGTTGCGAAGGGTCCGAAACCCGAAACCCCAGACCCGAAACCCGGACCCGTCGCGATAGCGATACCAGCCGGCAACGTCAGTTCGCCGGGCCCGGAGCCGGGCTCGCCGAACGCGAGCAGCGGCGAACCGTCGGGCGCAAAGACGTGCACGCGCTGCGAGAACGCATCGGTTACGAACACGACGCCGTCCGGGCCGACGGCAACGGCTTTGGGCCGGCCGAACGTGCCGACCGAGTCGCCCGGTCCGCCGATGCTGCGCAGGTACTGGCCCGTCGGGCTGAGCACCTGCACGCGGTTGTTCAGCGTGTCCACGACACAGACGTTGCCGTCCGGCATGTGGGCCAGGCCGGTGGGCAGGGCGAACTGCGCCGGCCCGCGCCCCGGCTCGCCGGTGGACCGCCGGTACGCGCCGGAGACCGCGTCGAAGATCTCGATGCGGTGGCTGCTGAGGTTGGTCACCCAGACTTCGTCGCCGACGGCAAGGACGCCACCGGGTTTGAAGACCGTGCCCTCAAGCTGGTAAGTGCATACCGTATGGCCGTCTCGGGTGGTCCGCCGCACGCCTTGCCGGTCGCAGACCAGCCGCTCGCCGGTGGGCAGCACGTCGATCACGAATGGGTGCAGCAGCGGCGGCTCAGAGGTTTCGATGGACACCTGATCGGTGGCCGCGTCCCAGCGGAGGACAGTGCTGAGCGCGGTATCGCAGATGAGCAGGGACTGGTCCTCGACCGCCAGTCCCGCCGGGTTACCGATCGTCAGGGGCGACGGGGGTTCGGCGCCGAACAGGAACATGGCCAGGTCAATCTCGGCCTGCGAGGGCGGCGGCGCGCCGCGCAGCGTGCCCAGCGCCACCACGCGCGGCGCCTGCGGCGGCGGGGGGTAAAATGGGGATCGCGCCTGCGGCGAGACGCTGGAGTGGGCCTTATGGCAGCCCTGACCCACGAGCGTTGCGAGGCCGACACAGGCCAGGAGTGCGAGCGCGATACTCCCGGCAACCCGTCGCTGGCGCTCCGGGCTCTGATAGGCCCTGGCTCGCCGGCGGTGAGCAGCTACAGGCGATGGCACGTCAGGCACAGGCGACTACCCTCGTTCGACATCCGCAACAGGTGCGGGTGACGATAGGTGTTGTGGGCGTCATGACAAGTCGTGCACTGGATCCGGCCGTCATCCAGGGGCAGGTTGCTGGCGTCAAGCGCGGCCGGCGCATTGTAGCCTTCGGCCGCCGCGGGGTACGTGATCCCGACCGGGTGGCTGCGCAGCCCCCGCGTACCCAGCCGCCGGTCGCCAAGCTGGCCAGCGACATTGATCGCGTGCGGCGACGAGTACACGTCCGGCGCCGTCACGCCGTCATGGCAGCCCAGGCACAGCAGCGACCAGCCGGTCAGCTCCGTGTCAAGCGTCTGGAAGGGGCGCAGCGGCGGAGTCGTCCCCGGGCGATGATCGAGCCGGGGCGGCGGGACGGCGACCTGGTGCGGCGTATGGCACGGCAGACACAGGTCGCGCGCGCCTTCGCCGATCCGCGTGAAGTCGTGCTTGCTGCCGACCAGGCCGCTGCTGAGTTCCTCCCGCGCGGGGTTGGGGGGCGCCGCGGGCTCGGTCGTCGCGATCTCCTCCGGGCGGAAAAAGGTGTCAGGAACCTTTTGCCGCGTAGCGGCCTGAAGGGTGCTTCGCACAAAAGGTTCCTGACACCTTTTTCCGCCTGGCGCGCTGGTCGTCGTCGCGGCCGGCTGACTCTCCACGACTTGGGCGAACAGCCAACCGCCCGCGACCATTCCGACTGTGAGACCGATCGCCAGATGCCGCGGCAAACGAATTGACCGCCCGTTCATCGACTTGCTCCTGACTGCGAGGGCCCAATTCCGGGGTCGCACGACTATACCGATGGCCGGGGCGGCCTACAACACGGGCGCGCCGCGGAGGTCGTCGCGCTGGACACGGGCGGCGCGGGTCGGTAGCTTGCCGCGCGAAGCTCTCGCTTGCGGTCGGCGGCTTCATCTCGGCTTGCTCTATGGCGCGGCAGTGCGTTCTAGCGGGCGGCGTTCTTGCCCTGGCGGCCTTTCTGCCGCCGGCGGCGGGCCAGGAGGTTCCCGCGACTCAGCCGGCGACGGAAGAGACCCCCGCCCCGCCGGCCCCGGAGGAAGTCCGCCGAACGACCCTGCTCGACCTGCACAACCTCGCCCTCGAGCTGGGCTTCGAGTCCGCGTATGACGTACGCGACGTCAAGTACAACTACGCCCCCTACAACTCGTTCGAGCGCACCGCCCACCAGAAGGACGAGGCCTGGCGTTTCCAGGAGACCCTGGGGATTGCCACCGCCGGGGCGCTCTTCGACGAGCGGATCGCGCAATTCGACATCATGGCCCGCTATGGGCTGTCGCAAGAGGGGTTTACCGAAACGGGGCCCGGCCGCGACCTGAGCGATCGCCCGCACGGCGACGTGCTCGAGTACGACATCAACCTGAACTTCCTGCCGCGCGGCACCTTGTCCGGCAATGCCTACGCCCAGCGGCTCAACAGCCGCGTGCCCCGCAGCTTTCTGCCCAGCCTGGACCGCTCGCTGGAACGCTACGGCGGCGGGCTCTACCTCAACAGCCCCACGTTCCCGATGCGTCTCACTTTCGACCACACCTGGGAGGAGCTGACCAGCCGCACGCGGGACCTCAACGACGACGAGCAGCGCGGCGAGAACCAGTTCCGCTACGAGGGCACCTGGCAGATCAGCCAGAAGCAGTCGTTGCGGATCGAGTACGAGTATGCCGACCGGCACGAGCGCTACTCCGGCAGCCGGACCAGCTTCGACACCACGCGGAACTACCTGACCCTGAACCATGTTCTGCGTTTCGGCCCGCAGGACCGCAGCTCGTGGGAGACGCTGGCCCGCATCCAGGACGAGTCCGGCGACCTGGCCCGCGACAACGCGGAAGTATCGACGCGGCTGCGCCTCCAGCACACCGACTCCTTCTCGACGAACTACGCCGCCCAGTTCCTGCGCGATTCGTTTGAGGAGCTGACAACGGACACCGTGCGCGGCGAGGCCGGCTTCACGCACCAGTACCGTGATCTGCTGACCACGACCGTGCAGCTCTACGGCCTGCAACAGCAGGCGAACGCGAACGCCGACTTCTGCGAGTGGGGCGCGCTGGTCAACGCGGCGTACGCCCAGGACAACCGGCTGGGCCGGCTGTCGGCGAACCTGGCGTATAACCACACTTCCACCGAGACGCGCAACGGCGACCGCGGCGGTATCGTGATCGGCGAGTCGGTGACGTTCCGCGATCCGCTGCCGGCGTATCTGGCGCAAAGCGACGTTGACCTGTTGAGCCTGGTCGTTACCGACGCGAACCGCTCGCGGACGTACCTGCCGGTCCGTGACTACGTCGCGCTGAAAGTCGGGGCGTATACCGCCCTGCACCGCGTGCCGACCGGGCAAATCGCTGACGGCCAGACGGTGCTCGTGACATACACCTACCGCGTGCTGGACGACTACAGCGTCCGCCGCGAGCGATTTGACGTACGCGTGCAGCAGGACTTCAAGTCCGGGCTGGCGGCGTACTACGCGGGCTCGTTTCAGGACGAGGACCGCGGCGCGCAGCGCTATCTGCCGTTCCGCGAGCGGGACGTGATGCGGCATCGGCTAGGAGCGACGTATCGGCGAAAGCTCTGGTCGGCCGGCCTCGAGTATGAGTACAACGACGACTCGATCGACCCGTACCACGCGGTGCACGCCAACGCCGATGCCGTGCTGTGGCAGAAGGCCGGCAACCAGCTCGACGCGAAGGGGACGCTGTCTCATTTCTGTTTCTGGGGCGCCGACGACCTGGAACAGCACAATACGACGCTGCTCGACCTCGGCGGTGCGTATCGGTGCCTGCTCAGACGGGATCTCGAAGCGACGGCCAGCGCGCTGTACCGCTATGAGAACGATTCGTTGGCCGGCATCACGAACGGGGTGGACCTGACGGCCGCCGTGGATTGGCGGATCGGCTATTTCTCGCTGCGTTTTGAGGCGGAGTATGACCTGCTCTCGCTGCCGGACTCGGTGGAGAATGGCGCGTCGTTCTGGGTCAAGTTGAGACGCGAAATCCCGGTGATTAACAAGGAGACGCGATGAGCGCGCCACGGCAAGCGGCTGTAGCGGCCGGGCTCTGTCCCGGCCGTCGGTCGGCTCGCTCGCTGCCGCTCGCGGCTCGGATTGGGGGAATCGTGTGCGCTGTCGCGCTGGTGGGGTGCCAGACGACGCCGGCGCCGATTTTCCCGGCCATCTCGCCGCCGATCGTCTGGCCGCCGCCGCCGGACCAGCCCCGCATTCGCTACATCGGCGAGCTGCGCGGTGAGGCCAGCCTGGGCGCGAAGCCGACCGGCTGGGCCGCGTTTCAGCAGTTTCTCACCGGCCCGCGGCCACAGGGCGTGTTCGTGCGGCCGTCCGCCGTCGCGACGACAGGTGAACGCGTCTTCGTCGCCGATACGGGCCTCGGCATCGTACACCTGCTCGACCTAGCCGAACGGCGTTACGCGGTCATCCAGGGCTCGCCAACGGAGCATTTTCGCGTGCCGATCGATCTTGCCATCGTCGGGCAGCAGCTCCTCGTGGTCGATCGCGGCCGGGCTGCTGTGGACATCTTCGACCTGGAGGGCAACTGGCGTAGCACGCACCGCTGCCCCGAACTGACCGCGCCCGTCGCGATCGCCTGGGAAGAGGCCCGGCGGCTCTATTGGCTGGCCGACGCCGCCACGCACGCCTGCTTCGCCACTGCCGACCTGGAGCACGTCCAGCAGCAGCTCGGGCAGCGGGGCAATGAGCCGGGGCAGTTCAACTACCCGACGGCTCTGGCCGTACACCCGCTGATTGGCCTCATCGTCGCCGACGCCATGAACTTCCGCATCCAGGTGTTCGACGACGCCGGCCGGCTGGTGACCGCGTTCGGCCAGAAGGGCGATGCGGCGGGGGACTTTGCCCGGCCGCGGGCCGTGGCGGCGGACTCGAAAGGGCACATCTACGTCGTCGACAACCAGTTTGAGAACGTGCAGGTCTTTGACCGCACGGGGCGCTTGCTGCTGGCGTTCGGGCAGGGAGGCGACAAGCCCGGCGAGCTCGCTTTGCCCGCGGGGATCACGATTGACGCCCAGGATCGCATCTGGATCGCAGACAGCTACAATCGCCGGGTGCAGGTATTCCAGTATTTGCCGGAGGCGCCGACATGAGCCGAATGGTGTTGGTGCTACAGTACTGGGTCACAGACACTGCACCTTATGGGTGCCACGGCCGTGTCGGCCGTGAGGCAGAACACCCACTCACGGCCGACACGGCCGTGGCACCCGGGTTGTTCGCCGTGTTGTTGCTGGGCGTACTGCTATGCACGACGCGGGCGCCAGCCGACGAGCGGATCGCGCACTCCAAGCACGACCTGTCGGTGTCCGGGCCAGGGCCAGTTCGGGCCGTTGAGGAAAACGAGATCTGCATCTTCTGCCACGTGACGCACAACGCCAGCCCCGCCGCCCCGCTGTGGAACCGCTACAACCCGGTCACGTACTACCGCATCTATCGCAGCCCGACGATGGTGGCGCGGGTCGATCAGCCCGGCCCGGCGAGCAAGATGTGCCTGAGCTGCCACGACGGCAGCCTCGCGCTCGGCCTCACCCTCGACCGGCCGCCCACCGAGCCGATCCCCATGTCCCACATGTACATGCCGACCGGCCCGTCCAACCTCACCAACGACCTGTCCGACGATCACCCCATCGGCTTCCGCTACGACCGCCTGGTGTCCAACCGCGACCGGCAGATTCGCCCGCCGGAGCTGGTGGATCATCGCATCAAGCTCGGCGAGCGCGGCGAGCTGGAGTGCGTCGCCTGCCACGACCCCCACAACAACGAGCTCGGCAACTTCCTGCGGATCACCGACCGCGAGGGCGTGCTGTGTACGACCTGCCACGAGCTGGACGGCTGGCGCCGCAGCGGGCATTCCCGCAGCGCGCGGACGGTGCCGGTCACCGTCACCAACGGCGAGCAACTGCCGTATCGCGCCATGGCCGACAACGCTTGCCGCGCCTGCCATCTCTCGCACAGCGCGCCATATCGTGAGCACCTCCTGTACTCGCGGCCGTCGGAGCTGTGCATCACCTGCCACGACGGCCTCTCCGGCCCGAGCGTCCTGCCCGTCCTGAATCAGCGTTCCGGCCATCGCAGCGGAAAAGGTGTCAGGAACCTTTTTCCGCGCAGCGGCCCGATGGGTGCTTCGCAAAAAAGGTTCCTGACACCTTTTCCGCGGGCTGCGCACAACGTCGAGTGTACCGATTGTCACAACCCGCACGCGGCGGCATGCGATCTCGGCGTGGGGCCGCTCTCCGCGATCAAGATCGGCCCGCTCGTGCCGCCGCCGATGGAGGGCGTGCCGGGCGTGAGCCTGACCGGCGTGCCGGTCGAGCGGGCCACGTTCTATTACGAGGTCTGCTTCCGCTGCCACGGCGATCGGGCCGTGATCCTGCGCAACCGCCTCATCCGGCAGCGCGACGAAGGCGGGAACGTGCGGCGGCAGTTCCTGCCGACGGCGGCGTCCGCGCATCCGGTCGCGTTCCCGAGCCGCCAGACCGGCGACGTGCCGAGCCTGCTGCCCGAGGTGCGCACCCGGCGGTTCATCAGTTGCCAGGACTGCCACGACAACCCCGACGCCCGCGACGCCGGCGGGACGGAGGTCAACGGCCCGCACGGCTCGCGGTTCGATTTCATCCTCGCCGCCCGCTACGACACCGCGGACTTTTCGATGGAATCGCCCCAGTCATACGCCCTGTGCTACGGGTGCCACGACCGCAACTCGATTCTCGCCGACGAGAGTTTTTCGCTGCACGGGCGGCACGTCGTGCGCAACCGGGCCCCGTGCAGCGCCTGCCACGACCCCCACGGCGTCAGCGGCAGTCCGGCCCAACACGACCATCTGATCAACTTCAACCTGGGGATCGTCGGCGGGCAGCGCTTCTATCTCGACACGGGGCGTTTCAGCGGGTCCTGTACGCTAACCTGTCACGGCGTGCAGCACGTGAACTTCACCTACCAGCCGTAGCGTTGGACCGACAAACCGCCAAGGCGCCAAGAGCGCCAAGGGAATCAGAGCCCAGAGCGTCCCGGCGCGCCGGGAACGGTCCCCGTAGCGGCCGGCGCCTCGCCAATGCTGTCCGGGATTTTGGAATTTTGCAAGTTAGGGTGATATTAGGGTTGCGCGGTGCACGCCGGTGTGCTTTACTACGGCCGTGGCGCGAAAGACACGTCAACCCGAACGCCCGGCAGAGC
>Ga0315284_10001300_pt1 | contig 35616 bp, 33 predicted proteins | sample YL17G09_16_MG_FD_203696 | JGI IMG/M metagenome (GOLD analysis project Ga0315284, IMG submission 203696) | Sediment microbial communities from Yellowstone Lake, YNP, Wyoming, USA - YL17G09_16 | ecosystem: Environmental > Aquatic > Freshwater > Lake > Sediment | place: USA: Wyoming | collected... | reverse complement strand
AAAAGAACTTAACTACGATATTATCAAATATGATGCAGGAGATATTAGAAATAAAGCTGTTATTGATGAAATTACGAAACATAATATGTCTGATAAAAATATTATGAGTATTTTCAATAAAAAAATCAAAAAAATTGCAATTATTATGGATGAAATTGACGGCATGAATAATGGTGACAAAGGCGGAATTAATACATTAATTAAATTAATCCGTCCTAAAAAAACAAAAAAACAGAAACAAGAAGAAATTACGATGAACCCAATTATCTGTATTGGGAATCACCATGTTGATAAAAAAATAAAGGAACTAATTAAGGTTTGCAATACGGTTGAACTAAAAACGCCAAATCATACACAAGTTAAATGCATTATTAATAGTTTACTTCCAAATATTAACGCAGACATGAATATTAAATTTACTGAATACATTCAAGGCGATTTAAGAAAATTAAATAACATATATAATATTTATTTAAAAAATCCAGATATTTTGAATAGTGAAATTATTAAAAACATTTTTCATTTAAAGTCATATAATGATGACACTAAAAAAATAATACATAAATTGCTTTCTCAAAAATACAGTATTAATGACCATTTGACGATTATGAATGAAACAGATAGAACGATTGTTGGATTATTGTGGCACGAAAATTTGATTGATGGACTTGAAAAAGTTAATAAAAAAGACGCAATTCCGTTTTATTTGAATCAACTGGACAATATATGTTTTGCTGATTATATAGATAGAATTACATTTCAAAAACAAATTTGGCAGTTTAATGAGATGAGCTCGTTAATTAAAACTTTTAAGAATAATAAACTTTATCATCCACTTCCACTTTTAGGAAAAGTGGAGCAAAATAATAATACAATAGAAAAAATATCCAAACCTTTTGCTCCAAATTTAAAAAAAACAGAAACCCAACCTTTTGCTCCACTTTTCCAAAAAGTGGATAAAGTGGATAAAGTGGATTCTGACATCCGTTTTACAAAAGTGTTAACAAAATACTCAACCGAGTATAATAATTCTCTCTTTATCCAAAATTTATGCCAACAATTAAGCATGGATAAACGTGATTTATTTTCTTTTTTCATGGAACTTAAAAATAAATATGACGACAACCAAATCTTAGCATTATTTGAAAATATTGAAATAACAAAATTAGATATTAATCGAATATATAGATATTTAGAAAAATATACCAAGGAAAATGCACAAGGTGAAGACGAAAAGGAAATTGATGAAGATGATATCGCAGATATAAATATAAATATAGATGCGGATTTTGAGGAATAATTCCACTTTTTACAATTTCATAAGAAAAGTGATAAAAAAGTATTTGAAATTATAATTTTTGAAAAAAAAAATATAATTATAAAAATTATAATGAATAGTAGTAATAATAATTGTAGTATTATTCCCCAACCTGTTACAGAAAATTACAAGTTTCAGTCGTTATCAACTATATTTGCTTCTATAAAAAAAATTAAAAAGGGACAAATGAGTCCTTTAAACCCTTTAGTTGTTAAATATAATAACACCAATTATATTGAGTTATTAAAAAATAAATTTAAATACACATTTATTTATGAATTTCCTTTAGAAGATTTTTTAAATCCTACAGTCGAAACAGTTAGTAGAGCTAAAATCATTTCACACGACCAGTTAAGATTAAATTTTAATACCGATTTATTTGCATCAAAACATAAAATTATTACACCACAATATATTAAAAATAATTTGAATTTATCAAATAGATTATCAAACCAATATGGTAACAAAGGTATAACACTTGGAAATTATAATGATGCAATTATAAATGCGCTATCAGAAATCATACAAAAATTTCCGTTTAATATGGCAAATATGAATGATTTTCATCCTGTTTTTGATGTAATCGATTATTTATATACAGACGTATTAGGTAACAAAACAATAAAAACTACTACATTTGGTGCAATTAAATACGATGTTTACAATAAAAGTAAAAAAACTAATTCACCCAAAGTATTATTTTGGGGAACTGGTTTGCAAGAATTTATAGTAGGCGAAAAACAAAATATTTAATATGTAATAATAAATAAATACCCAATAAATATTTATTTATTTAAATTTTTGCTCAACTTTTCTTAAAAGTTGATTAAAACGTAGGATTACGATGACTTTCATATTGTTCTTGAGAATCATAATAAAACAATAATGGCTTCTCAGCTAGACGCCAAGTAACATCCCTAACGCTAAAATATTTGTCTTCATTCTTAGAACCCACAACATCATTCACATCATAACACAGTCCTGTAATAGCATTACGAATTTGCGACCCAACGTCTCCAGTTGCATATAATCCAATTCTAATATTTCGAAACCGTTTCTTTTTCTCATTAAAAACTTTCTTGACATAACTATAGTATCTCTTGTCTAGTTTTCGAATCTTATCAAGCTCATTCTCGGTAGTATCAGATTTAGTCTCAGAAATGTAATCGTTGTCGTAACTCATGTTTATATAATATGTATATATACAATAGTATTGTGAATACGCTTTAAATCTATTTATTAAATATTTAATAATTTATTATTTGTTTTCTAATTGTTTAATTCTTTCTTTTAATAGTCCATTTTCCTTTGTTAGCTCTTGGATTAGAATCATCATGTCATTAATTTTTTTCTCATATTTATTATTATTATTATTATTATTATTATTATTATTATTACTAATAAGTTTCTTATACGCCTCAACCTTTTCCATATCTTCTGCATTTTTTTTTATTGCAGCCTCTCGTTCTCTCTTTATTTTTTCCATATGTTCAATTACATCTGGTTTATTTTCCAATTTACCTGGTTCGTATAACTGTAATACATTATCAATTTCTTCCATGAAAAATTTACGCATTTCAGGCTCCTTAACAATCTCTTCAACTTTTATATTTGACTCATGAATAAAATTATTTGGGTTTTCAAGCATCATCTTTTTATCATATGAATTGTGTATATGAGAGAAGACTAATATACTTTTTTTAGAATCCAATTGAACAAAAGGAATCGTATATCCCTTTAAGAATTTTTTCTCTTCCGCAATTGAAGCAGTATCATCAAACTGGGTTTGTAATAGCAGCTCTTTTCGGAATGCAAAAGTGGCCGCGGTTGCATGATTCAGACCATATGGACCAAAAGTATACATTTTATGGATATGTTTAAAATAAAAATACATTTCACTTGAACCCGCACATAACGCGGTTGGGTTTTTCTGTAATGTTTCGACTGCATGACTAACTCTTTCTGGTGGGTAATAATCATCATCATCCATGTATATAATAATATCACCTATACACTTTTCATGGCACAAATTACGTTTCTTACCAAGTGTCATTTTTTCCTCGTATCTAAAATATTTGATTCTTTTGTCATTTTTGGAGAGAATAATATCTTCAATTTTGTCGGTTCCATCATCAATAATAATCCATTCCATTCTCTCTTTTGGGTAAGTTTGGTTCTCAAAACATTTTATGATATATGAAAAAAAGGGACGTCGATTAAAAGTTGGAGTACAAATACTTACAAATGGAACATTCATATTTTTTATTTTTTTTTTAGAAAAAGAAGACATTTATTAGTTAAATAATAATTTATTCATTTAAATTGTTATTTTTTATTTTAGTTTTTATTTAAAAATTCAAAATATTATACTTTTTCTTGTATTTTGATAAAGTTTTGTTATTAGGGATTCTGCTACCGCCTACTTGAACAACTTGATTATTAGGAACAACTGGATTATTAGTAACATCTGGACTATTAAGAACAACTGGACTATTAGGAACAACTGGACTATTAGGAACAACTGGATTACTAAGATTAGGGTTTGTATTTAAACTTTCTTCAGAACCAAATGTTGCAACATTATCAATATTAGTTGTATTAGTATTAATAGAAGGTGTTACTTCTGATGCTTTAACTGTTTCTGTTTTTACTCCTTCTGTTCCTGTTGCTTTAACTGTTCCTGTCGTTGGTCCTCCTGTTTTTACTCCTGTCGTTGCTCTTTTTATTGTATTACTATAAGTAGTTGATATTGGCCAATCTAAAGGATTTAAAGAACCTATACTACCAAACATACTGCAATCTGCATCTGATTTTTTTGTATATTTAACATCATTATCACCTAGTGAAACCGCGCATTTTTTTATAGGTTGTTCTACAATTATATATTTACTCATTAAACTATCATAATTGGATTTTTGAAAAATAGTGATAGGTATCCATCCAAAATAAATTGAAATAACTACTAAGATAGACGTTATTCCTGTAACTGTTCCTATATTAGAAAAAACACTAAGAACCACTAAAATTGTTACTATAAAAGCAATCAGTCTTTTATATTGTCCACAAGTCTCTTTAATTATTTTTGAAATAGTTACTTTTTCTTCTACAATTATTGGTTGGTCATTAACAATTTTTATTTCTTTTTTATAGCCAGCATAACTAAAAATAGTTATTAAGCACCAAATAAAAATAAGACTTGACAACGGTGCAGAAATTGCAAAAAATACTAATGTAAATGCTAATAAAAAAAATGCAAATCCTAGACCAAACCACCAACTCCAACTACATAAGTTTGTCCATTTATACTCTTCTGGTAAATTATCCCATGTAATATTTTTATTCTTTAACAAGTTTTTAGTTTCTGCGTCCAAGTCGCCTTCTCTTGCTTTTTCTTTTAAAAATATTGAAAATGGTGTAATAATAGACAACCATAAATAATATATAGAACTGCAACCAATTATAATGCACGAAAAAAATATAAATATAATAGGTCCAAATAATATTATAAGTATTTCTGGTAATCTATTTAACCAACCCAATAACCAGCTTAATATTTGAAAATCAACAACAAATAACTTTCCAATAATATTATATATATAGTGCAAGAGCCGATAACTATTTTTTTCATTCTTTTCTCTTAACCAATCTAAAAATGAGTTTTGAGCAAAAGAGCTTGCCTTTTGGCCTGCGTTATTATAATCAAAATATTTAAATTTTATTTTTTCGGATTTATCTTCATCTTCAAAAATAGTTTCAAAAATATTTAATTCTATTTCATTAATATCTTGTCCCCTATTATTAGTAATATTAGGTTCCATATTCGCATAAGGTTTGCAATCTTCTGTTGTAGGTATAAGATTTGCAAATGCCACTTTAGAACCAAACAAAACAAGGGCACTTATAGAAAAATAACCAAAAACCATTAATAATATGTAAATTACAGATACCAACAATTTTTTACCTTTTTCCCAAGTTAATTCATCTCCTTCAATATTGCCTTGTTGTTCTTTCTTTTTTTTATTTATTTCAGATGATTCATCGATAGTTGACATTACTATATTATATTTATACAATAATAATTTATTTAGAATTAATCTTTTTCTCTCTAAATAAAAAATAAAAATATTATTAAAAGTTTATTATTATATGTATATTTATATAATATGCGTTTTCATAATATTCATATAAATAGAAACAATTTATTTTTAGCCATAATTACAATCATTTTGTTTATTAGCATATTTTACTGGATTGACTATCTCTCAAATAATGGATTTGTAGTTTTAAAAATGAAGGAGCGTTTTGTAAATTATATTAGAGAAAGTAGGGACACTACACATACAGTCAATATGCCAATCAATACAAGTTATTCGTGCAAGAATTTTTGCGGTCCAACAGCAAGATGTTCTATTACTGGCCAACAATGTGCCGCTGATATTGACTGTCCGGGTTGTACACCTTATGTTCCTGGTATCAAAAATGAAGTTACTCCTGATGTTTCTCCTGAAAATGATGCAGGAAAATTAACTACAGAAATGACGCCTACATATTCTCCTTTAACATGGACATACCAAAATTTTTTAAGAGTAGATACTAAAAATCCAAATAAAAATCCGCCAAAAGCAAATTTTGGAGTAGATACATGGACAAATAAGTTTGATATAGGAGAAGATTTTTTTAACAAAAGGTATAAACCAAGTGGACTGCAATTTATGCCAAACTATGCTAAAACCACCAGCACTACAGGTCAGTTCATAACAGATGACCCATTACCGTCGAATTACTAAATTCAACTTTTCTCATGAAAAGTTGCTTTGGATGTTTTTGCTCAACTTTTTTTAAAAGTAGAATTGGTTTTTTTGCTCAACTTTTTTTAAAAGTTGATTAGGTCGCATACATTAGCCCACAGTTTCCGCCTACAAAAGTGACTACATTTATTCTCTCTTCAAACAAAATAAAATTAAAATTATAATCATAAATTCGCCACGAGCTCTTATTAATACCAATTATGTCTCCTGTTTCCGGGTCGCATATAGTTAATACTTGTGCCAAAGGGTCCAACGGTGGAACAACCGTGGTAAATTCCATTTCAATATTAGTAAACCGATTCATGTTTATTGCTCCAGATGGTTGCATGTCATAAGGCGACGTATTTAAACAAAAATTATAACAATATAGTCCAGAGGGTGCATTACCAGCCGTTCGAGTATATTTTTCTACATAATTAAAAACACCTGCGGGTTGCAAATTCTCTCTATATTGTCCATCCAAAAGAATACCAAGTGTTACTAAAACGTCTTTTTGGTTTTCTAAAGTATAGTCTCCTGTAATCATTAACCCTGATAAAAGCCCTGTAGGATTTACACCAGGTCCAATAGTAGAAGCCTTGGAACTAGGATTATAAACTGGATACGTTCCTTCTGTTGGCGCAAACGTCAAATCGCTTGGCATATAACTATAAGGCCAATTGGTATAATTTGACCACTCATTACGTAAGTTTGCATCACTACGCTGTAAATACCACATCCAATTTGCTACCAATCCAATCGAGTCTAGTTCTATTTTATTTGGTCCAGTAACATTATAAAAAATTTGTTCCCTCACTTGTTTAAATAAATACCTTTGCTCGTTTGAGGCAAACAGTTTTTGTTCATCATTTGAGAGAAAACAATATGTGCAATTTAAATTAATATCCGAGTTCCAAACAGTTCGAGTATCTACATACGATGTAGGTCCTAACGCAACATCCGGAGGCGGCTGCAAAAAACGATACATCTGTGCGTAACTTTGATTAAAATTTGGCGCAACATATGGAAAATTGTTCTGATAATCAGTAACGTCGCGAATCACAAAAAGTTCATTAATAGGTCGCATCGTTATATTAATATGCAATTCGTTATATTGAAGAGCTACCAAAGGGAACGCCATTTGGGTTTTTAGATTGAACCACGCATTTAAAGGGATATACAAGGTTCTTCCACGAATAGAGGGTTCGGCTCCTGCAGGATTCTCCGTATAAAAAGAATTGGGGTATGCATTTACACGAGACCCCGAATTTGCAGGGTCAACAATTTCAGGCACATTTCCAGTCATTTTATCAAATAATTCTTTTTTGTCTTTATTAAAATCACGCTGAACCATCGCAAGCAAGTATTGTCCAGAAAACTCCTGGACCTTTTGATTTCCACATGTAATTGAAACACTACGAATCATTTGAGCACCAATATTTTCTATCCATTTGAATTCATAGGGTGCCCAATTTGTATATTCGCTAGTGCCATCTATTTGTTGTGGAGGATAAATTGGAGACCATATATGCGGCAACTCTACAGATATATAACAATCCATTAATAAATCCGCATATCGAGGTATTTTAAAAGTGAAAGTAGAATCTTCTGTTAAACGCAGGGTTTTAGAGCCTTCAAAATCTACGCGAAATTTTTGCAGTCCAAAATTCGTGAATTTTTGATAAGACGCTTTCCAAAAAGTTTTAGAAGGGTTACCATTTAGTATTATATTTTGTTGTCCTGCTGATACAAGATTTAATAGTCCACCAGCCATTTTACTATATATAATTATTAAATTTTAAATAATTATATTCGTAAATAGATATTATTTTATAGATATTATTTTTATAATAATATATATTAGTAATAAATGGGAAACTCCGTATCAACCATAAAAGAAAAAATTGGTAATAATTTGAATAATATAAATACAAGTAATAATAATTTTCCTTATTTTATATGTGCTTTTGTAGTAATAGTTATTACTGTAATTTTAATTGTAAGAAGTTTATACATAAATAATTTAGAGTCATCTGAAGTAGCAAATATGAATAATTTATATTCACAAACAAATGGAAATATACAATCTATAGATGATACATATAACCAAAGATTTGGAGACTATTATATAAATACTGCATATAACGCATGTAGTGGAGGAAATTACAAAAATGATTTTGTCAGTCCACAAGTTTTAGTTTCAATTATTAGTCAAGGCGTAAGATGTCTAGATTTTGCTATTTATAATGATAATAGTAATCCTGTTGTAGCCACTTCTACTAGCGAAAGTAATTTTGTTAAAGAAACATACGATTCAGTTCCATTTACAGAAGTAATGGGTATTATAAGCTCCAAAGCTTTTGATGACACCACAAATAATAAATACGACCCTATGATTTTACACTTAAGAATTAAAAGTAATGATATAGATTTATATGATAATATTGCTAAAATTTTTAATAATTATTCAGGTAGATTGTTGGGTAACTCAGACAGTTTTTTGGATCACGGCCAAAATTTTGCCGAAACACCTCTTATTCAATTAAAAGGTAAAATTATAATAATTGTGGATGGTTCAAATCGAACTTTTGAACAAAGCAAAAGTTTTCTAGAATATGTGAATTTAGCTAGCAATTATAGTAATTATATGTATTGTTTAAGATATTATGACGTAAAAAATATTTACGACCCAAATGAGTTTACTGAACATAATAAAACATATATGTCACTTGTTTTACCAGACATAGGTAACAGCCCAGAAAACCCGGCTGCTCAATTAACACGCGAATATGGCTGCCAAATGGTTGCGATGCGATATCAACTTTCCGATGAACGTTTGCAAGAAAACATTAATTTTTTTAATGAAAATATGCATGCTTTTGTTTTAAAACCAGAGAGTCTAAGAGCTGCAAAAAATAAGATTGTTGTAGTAGATGGTAAAAATGCTGAACCAGTTTCAGAAGCGAGTAGGCTTGCAGATTTAGCTAATGGTGAAATAACTATTTTTACACAAAATCCAGATTTGTCTTATAAAACAAAAGACGTTACAAATAAATTATTTAATTTCAAATATTAAATATTAAATATTAAATATTAGTAGTGTATTGATAATTTTATATTTGTATATTATAATAAATATAAAATGAAAGAAGAAATATGTAAACGCGGCGATAGTTTTGCTGACTGCGAGCTTGCAATATTACGAACCCAAGTTGACCAAGCACAAGAAAAAATAGCAAGGCGCGTTGTAAATACCCCTGAAGTTAAACAAATGATAACAATCGTAGAAGATTTTATTAAAAAGAAAGGACTTGTTTGTTATGGAGGAATTAGTATAAATGCTTTACTACCAGAAGAAGATAAAATTTATAACGAAGAAATTGACCTTCCTGATTACGACATGTTCTCTCCAAACGCTTTAGAAGATGCAAAAGAATTAGCAGACCTTTATTATAAAAATGGTTATAGTGAAGTAGAGGCACGAGGTGGACAACATATGGGAACTTATAAAGTCTTTACTAATTTTCAGGGTATGGCAGATATTACAAATTTGCCCAAAGAGTTATATGATGCAATTAAAAATAAAGCAATCCGAGTAAATGGAATATTATATACTGACCCAAATTATCTCCGAATGTCGATGTATTTGGAATTAAGTCGTCCGGCTGGTGACACAAGTCGTTGGGAAAAAGTAGTAAAACGATTAACGCTTATAAACAAACACTATCCTTTGGACGATAAAAAATGCAACTATATGGAATTCCAAAGAAAAATGGAAAATAAAGAAAAAGGGGATGAAATTTATGAAATAGTTAAAGATGTATTTATAAACCAAGGTGTTGTGTTTTTTGGCGGATATGCTATTTCACAATATAGTCAGTATATGCCTAGTAATTTACGTAAAAAAGTGGAGAAAAATGCGGATTTTGATGTTATTTCAAGTGACCCTGAAACAACGGCTGAAATTTTAAAGGAGCGACTAACAGATAAAGGTATTACAAATGTAAAAATAATTAAAAGAGATCCTATTGGAGAGATAATACCTCTTCATTTTGAAATTAAAGTAGGGGTTGATACAATTGCATTTATTTATAAACCAATTGCATGCCACAGCTATAATGTATTAACAATTAATAAAAAAAACATAAAAATTGCAACAATTGATACTATGTTGAGTTTTTATTTGGCATTTTTGTATACAAATCGTCCATATTATACGCAATTTACAGACCGTATTTTGTGTATGTCAAAATTTTTATTTGATGTTCAGCAAAAAAATCGTCTTAAACAGAAAGGGCTTTTAAAAAGATTTAGTATTATTTGTTATGGTCATCAAGAATCTGTTGAAGAAATGCGCGCAGAAAAGGCAAAAAAATTTAAAGAACTTAAGGATAAAAGAGGAACACATGAATATGAAGAATGGTTTTTAAATTATCGACCTGAAAAAGGCAAAAAAGACGAGTCAAATAAAGAATATAATAACAAAAAAGTAGAAGTAAAAGTAGAAGAAAAAAAAGTATATATTAAAAAATTTAGAACAAAAAAATATAAGGGAAAAAAAAGATTCAAAAGAAACGGCTTTTTTAATATATTTTCGATGTCTAAAAGTAAAAAAAGAAAAAAATAAAATAATTTATAATTATATTAGTAAAATAATGCAAAATTTGCAAAAAATAATTATATTTGGATTCCCACATTGTGGAACTACTATTTTACGAAGTATTATAGGTCATATTGAAGAAGTATATGAAATTATAGACGAAATATCTAGTATTAACGACGAAATTATAAATAAAATAGACCCTAAGCTTTTAGAAAACAAAAAATATATTTTGTGCAAATTTCCATATACTAGTACTGAATTTTTTAAAGACGAAAAATATAATGACTATATTAAAATATTTATACTTAGAAACCCAGCATTTGTATTTAGCTCTTTAAATGAACGATATAATAATAAATTACCAGACTATTTTATTGATAATTATTTAAATAGTTTATCTTATTATGTTGCAAATAACAATAATGACAATCAAAATGTTAGTAATAATCTTTATATAATAAAATACGAAGCTTTATTTTACCAAAATTATTTAAATTTAAAAAGAATATTTCATTCAATTGGTTTTAATTACACAGATAAAATTTTTAATAATGAAAAGTATGCGAATAAATGCCAACATTTATCTGATAAAATAAATATTCCTAAGGTAAAACCAAAAAATCAAAATAAACAACACGGTTTATACAGATTATATCAAATTAATAAACCATTTATAAATAATAATGATATAACAAAAATAAATTTAACTGAAAAACAAAAAGAGGCTTTTAAAAATAATGAATTAATTAAACAAATATTTCCTGGGTATGCTGAATTACCTATAGATAAAATATAAATAAAAATAATAAAATTATTTAAAAACAGTAATTTTCCAATAAAGTGGAGTAAATATCAAAAATAATCCTTGATAATATTTTACAAACTAAACTATTATTTGTATCTATTTTAAAAATATTTTTTACATAAGCCATAATTTTTATTATATATAGTACAACTGTTTCTGTAAAAAGTTTTACATTAAATTTACATTTATCAGTTAAGCTCCAATCATTTACATAACTGCACATATTAGTTGCCGTTTGTTTTATAAAAAAATTATGAATATCTAATAATCCAGATAGTAAACGATTAAATATATTTTTTTCATTTTTCACATTTATTATATTATTAATTTTATCATATCCAAATAAATCAAGGTACAAGACCTTTTTGTAATGACGTTGTTTAAAAATATATGGTGTTAAACCATCTATGTATTTATTTTTATATGTCATTTGCCCATCAATACAAAAAGGAATAAAACAAGATTTTAAAATTGTCTCTATAACATCTTCTTTATTTTTATATATTTTTTTAATTATTTTTTTTGAGTAAATATTGTTATATGTAATATAAAGCCGATTATTTATTTTTTTACAAATATTTGAGGGCATTTTATTTTTAATATTTGTTTCTAATAGTATTTTTATTTTATTAAACAAAAAATTTGCTTTGAAATCTTGTAAAACAATTGCAAATAATTCATTTAAATAATCAAACTCATCTAAAAAATAAAGTAATCCTACAAAACTACCTATGCTACATCCAGAAATTCTTTCAATTTTAACATAATTGAGCCTTTCCATTTCTTTTAAGAAGTATAAGGCACCTACTAAATAGCTGCCATTAAATGCACCCCCATCAAGCACTAAATCTAAAATTAGTGGTTCTTTTTTTTGAGTAATATTTTCAGGTAAATTTTCAATTAATTTTTTTACATAAGTGTGTATCATTTAATAATCCACTTTTAAAAAAAATGGAACAAAACTTATATTTCCACTTTTCTTATGAAATTGTAAAAGTGGAGCAAAATATACTTTTTAAGAAAAAGTATAGCAAAAATAGAAACACTATAATTCCACTTTTAAGAAAAGTGGAAAAAAATTTTTACACTTTTAAAATATAAAAAGTGTAAAAATATAATTGCAGTAAAAAAAAATGGGGTTTTTGCTCCACTTTTTCTAAAAGTGGACAGTTATTTTATTCAGTAAATAAAACATTATTCCAAATAGTGCGCTCATAAAAAGATATCCATTTATATTTAAATTACCATCCATCGAAAATAAAATAGGCAAATAGGAAAATAAGTATTTCCTAAAAAATGGTAATTGAAATAAAAAATACAAAGCAGCAATTAAAAGAGGTGTCTGAATTTCACTATACATTTCATCCAACGAATCTGAGTATTTTTTATTACTATTATAACTTTCTATAATATCATCTGGTCCATCACTTGGTTGCGTATAGTCGCCCATTTGATTCTGATTTTGAGAAGGTGGTAAAGGTGGAATATAATTTGGCTGAATCTGAGGGTCCTGAGTAATATTATTTGTTGTCATAGCAATATCTCTTGATGGTAACTGGGTTGCACCTGAATTACTTGCTTGTTGAAGCCCGCTTACTATTTGATTAATTGTCAATTGATCTAAAGTCATCGATGTAGGTGCTGATTGCTTTGACATTTCAGATGCTTGAATATTTACATTTGTATTATTATTTCCGCCAGCGGGGTCTGTTGGAAGGTCTAAAATACTGGTTGAATCACTCATAGTATAATTATTATAAAGATTGATTGATTATAATAATTACGCAAAACGGACTGTTTTTTTACTTTTATCACACTTTGTTTGTTTTGTTGTGTATGTATAACATTTATTATCGAATTTATATACTTTGTCTTTTAATTCTGCTAAAGGAGGTGCTTTAAATATTATACAACGTTTATTTTTACAAACTTCCCTAAATAAAGAAGCAATTCCAAAACCTAATATAACTGACATTAATATTTTTCCTGTATGAGTATGCACAAATTTTCCAAATTCTACCATATAATATACTCCACCTTTAAAAAAGGTGGAACCAAATATATTTTCTTATTAAATTATAAAAAAATAATTTTTGCTCCACTTTTTCTAAAAGTGGAACTAAGCTTGAACCGGAACATTTGCTATTTTGGATTCATCTTTTGGACATTCTACTTCGGTTGGTTCATATTTAAAACAGTTATTTGCATCATCTTTAAATAAAACTTGGTTTATATTATCAGGACTTGGATAAATGAAGACAGGTTTTATATCAGGACCCAAAATATATACAAAAAAAAGGCCAATTGCTAAACTTACAAAAAATACTGGGAATGAAATATAGTCAAATATCATATAATATACTTTTAAGAAAAGTATAACAAAAATTATATTATTATAGTGATTCTATTTTTGCTCTACTTTTTTTAAAAGTAGATTATGCCGCATACCGTAATGTAAACTCTTTTGCGTTTTCAATAAACTTTTCCCTATTAAATTTATAAAGTGCTGCAATTTCAGGAGACAACGGGTCATTTGGATTTGGATCCGCCAAAAGTGAACAAATTGACAATAATATTTTTGAGACGTTCAAAGCTGGGCTCCATTGGTCCTTTAAAATATCCAAACAAATGTCACCATTACTATTAATATTTGGATGATAAATTTTTGTATTAAATGTGATTTTGGGTGGTTTAAACGGATAATCCGCGGGAAATAACATTTTTAAATAAAATATGCCTCCTTCATAAGGCGTTTCAGTAGGTCCAATAATAGTTGCATCCCAATTAAATAAATCATTTGTATTATTTAATCCAGCCGAGCAATTTTCAGGGGTATCTTTTTGGATTTCGGATAATTCTTTTTGTAAGCGCTTTAAAGCCATTTTATTATTTATAATATAATAAATAATAAATAGTATTTAAGTATATATCATAATACACTTTTAATCCACTTTTAAGAAAAGTGGAGCAAAAATAGAAGAACTATAAGTCAACTTTTAAGAAAAGTAATGAAAAAGTGGACCAAAAGATTTCTTTAAAATTTTATCTTTGTTATGATTATGACAAATTAACGTTTTTACATAATGAAAGTAATTCTTCATAATTTTTTATTTGTGGTGGTGGTGGTGTAATTCCCATATATATTTTATAAGATAACGGTTGTGGATCCATTACTTTTTCCTCTTGTTCTAAATATACTGCATACATACAACGACTTGGATATCTATATTTTTCATTCTCAATTTTTTGTTGTTTTTCGGTATCACTAAGCTTTATAAAACGTGCATTTACAAAATCAGCATATTTATTAGTTACATAACTACCCCAAGGCCAATAACCATTTTTAATTTTATAGTTTACTTCTTCAGTTGTTGCACATTTAAGTAGACTTTTATATTGCCTTTTAATATAATCATTTATTTGGTCGTTTGTGCATTTATTATCAGCTGCAGTCCCACAACCAGTTTTACTAGCAAAAAGAAGTTTTTTCCATGTGTCATCGGATACAACTTCAGTTACTGGTTTTAAATAATCATACTTTCCTATTCTATCAGTTGTTAAACCTTCAATAATAGGTTTATGAAACATTAAACTTAATATTATTAATATAACTAAAAATAAACAAATAGTTTTTTTGTGTTTATCAATATAAAATAATAAATTATTTATTTTCATTTATATATAATAAATATATAAATGTCTAATTTAAAAGGCTAAAATGTTGAACTAAACATATGGTTTAAACGCCAACTCTTTTGATATTACGCGATTCATTTCATCTCTCAACATACCAGGACCAAATGTTTTATAAACACTATTTCTTGGATTATTGTAAAAATCATTATATAATTGATTACCTAAATCAAACGTGTCATTACCTAAATCATTTGGTGGTATTATCAAATTTGGCGGCGCTACAAAAACCATCGCCTGCCCTGCTTTTTTACTTTTAATATACTGGTCCATCGATAATTCCATCCATACAGGGTCATCCGCCAAAACTGTTTGTAATTGTTGACTTAAACGGTCCCATAATAGTTGATAATCTGGATTTGTCCACGTAACAAAACCATTTTCATCTATATTAAATTGTTGTGGTTTAACTGACTCATATTCTTTTACTTCTTCTTCTCCTGCATCTTCTTCAGCATCAGAATCCTCAATTATTAATCCAGGCTTAACTTTTAATGTTTTGGTTTTAGATGAAAGACCCTGTTTAACTTTTGCCGTTTTAGTTTTGCTTGTTTTTTGTTTATATGCAATTGTTTTATAATCAAAAATATTTACAACCGAATCTTTATAAGTTAATTCAAGTTGCTCTATGCTGGTTTTTTTCTGAACCAATTTAAAAACACCATTTTCGAGTTCAACATTATTATAATTATATTTTAAATTCATAAGCTGGTTTAGTTTAGGTGTGAGTTGATTTACGTAAATATTTACAGAATCCTGAATAAATTGAGTATTATTTGTTTTATCGTAACTTACAATTGCATCATTAATATACCCAATTGTCATGTATATTTCGCCTTGTAGGGTCTTAATGGTTTCATTAACTTCACGATTATCAAGTTCATTCAAGTATAATTCTAAAACTGATGTTAGTCTTTCTGTTTTCTCTCCAATTAAAACAGTATAACTATCAAAATTTTCCAAAGCTTGTTCAGTATTAATAAAACCAAATAATAGTTTATTTTTATCTACAATAATTTGATTTTTGATGGTTTTGATATCATTTTCTAAACTTTTAATAATTTCTGGATAAGTTTCGGTGTATCCTGTAAAAATATTAATATTTAAGTTGCAGGGGTCAACACGATCGCCACAAACAGCGGATAAAATGCGACCATCTTGGTCCTTATCATATTTAATAGAAAATAAAGTTCCTACTGGCCGATTACAATCGATGCATTTTGGTTTTAATTTTTTGAATTCGCGACGTTTTTCATTAATGCTTAAACCCTTATCTAATTTTTTCACTTCTTTATCGATTGCAGACTCATAGTCTCTTTTTAATTTGTAAAAGTCATTTATTCCATCTTGCCAGGTTTTCATATATATATCCACTTTTAAAAAAGTGGAGCAAAATCTCCTAATTTATTTTAATTTTTCCACTTTTCCTATGAAATTGTAAAGTGGAGCAAAACTTCTAATTTGTTTTAATTTGCTACAATTTTTTTACTTTTTTTATAAACTTGTAATGTCAAGCAAAAATCATTAATTAGTTATTATGGGATGTTTTTGCTCCACTTTTTCTAAAAGTGGATTTAGTCCCAATTTGGCAGCCCTGTTATTAATTCTTGTTGAGCACGACGTTTTGATTCTTGGAAAGTCTTGATTTTTGACAATATATATTGCTGTTTCTCTCTATTTTTCTCTTCTCTTTCTACATGTGTCAATCGCCCTTTATACTTATAAAGTAAAATTGCTCCTAAAATTAAAAAAAATCCAATCAATAACGCAATATTTATTATATAATTATGATACTTTAGCCTAAATGCATGAGTTTGCTTTAATGTTTCATTTAAAAAATATTTGGTTCCTGGTTCTATTAATGTTGGTTTAGAGTAATCGTCAAAGTCCATATTAAATATTTGTAAAAAACTAAATTAAATTATACACAATAAATATATGAATACTTATTTAAACTATACTATTTTTATAATAACAACTATTTTTTATTATATAATAAAAAATTCAAATAGTAATGATAATGCTAATACAACAAATTCAGATGGACAACCCGTAGAAGAGTCAAGTAATTATATGATGTTGTTTATATATTTTTTAATAGTTATAACTTCTCAATTTTTTATAAATGCTTCTATACTTTCTAAAACTTGTGGTAACAGTTTTACAGCTAACTTAAAAGATGCTGCGGTTATCACATTTATGCTTTGGACTTTAATATTTGGTGTTGTTATTATAGTTTTAATATCTTTTCCTGGTATTAAAAGCGCATTTTCGGATTTTTATGGTTACTATTATGTAGCTGGGTCAGCAAATAATATTCTTAATGATGTGCTAGATAATAATACAACTGACCCTAATAAATTTAGTTTAATTCAAAAAATATATGCAAATAAGTCTATTTTAATTAACCAAATTGTGCCATCTGATTTTGACAGATATTGGAATCAGATGAAAAATTTATTTAAAAACCCAGCAGATGATAGTAAAAAAGAAGAATTACGTAAACTTGTTGACACACGTGACAATATAGGTGAAGGAATGTGGTATATTTATACTGGTATACTTATATGTTCTTTAGTTCAACTAAAATTATCAAATGTTAGTTGTAATCGTGTAATCTTAGAAACTGCTGCTCAGTAATTTTTATTTTTTAATTTTAATTTTTATCAATTACAACTGACTTGGCAATTTTACTAATTATTTTATCCTCTTTTTCTTGTTTAGTGCCTTTATCTCCACCAGTTTCGCCGCCGAATGCTTCCATGCATATTTGATTAAACTGTGTGGTTTTTTTGGAATTGCTTTGAACACACTCAGGATACAAGTCCCTCCATGTAGCTATTAGCGTAATATTTTTGTCCCTTACCGTCCGAACTAGCTCCTTCATTTGTTTCATTTCACTGTCATCTTTTTCCCATTTATCGTGGTCCTTAATATACATCGTTTCTCTCTTTGAGTCAGAACAGTGAACAGGCCTTTTTTGTATATCAAGAGCCTTTAGGTTTTTTATAATAATATTAGAGATACCATCAATAAACCCCATTTTACCAACAGATTCAAGGTCAGACAATTGAAGTTTCACAGAATCAATAAAATCGCTCATATTCATCGCGTCTTTGCATGTTTCGTTCAAAAATACTTGCAAATTAAACGTTTTGTTATGTGAATTGGTATGAGTTATGTTATTTATATTATTTGTTAATGAATCCTTTTTAGCCAATTCTAAAATTAAGTTTTTGAATTCTTTATTTTCATTAATTAAATACTGGATTAACTCATTATTTGCTGTATCATAATTATCATTATCATTATAATTATGTTTTTCATTATTAGAAACATATTTTTTACAATTTTTTGTATGTTTCCACAAACCAGCATTCGTGTTAAAATATTTATCACAAAATTCACAAATATAACTATTTTGTCCTTTTTTGCCCTTTTTTGCCCCTAAATCATTTCCAACGATTTCCTGGGTATGTTTTGCTGTAATAATATGTCGTTCCCAACTGTATTTTTTACTGCATTTAAAGTCACAAATTTCGCAATAATATTCTTTTTGCCCTTTTTTGCCCTTTTTTGCCCCTAAATCATTTCCAAAAGTTTCCATAATATAGCAACAGAAAAAACCCCTAAATACTTTTTTAAAAAAATTATCATAACAAAAATATAATTATTATTTTGGTGTCCAGACGCTAAAATTAATTTATGGTCACAACTGTTTCAAAAGTACAAGAGTTTTTCGGATTTCCTGTTTTTGGACATTTATAAATGTCCATTTTTCACTTTTCCAAAAAAGTCTTGGCAAAAAAAACTACTAAAATTTGAAGAAAAATTTAAGATGATTTTTCCAGAAATAATAATCCAAATATTCTTATTGAAAATGATAATACATCGATGACATAATTTTATATTTGACAGATGATACAAATATAAAACAACATTCTAAAACCCTAAATTTGGTCTAGATACATAATACAAAATAAATAAATAACATAAAATTCCTAAAACAATTGATAATAGCCACAAAGGAAGGATTGTTTTATTTCTGTATCCAACACCAAATTCACGAATACTTCCATCTGTATTGTACAAAAATGACGGCTTATTCACGTGAATTAGTGTAAAAATAATAATAAATAATAATGTTGCAAAAAGAGTTGTATTTTGACTTATAATTAATCGATTCATTTAATCTAATATATAATTATAAACAAAAATTTGTAATTATACATTTTTCTTATTAGTTTTAGTTACTTTGTAAAAGATATATTTTTAATAATAATTATCAAGTGAATAATTTATAGTTGATAAACATCTTACTACTTTTGCATGGTCGGCTTCAACATTAGACCCAATTGTTGATTCATTTCCTTCTTGTATAATAAGCCAAGGATAATAACAATAACAATGTCCTAAATTTTGCATTCTTGATAACATCCAGTCACTTGAACAAAAACAGTTTTTAAACATATTTAAAATATGATAACAACCCTTTTTTGTAATAATATATCCAGCAGTTAAATATTGTTCTTTACATTCTTCCCAATTATATATTTGCTGCATAGGCTCAGATGCATTTAACATTAAACATAATAAATCTGCATCGTTTTTTTGCAAAATAAATGAATCTAGTTTTTTTTTCCACTCTTTATCAAAACAAGCATCATCTTCTAATATTAAAGCATAATCTATATTATTATTTAAAATATATTTCCATAAATTAATATGAGATTGTGCACAAGCTTGTTGTCTTAAATTTAACCTAGAGTCAAACTTATCTATTAAATTTTCAGGAGTAGATGCATCAACAAAAGTAACATCCATATCGAAATACTCAAACCTGTTTTTCATATTTTCTTTTCTTTGAGTAAGTATATTTAAAGAAATGCAAAATGTGTTTGTTTTATCTAATTTAAATTCATTCATTTATTTTTATAATAATAATAATTAAATTATTTTTATATTATTGTTATTAAAAATAATAAAAGGTCCAAATTTTTAGCTTTTGTCTAAAGGTGTATTTAATCATATTCCCCCCAATCTATATCTTCACCTTGTGCACCTGTATATAAATCGTCACCGTCCATATAATCTTCCCTCATATTGCTCATATCATATGCATCTTGTTCAATAGCAGCGGCATTTGCAGTATCTTCCATAAAATCATCAAAATCCAAATTTGACTTTTCACCATTATATTTCTTATTTTTCCTTAATGTTTTGTCTACGGTTGCCATCATTTCCATAAAGTCGCGTTCCTGGTCATAATTGTCGGCATCATAAGACGTCAATCCCTTCTCTAAACTTTTCCCCCAAATGCCTTGTTTTGTAACCTTCAAAATATTATCAACATTACGCTCTTCATCTGTCATGGACTTCAAACGGTCAGTAAATGTGTTTTTTTCTCTCTCCTTGATTTTAAAAGTAAAATCCTTAATATTATCGTAAGAAATATCAACTGTTTCCTTGTGATTGTCAATTATTTGTGTAAAAGCCACAAGGAGGTTGCAAACTTTTTGTTTTAATTTTTTCTTGTTACCACTAACTAACATAGTTTCTCTCTGACTGCGGTTGCCAATATCCAAATCATTCCTTGTCTCTGTTTCATCTAAGTATTCAGAGGAGAAAATATCCTGGACATCTAACTGGCGCGTCATTTCAGTAACAATCATATCTTCATTATCGGATAAATCAATAAACTGGATAAAAACGCGTAATAAATAAAACTCAAAAAGGTATTTACATGTTCTCTCTTCAAAGACTGGTTTCAAAATTTTTTCACCATACTTAATTTCACTAAAACCAGGTGTTACACTTGCAAGCAAAACTAAATTTTTACAACTAGTTTGTATTGTATTTAAAATATTATACAGTTCATTATCATTATAAAACTCACGCAGGCCTTCATAATACTCGCTGATTACTTTATGAAGGTCTCCCATATGTTTCATAGAAAGACCCCAATAAGCAGGCAAATTCACATTATTATAATCTACTTTATTCAAAATAATAGTTGGGAAAATAGAAGCCAAATTTTTAATAAATAATTTAAAGAAACTAATAACGTTGTAGAGAGAACCATTCGAAATAAACTTTTTATTATCCATTATACTAGTATCTGTTTCCCATCTTGAAATATTTTGGATTAACTGTGCAGCCTTTTTTTGTATTCTTTTAGTAATGCCGCGGTCCTTGTTTTGGTCAATAAAATCCGTTATTTCTTCTCTCATAGTTTCAATATTTTTAATCAAATAATTATTCAATTTTTCACTTTCTTTTGAAACTCCTTCTTCAACGCTAAATTTATTCAAAAGGTTCAATAATAGGCCTCTTAATGCTGGCTCTACTACCTCATCATTTTCATTATCAATTTCTTCCAAAGTTGCGGTTAAAACGCTGACTGAATTCAAAACAGGATTATCCAAGTCAATATTAATAATATTATTTCGCCCAACAAGCTGCAATAACCTCAAAAATGTCTCATTTGAAAAATCACGTTTATCCTCCTTTAGTTTTCGAATAATTTCATCAACCGAATCACTATCTCGAATATAGTCGGGCTTTTCAGCGCATAAAGGCAAAAAATCCTCGCTAATGGGAATCAACGTTGTAAAATTGCAATATTTAATAAAGGCCAAATAAATTGTCTTTTCATTAAAGGTTTGACTTAAAGGAGGATATATGTTTTTAGTATCAACAATACTATACAATAATTGCGCCTCAGTATAATCACTAATATCTTGTAAAATATCCGACAGCTTTTTTACTATAGTATTAAACTCGGTTATAGTGTTGTCTTCATTTTCAAAATACTGAATCGTGGACAATTTGCCTTTCTCATCGCAACACGCATTTTCCAAAAATGGTTCATTATTTGCTTTATGAAGTATGGCTTGTTTCTTTTTTACGATTTCACCAATTTTCTCTTGAAGCGCCAACGAAAACTGAATAATTTTCGACTCTAGAACCAGTATTTTTTCCCTTTGGTTAATAGAGCCATCTTTCAAATCTTTTAATAATCCAGACTTGAATTCTGGGGAAATATTCACCAAGTGTTTAATTCGAATTGGAACAAGTGGAGGTAAAAAATTCGTCCAATTTACAACATCATATTCTTCCGCAATATCATTTACAGGATTCAAAATCAAATACTCCGTTTTTTCGTCAATTTTTCTCATAACATCCGCCAACTTCAAAAGGCCCATCGTTTTTTCGGTGCCATCAATTGCTAGCTTTATTTTTTTGGCGATGAACTCTTCTTTGGTTCGCTTTAATGCCGACCATGGCTCATCGCTGCTGCGCAATTTATACGCTATGCATGACAAGTAATTAACACTACTTAAGTCACCGGAACCATCAAAAGGATAACCAACGAAAGACCGAACGCAACCTGGAAATGTTTTCCTCGTTTTAATAGATGGCATATTTGTCTGTATTGCAATTAAATAGGCGCCAAAAGTATAGTATAAAATACTGCTATTATACAGCTCTTTATAAGTAGGTATACTTTTACCTGAATCCGTTGCCGCCTTAATAGATTTTTTATATTCACTTTCTTCAGGCATATTCATTTTAACCATATCAGTAACAGAATTAATTATGAATTCTTTTTGGTCTTCTAAATTAATACCCATCGAAACTGATAAAGCATTTATAATATTAACAATCATTCTTATTTCGCCGGTCATTACAATCTGCAGCTTATTTGTAGTTCCAACAGTAATTATTTTGTCGCCAGCATTTGCCTCCATTATTTCACGGGTTGAAACTTTAAAGCCATCATCAAAACCTTCGTCGGTGCTAAAATCAATTCTTGAAATTACTTGACCACTATATTTATCAACCCAAACGTCGCCATCGTCACTTAATTTTCCAATTTCTTTAATTAACAATTGAATATAGTCAAGATATTGGTCAGGCGCATTTAAAAAACATGTAGCCAAATTATAACGAAAAACAGGAATTAATGGCACATCCGTTTTAATACAATAAAACCAATTTGCCATTTCTTCTTTACCGAGTGGTCCTACACCATTATAATGGTCTCTTGTAAATTCTGTAACAAACCGAACAATATCATTTTGTTTTTTTACGAAATCACCTTGGCCTATTATTAAGGATAATAATTTACTATAAGGAGAGACGATTACAGGAGTCGCCTCACTTTCATCGTCGTAAATACCTAATTTGTATTTTATGTTATTATTTTTTAACATGAGTTCATTATTGATATGGGTTAAAATTGGCAAGATGGACAAATCATAATTATATTTTTCAGTAATATCTTTTGTAAATTGCTCCCTTGATTTATAATATTTCTGGTCAAACTCGGTTAAAATATCTTTTAACAAATCATCTTTAATTTGCAATTCATTTAATTTCAAAGACTCGCAGTTACTTTCATATGTTTTTACTTCACTAATGCATTTTTCTTGCAAATTGCAAAAAATATCAGAGTCAACCGTTTTGATGTTTGGCGACTCATCTTTTTCCCAACGATTACTGACGCGTTTATAATATTCTATAACTGAATCCAATTTATCATTATTTTCCGCGGTATTTTTTATATTAATAATTGCATACTGCCCATCTAAAACACGCTTAATACCGCTAATCAAAGTATCTGCCAAATACTCGGCATCTGAAGGACTCAATTTGTATTTTTTCTCAAGTGCTTTGGGTAAAAAATCAATAAAGGCTTCTGGTGTCATACCATTCATCTCTTTTTCATAATCATCCAAAATTGAATAATTGGTCTTGTCATATATTTTATCAAAATAAATATCACCTGAATCATTATCTCTCATTAACTCATCCACATTTTTATACAATTTAGCAACAACCACTTTTTTACATTCACCTGAATCGGACTCTTCTGTTTTTGCCATTTTTGTTTTATTTAACTCTTTTTCGCTTTCAAGAATATCATTCAGCTCCTTGGGAAACATAAGCGGAATGTTTTGAAGCGTTAATGCAGTAGTATATAACTTCGTTGCGTCCTTTACTGTTATTTTTTGTAGTATTTCCGAGTTGGTAAAAATTTTTAAGTCATTTTCAGTATCTATATCATATGCTTTAAAAACATCTTCATTTAAATTATCTTTTTTCCCTAATAAAGTTATAATAGATTCTTTAAATAAAGAATACGACTTATCACTTGGTATTTTTTTCAACTCTAAAAAATGTTTGAATTCTCCTATAAAATTTTTATTGTGCGCGGATATTTTTTCGTCAATAAATTGGATGATGTCTTTATACAACATATAAGTAATATTATCGCTGTAAACTAAGAATGGTTCTAAAAAACTAACTACATCAACAATCGAAAGCTTACCTTTAATATATTTTTTCATTAACTTAAACAAAATTCGCGTTTTGGGGACAATTGTTTTGATGAAATTAATATAAATCTCGGTTTTATCAACTTTTCCAAGAATATTTTCATCTTCCGATTGCAAATTTAAAACGTAATTTTTAATATTATTTGCAAAATTGTTTTCATTATACTCAATATCTTCATTTATGTTATCCACAAATATGTCGTTAATTGCCGTTTTTGACTTCATTATTTGCCAAAAATTAAAATAAACATTATTTAAATCGGCTCTTTCCAAAATAGATGTGCCTGGTAAGTTAATACGAGAATATCTTATAACAGGCTCAGGTAACGTAATAAAAGATTGGATATCCATAACATCCGGTTTTGTTAAATTAACAACTTGCGATATCATTTTTGGTCCTGAAAAAGAACTGGCGACTAATTTATTAAGCCCCAAATTGTATTTTTGAATAACAAATCGTCTTGTTGTAGTATTACTGTTTGCCATTACAGAAGAGTAAAATTGGTCTAAATTATTAATGATTGTAGTAATATTTTCGCCCGCTTCTTTAACATAAATAATATCATCCGTATTTTCTTCATCAATATAATCAAATGGTGTGAAATATGGATTTAAATTTGTATACAAAGAAGTATATTTATTATTTTCATCAACTAATTCGTTGCCCCTATAACTTTTAATAAGAGCGTCCATTGCATTCAAATTTTCAAACATATTTAGTTCTACAACGTCGTTTGAATCATTATCATAGGATTGTTGGACTCCCATCTGACTCACATTTAAATCATTATATATTTTTTTCACATTTTTAACAACCGGTAAAATCCACAAGAGGTTTTTATTAAAATTTTTAAAGTATTGAAGTAATGGTTTATAATTTGCCTCATAAATGCGTGCATTTTTAATATTACCATACTCATCAAAATCAGAATACATCTCTCTTAGTTGTTTAAAACGTTCTATCATCGTGTGAATATTATTCAATACTTTATTGGTTCTTTGAATGTTTGGAATACTTGATAGAAGCTCATCAAGCAAGTCGGTTGTCTGGGTTTCAATACTAAAACGCTGTTTTTCTTCGCCTACATCTACAAATTGAACAATTGAACCTAATTGCTCTTTACCAAATTTAATTTGGTCCGCATTTATTACAAATTCACGGATTTGACTTCTAACATCTTTAATAGGGACTTCTATGTCTATTTTTTCGCGTATAACAGGAATAGGCTGTAACTCTAATCCTTGCTCTTGTTCCAATTCAGGAATTATTACTTCCTCTTCTTCCGTAACTACTTTTTTCCTTTCTGGTTTATCTTTTATTATGATTGACTTAATTGGCAAATCAATTGGCAGCCCTTTATAGTCAAAATTAATATAAATGACATCATTATCAGGAAAAGTTGTTACTTCTATCATATCTTCTTCCAAATTCGTAATTTCACCATTAATAACGGTCTCAACACTACCATCTTCAAAATGTATGCTTACCCAATTACCAGGTAATAAACCATTTTGTTTTGCATAACCAGGAAATTCGCGTCGAGCTAATAATTCAATTTTAGTAATATTACCATCTCCAAGAATGTGATTGGGGTCAATTTTTATGGTTGTTTGGTCAAAATTTTCTACATTAATCAAGTCTACTCTGTTTTCATCAATATAAGTAATCATGAACGTATTTTGGTCTAGGATTTCATTTACAGGGTTTGAAATTTTAATAACATCTCCTAATTGTAGTTCTATTGACGTTTTCTCTCTTTCTTCTTCTACTAGTTCTTCTTCTAGAGAAGGCTCCTTCACAATTTCCTTTATAATTATTTCAGGTGTTTCTGAAGACACCCCTTCATTTGCTACAGCTGATACACTTTGTTTTTCAGATTCATTTTCATTTTCATTTTCATTTCCAGATTCTTTTTTTATTTGTTCCATTGTTTCTATATTTATAATAGAAATTTTTATGCTTAAGTAAAAATCAATTTATAAATATAGTTTAAAGACAATTTAATAATAATCTATATATTACTATTAAATATGATGAATTATTATTTAACCTTGACAGACGATTTTAATCAGGTATTAACACAAAAAAAACCAACTAAAGCACTCAAGTTATCTACCGTTCAGTCTAAAAATAATGGAAACACCTATCAAATTATTAATTATGATAAGTCTCAATTATGTTATGATAATATTTCTACAGTCGGTTTGTTTAGGTCAGTTATTTTAAATAAAAATGGAAATCTACTTTGTTTTTCCCCTCCTAAATCAATTAAATCAGATATCTTTATAAAGAACTACCCTGAAATAACACAAAACATCGTAGCCCAAGAATTTATTGAGGGCACGATGGTAAATGTATTTTGGGATTCAAGTGTTGGTATAACCGGTGGTTGGGAAATTGCAACTCGTAATACGATTGGCGCTACATCTAAGTTTTTCAAATCGACTGAATCCAAAACTTTCAGGGACATGTTTTTAGAAGCAGCTCAAAAAAATAATTTAATACTTGAATGTTTGAATCGTAGTTACAGTTATAGTTTTGTCCTTCAACACCCTGAAAATAGGATTGTAGTGCCTTTTTCTGAGCCCCAACTATATTTAGTTGCGATGTATCATATTTACTCTGAAAATTTGCAAGTAGGGGTTCAACCGTTAGAACACATATCACCTTTTTTTATAAATACAACGATTAAATTTCCAGAGGTATATAAAGAAAAAACTTATAGTGATTTAATTGACAAATATGCGTCGATGAATACTGATTATAAGACGCTTGGACTAGTATTAGTGAATAATGTTACTGGAGAAAGAGCCAAGATTAGAAACCCTGTTTATGAGCAAGTGCGTCATTTGCGCGGTAATCAACCCAAATTGCAATTCCAGTATCTTTCTTTAAGAAGGGAAGGAAAGGTGAAGGACTTTTTGAAGTTTTATCCTGAAAATAAAAAAGACTTTACTAATTTTAGAGACCAGGTTCATTTATTTACGGATACTTTACATGCGAATTATGTGTCATGTTATATTAAAAAGGAAAAGGCTTTGAAAGAATATCCAGAACAATTTAGGACACATATGTTTAAACTTCACAAAACATATTTGGAAGATTTAAAGGACAAGAAATTATTTGTAAATAATACGATTGTCATTAATTATGTAAATGATATAACACCTGCAAAATTAATGTATAGTTTGAATTTTCATATGAGAAAGCGTAATGTGGATTTTATTAAAAGCGAAGATGAGAAAGAATAAATTATCTATAGTTATTATATAAATAAATAAATGTCATTAAATGTGTGTAATAGTATAAAAACAAATCGTAGTTTATCAAACTATTTATCAAATATTAGAGGTTTTGGAGAATGCAAAGAAGCGTATATTGATGAGGAAAAACAATTATTACTATATAAAAATACGCGTGGTGCAGGTTATAAAATAAAAATTAACTGTATAGATGATGCAACCGGCAATAGGCTACCTGTTTGTACTTTAGATAATACGTATGTTCTTCAATTTAATCCATATGATTATGAAGGCGGAAAAAAAAATAAAAGAAGAAAGACGGTTCGAAGAAGAAAGACGGTTCGAAGAAGAAAGACGAATAGAAGAAGAGTAAAAAAATAAATTTGCAAAATATTAAAATTGTAAAGGATTAAAATTGTAAACATATTCTAATGCTAAATAACTTATTCCAATTGCAACTAAAAAAAGTATAATTAAGATTTATTTGTATTGAAATTACAATACAAATAAATTATTACGGTAAAAACCAAAATATTATTTGCTACATGTGCGTAAAAAGATGGTGTTAAATATAAAAACTTTTTTAAAATTTTATTTTTTTAATATCTCCTTGTTCTTCTTTGTTTCCTTGACTTCTTTGACTTCTTTGACTTTGATTTCTTTGATTTTCCGCCAGAACGTAACAAATTCTGAACCACTATACTTTTTACATCTTCTAAAGTCATGCCAGGATTGTCTCTCTTAGTTTGAATCATCTGATTAATAAATTCGTCTTCCTTATCCTTCATACCAGGCGCATTTATAAAAATGTAAGTAAAACTCCCTAATTGCTTAATATATTCCATGTTATCTGCATCATCAGTATTATTTGTTTTGGAAAAACATTTAGCCATTATTCTAGTAACATCTTCTATTTGTTGAGGTGTCAATATATTTTGTTCAGACATTTATATAATATATTTATATAAAAAATATATGTTTCAAAATAAAGGTAAAAGTATTTTAATAATAATTGTAATATAAAATTATTATTATTTTTGTTTCTTAGAGGGCTTACCTTCCGGTTAACTGTGTCGGGTTACGTAACAGCCTGATGCTCTACCTACTAAGCGCAAATAAATAAACTTTTCTTAAAAGTTTAGCAAAATACATAATAAACTTTTCTTATAAAATATGTTTTCAAATAATTAATCAACCATTTCCATTTTGGAATCAACTTTAAACTGTTTTCTTATGCTACTGTAAATACCATCTGCCTCAACAATACACTCAAACAAATTAAGTTTAATAACACTTTTATCAACTGGTTCCTTATATGCAACCCTAATAATACTATCATTATCATGTGGATGCATTTTTTTAAATCCGCAAAATGTCAACGTGTTTTCAAAATATATATTATAAAGCATAAACTCAATTACCTTTCCAATCGTATAATCCTCATCCTTTAAAATAATATCAAAGCAGTTTTCCATCGTATTCAAAGAGCTCTGTATTTCTAATTCATCATTACTAATCAAATTATGAAGTAATTCTAACTTCTTGTCTAGAATTAAAAGCGACTTCATTACAATATCAATATTATCATACACACCGACCGTTTGAATGATAAAATCAAAACTCTTAGGGATTGTTATGCGCATAGCATCCAATAGCTTCCAATTATCAATTTCAAATTTAATCTCTTGCTCCGTCTTACCTTCATCCTTTAAAACCTGTTTCTTTTTAGCAATTTCCGCATTAATTTTAGCATCATCCGGTGTAAATCCATAAGAACACGTCGACACAACATTAAACATGCCGTCCTCTTTAGCGGTTCCGATTGAAAACTCGCATGTTAAATGAAGCTTTTCGCCTGGTATTTCTTCTGAAATACGAGGTCTTAACCTAACAAAATCAATAAAATACCCAGTAAGCTCATTCGGCGGAAATATTTCCCGTGTCATCGTCTCCGATAAGAAATTATTTGTCTTTAAGTCGCGAATCTTAAAATCCTTCGTGGTGACAAATAATAAACTATCAGTAATATTTTCCACATTTACCTCGAGCAAATAATTTTTAATAGGGAAACTCATAATATCTTTCACATGAATCGGAATGCAACTAAGCCGCTGTTTAATGATTTCATTATTTAGGCGACTTGTATTTACTAGAATAGTTGACTTATTTTCTTCATACGGCGCTGTTTTAAAAACAACTGTAGGAATATCGGATAATATAGTTCTTCGGATTGAATTCGCAACACTAACATTTACATTACTTAGTGTAAAACTTAATTCATCACCTTTTTTTGAAACTTTTTCGACAACAGGCATCATTCTATATAATTATTAATACTTTATATTTAATATAATATAATTAAATCAATTTTTTTTTAAATAAGTTAAAGTTTTATTTGAAATAACTTATTATAGTTTAATGAGTTCTATTTTATATTATAGCAATTTTTGCGAACATTCTAAAAAATTATTGCAAAATATATCAAAAGCAAATATTAGCAAAGATATTCATTTTATTTGTATTGATAAAAGAACAAAGGACCCAAATGGCAAAATGTTTATTGTTTTAGAAAATGGGCAAAAGATAATTATGCCTGAAAACGTCAACCGTGTGCCGGCGCTTTTACTGCTAAATCAAGGGTATAATGTTTTGTATGGAGAAGCAATTATGCAACATCTTAAACCGCGACAAGAAATAATGGTAAAACAGGCGACAAGAAATAATATGGAACCGATGGCGTTTTCTTTAGGAGGAGGAGGGAGTTTTGGAAGTGTTGTTTCGGACCAGTATAGCTTCCTAGATATGGATTCAGACCAGATGTCGGCTAAAGGAACAGGTGGAGTAAGACAAATGCATAATTATGTGGATTTAAATTATTCAGACCAAATTAGCACACCGCAAGATGAGACAGAATATAAAAACTCGGGAAGAATTTCAGAAGGAGTTACGGTTGAACAATTGCAACAACAGAGAGAACAAGAGTTGCAGAAGCTAACCGGTGGAAATAACAAACCACCTTTTTAATCCATTTCCACTTTTAAGAAAAGTTATGCGAAGCGAAGAGCAAAACCTCTAATTTTGTTCCACTTTGTTAAATTTTTGCTCCACTTTGTTAAATTTTTGCTCCACTTTGTTAAATTTTTGCTATAATTTAGGATTTTTGCTCCACTTTTTTTAAAAGTGGAAAAAGTAGAATTATATATTTATTATAAAATGAATTTAAAAATATCATATAAAATTAATTATTATGGCAAACAATATTTTAACAGCATTTAACGACCATTTTGTGGAATTTGTAGCAGATGTTCAGAGCGTTTTTCCTGATGATACAGATATTTTAACAGCAAAAAATGCCCTACTTGCAATTCGTAAAGCAAACCCTAAAATGATTATTAAAATTTGGAATGTATATATTGTAGGAAAATACAAGAATGAAATTGAATCTGGCAATTTGGATTTTTTCATAAATAAAGATTATTCAAATGACGTGGCAAATGCGGATAATTCTTCAAAAATTGTAGAGTCAATTGACCGTATTCGAGCACCTATTAAATTAATGAGTAAGGAGAATCAGGAAAAAACGATGAAGTATATTCAAAATTTGACAAAATTAGCTGCTATTTATGTCAACCTTTAGTTCCACTTTTTCCACTTTTAAAAAAAGTGGAGCAAAATATAAAATTCATACAGTAAATATTTTGCTCCAATTTCTTATAAAGTTTCATTAAGTAATGAAAAAATAAAAGTTGATTAATGGGTTTTGCTCCACTTTTTTTAAAAGTGGATTTTTTTAAAAGTGGATTATATAGACATGGCCAACTCAAGTATTTATAATACTTTATTTAGCGGAGGAAAACGTGGTGGTGGAAAAAACGATGTTTCCGACATATTAAGTTTAATTGTTTCCAAAAAAGAATTCTTTATTCTTATTTTTGCAAACCTGATTGTGCAATTAGGAATTACCTATTATATAATGGAAAAAACACCTGCTGCAAAGAATTTCTGGGTCTTATTTGGAATACAGCTTATAATTATTTTTATTTTGGTTCTTGTTCCGATGCCTTCTTGGATGAAATTCATTTTATTTTGCGCTTTTTCTTATACTTTTGGATTATCTTTATCAAATCTAAAATCAAAATATGATAGCACGATGATACAATCTGCAATAATGGGAACAATCGGCATTTTTGGTGTCATGATGGCATTTGGAGTAATCCTAATAATGACAGGTATTAAATTGGGGCTGCAATTTGGCCTAGGTCTCCTATTTGCACTATTAATGTTAATTATTGTGAGGATTGTATACATGTTTATTCCTTCTTCATCTGGAACAAAACGATATTTAACTATAGTTAGTTTGATGCTATTTTCAGTTTATATTATTTATGATACAAATAATATTTTACAACGAAATTATTATGGCGATTTTATAACGGCATCACTTGACTATTATTTGGATATTGTAAATGTTTTTGTTAATATGCTATCGTATAACAACAACTAATTCCACTTTTTACAACTTCGTAAAAAAAGTTGTTCGAAGCGAATAGCAAAAATTGTAACAAATTAAAAACAAATTGTAATAATTTTGCTCAACTTTTCTTACGAAGTTGTAAAAAGTTGATTTATATATTTTCACCAAATTTAATTTAAAAACTTATTTTTATATTAAACATATAATGACCGATAGTATTCCCGAAGAATTTACAAAAGTAATAAAGGATTTTGTTATGGATATCAAATCTACATTTCCCGAAGTTTCACCATTAATAAACAAGTGGTGGAAAGATAAATCAGTATTTAGTAATATTGAAAAAGAGGATGAGAGAGAAAAAGCCTATTTAGAAGCAGAATCCAAAAGTATTATGTTTTTATTTAAATTTTGTCAGAAAAAATTCCCGCCCAGGTTTTTTGAAATTTTATACCAAAACGAGGAATTATTTAAAGAGGATAGTGCTTTAGATACGGAATTTTTACCTCATATCCATTTCAAAAATTTATGGCAATTTGAGATTAGTCAAAAAACCAGAGACACTATTTGGAAATATTTGCAACTTATTTTATTCTCTCTAGTAGGGTCAATTGATAACAGAGAAGCATTCGGAGATACTGCAAAATTATTTGAAGCCATTAATGAAGATGAATTTAAATCAAAATTAGAGGAAACGATGGAACAAATGTCAGGATTGTTTGAAAAATCGGAATCTGAAAAATCGGAATCTGAAAAAGACTCTAAACCGGATTCTTTCCCTAATTTAGGAAAAAATATGCCAAGTGCAAATGATATTCATGAGCACATAACAGGAATGTTAGATGGTAAATTAGGCAAATTAGCTAAGGAAATTGCAGAGGAAACTGCCGCAAATTTAAATATTGAAATGGAAAATGTAACTGACATGAAGAGTGTTTTTAATAATTTGATTAAAAATCCGAGTAAATTGATGGGGCTAGTCAAATCGGTTGGTGATAAATTGGATTCTAGAATCAAGTCAGGAGAGATAAAAGAAAGTGAGCTAATGGCCGAAGCAACTGAAATTATGAATAAAATGAAGGATATGCCTGGAATGGAAAATATTCAGTCGATGATGAGTAAGATGGGTTTAGGGGGAAAAATGAATATGGGAGCGATGAAATCCCAACTAGACAAAAATATGAAAATGGCCCAAATGAAAGAAAGAATGAAAGCTAAGGCAGAGAGTAATAAAATGGCAAAAGAGACTCAAAATGCGAATGGAAATGCTACTACAAATGCAAATGCAAATGCAAATGCAAATACAGTATTTAGCACAGGTGAAACAGTAGAAAAAACTCCTAGGGGGACAAAGCCAGAAGTATCTGTTAATAATAATACTAACAATACTAATAATAAAAAGAAAAAGAAGGGAAAGAAATAAATCCACCTTTAGAAAAGGTGGAGCCAAATTTAACCTTTAGACAATATTATGCAAAGCAAAAAGTAAAAAAAATCACCTAATAAATGTATACAAAATATTACTTTTTTAAAAAGTGAAATATAATGAGTAGATATGATTTTGCTCCACTTTTTTTAAAAGTGGAATATATATATATGACAATTCCATTCTGGACAAATGAACCAACAATTTTATTTAACAAAAACTATATACTTGAATTTTGGCCTACTTCAAATATGTGTTATGAAAGAAAATTAAATTCTATAACACGAATTATAATGCTAATTACTATTTTAGGATTTATAATATCGGGCTCTTATAGAATATTAATTACAGGAATAATAACCATCGTCCTTATTTTTGCTTTGTATAAAATGAAAAAACAAAAACTAACTAATAAAATTATGAAAGAAGGTTTCACAGTTGAAGATGCAAATAACTATAACAACGCCCAAATAAAAATAGATACAAATACTTTAAATAGTGAAATTAAAAGTGAATTCCAAGTAGGCAATAAAAGGAATCCATTTAGCAACGTTTTATTAACAGATATAATGGACACACCAGATAGAAAAGCTGCGCCACCCAGTTTCAACCCAAATGTAGACGAAAAAATTACTTCTAATATTAAAAAAACTGTGCAACTTTTAAACCCCGGTATTAACAATACAAATAAACAGTTATACGGAGACCTATGGGAGAATTTTGAGTTAGACCAGTCAAATCGTGTCTTTTTTTCAACTGCAAACACAAGAATAGCAAATGACCAGACTGCTTATGCCAAATTTTTATACGGTAATATGCCATCTGGTAAAAGTTCTGGACCCGATGGAGACTTTGCTCGTGTTCAAGACAATTATAGATATACTTTGTATTAATAACTTTTGTATTAATATTTTTTTATTATTTTCTTTAGAATAAATCCTATAATTTTTAAATATTTATAAAATGTAAAAAAATATTTTATAAAATAAAATGTATAATATATATAAAATGGCAACAATTTCTTCATACACATTTGATAATATGAGTAGAATTGGTTTAGATGAGTGTTGTAAATCTCAGACCGACCTTCAGAATGTTAATTCAGCAAATTATATGCTCCAAAATTATTATGTTTCTGACTGTTCCATGAAAAACACAATTAATTTAGCAACAACCCAACCAGGAATTATGTATAATGGCGGATTCAATAGTAATTTTTGCGGAACTAATATTGATACAAATTCTCAACTTTTAATTGGCACTATTCAAACGCATCCTAGGTGCCATATTGATTTGTTTCAGAGACCTTTTGCAACTGTTCCGTTTTTGGGTCGCGGCTCAGTAAATCCTGTGATTGAATCTCAAATTCAACAAGGCGACAGCAGCGTTAATAAACGAAGTGTCAATAATTTGAGCGAGAAGAGTTATATTAAATATTCTCACACTCCGTTGTTGTCAAGTGTTCATAAAAAAATTAATAACCCTGCCAACTATGTAGAAGGGGTTGCGTCTAAAGGATGGGTTAGAGGTGGTGTTCCTTCGCGTGAATTAACACGTGATAAGGAGTATCATAATTAAAATATTATATTTATATACTATTAATAATATTTGATATTTATAAAAAATATATATTTAATTAAAAATAATTAAATATACGTCAACAAACTATATTATATAAGAATGAGTTACTACTGGGACAAACAATACACAGATGGTTTTTTTAATGTTTCAAAAGAGCATGGTTTTTTACCTATTAGAGACCCTTTAAAAGTTTTGCCAAATGAATACGGGGAACTTCAGCATTTAATAAATAATTTACATGTTTTTCAGGAGATAGAAAAAGGTATTCTTGGTATTCCAGATGAAATTGTGGCTCAAGTAGAAAAAATACCTGATTATTCTAGCATTATTGAAAAAGAGGTCGATGTA
>Ga0315284_10001299_pt1 | contig 35616 bp, 24 predicted proteins | sample YL17G09_16_MG_FD_203696 | JGI IMG/M metagenome (GOLD analysis project Ga0315284, IMG submission 203696) | Sediment microbial communities from Yellowstone Lake, YNP, Wyoming, USA - YL17G09_16 | ecosystem: Environmental > Aquatic > Freshwater > Lake > Sediment | place: USA: Wyoming | collected... | reverse complement strand
TCACGGGCGATTCACAGGGACAGCTAGCTCCACGCGGCCTTGCCGCACGAGCGCGTGACCAGGGAGCGCCTTGCAGCGAGGGCGCTAGCGGTCGGGGGCAGACCTTGCCGAAGGGGCAGGCCAATGCGCGGGCTAAGGCGACTCTGGCGGCTGGAGCACACCGAGCACGGTCTTGTAGACACGCACCGCGAGTTCGGCGGCGTCCTGGATCTGTTCATCGCCTGCGTCGACGCTCGCGCGCCGGGCGGGCAGAGCGACGCTCGGCTGGATGATGGCGGCGGCCAGGCGCACAGCGATCTCTGGGTTAGACATGCTTTCCTCTTTCCTCGTCTGATTGGTGGTAACGTCCCCGTTCGGCAAGGAAGAGGAAGTGCCTGTGCCTGCGACGCGCCTGCCGAGCCCGCGTCATCGGGTCTGCTTCGCGCCACGTCCCCATCCACGGCGGACCCCCCGCCCATGACTCCAAGCCGCGGGGTAGCCGGAGCCGGGGGTGGCCGGAGTGCCGGCTCCATGGGCGGTTGACAGCCACACGTGGCAGCGAGTTCCAGTGGCTCCTCTGGTGGGTGACAAGGCGGGTCTATGCCTCAACGAGTCTGAGAACATCGTCCCACGTGGCGTGCTCAATGCCTTGACGCATGGAGAACGCAGCTTTGGCAGCTTTCCAGTCGAACCAGTGCGATTGGAAACGGTTGATCACGTTACCGGCGTGCGGATCAACAACGACTAGGCGACGCCCCCTGCTGCCGTAGACCCAGTTCCTAATCTGTGCATTCACGCCCACGTCACCGAAGCTGTAGCCGGAAACCACCATGAGGCTCGAATCGTCAAGGGAATGCAGAAACTGGTGCTGAAGGTTACTCAGGTGTCGGCTCAAGGTGTAGTTCGTGACCTTGTTGAGCGTGCCGATCTGGATCGCCATGGACTTCAGCAAGAGGACTTCGGCACCCAACGTGTGGGGCTCTGTAAGTATCCCGATCTCGTTAGCCCACGGGTCGTCGAGGGTCCACCGGAGAGACCAATCGACTCCGCCGTGCAGCTTGAGGACCCGGACGCGTCCGGGGCGGCTGTAGACCTCAGGGCGAAAGCGCCGGAACCCGTCCGTGGTCTCAGAGATGTCTTCGAAGCCATCGGCATACGGGATACCGTCCGCCCTCAGGAAGACATCGATCACTCGGTCGTGGTTCAGGGTCGCCACATGCAAACCCGCTACGCGTTCGTCGCGCCACGCGTCGCCGATCAGCCGCAGGTGGCCTGTCGTCCCAGGATTCCGGGCCAGCAGGCTGACGACTACGGCCTGTATGAGTTCCCATGCGCACTCGACAATGCCTTGGAACGAATCAGCAGCCTCCCGTAGTGAACACTTCCGCCGCTGAGACTCAGAGCGGTTCATCTCCGCCAGGATGGCCCGTGCCTCAGCGTGGACCAGTGGGTTCCCGTATTCGCCGAAGAACACTTCGCGGATCTGTTCCGCAAGGTAGTAGATGTCTTCGTAACTCGGGACACGGCGGGAGCGCGTGTCGTAGTACTCGCGTGCCAGTTCCCACAAGCGATTCACGTACTCGATTACAGGCGCTATGTCATCGAGCTGATACAGCCCCGGACTCTCCAGGAAGGTCAACGGCGACCCGTCGTATGGCAGGATGTAGTAGGTGCCGTCACTACTCCGCTGGACTCCCCGGCCGTGCCGAACCGCCTCGGTGATCTCCTGCGTACCTGGTATGCCAGCGCCGATGGATGTGCCGGCGCCGAGCAAGAAGACAACGCCTAGGTCACCAGTAGGCATCTCGCCTCCCTGCAGCCGCGAGCGCGGGGACCCTGCGGTTCATCTGTTCCCCTTGATCTCGATCATGTAGTCACGAGTCTACTGCTTGACATGACAGTCGTCCACGGCACGGCCATCTGCCACGGTGATACTGTGCGCGACAAGCTTCTGAGGATCTTCTTCCGTAGGATCCCGGGTGGGCTCGCCCTTTGGCAATGAAGACATGCTAGCACATGGAGCGCGCATCCCGTTCGAGAGCGGTCGCCGATTCCGGGGCAACCGGACCAGACTGGGGGGCGAAGCTGAAGCCGCCATACACGACGCAACCCCGGGCAGTTACCCCAAGCCGAGGGGGTAGCCGGAGTCGGGGGTGTCCGGGGCCGGCCTCACGGGCGGGTGACAGGGACACGTATGCACAACTGCACTGGGCCCTCGGGTAGTCCGCCCTGAACGTCCTCCTCTTCGGCCCAGCGCGTCGCTCCGTATGAGCCGAGAAGGCCGGTCTCATCGGCGCGTGGTAACCACAGATGGGATCAGACACGACGCCGGAGCACTCGGGCAATGGTTCGGGAGAGCAAGTCGTCGGCTAAGACGAAGTCGAGGCACTCGTGCACTCCTGGGACTCGCTTGTGTACGCGGAACAGGACCTGAAGTTTGCGGCGTGCGCGGGACCTTTGCCTCTCCAAGGAGAATCTGAGCATGGGATGGTTCTGTCGTAGGACCGACTAGTCGCGGTATCTCTCCGGGTGCTCATGCTCGTCGATGAATGCCTGCAACGCGTCGACTTCCGGCTGTGAGAGGTCCCGCTTCCACGCGCCCAGTATACGACGCGCAGTCTCAGCAAAGCGGTTGGCATCAACGCCGAAACTCGCCAGATTGCTAGGACGCACGCGAGGTGTTCTTCTGGCAACGCGATCGCCTACCTGGCCGCCGATCCCCATCCCCCACGATTCCATGTAGCTGAGGAAACCCCGCGCAAGCGCGATGACGCCGTCTTCGTCTCCGGCCAGCTTGACGACGTAGTCGTCCACCTCCTGGGGAGTTTCCGTCCATTCTCGCCAACGGTATAGCACGTATGCAAGATGAGGCGCACTCTGGAGCGTCTCATCGCTGGCTGCTTCCCGGATCTTCCTGACCGCAGCGGCCCTGAGGCCAGGGAGGTCAGATACACCCACCAGTGGTTCATGACCCGCCCCCGCTCGTGCTTCCTCGCCATGTTGCCCCTCAAACCAGGCAACAACCCTCGTTGGCACGAAGATGGATGTCCCGCGTGAGACAGCCTCAGATGCTATGGCAGCTCGCTTCTCGGGCTGCTGAACGTGCTCAAGAAGGTTCGCCACGATCCAGCCGATATGCTGCACTACACCAGCCCAGGAAAGAGCGTGTAACTCCTCTCTCGGGATGATCCGGTCGCCTACGTCGCAAAGGACGGCGATGATCGGTAACGCGTGGTCAGCCCTGATGGTCCCTTCAAGCACCTCGTCGTTGAACCGCTTCAACAGCTCAAGCACGCGTGTGCTACGCCCTCCGCGACCAGATTGGGACGCGAAAGTGAGGATCTCATGCGTGAACGCTTCTTGGTCAGCAGCATGCGACAGAACACGGTCCAGATCCGACCTTGATACGGCGCCGGTCGGCACCCCAAACGCCATGTAGACGTCAAAAACCTCCGGGCTGCAGACGCGGCCTTGTCTCTGCCATCCGGCGAGGAAGTGCTCATCATACTCAGAACCGCCGTACGCCCACGCGAACTGGGGAAAGAGCCTGGACAAGAGGGCACGTAAATGTCTCTGTATCGGTGGCGGAACGGTAGGCTTATCGCCCGTGAAGAGACTTTCGTCCAGTTCGCGCTTGAGTCGCTCTCGGGTCTCGAAGCCTGATTCCAACCTGCCGGGGCATCCGGCGAACAGGTCTTTGTTCGCACGCAAGAAGTCGTAGGCCAGCGGAGCGAAGACCCTGAGAGACTCGACTGCAAGGAAGTCACTCGCGTTGACTTCACCCTCCACGGCAGGATAGCTCGCGCGAAGGGCATTCACATACCTTGTGACGTGCCGAGGTGTCCGGATGACTAGCTTAAGCCAGTCATGGTACAGGTTGCCGAACTCCTGGTCATCGGCAAGTCCAGAGGGTGTGGTCTCAAGCAGTGGGTTCAGGCCCTGAACCAGCATGCTCATAAGTGCGAAAGAGTCGGCCACGGGCAGATCAACTGGTGCCTGCACGATCTTGTCCAGATACTCGCGGCCCCCGCCGGGGTAGGCCTTCTCAAGGGCCGCTGCCACGCTCTCGCGGTCGAATGCCAGCAGATATACAACACCGGGGAAGTCCGCAACTGCCCGCACGAGGCGGAACACATGTTGGATCTCATCGGTCCGCAGCCGGTCAACGTCGTCCATGACGACCAGTATCCGCACGTGCGCGGCAGCGAGCTTGTCTTCGATCTGCTTACGGAGGGCGGTAGCATCGCGTTTGCTCCGGCCCTTCGCAAGGCGTCCCAGGAGTCCGGAACCAACAACTGCGATCGCAGCTGCCCTTGGGTCGCTTCCGAACGCGAGAGACGTTAGCGCCGGAGCAACAACGGGCCCGTAGTCCAGCAGCAGCGTGTCGAGTCCCTCTAGCGCTCGCTTGACAGAGGAGTCCTTCACTGCTGCCGCAAGGTGAGCGAAGAACTGGCCGAGCAGATCGGCACAGCCCGAGAACATCCACGGATTGAAGTCCACCAACAACGGGGACTGCATGTCTCGCGGGACCTGTTCGCGCAGGCCTAGTTCCCTATGGGCGTCCGCTGGGTACCTGAGGTAGTGACGGACGAAGTTCAGGAACGTGGTCTTGCCAGCGCCCCATGACCCGTGCAAACCCAAGACAAATCCATGCGTGGCGTCGACTCGCTGGATCGTACGCGCTAGGTGTGCTGCGAAGCGGCGTCGGTCAAGACGATCTTCGTCCGGATCGATCCCGGGAACGTCGGCAATCAGAAGCGGTGCGGGGTCTGATCCTTCACTGACACTGGACTCCTGTTCACTCATCGGCGGGCCCTCTCAGAGCGTATGGCGACGCTGACATGCTGTGCTAGGGGACTACTCGGCGGGATGCTCCTTTGGGTGAGGTGAGACTTCGCCGGTGAGGGTTCGTCCCCTGGTGGCGAACACGAAGGCGAGGCCACGTGTCCTTGTCAACCGCCCGTGAAGCCGGCCTGACATCACGCCGCCAACCGGAAGGTTGTGAGCCCAGGCAGTGACTCCCAGCCGAGGGGGGTAGCCGGGGTCGGGGGTGACCGGCTCCACGGACGGCTGGCAGGGGCGAAGGACCCATGTCGGTGACTGCCTAAGAAGGCGACGATCCCGTCCACGAGGAGGCCCATCGTGCGCATCGGCGCGACTCAGTTGTTCTTCGCGGAGAAGTCAGTTGCCGAGAGCCTTGCTTACGCCAAGGCAACCGGCTACGAGAGCCTGGAGCTGTGCGTGAGCGACGCCGGCGCGCTAAGGCCGGATACCGACGACACGGCGGTGCGCGAGATGGTGCGAGAGGCGGAACGGCTGCGGATGGCGATTCCGTCACTGGTGCCTGGTGTGTGCTCCGGGTTCGCCTCCCCCGACCCGGGAGTGCGCGCGACCGCGCTGGCGGGGCTGCGCAAGTCCGTGTATCTCGCGAGCGCGCTGGGCGCGGATACCATCCTCTGCCACCCCGGGCAACTCACCCCGCAGGTGCGCTATGACGTGATGTACACGAACGTCCAGGCAGCGATGCGCGCGATCGAGCCGGACGCCAGACGGGCCAAGGTGTCCGTCGGCCTAGAGAACGTGTGGAACAAGTTCCTACTCTCGCCGATGGAGGCTAAGCGCTTCGTCGACGAGGTAGGCTCGGAATTCGTCGGCATCTACTTCGACGTTGGCAACTTCGTGCCGTGGGCGTTCCCCGAGCAATGGATCGAGATCCTGGGCAGCGCCATCAAGAAGGTGCATTTCAAGGACTTCCGTCGGAAGGGGCACGAGTTCGTGCCATTGCTGGCGGGCGATGTGGACTGGCCGGCGGTGATGAAGGCGCTGCGCAGCGTGGGCTACGGCTCAGACGTGATCCAGGAAGTGGCGGGCGACGAGGCCGGGATGAAGTCGACCGCAGACGCGATGCGCAAGATCTTGGCATTGTAGCATTGTAGTGTGGTAGAGCACCGGACTGAGAATCCGGGTGTCCCCAGTTCAACTCTGGGTCCCGGCACGGCGGCGCCGTGGCCGATGGCGCAGGCGCTGCCTCCCTTGTCGCGCGGAGTAGCCGCGTCCCCCCGCTGCGATCCTCAGAGGGGCAGCTGGAACGCTCTCGCTATGTAGACCGCCATCTGATCCCGCGTCACGACCCGCTCCGGGTGATACAGCCCGTCGTCGTAGCCCTGCACTACACCGTTTTCGACGCAGTACTCGACATGCTTCCATGCCCAGAAGCCCGAAGGCACGTCGGGGAAGTTGCGGGGGTCCGAGGGGAAGTAGTCGGCCAGGCCGGCCTCGCCGCTCGGCGCCACCATCGCCCGGGCGACGTAGACCGCCATCTGGTCCCGGGTGACGCTCACGGCTGGCTGGTAGCTGCCACCCTCATAGCCCTGCACCACGTTGTTCTCAGCCGCGTACTCGATGTAGTTGTACGCCCAGTGATCGGCGGGTACGTCGATGAACGAAGGCACCGGATACGCGCTGTCGGGCGGGACGTTGTCATCGCCGCCGGCGAGCGCGCGAGCGATGTAGACCGCCATCTGATCGCGGCTCACCGGGAGAGTCGGCTGGTAAGTACCATCGGTGTACCCCTTGACGATGTTGGCGTCGGCGCAGACCCCTATCTCGTCATAGGCCCAGAACCAGGCCGCGATGTCGCGGAACGCAGGTCCCTGGGAGCCCACGACCGCGAAGTGCACTACCTGGCCGTCGACAAGGTCGGCTACCCAGCAGGACCCGTCGTAGCCATTGGCAGACAGGTCGCAGGGCCCTGTTCCTTGCTCCTGCCACAGTTCGGTGCCGTCTTTGGCGAGATGGCAGACGCCGGGGCCCTCAGTGGCGGCGCCCATCCAGCAGGAGCCGTCAGTGGGGTTGACTGACAGGGGAGGGACCCCAGGGCCGCGCCAGACCTCAGTGCCATCTGGTGCCAGGTGAACCGCGCTCCCAGTGGTGTCAGCCACCCAGCACGAGCCGTCGGCCGGGTCGACGGAGACGGCCGCAGAGCTGAGCCCCGACACTCCACGCCACAATACGTCTCCGGTGGCGGAGAGGTGGGCGACTGGCGGCGCTGCGGCGGTGCCGAGGCCAACCCAGCAGGAGCCGTCTCTAGGGTTGACCGAGAGCGACTCGACTGGCTCCTCGAAGTCGGCGCGTGCAAGTTCGGTGCCGTCGGCCGCCAGATATATGACGTGGCTGTTAAGCTCGGGATAAACGTTGACGGCCGCCCAGGCCGACCCGTCCACGGCATTCGCCGAGACCGCAACTGCGTTACCGACGACCGGGACCTCCTGCAGCCGACGCCCGTCGGCGCCCAGGTGGACGAACCGGCCGTTGAAGCCGTCGTTGGAAGCCACCCAGCAGGAGCCATCAGTCGCGACCACAGACACACCTCTGGGATCGCTGAAGCCTTCTCCGCGCCACAGCTCGGCACCGTCCTCGGCCAGATGCACCACCTGCGCACTCCCCAGGTCAGCTACCCAGCAGGAGTCGTCCATGGGGTTGACCGAGACCGCGACCGCGTAGGCGAAGCTCGCGCTCCGCCATAGCTCGACCACGTCTTCGGCGCAGGCCGGGGCGGCGAAGAGCAGCAGCGGAAGCAGCAGGATGAGGCGCGTCGAAAGGCAGGAGTTCTGCTCCTGGCCCGCGTCGGAGAGCGTCGTCATCGCACGTCCCCTCCACACAGCGTCTGGCGGGAGCACATCCCACTCTATGTCAAAGGAGCACGCGGCTGCTCGATGCGGAGTCTGGCTCCCCCGTCCTCTAGGAGAGACCCATCTCGTCTGGCGGCAATGGTATCACAGGAGGGCCGGCGCGGGAAGAGGGGCGACGTTGTGGGCTGCCACAGGCTGGGGCAGCGCGGACACGATGGTCAGGTAGCAGAACTGACGACGACGATTGGGTGCCGGGATAGCTCAGCTGGTAGAGCTTACAGCAGACGCTAGCATACCTGAACCGAAGATGGAGAAGAGGGTGCCGGGATAGGTCAGCTGGTAGAGCACCGGGCTGAAGATCCGGGTGTCCCCAGTTCGATTCTGGGTCCCGGCACCAGGCAATCCGGGGCGATGGCGCAGAGCTGTCGCCTTCGCCTGTCGGAAGCAGGTCGCAAGGTCGTAGCGCGTGACTTGCCCCCTCAAAGGGGTCCGGGTGGATCAGGACTTGGCGTTCAGAGCCCAGGATGCTCAGGGGAGTGGCGCAGACTCACAGGCCCAGGAGAGGGGCCTTAGGAACGCGCGACAACGACCACTCGCCTCAGCCCCTCACCATTCGCCGTCGGTAGGTTGCAGGGGTGCAGCCGTATACCTCGGCGAACCGGCGGTGGAAGTGGCTGGCGTCTACGAAGCCCGTCTCCTCTGCAACTGCTGCGACAGTGGAATCGGCTATGGCAAGGAGGCGCGCGGCATACGACAGCCTCGTGCGAAGCTCATATCTCGAGAACGGCAAGCCCATGGTATCGCGGAAGATCCCGTCGAAGTACGATCGCTGGAACCCGCAGGCCGCAGCGGCGCTCTCTAGATCAACGCGGCGGGAGGGACTGGCGTGCACCAGTTCGATCGCCGGCATGATCTGCCCCAACCGAGTTGGCGCGGGAGCGTCGTCCGGATGCTGCGAGAGCTTGTGCTGCCATTGTCGGTGGAGGACGAACAGCGCCCTGAGCAGCCCCAGCCTGACTCCTTCCTCCCACATCGGTAGCTGGCTCTCCGCCTCCGCTGCGATCTCACGGCCGATCGCCAGCAGTTGCCGTCTCGTCTTCGGCGTCCCTGCTGATGGGCGTGCGCTGACAGGGGCCGCAAACATTGCCAGCCACGGCACGCCCAAGGGATCGTCCTCCGGCAGGAACTGCGGCTGAAACTGCACCCAGACCTCCGTCGAGTCCAGAGCAAGGAATCTCCACCCGTGGACTTCGCACCCAGGGCTGAGCCAGACGTCGCCGGGCGAAAGCCGGAGTGAGACCCCCTCGAACTGCATCTCCTTCTTCCCTCTCAGCAGAATGCCGAACTCGAAGGCCTGATGCATGTCAGCTCCAGCTGTTGTGTTCTCCAGTGAGGAGTAGGCGAATACGGGATGATCCGGCGTGATAGGCAGCCGGCTGACCTCAACCTTGTCGAACCCCGGCAAGCGCACCGCAGTGGTTCCTCCACTCCCCCTCCCGGCCGAAGATTGTACAAGAAACACAGCCATCCGTCCACTGACAGCCTGCGTGCCGGAGCGTATGCTGGATACGTCTCTGACCGGGTAGTGATGGGTGTCGTGGTCCGTCCAGCGACGGCAAGCCGCAGGCGAAGCGCGCAAGGCGGAAGCACTCAGGCGGCGTGGCAGGGCAACTAAGCGATCTGCTTCCGAAGGAGGTGATGGGCAGCGCGGCGGCCCAGCGGTCCGGAGTGCAGAGAGAGGATGGCTTAGTCAGTTGTGCCTGTTCGGTACTGAGAACACCAACCATCAAGGAGGCGTGAGTTGTCAATGGCGAGACAGCGAAAAGGCTTCACCCTAATTGAGCTGCTGGTGGTGATTGCGATCATCGGCATCCTGGCAGCAATGGTCTTTCCCGTGTTTGCGAGGGCGCGCGAGTCCGCGCGCAAGGCGGTGTGTCTGTCGAACATGAAGAACCTCGCCCTGGCCGTTAGCATGTACTTGGGCGATTACAACGACACCATGATGCCCAACGAACACCGTCAAGAAGTGGCAGACTACTTTGATACCCTTGGCCATGGCTACGAAGCTGGGTTCGTCTATTGGTACAACCCGTACGTGAAGTGGCCGGTCGTCCTCGATGAATACACGAAAAACCGTGATGTATGGAATTGCCCCAGCGCCAAGGTCGTGCAGGGGGCTAATTTCATTATCCCCGTTGCGGACTGGCTTGGTTACCTGCAGTCGACTGAGGGTGAGTGGCTTGGGACGAACAACGGTCCAGACACTGGCTGCTGGCCCAATGGCTGGGGTGGGGATGTTACCGACTCTGCTGTCCAGCACCTACTTGCGGTTCAGAACGTGGCCATGGAAGGTTCAACATCCACTGCCAACAAGGCGTTTGTCACGGGGTATGGTTGGAATCTGAATCTCCTAGATGTTAAATTGGCCGCGATCGAGCGCGTAGCATCTACCCCTGTGATTGCGGAATCGGGTGCCACTGGCGGAGACTGCGGTAGCCCCGGCCGGATTGCCTATCCTGACATCTGCTGCGCGGAATGCACAAAGGCACCGGAGGGCGGCGGTTGTGTCACCGATGCGGATGTTGCTGCTGCCGGGCCAGGGAGTTGTGAGGCCTTCCACGCTACTCCGGAAATGGTGGCGGATGAGGCTCGCATGAAAGCGGCAACCCGTCACCTCGGCGGCGTGAATATTGCCTGGCTGGACGGACATGCCTCGTGGCAGAACTCCGTGAGCCTACTCAACAGGTGGCGCAATGGCGAACTGGACGGGCTTACAACTGAGTGCATCGATTCGGGCGGACTCTAAGCTCGTCGCAAGACGGTTAGTGTAACTCTATGTGCAGAGCGCCCGCTCGGGCGGGCGCTCTGCATGAGTTGGCCGTCCCTCTCATTACCGACTGGTCGGGCGAGGCGTCTACTGCCGCGCTCGCTGCACTGCCAGCCGCGACCACGGCTGGGACTAGCATCTGCCGCAAGGAGCCAAGTGTGTCTTCTCGAGAGCGGATACTGGCGGCGATTGACGGGACACGGGGGGCCCTGGTGCCATGCTCCTTCATGATGTTCCGGGCGCTCAGGGACAAGTGCTCCGACGAGTACGAGTTCGCTCTGCGCCAGTTGGACATGGGTCTGGACACGCGAGTTCGGCTCGACGATCTGCCAGTTCGTTTCCCGTCCGAGGTCAGCATCCACGAGTCGGTGACTCCAGGAAACCCTCCCCTGGTAAGCCGTGTCTACCAAACGCCCGCCGGCAAGCTCACCGCCAGCGTCAAGCAGATCGAGGGGTGGCCCTTCGGCGATCATCTGCCGCTCTTCAGTGACTTCATCATCCCGCGCGCCGTTAAGTTCCCCATCTCGGCGCCGGAGCACCTCCCACCTCTTCGCTATCTCCTCACCGCGCCAGCCGATGAGGGTATCCACGCCTTCCTCGCGGAGGGCGCGAGGCGCAAGCGGTTCGCGGACGACCACGGCTTACTGCTCGCCGGGGGGTGGCGAGGAGAGCGCTCCGTGCCGGGCGAGGATGGGTGCCTCGTCGGCGCCAACTTCGGCACAGTATCCGTTGTCGACACTCTGATGTGGCTCTGCGGGGGCACTGAGCCCCTCCTATGGGCGCATGACCAGCCGGCGTTCCTGGCAGAACTCATCGGCCTGCTGGAGGAGTGGAATCGGGCTCGGCTTGAAGTCCACCTAGATGCCGGCGCGGATGTCGTGTTCCGCCGGGCCTGGTATGAGGGCACCGACTTCTGGTCTCCGTCGCTGTACCGGGAGTTCATTCTCCCGAGCGTTCGCCGAGACGTGGAACTCGCGCACGAGGCGGGAGCCCGGTACGCATACATCATCACCAGCGGCATGGCGCTTGTGGCGCATCTGATCCTTGAGGCGGGCGTAGATGTCGTTGTTGGCATCGACCCGGGCCAGGGGAAGGGCACGACTCTCCAAGAGGTGCGTGACTCGCTCGGCGGTAAGATCGGGCTGTGGGGGGGAGTGAGCGGCCCGCTCATCGTCGAGGAGGGAAGTGACGAGGAGGTCCGATCGTCGGTTGAGGAAGCACTGTCAGTGCTGGGCGGCACGGGTCGCTTCATACTCTCTCCCGTTGACAACATCCGCGCCGACACAGAGCGATCGTGGCGAAACGTGAGGACCTTCATAGAGACATGGCAGTCGGCCGCTGGCGGCACTACATGATGGAGAACCGAGATGGGCTTACTCATCGGGGTTGACGGCGGAAGCACGAAGACGACAGGGGTCATCGTGACCCGGGATGGCCGCGTGCTCGCAAGGGCGCGTGGACGTCGCTCTGCCATCATCGGGTCCCCGAGCCCCGAGGCCGCTGGCGTGCTCGCCACTATGGTCAGTTCCCTCTGTGACCAAGTCGGTGTATCCAGGCAGGACATTCAAGCATGTGGCATCGGTCTGAGCGGCGTTGATTTCGATGACGAGTTGCCGATGCAGCACAGAGAGATCTCTGCTGCAGTGGGGATCGACCAGGAGCATGTCATCCTTGTGAACGATGGTATCGCCGCCTTGTGGGGCGCGACAGCGAAGCCGGCCGCGACCATCATCCAGCATGGGTCCGGGTTCACCAGTGCCTACCGCAGCCAACACGGGAAGGAAGCGCTGTTCGATCACCTCGGAGTGACCAACGTCGTCGACCTTCGCCATGCCTTGGTCACCCGCGTGGCGCGGATGGTGAAAGGCATGGAAGAGCCGACGCCGCTCAAAGAGAGGGTTCTGGCCCACTTCGGGATTGAGGACACTGACTCGTACTGCGAGTTGGTCTACCGGGGCCTCATCTCCCAGTCGCGGCGGGCGAGCACCCCGCCTATCATCTACCAGGCGTGGCTGGAGGGAGATCCAGCTGCGACTGATCTGGTAAACGAGGCGGCCGATGACTACGCCCTTGCCGCCAGAGCCATGATCAACGAGATCGGAGGCTCAAGCCCAGACGCGACCTTCGGCGGCGGGGTCATCGCGGCCGCCCCCGCGCAGTTCTGGGCCCTGCTCGCCGAGCGGGTGCACGCCTACCATCCTGAGGCCACCGTCAAGCCCCCTGACCTGCCGCCCGAGTTCGGGGCCGCTGTCATGGCGGGATACCACATTGGCCTGGACGCCGTGGAGTTGTTCGAGCAGCTTCGAGTCAATGCGGAAAAGGTGAAGACATGAGCCGCTCTCTGTCAATGTGCGTCGTCGGCGCGGGTAGCTCGTACACTCCCGAACTGGTCGAAGGGCTGCTCCAGCAGGACCCGGCTCTTCTGCCTGTTCGCGAGCTGCGACTGACAGACATCAACGAAGAGCGCCTGGCCATCATGGCCGGCTTCACCGAGCGGGCCGTTCGCCACACTCGGTGCGACGTCACCGTTGCCAGCGATACGCGTCTTCCACCCATGATCGAAGGCGCCGACTTCGTCGTCACCCAGATCCGTGTGGGAGGGATGAAGGCCAGGCATCTCGATGAGAGCATTCCCCTGGAGTACGGGATCATCGGCCAGGAGACGACCGGCCCTGGCGGGATGTTCAAGGCGCTCCGGACGATCCCGCCGATGATCGAGATCGGGAGCACAGTCGCCTCTGCTGCGCCTGACGCGTTCATCCTGAACTACACCAACCCCAGTGGCATCGTCACGGAAGCCGTGAGCAGGTACACGAAGGCCAGGATCATCGGCCTGTGCTCCGGCATCCCGGAGATGCAGCAGAGCATCATAGCTCGGCTCTCTCCCCGCTATCCTGACCTGCGGGTGCATACCGTGGGTCTTAACCACTTCGGGCATATCCATCGCGTGCTATCGGGCGAGCGCGACATCACCGCCGAGGTCATGGAGTTCCTCGCGCAGGAGCAGGGCGAGCACGAGGGTTGGGGCGGCGTCGATGGGAGGCTGATAAGACTCCTTCAGGCCTGGCCCATCGGCTACGTCGGTTACTTCTACCACCGCGGCAATGCTGTCGAGCACGCCCAGGCCGCCAACCAGACTCGGGCCCAGCAGATCGAGAGCATAGAGCGCGAGATACTCGCAGAGGCGGCCGACCCGGAGGTCGTGGGGAAGCCGAACGCGTTGAGCCGGCGCGGCGGAGGTGGCTACTCCCGCCTCATGTTCTCGGTCATGAGGGCGATAGTCAACGACACTGGAGAAGAACTGACTGCGAACGTTCCGAACAACGGAAGCATCGACGGCATTGAGGACGACGCGGTGGTGGAAGTCGTGTGCAGAGTCGATCGCCGGGGTGCACATCCGCTACCGGTGGGCCCCATCCCGCTCGCGTTTCGGGGGCTTGTGCAGGCATTGAAGGCATATGAGACCCTGACGGTGGAGGCGGCGGTACACCGAAGCAGAAAGTTGGCAGTTCTTGCGCTGCTCAACCACCCTCTCGTCGGCGATCTGGACGTCATCGAGCCCCTACTGGACGAGATGCTCGATGCCCACCACCTCGAGTTCACATGACCGGCTGACCGGCCTGCTTGGCAGCCGGTGCGATCTTCGCCTGCTGCGGAACGGGAGGTCCTCCTGACCACGCGTCCACTGAAGCTCTCCCGTTCGGCCCTTCTGCGGCCGGCCGAACTGGAAGCCGTCGAAGAGGCGGCTCTGCGCATCCTCGAGGACGTGGGGATTGCGGTTTCACACCCACGGCTTGAGGCCCGCGCCGAGCGCGCTGGCTTTCGCTTTTCCCAGGGGCGCATCCGGCTGGCTCGCCGCCAGGTGGCCGACTACCTCGAAGAGATACGTGGGCATGCCTGGCGTCCCCGTCGGCAACCGGCCTCGCGACGGGCCAGTCCGAGACTTGCGCTGCACATCAGCCCGTATCCTCAGAATGTGCATGACCTGAGGACCGACAAGATCGTGCCCTTAACCGCCGCACGGCTGACTGAGGCGACGAGGCTCGTGGGCGCGCTCGCATATCGCGGAGTGATTACCCAGGCCCCGGGCTGTCCGACGGATGTGGCCGCTCCACTTCAAGTGGTCCTCCAATACCGGATAGCTGCTGAGAACCTGGCCGGCGGTGGCGAGCCAGTCGATGCGAAGTCCCTCGAGTCCCTTCCCTACATCGCCGAGATGGCTGAGGTGCTCGGACGGCCCATCCGCAGCCTTCCAGTGTACGTCTTCAGCCCCCTCAAGCTCGCCGGCGAATCACTCTCCGCAGTCATGGCCTTCGAGTTACGCTTGGACAGCGTCGGGGTTGGCTCCATGCCGGCGGCGGGAAGCACGGCCCCCGTGCGCCCGAGTGAAGCGCTCGCCCTCGCGGCAGCCGAGGTGATAGGGTCGGCTCTGATCTTGCGCGAGTGCATCAAGCCGACAGTCCACTGGAGCATCGGGATGCATCCGTTCGACATGAGGGGTCTGGCGATGAGCTTCGGCTCGCCGGAGGCATTGCTGTTCGAGATGGCTTCGTGCGAAGCGGATGCCTACTTCCACGGCCGTCCCTGGCGGCCCGCGGTGGGCAACATTCACACCCTCGCAAAGCTTCCCGGCCCGCAGGCTGCGGCGGAGAAGTCAGCCATCATGATGCTTGGCGCTCTCTGGGGAGCGACGGAGTTCTACTGTGGCGGGGTCCTCAGCCTCGATGAGATCTTCAGCCCCATTCAGCTTGTGCTTGACTTGGAACTCAAAGACCACGCCCAGCGGCTGGTGCGCGGCCTGGACTCGGCCTGTGACCCCGGTGCCCTCCTCGCCGATGTGCAGGCGGGAGTGGCAGAGGGCTTCGTTGGGCTCGACGGGACGCTGGACAGATACCGCGATCTCTACTGGCATCCCGGAGTGTTCGAGCGCCGGTTCCTGGGACCGTGGCGAAGCGCGTCGAGTCCCACTTTCGACCAGATCGCACGCGAGATGTGTCGGGAGTTGCTGGGACAATACTACTACGAAGCACCAGCGGACATCAGGTCCGAGATCGACCGCATCTATCGCCGCGCGGAGCGAGGACTCGCTGCCGTAACATGAAGATCGACACACAGCCGCCCTGGCGTTGCAGCACTCCGCGGCCGGCCGTCGGCCGAGGCAGCGGCGGCGCAGTCAGTGGGCACCGTTGCCCGTCCCCGTGCTGGTCCTCTTGCGTACCGAGCGGCACCGGGGCAGTGCAGACTCTGGAGTCTCCCTGATGCTCGGCGGCTCGTCCCCAAGCCAGGAACGCGAGTCGGCAACGTCCGTACCGACGCCCGGCGGCCAGACATCGAACGACAGTACGGCTGAGGAGCGTCGTCACCGCGGCGCAACGTGGCGGGCTGTCGCGATCGCTGTCCTTGTCATGCCCCTCCAGTCGTGGTGGATCGTACAGATGGAGGTCATCCGCTACAACACCTGGCCCACGATGCTGTCTTTGCCGTTGCACACCGTCTTCATCCTGCTGCTGCTCGTTGGGGTCAATGCCTTGGTGAAGAGACGGAAGCCGCAGTCGGCGCTCAGCCAGGGCGAGATGCTGACAGCCTACATTATGCTCGCCATCGCTGGCGTCATTGCTGGATACGGCCTCGTTCAGGCCCTCGTGGGGTGGATCATCGCGCCGCTTGGGAGGACGACTGCCGGATATGATTGGAGGCCGCTCTTCCTCGACGTCCTCCCACGCTGGCTGGTCGTTACCGACGAGTCGACGCTGGCTCACTTCTACGATGGCGAAAGCACTTTTCTTACGAGAAAGCACCTGCTCGACTGGGGAGTGCCCACTCTGGCATGGAGTTGCTTCATGCTGGCGTTCTTCGGGGCGATGCTCTCCCTGAACGCCCTGCTGCGGCGCCGGTGGGTGGAAGAAGAGCGCTTGACCTTCCCTCTCGTGCAACTCCCGCTAGCCGTGACGGAACCGTCCGGCTCACTGTTTCGCTGTCGACTGGTCTGGATCGGCTTCGCCATGGCTGTCGTCCTTGGGTCTGTCAACGGCCTCCACACCCTCTTCCCGGCTGTGCCCAGTCTCCAGCCTGACATGAACTCACTGAACGAGAACCTGGGAAGGCGCTGGAGTTGCTTCCTCAAGTATGGGGGTAGCTTCTGGCCACCGTACTTCTGGGCGCTTGGTATCGGTTTTCTCATGCCGGTGGACATCACGTTCTCATACTGGTTCTTCTTCTGGCTCGTGAAGCTGGAAGAGTTGCTGACCGCCGCATGGGGTTGGGATATTGCCCCCGACGCTCCGTTCACCCACCAGCAGTCTGCCAGCGCGCTTGTGGCCGTGGGACTCTTTGTTCTGTGGTCGGGAAGGCGTAGCCTAGCCCGGGCGATCCGGCAGGCACTTCGGCCCAGTGTGGCTCGGCGCGATGAGGAGGAGCCGCTGCGCTACAGATGGGCCCTCGGATTGCTCGTGCTCTCCGTTGCCGGCATGGCCGCGTTCGTCCGACTTGCGGGCGCCCCGGTATGGATCGTCTTCACTTACCTGGGCCTGTATCTGGTCGCCAGCCTCGCGTTGTCGCGGCTCAGAGCGGAACTGGGTGCACCGCAGACGGAGGTCTATGCGGCCGGACCCTACACTCTCCTCACCCAACTCGTCACGCCCGCGTCGTTCCCGTTTCGCGGGCTCGCGATTCTGACCTTGCTCGGATGGACGTCCAAGGCGTACGGGATGGACGCGACGCCGCTCCAGATGGAAGGCTTCAAGATGCTGCAAGCTGCGCGCGTGCGTTCCCGCGGGCTCGTGGTTGCGATGTTCGTTGCAGCTATCGCCGGCCTCGTCAGTGGCTATCTTGCTTTGCTTATGCCCCTGTATAGCCTTGGGGCAGACAGCGCCAAGGTTGGCTTCGAGGGCCCCACCGAAGCCTATGCCGCGTTGATCAGTTGGACAACGGGTGTAGCGCCCGCTCCTCTCCAGCGGGGATTCGCCATGGGGGTGGCATTCGTCTTCACGTTCTTGCTCTATGCTCTGCGTAGTCGCTTCTTCTGGTGGCCCTTTCATCCGATGGGATATGTCCTGGCTCCGATGTGGTTCACGCATCATCTCTGGATGTCAGTGTTCGTTGCCTGGACGATCAAGGCACTCATCCTGCGGTATGGCGGTCTGCGGACCTACGCCAAGGCACTACCCTTCTTCCTCGGCCTTATCCTGGGCGACTGCGCGATTGGGAGCATATGGGCCTTGCTCAACCTGCTCTTCGGCATACCCTCGTTCAGTGTGTGGATCTGATCTCGTGCTTTCCCAGGACCCATCTGCCTCCCAGCACGCTCCTGGGGCTTAGGTCGTGTCATCCTCTGGACGGGCTGACACGCCTGTTCTGGGAGACACTGCGGATGGCAAGGATGCCGAGCGAGGATTCGACTGGAGGGGGCTGCCCGTGATCGCACCGCGGCGCGGCTACTGCCTTCAGCATCAGCGGAGTTGCAGGCAGTGACCCCAAGCCGAGGGGGTGGCCGGAGTCGGGGGTGCCCTCAGGCCGACTTCGCGGGCGGTTCACAAGGACAGCCGTAGTCGGAAGGGTGTCTCCGGTTGGACGGGCAGGCCGGACGAGGCAACGCAGCCGCGTACTCACAATGGCGACAGCGCTGTCGCGGCCTCGTACGCTGCCTCGACCAAAGCCGCGCCGAGGTCGCGCATCTGCTGATCGGTGCGGCGGTTCCAGGCGACGTCAAAGCCCAACGTGCGCGCTCGAAGATGCTCCCGAATCCACCACGTATTGGTGACGGGGGGCTCCTCGGGCCGCGGGTTCTGGATGCGCCACCGCCACACCGGGCCGCCGACCTTACCTAGCAGCGCCGGAAGGAAGAGGCGAGCAGCTGCTTCGTCTTCGTAGCGGAAGTTGTCAAGGTCGTTGTGCATCCAGCCGTGGATGTTGACGTAGATCCGCGGCCTCAGGTCCTTGACGAACGAGCGGATCGCCACACACGTCGGGTCGGAGGAAAGGCCGAAGTCGTGGCAGATGTCCACGCCTGCGGGACCGGTAAGCCGGCACCAGCCCCCGGCCACACCGTCGGGGTTCGAGACCTGGATGAAGTGTGCGGCGACGCGCTCGGTCCACGCCTTCCCGGGGCCAAGTAGCCAGCGCAGAATGCCATCTATGCAATACGCTCCCGAAGTCTCGTAGGGGTGGTTGCCGGCCTCGATGAGCACTACGCCCGCGGGGGCGCGGTGTGCCGGTCCTGCCGAGATGACGTAGATATCCCGCCCGCCGGCCGTCTTGCCGATGCTCTGCACCCGCACGCCAGGCTGCGCGCGCCAGTGTTCTAGATCGGCGAGGTGATCGGAGTAGCTGTACTTCGGATTGAGCGAGGCCCAGGTTTCACCTGGAGGGACGTCGGTGGTTACCGTAACGATGGTACCGGCGATCTCGCCCTGCACGCGCTGCCAGTGTTCCCCCGACCGGAAGAAGAGGTGGTGCCGCGGCTCCATATAGGCGGGGTCCCGCCAGTCAACGTGGAGGGTCACGCACCGCGGCTGGGGGGCGCGGTTGACGATGAGCGTATCCATCCGGAACTTGTAGTTCGGGTTATCCTCCTCTTGCGTGGGGACGATCAGGAAACTGGTCGCGCCCTCGCGCATCACTCCCGTGGAGGTCTGCGGATTGGCGCCTTCGAAGTCGGTAGAGACGCTCAGCTCGAAGTCGGCGTCAGGCATAGGGGCCTCCGATAGGGTGGGTATTGGAGCCGCGCCGGTAGGGTCCCAGAATTGACCTCCGCGGTCAAGACAGAAGGGAGCAGCATGGGCAGGAGAGAGGCGGCAACTCCCGGTCCTGTCCAGAAACTCATCCGGCTCCCAGGACGCTCGTACAGCGCCGATCGTGGTGTTCTTCGTGATCGCCGCCGCACAGACTGCCAAATGTGTGGTCGAGTGATACCACGCGCTATGTTGCCAGCGCCGTGCGCGGCCCCCTCGGTCGGTGGCGTCGCGGTGACCACGACCCGCGACTGCCTACTGAATCTCGCGTATATGGTTATGTTCACGGCTGCCCAGAAAACCCCTCAGAACGCTCCAGCCTGCGAGATTCAGCCATTTCGCGTCCAACGTATTGTGCGAAGCTCAATAAGCCAGTCTGGCAAAGGGGGAGACAGCCGCCGTAGGCCCGATGCCCGGATAGCTGAGCGGACACTGGACCAACCTCCCCGGCGCAACAGAACGGGGGGCAGTGACTCAACGCTGACCGGATGGCGGGAGCCAAGGGGTGCCCGGGGCCAGTCCTGTCCCAGAGAGGCCACTCAGTCCCGTCAGTGGCTCAAGTCCGCCGGTCAGGTCGACCCTCCACTTCCCATTCTCCTTGGCCAGGGCGAGCGGCAACGTCAGCGATTGGACCGAGGTCCCCTGCTTGAGGGTCTGGCCGATGGTCACGGTCGCCCGGTCGCCGGTCACCTCAACCGCGGTCGCCCGCCAGGACAACTCCTTGGGATGCTCGGTTTGGGCGCTGCTCTGGGCCGGCTTGGCCGCCTGCTTCAGGGGGGCCAGAAGCGGCTGCGTCGCGGCGGTGCAGAGCTCGCCCGCGGTGTTGATGTCGCCGTCGTAGATGGCGCGCATGAAGGCCTTTGCCGTCGCTCTCGGCGAGCTCGGGTTGACCACGTCTAGCACCTGGTAGTACCAGCCACCGGCCACGATCGCTGTGAGCACGACCAGGTAAGAGAAGTAGCCGAGGATGTTTGAGGGCCGCTTTATCTTCACAGGAAGGCGGCGTACCAACTCTGACGGCCGCCACGCGGCGACAGGCGGCACATACTGAGGTACCCCGGAGGAACCGGGCGACGGAGACGCGCGCCGGTGCCCTCCTCCGAGCGGTCGTCGTGGGCGCATTGGAATACCTCCTAGCGGGCGGCCGGGGCCGATCGCAGACTAGAAACGACTTTCGAGCTGCCGGGAAGAACCCTGCCTCGTCTGGGGGTTCCATGTACCGATACGCTGCCAGTCCTGGTGTCCGGCGCTCCTGCTGCAGCAGGGGGGTCGCGCTGCGAGCGCCTCCTCGACACGTGCATGTCGTCCCACGGTATTCTATCCGGGCATTCTGACGGCTCTCAGGGCCGCCCCACTGCGACCTGACGTGAACAGGGCGCGCTGCCTCGCGAGTGGGTACCGGAACCATGCGATCCATGACGCAACCTCGGCCGTGACCCCAAGCCGAGGGGGTCGCCGGAGTCGGGGGTGGCTCGGGGCCGTCAGCCGGGATATTGCGACCAGGCGGGTTGCACTCATCCCCAATCGCCCAGACGATTCTGGTGCAAGAGGATCACGGCGGGACATGGCAGAAGCGACGTGGGAAACGGCGGTGCATGATGAAAACAGACGACCGCTCCCGCGGGCAACGGGCGTCGCGTGCACCTACACGCGGCGCAACATACATAACCGACCTGACCCACTTCTTGGACGAGAATGGGCTTCCTCCGGTGGACGCGCCGAGGCAACTGCTGAAGGTACTTGCCTTCTTGGGAAACATCGTCAAGGCCGGCTCCTCGCATCCCGTGGGCACGCAGTTCTCGTCCGCGGTGCCCTGTCGCAGAAGGCTCTGCTCCCGGCTGAGTCTGACCATCGTCAACGGGCGCGATGACACGATCCGCTGGGAATGTCCGGATTGCGGGGAGAACGGCTACATCAGCAAGTGGCAGGGCACTGACTACGATCTCAGCGCGGCGATGGAGCCCGACAGGGGCCGCCGGGTTGGCGTCCACATTACCGCGGAAGAACACAGGGTGCTCAGCGAGGCCATCACGAACAGCCAAGAGGAAGAGGCTATCGTCGCCGGAGGTGTGGTCACCCCTGAAGGCATCTGGATTTCGGGCCGGGTTGAGTACTTCGACGAACTCCTTGGCTCCATTGCCGCCGAGGCCAACCATACCAACAGCACCAAGCGACGGCGGGCGTTGCGTGCGATCTGCGATAGGGTTGAGGAGATGGTAGCCGAATCGGCTCCGGAATGAGGCGAGTGTTCCGGCCTCCGTGGGGGATGCTCTCCTATGACGTCAGCTCCAGCAGACAGGCGAGGTGGTCCATCATGATCACCGCGCCGCGCGGCTGGGAAGCGAGGCGCCCGTCCGGTACCTGACCTCATCCCTCCTCGTAGCGCGACCAGAAGCTGACCTTCCGGGCATGGGTCCGACGCAGTTCGTCCACGTAGGCCTCATGCGGCAGGACATCCAGTGCCACCTCCTGCTTCCCCCATCCCTCTACTTCCCGCGCGAATGCTTCCGTCTTGCTCCCCGCGGCGGCGTGGGGGATGAGGATGCGGGCGGCGAGGGCGGCGGCGAAGCGATTCCTATACTGTGCGGTCTCGGCTGTGATGCGGCTGTGCTTCGCTTCGAATGGGGAGAGTATGAGCAGGCGGCCGGCACCGAGGGATGCCTTGAGTTGAGACGGTATGCGGTGCCAGATGCTGCGCGCGGGGCAGATCACGATAGGTTGAGTGCCCCGGAGGAGCAGTCGAAGGCACTCCTTCTCGATGGGCGAGTGGAAGCCGCTGATAGCGGTGACGCCGGCGTCGCGCAGGGCACACACGGTATCGTAGGTCTGCAGGATGACGCGGCCCGGACACCTGGTAGAGCAGAACAGCGCGAGCAGCGGCTGGCTGAGAATGGCAAGGTTGCCCAGAGCGTAGAGGCGCTCCGGTGCGTCGCTACCGAGGAGCTTCATGGCGGCCGCCGGGTACCGCGGGTCGTCACGAGCAATGACCACGATCTTAGGCAGGCGGCTTTGCTGGGTCTGCTCTGGCAACTCTCAGATATCCCCTTCGGCGCGTAGCCTCATGTCGCAAGTTGTGTCGCCAGTCTGACGCAAGACGCCCCGCTCGGGAGCGCCTCAGAGCTGTCACAGTAGGTTGTCACAGCTTGTCACAGTAGCGCGGCCCCGAGGCCGGTCTGCGGCCTCCGCTCTATGGAGAGGACAGGAGCGAGGGATGGTTCGCCCGGAGCCATTCGAGCACCTCGGCCCTGAAGGCCTTCGCCTCGACCAGTAGTTCCGGTGCCTCTGTGTCGGATATCACCCCCGCGCGATCATAGTCGGCGACATTCCGCCGGGTGCGGCAGTTGTCCAGGTAGTCAGCTCGTGCCTGAGCCTGAGGCCCCATGGTCTCCGGGAGTACCTGGATTGTCGTCCAATGGTGTCCGATCCCGACAGAACGGTATCCGGCGGCGTGCAGCACAATACTGGCGAGCGCCAACGCCGCGTTGTAGGCTGTGCCATACCGCCTGTCGGCCGACAGTCGCGGGAGCGCTGCGTCGGCCAAGTCTCGATCAACCACCTGTAGCAGGTCCGCGATCTCTTTGGCGGAGGTGCGGTGCTGGCGCAGCCTTCCCTCAGCCAACAAGCTCTCCAAGCTCATCCTCGTCTCCTACCACGAACACCTTGGGGCCGCCCAGCACTTCCTTGATGAAGTGATGTCCTGCCTGAGCCTTCCTGGCGAACTCTGCGAGCGAGTAGACCGCTGTGTTCAGCTCGCGCGCCAGCTCCCGACCCACGGGGCCAAGGACGCTTGCCGCCTCGCGCGAGGACAGGTCGCCCACCATGAACAGGTCAACATCGCTTCCGACCGTCTCCTGTCCGGCCGCGTACGAGCCGTACACGAAGGCTACGCGGACTCGGTCCGCCAGGGGAGCCAGAGCCGCCCGCAAAGCATCGCCCAGCGCGACCGTCTTCAGGAAGGCCCGCTTCAGGTCCTCGAATGCCGGGTGATTCCGGTTCGCTCGGTAGTAGACGCGGTTGCCCCGAGGTGTCTTCGTGATCAAGCTGGCCCGCTCAAGCCGCGCAAGCTCTCGCTGCACGAGATAGAGCCGCGCCCCGACGGCCTTCGCCAGTTCCTGCTGGTAGAAGCTCTCATCTGGACGCATCAGGAAGCGCGTGAGGAGCACCACGAGGGTCCTTGAAGCGAACAGGTCAACCCATCCAGTCTCACCAATCTCGTTGGTGAATACACCAACTGCGTTGGTAGCTCGGCTGTGCTTGCCGCGCACGGAGGAGCGGCGCGTCGGTTCACGAGTCATCTGTCATCCTTCGCTTGGTTATGGCAGTGCCCCGCCGCGGCCGCGACGGTCGTCCCCGGCCTGCTGATCCGGTTGCCTGATGATGATCACCATCACGGCCTTTGCTATGCTCGTCGTCATCGTCATCATCACCACCACCCCGCCCCATCCGGTACTTGATATCGTAGTTGATGATGAAGTCCAGCTCCTCGTCCGTGAAGCCATAGTGTTTCCCCAGCACACCGTCGATTTCGTCAATGATAGGCTTGCAGGGCTTGGAATCCACGGAGTCAATCAGGAGTCCGCTCTTGCGCCACTCCCCAGTGTGGGCCCGCATGCACTGCGCCAACCGCTCCGATAGCGCACAGAGGCTATCCATCAGATCGTCGGTCACGTCCGACAGGCCCAGAGGGAAGTCATACACGTCTGCCGGGTTGATGTGCCTGCCATCGGAGTGCACGCAGATGAAGTGGTAGTAGGTCGAGCTGTTCATTACCGCGTGGGCGGCCGAGGCGTGGCGCTGACTCGCGAAGGAGATGGACTTGACCTCCCCTCGCACGCGCTCCGGGCCCCCCTTCTCTGGTCTGGCCTTCGGTGGATCAGTGAAGAACTGGCAGAAGTAGCCTGGAACTCGCACCCAGAACAAACCATGGTTCCCTGTCCTCACGAGGGAGTACTGCAGGGGGCGTGAGGCGCTCACCTTCCCGACAATGCGCTTGGCGTGGGTACAGCCTATCTTCGCGAACATGCCTCGGTACTGCCCTGGGTCTCGGCCCAGCGACGCGTACTCCATAGTGGCGAACACGGCATCCCGCTCACCTCTACTCGTGTCCCAACGGTGGTAGCGCGTTGAGAACGCCGTAACATCCCTACGCGCAGGGCCACTGAGTATCACAGTCAGCCTGCTCTGCGCCCCAGCGAACAACTGCCCGGGCCTGTTTGAGAAGTGCGAGAGCCAGATAGCCTGTCCCGTGTCGACGACCACGTCTCTCGCGGGCTGCAGCGCGCCGGATGACGTGAAGGAGACGGGAATGATGAGCCCCAAACGGCTCGCTCTGTGCCTCACATGCTCACAGCGCTCAAGCACCAGACAGAAGAGGTTGTCGGCGCTCTCTGTACGGTAGCCCCTCACTCGGTACTCATCCCGTATGTCACTGTACTCTACATACGGCGGGTTTCCGATGGTCACATCGAACCCGCCGCGCTTCATGATGCCGTAGAACTCAACGAACCAGTGGAAAGGCTTGTGGGAGGCAAGCCAGTCCGCGAAGGGCTTCTTCTCCCTGAGGTCCACTCCGTACTCGCCCGCCAGGTATCTGTTGAGTTCGTCTTCCAACGGTTTGAGCCGGCCGTACAGCGCAGCCTTATCATCGGAGGTTACGTCGCCATCTGGCTCTGTCTGCTGCTGGCGGAAGAGGGTGAAGAGCTCGTCCACCTCAGCGGCCTTCTGGTCGACCTGGGTCAGCACGCCTTCGAAATCGAGTGTCCTCTGCCCGCGGCGAATGTCCTCGAGCCTGGCGTAGCCCACCAACGTGTTCCCGGCGCGGATGTTGAAGTCTATGTCGGGGAGGGGTTCGAGGTGTTCGAGCGACTCGATCTGCGCCACCAACTTGAGAAAGAGGCGGAGCTTGCAGATCTCCACCGCCTCTTCCATGATGTCCACGCCATAGAGGTTGTTGATGACGATGGACTTGAGGATGAAGTAGCGGTGGTTCGGGTGTTGCTCACCCCGGGCCAGCACCTTCCTGAAGTCCTCGAACTTGCGCGGCGAATGCCTTTCGCCTGACCGCGCCAAGTCCTCGACGAACGCCTCCATGCGCTGGAGACAGGCCTCGTAGAGCGGCTCGAGGATGTTCAGCGCGGCGAAGAGGAAGGCGCCTGAGCCGCAGGTCGGATCGAGCACGGTAACGTTCTCGATAGCGTGCCAGAAGGCGCGCAGTAACTCCGGTCCCTCGCACTCCTCGATCACGTCCTGAGCGAACTGGCGGATGTCCAGGTTGTAGGTGAGGAGGTCGTTGGTCTCCGTGACCTCACCCGCGGTCAGCTTCGCGCGCAGTTCCAAGCAGCGCTGCCGGCGGCAGACGTACTCGCGCCAGGTTTCCGTCGGCAGAGCCAGGTTGTTCCCCTCGGGGTCGGAGATAAATGCCTCGCCTAGGTTGTACCGCCGGTCGAACATACGGGCCTTCGGATCGCGCATGCCGACCTGGACGAAGTCGGGCAGGACCGACTCCGGGATGACCTGCCCGTCTTCGTCAATGACACCGCTGCGAACGGCCGGGTAGAGGTAGCGATCTGGATTGTCCCGGAGTAGCCGCCAGACAGAAGACTCGCCCTCGAAGGCGATGCGACACTTCCGGCGGGCGACGTCGAAGAGGTAGGGGATCACAGTGTTCTGGCTGATGTAGCCGGTGATGTCCTCCTTGGTGTAGTAGGCGCCCATCTGCTTCTGGTTGATGTACTTCTCGAAGATGTAGCCGAGGACATCGGGGTTGATCTCGTCGTCCCGGCGCAGGGGGCGCTCGTCGAGATGCCACTGATAGGCGTCGAAGAAGTCGAAGATGTGCTGGAAGGCGGCGTCGGGGATGGCGATGTCCTTGCCGTGCAGCAGCTCGATCTCGTGGCGCAGGAAGATGCCCCCATTGAGGTAAGGCACTTCGCCGAGGAGCTGGTTCATCTCTGCGGTCCGGCCACATTCTCGCTTGGCGAACCCGTCGAAGAAGAGGGGGCAAAGGAAGTCTCGGTAGAAGCGGTTGCGGCCGCGGCGCTTGCTCTCGGCCAGCTTGTTGCGGAGGTAGTCACCATCGTCGTCCAGGAAGCCCTTCTTCTGGATGAAGTAGATGAACATCAGCCGGTTGAGGGTGACTGAGACGTACCAACGCTGCATCCCCTCTTCAGGGATGCCCTTGACGAACTTGAGGAAGGCCGCATGCTCGGCCTTGAACCGGTCGTAGAAACGTCGGGTGACCCGCTCTACGTCGAAGCCCTGGCGGACGCGGCCGTGGGAGTCCACGACCGTAACGCCTCTCTCCTCGTCCTCCAGAGTGAAGACCAGGTACTCGAGCTTCTGGAGCAGCGAATCGCCGGGCTGAGTGTGCCGGAAGATGTGCTCCCGGCAGGCGGCAGGACGGCCGATCTCGCGTTTGATCCACTGCCAGACCTGGGTCGTGCGCTCGGTGTCGGTGTAGACGATCAGGTGTTCGCGGACTGACTTCGCCACCTGGGTCTCGATCTTGCGCCTAGCCGGGTAGCTGCGCATCAGGTCCTCGCAGCCAGGACACTCGAAGGCCACCAGACCCGCCTTCTGCGCGATGGCCGAGAGCTGGTAGGTACTGCCGTCAACAGTGACGTCCAGCGACTGTGAGTGCCGGTCCCATCCGAGTTCCTCAACGAAGAGGTCCCTCAGACGGAACCCATGCAGGAGCGGGCGGCAGCGCTGGCGGTCGAGAGGCATCGCCTACGTTCCCCCCGGCCGGTCCGCCCCGGCGGATCTGCCGGAGGCATGGCTGACCAGCCCGAGCGAGCAGATGATCTGCGGCTCATTGGCTTCCTGCTCTTTCTCGGACACGCATAGGCGGCCCTCATCACGGAGGCCGATCACCAGATCAGCCAGCACCTCGTCAGGTATCCCGGAGCGAAGGTGTCGGTTGAGCGTGTCCACGGCCGACTGGCGCAGGGGGTGCTCATAGATATCCTGGATCGCCCTGAGTAGTTCCGGTCGCTCCCAGATCGTGCCCTTCACCCGTTCGGCGTGGTTCTTCAGTCGCTCATAGGTGCGGAACCGCGCACCAGAGGGTCGCCCCAGTTGGCCCCCGACGGACCTCTCCTCGGATACCACGAGCTCGACCCCCTTGCGTACCAGGTCGTGATGGCTCTCGGCCCTCGGTACGGCAGGAGTGTTCGGCGTGCACTCGGCCGCCTTGAGTATTTCCAGCGGCGACTCGCTCACATTGCTCCCGTTCTCGTCCATCCACACCAGCGCGTCATTGTCATCGGCTGTACGCAGATAGACCAGGACCCCCGCGGGTGCGGATTCGGTGCCAGCGTGGGAGCGTGCAGAGTAGACCACGGGTGGGAGCCCGGAGACGACCTTCTCCAGCTTCGGATCGGCAGCGATGGCGTTATGCCAGATCTGGTAAGCGCGTGAGCCGAGGTCCACCTCTGTGTCTTCGGGATCGTCCAGCAGTCCGGCCTTCTCGTGGTACAGGCTCACGACGGTTCGGTCATCATCATCCTCGAAGAAGGCTTCATCCGTCCCCACCACCTCGGCATTCTCGCGAACGCGGTGACGGAGCCGGCCGCGCAGACCTATGATGCGCTCGACGCCTTCGGCGGGCAGGAAGGAGTAGCAGAGGATTTTCTCCGCCTTCTGCCCGATCCGGTCCACTCGCCCGACACGCTGGGTAAGACGGATGAGCGCCCATGGCAGGTCGAAGTTCACGACGATATAGCCGTCGTGCAGGTTCAGGCCCTCGCTCAGAATGTCGGTCGCCACCAGGACGCGCAACTCGTCCTCGGGGTGGGGGCGTTCATTGGCCTCTGGGCTGAATCGCCATGCGACCTCGGTCGGGTTGGGGGTGTCGCCGGTGACGCCGGCTAGTTGCGTCACACCGCGCGCTTGGAGCTGCTCGGTCAGGTAGCGAACCGTGTCCGCGAACTGAGTGAAGACTACGACCTTCTCTCTCCGGTGCTTCTTCACGAGCAGGCGTTCGAGAGCATTCAGCTTCGCATCCCTGGAGGCATCCCATTCGCCGCACTGCTGCAACAGATCGAGAAGCGCCTGAGCGTCGTCCCCCAGGTCCTTGGCGAGCTGCGCGATGAAGAGAGTTGGCCGCAGCCACTTGAAGCGGCTCCGGTATCTCGCGACGTACTCGGACTGGTAGATCTGCGCCGCTCGGCGGCGGAAGTCGTCCTCACTGCGTAGCGCCACGCTCTCGGCCTCTGCATCCTCATCGGCCTCGGTGTCGTCAAACATGGACCGGGTCACGAGGTCCTCGTCTTCGAGTCCGGGGTCAAGCAAGCCGGCGTCCTGGGTGCCGATGGGCAGATCGAGGCCATGCTCAATGGCGTGCAGGAAGATGAAGTTGCGCAAGATGTGACGCTCGACCGACTGCACGAATGCCTGGCCGCTGCTTTCAAGCCGCTTGAACAGGTTCGTCCGGCAGAACCCCATCAGGCGCTTCCCAGCACGGGAGAGGTCAGCCAGGGACTTCGCCTCGTTCTGTGTTGGCGGATCGTGAGGTGATGGCTCGACGTAGTTCCCCAGGCCGTAGCGCGGGAGATTCAGGTCATTGATCGTGTCCACGACTCCTGGGGCGTAGAGCCTGGCATACTGGTCGTTGGGATCTGCATCATCAACGGTGAAGGGGACCCTCTTCGGCACCCGATCCGGGAAGTAGGACCGGCTCCCATCCTCTAGGACGAGGAACTGCCGTCCATTCTCCGGGTCAGTGTGAGCGTAGTTCTCCTTGATGAAGGTGCGGGTGCGGCGCACCAGGTAGAGCCGCATCAGATCGCGCCAGTCGTCCGTGTGCTCGCTCTTCTCGAACGCCGCGAGCGACCGGACAGGACACTGGTGGCGACGGATGAACTCAGTTTCGCCAAGCTCCCGGAGCAGCCGCTCCGGGCGAATGCCGAGGTCCTGCTCCTCCGGCACGAAGAGGCGGAGCTGACTCGAGAGATCAGCATAGGTCTTGTTATAGGGAGTGGCCGAGAGCAAGAGGACTTTGCTCTCGTTCTCCGCGATGTACTCCTGAATGGCTCGGAAGCGCTTCCCTTCGCGGTTCCGCAGGTTGTGGCTTTCGTCTATGATCACAATGCGGAAGCGCCTGAGGTCAGGAAGCTCCTGCAGTACGCGGGAGGCCGATAACACCCTCGCCCGCAGACCGTACTCGATGCGGTAGTCCTCCCACATCGGAACCAGATTCTTCGGGCAGATGATCAGGGTCTCCAGCCCGGTCTCCTCCAGGATGCGGGCGGCGGTCGCCGCCATCCGCGTCTTGCCTAACCCGACCACGTCCCCAATGAGCACGCCGCCTCTCCTGTTCAGATGATGGGCGGCGATCCTGACGGCAGCAGACTGGAATGGGAGCAGCTTCCCGCTGAGATCGCGTGGTATCTGGAACTCGGCCAGCCCCGTTCTCGCCTCGGCGGACAGGTGGTAGGCCATCTTCAGGTAGATGTGATAGGGCGGAATCAGCTCCTCTCGCGCCCAGCTCTCGTCAATGATCCGCGCGAGCTCGTCAGAGATGTCCACGCACCAGTGCTCATTCCATCGCGCCTCAAACCAGCGTGCCAGCTTGTCGCAGGCATCGCGGTCCATGACGTCCACGTTCAGCTCGCCCTGTTGCGACAGCCCCGCAAGCGTCAGGTTGCTGCTACCCAGATAGGCGACGGCCGGGTTGACCGGATCAGGACGGAAGAGCAGATAGAGCTTGGCATGAAGCGGGTGTCGCAGGAAGAGCTTCACCGCGACCTTGCGCGCCTTGATCTGCGCTGACAGGCGCCGCAGCCCGCGTTCGTCCTCGTTGCTCGGCGCGCCGACCGCGAGCTGATCCCGGAACGCCTGGGCGAGCTTCGCCTTGAGTTCGGCTGCCGTCTTGTTGTCGATCCCCGCGTCGCCCTTCGCCAGGCCCAGGCCGGCGCGCAGTTCTTCTTCGGGCAGTCGCTGCATCCCGACCAGCAGACGGCAGCAATGGCCTTCGCCCCCGCCCCACTGTTCGACGTACTGATCAAGCTGCTTCCAACCGCGCAGGTTGAAGTAGCCGACGCAGAAGTCGGCGCGATCAGAGACTTGAAGCGTTTGCTGTAGCGCCCCCAGGAGGTGTTGGTCTATGTTATCGAAGATGCGCGGCATGTAAGTGAGAACTCCCCTCAGCCAGGATGGTCACACGGCCCGGCCCACCCCAACCGCCACCTTGGCCGGCTCAGTCTGTGTTCGGCACAGCCGAGCCTGTGACCTGCCGTCCAAGGCGGGTCATAGCCGCCCAGGAGCATGAGCAGGAGAACCCTGATGCGTCTTAGGCTCTCTGCTGGGCAGTCCAGTTCGCGAGCGACATGCCTAGCTCGTAGCCCGCGTCCCCGCGCTCGAGTAGGTGAGTACCATGTCGCCGAGGAGCTTTGCCAGGCTCATGCGGGGGGTCTCGGCGAGTTCGCGTACCATGGCCGCCAGCGGTCCACAGAACGCCACCGTCAGCATGTCGCCACGCGCACGCGGCCGCGAACGGCGCGCCACGTGCGCCTGTGCCGCGCTTTCGGCCGCCGGCTGGACCGTCATCGCCCTGCTGCTGTTCGCGGCGCTGTCGGAGCGTTTGTGCCGCCCGTTCGGCTCAGGGCCCTGGAGAGGTGCTCTTGCCGCACGGCCCACCTGGGCTAGGGAGTAGCCTGCGCAGGCGTCTGCTTCCCCCACCAGTCACGCCATTTCGCAGCATCATCCCCGAATGGCTGCCCCGTCCTCTTGGTCAGAAGTCGCTCGGCATAGGACCTGACCTCAGCATCCTGGTCTCCAAGCGCTTGGATCAGTGACGGGATGGCATGCGGATCATTGATGTTGAACAGCGCGTAGAGGACGGCCGCCCTTACCCCGCGGTTTTGATCGTCGCGCGCCGCCAGCAGTGCATCGACCGCAGTAGGATCGCAGGTGCCACCTAAGGCAAGCGCCGCGCCATATCGCACTTCTGGCTTCCTGTCTTTCAGCGCGGCCGTCAGCGGTGCGACGGCCGAGTGGCCGAAGCGGCCCAGCACCTCCGCGATCTGGTCCAGCGCGCTCTTCCCGGTCTCCCTGCCAAGTGCGGCCACAAGTAACGGGATGGTGCGCGCAGCGTTGAGTTGGGTCAACCCGCTGGCCGCGTTCAAACTCACCTGCTCGGAGGGGTCGCGGAGCGCCGAGAAGAGAAGAGGAAAGGCCCGTGGATCGTCGAGAGCCCCCAGGCCTTCGGCCGCGGCCGCGCGGAGATCGGTGTTCTTCCCATGCAGCGCGGATATCAGTATGGGATAGGCGCGAGGGTCGCGAGTGCCGCCAAGGGCGGTGAGCGCGGACTTGCGGAACACGCACTTGGGGTCCCGATATGCCGCCAGGAGAGGCGCGAAGGCGCGCCGGTCGTGGAGCCTGCCGAGCGCTTCTGCGGCATTTGAGGCGAGCGAATGGTAATCCGATCGCAGCGCCTCAAGCAAGGCGGGAACGGCGCGGCGATCACCTATTCCTCCGAGAGCGGATGCGACGCTGGCGGCGGTCTCGCCTCCTTCGCCGTGAAGCGCAGCGATCAGAGCCGGCACCGCACTCTTGTCGCCGATGACCTCAAGCTCCCAGGCAGCACTCCCGCGCACTAACCAGTCTTTGTCCCGAAGCAGCCCGCTGATCACGGGCACCGCCCGCCGGTCGCCCAATGCACCGAGGGCCCGGAGAGCGTCTAGCCTGGAATCCTGGTCGTTACCTTTGAGAAGCGGCAAGAGCAACCCAAATGCCTGCGGATCGTGTCTCTGGGCGAGGGCCCCTGCAGCCGCGGTGCGCACACGGAGCGACGGGTCGGTGGCCGCCGTGCGTAGCGCCTTCGTCACCGCGTCCCCTGGCAAGTCGGAGAGCGCTATCGCTGCCTGCTCGCGCACACGCGGGTCAGCATCACTAAGGGCAGAGAGAAGGGGCGCGGCGGGAACGGGTATCCGCATGGAGGCTAGCGCGGCCGCCGCACCCTCACGCACCGCGGAACGCTTATCCTGCAGCACCTCTGCCAGCGCGTCAACTGCAGGTTGCCCCAAGCCGGCGAGGGCGTCGAGCAGACCGCGACCGACGCGGTCCTGTTCAGCATCGGCCACCAATTCCAGCCAGCCGGGCCGAAACGAAGGAAGCATGGACACGAGAAAGGGTACCGCGGCGGATGCCTGCGGGCCTTCCATCGCGAGCACCTCCAGCGCCGCGGCCTGTACCTTGAGGTCGGGCGAGTAGAGTCGCTCTATAGCAGCTCTGGCAAGCGCAGGCGCGTCGGCCGAGACGCTCTCCTTCGGGATCGTCGGTGGCGGCAGTGCCAGCGCCAGCTGTGCGGACGCGATAACGAGGACAGCGAGAGGCAAGACGATGACACGTCTCACGGCACCCTCCCCGATGGCAGATGCTCAGCAGTATACGAGCCGGTGGCCGGGCGCACAACCTCCCACCAGATGCTCACTCGGGTCGCGTTGGGCCGGTACGGCACTGGGGGGTGCCCCAGTTCGCCGCGAACGCGGCGCCACGTGGCTTTGTGTCGGGCTTTCGGCGGCGGGCTGGCGCTGTGCCTCGGCTCCCTGGGCTTCGCGCCATTGTCGCCGCCTTCTGGCGGCCAATGGGCCTCTTAGGGCGTCATCGGCATCACAAATGCCTTGACGGGTCGGCTCGAACATCCTCTCAATGGACTTATAGGATGTTGGCGCTAAGCCAGAAGGAGGAGAGGATGGCGAGGAAGCGGCGGCAGGATCAGCGGTCGAACCAGCGGGAGCTCGAGGAGTTCCTGGGGGCGCTGGCGCTGGAGGGGCGGTCGGCCCACTCGGTGGGGGCCTACCGCAGGGATCTGGGGGCACTGCTGGCGGCGTTGCCTGGGCCTCTTCGCGAAGTGCGGCCGACGGACCTGCGGGAGTGCTTCCGCCGCCAGCAGCAGGCCGGCCGATCGCCTTCGAGCATCAACCGTGCGATCGGTGCGACGCGCTCGTTCTGTCGCTTTCTCTTCGAGGAGGGCCGGCTGGAGACGAACCCCGCCCAGGCGCTGCGCTCGATCCGCCTGGGTCCGCCGCTGGCCCCCAAGCATCTAACCGTCCCCGAGGTCCAGCGCCTGCTCTCGCTGCCAGACATCGATACGCCTATCGGCCGTCGGGACCGCGGCATCCTCATGCTGTTCTACAACACCGGCTTGCGGGTGGGGGAACTGTGCGCCCTGAGTCGCGATGATGTGATGCTGCCCGCGGAAGGATGGGGTGCACTCCAGGTGGTGGGCAAAGGCCGGCGCCTCCACCGACTGCCCATCAACCGCCCCGCGGCCGACGCGCTGTTGGCCTATCTCGCCGACCGCGATGATACTGAGCCAGCGCTCGTTCTGAATCGCAGCGGGGAGCGCTTCTCCGTACGCGGCATTGCGCTGCTGGTGAACCGGTACCTTCGGGCGGCCGGCATCACCGATCGCTCCGGCCCGCACCTGCTGCGCCACACCTTCGCCACCCACGCCCTGCGCGCTCGGCCCAATCTTCGGGCAGTGCAGGAGCTGCTGGGCCACGCCTGGGTCACGACTACCCAGCGCTACACGCATCTGGAGGTGGAGGACCTACAGGCTCAGGTGGCAGAACTGCTAGGCTGCTCTTCTACAGCCAGGAGCACAGGTGCATGACCGAACGGAGCAGTGTACCGCCTTGCCGCACCGGGTCTAGTGCTTGATCACCATGCCCATGAGCTTCTCCAGTTCCTGAACGTTCAGCGAGACGGCCCACATAGTCCCCCACGCATCGCGGCGCCCGGGTGAAATCGCACCCCCGTGCAGGCTGATCGAGTACTTGGAGGAAAACGGAATTTGGTAGGCCATGCCCAGCGTCACAGCACTGTCCGACCAGGCCGCGCCAAGCGAGTAACGCCACCTCGAAGATCGGAGCCTGACGTCTGTATCGCCCGGAGAGGCCTTGCTCTGGGCTGCAACGTACAGGTACGGATAGCGCACCCCGCTGGCAAGCGGGCAAGTGCGTAGCTCAACCGTCACCATCACGGGAGCTGTGGCGACGCATGTCCAGTTCAGGTTAGGCCTACGTGTCGGCCAACTGAGCACGGTGAGCGGGCCGCCAGTCTCCCTGGTAGACCACGCCCACCCGACACCGACCTCGAGTAGTTCAGAGCGTGATCTGGGAGCGGGCTCAACAGGAACCACCCTTTCGGTGCCCGTCACAAAGTAAACACTTGTGGGCGTGGGATTGGGCTTGGAGGACGGGTCGCACTCCGTGGATTGTGCCGCTGGATCAGGGATCTTGAGGACAAGGAGCTGGCGAGCAGCCGAGAGAGGATCGTACTGCACATAGCTGGTGCACACGGCGCCGGCCAAGCGAACATGAGCCAGCCCATGTTCAACGGAATTCTGGATACGCTCGGCGGGCACAAACAGGTGCCCACTCTCAACCTGTCCAAGGACTTCAGAGGGCTTCTCGATGGTCCTCGCCTCCAAGGTGTACTCGCCGTATGAGATCCGCGCCCCTGAACGGCTGTCCGCCACCACCACCTCCACGCCGGCCAGCGACTTGGCAAGCTCACCTCGGACCTCATCCTCGGTCAGATCACTGCCCAACAGCATCTCACCTCTTGCCTTCATCCCCTCATCGAAACTTACATGCAGACACAACGGGTGCTTTTTCATCTGTCTGGCAAGTGCCGCCAGGAAGCGTCGCTGCGGAAGATACGGTTCTGATCCCGGTCTGTCGCGCCTGGCCAACGCAACGAGCCTGGATTCGACGCGTGCTACCCAATCGTCGGGGGTCTCATCCTCAGCAGGTCCCTCAAGCTCAATCCGGGCGACTGTCTCCGCTCTGCCCTGCTCGTCCTTAGAGAGTTCGAGGTCAAGGAGTACCCTGGCCCACATTCGTCCGCCGCTCGGGGCACTGGGCTGCAACAACCGCCATCGCAGCCACTCGCTTGCCTCGGGAGCCGATCCTCCCGCACCTGAAGCCGATCCCCCCAGACATGGAAGCGAAGCCATCCAGATGAGCATGACAGACAGCGATATTACACCGCCGAGCTTGCCAGGCACTTGAGTGCACCCTCCCAGAGTTGCGTACCACCCGTGGCGTCAGGTTGGGCAGTCGCTCTCATGGATGTTAGGCTGCGACTCGGCCGTTGTCAATAAGCGATTTCTCGCTAAGCGACCGGGCGCATCCGGCACGAGTCCGGCGCCCGCACCACCCAGCGCTACACCCATCTGGAGGTCGAGGACCTCCAGGCTCAGGTGACCGATCTGCCGGCGAACTCGACTTCATAGGGTGTGTCTGACTGCCACTGACCACTGGACCGCCACGCAGAGATGGTCGCCCGTACGACAACGCGGGAGGCGATGACCCAGGGCACTATCAACCGGCTCAGGCTTTACCTATCTTGGCGGTCGTGAACAGCGACGTGCCACTCGCCATGAAGCCCTTCACTTCCTCAGGGACCGTCGGGGCCGGCTTCATCTCCAGCACCAGCTTGA
>Ga0315284_10001298_pt1 | contig 35630 bp, 38 predicted proteins | sample YL17G09_16_MG_FD_203696 | JGI IMG/M metagenome (GOLD analysis project Ga0315284, IMG submission 203696) | Sediment microbial communities from Yellowstone Lake, YNP, Wyoming, USA - YL17G09_16 | ecosystem: Environmental > Aquatic > Freshwater > Lake > Sediment | place: USA: Wyoming | collected... | reverse complement strand
CGGGCGATAACGTGGACCTGACAGTGGAACTGATCGTGCCAGTGGCGCTCGAACAGGGCTCCAAGTTCGCCATCCGCGAAGGCGGTCTCACCGTCGGCGCAGGTGTCATCACCAAAATCATCGAATAAGAGAGTAGTTAGGTTAGCATGGCTTCGAAAAAGAAAGACGTCCGCCCGGTAATCATCCTGGCATGCAACGAGTGTAAAGAACGTAATTATGTGACGGAGAAAAACCGGCGCAATGATCCGAACCGGATAGAATTTAACAAGTATTGTCCCCGTTGTCGGAAGCATACGCTGCACCGCGAGACGAAATAAATGCGTAGGGGTCCGACATGACATGTCGTGCCCCTACCAACCGTAGGCCAGTAGCTCAACTGGTAGAGCTCTCGTCTCCAAAACGAGCGGTTGTGGGTTCAAATCCTGCCTGGCCTGTAGATAACAACGCCGCCCTACCCTTTTGGGCAATTGTGAGGCGGCGTTGTCACCGTCAATAAGAAGGAGTCCGATGTGGCTGGTAAAGACGAAAAACCTAAGCGTGAGAATAGAATCCAACGCTTTTTCCGCGAGACGACTGGCGAACTGCGTAGAGTATCCTGGCCAACCTGGCCAGAAGCGCGTAATTTGACTGTTATCGTGATCGTCGTGCTGGTGATCATGGCGATTTTCCTTTGGCTGGTGGACTTATCCGCCACGCAACTCTTAACCCTGATAATCGGCGTTTAACTGGCTATCGCGGAAGGTATCGGCGAGGTTGAATGATGCAAGACTTAGATCCGGAAGAGCTGTTTGAGCAAGAACCGGTTGAATCTGAGAAGCGAGAGGCTTCCTCAGAACAGTCAGTTCTAAGCGAACCTCAGATTGCTCACGAGGACACTATTACGATCGAAGCAACATCCGAGGCAGCCCCCGAAGGGCCGGCCTGGTATGTGATTCACTGCTATTCAGGGTATGAAAACAAAGTGCGCCACAACCTTGAGCAGCGCATTGAGACCATGGGTATGAAAGACAAAGTCTTCGACGTGATTGTGCCGACTCAGGAAGAGATCGAAGTCCGTGATGGCAAGCGCCGCACAGTGGAGCGCCACATCTTCCCAGGTTACGTGCTGGTCAATATGGCATTGAGTGAGGAATCCTGGTTCGTCGTGCGCAATACACCCGGCGTGACAGGCTTCGTTGGTATGGGGAACTTGCCAACTCCCCTGCGCCAGGAAGAAGTTGCCCAGATCCTCAAGCGCATGGAAGCCGAAGCCCCAACCATCAAGGTCACGTTCAAGGTTGGGGAACGCGTCCGCATCGTGGATGGACCGTTCAACGACTTCCGCGGCGTGGTTGCAGAAATTGACATGGAACGCACCAAGGTACGTGTGATGGTCGCGTTCTTCGGGCGTGAGACGCCGGTGGAACTGGATTTCCTGCAAGTAGAGAAGGCGTAAGCAGCAGTCAGCTTTCAGAAGTCAGTGTGCTGATCGCTGAAAGCCGCGCGCTGGTTCGTGGGAGGGTGTCCCGTAATCACCCGTTAAAACCACAAAGGAGAAAAGTAAGTATGGCAAAGAAAATAAAGGCAATCGTTCGTCTGCAGATCGAGGCCGGTAAGGCCAATCCTGCACCCCCCATCGGCCCGGCGCTGGCCGGTCATGGCATCAATATCATGGCCTTCTGCAAGGATTACAACGCCCGCACGTCAAACCGCTCGGGCGAGATCCTCCCGGCGGAGATCAGCGTCTATACCGATGGCTCGTTCACCTTCGTCTTGAAGACGCCGCCCACCGCAGTCTTGCTCCGCAAAGCAGCCGGGGTCGAAAAAGGTTCCGGCGTCCCCAACCGCGAGAAGGTTGGTCAGGTGACGCGTGCCCAAGTGCGCGAGATTGCTCAACTGAAGATGAAGGATTTGAACGCCCTGGATATCGAAGGCGCCATGCGCCAGATCGAAGGTACCGCCCGTAACATGGGCATCGTCGTCGTTGATTAACCCGGTGGGAGGGTCGTGCTCCGACCCGCTTGTACCACAAAGGAGAATTCATGGCTAAACACGGAAAGAAATACCTGGCCGCGGCGGCCAAAGTGGATCTCGATAGGCTCTACGAGCCGCGCGAAGCAGTCAAACTGGTGAAAGATACTTCGTACACAAAATTCGATGCGACTGTTGAAGTGCACATGCGCATGGGCCTCGACCCCCGCCAGGCTGACCAGCAGGTGCGCGATGTGGTCGTTCTGCCGCATGGCCTGGGCAAGAGCGTGCGCGTGCTGGTCTTCGCACAGGGCGATGGCGCTACCAATGCCCGCAATGCCGGCGCGGACACCGTCGCAGATGATGAAGAAACTCTGAACAAGATCCAGGGCGGCTGGCTCGATTTCGACGTCGCCATCGCCACACCCGATATGATGGGCAAAGTCGGTAAACTCGGTCGCATGCTCGGACCTCGTGGCCTGATGCCAAACCCAAAAGCCGGCACGGTCGTCGCCCCCGCGGATATTGGACGTGCAGTTACCGAGTCCAAAGCGGGCCGCGTTGAATTCCGCCTGGACAAGACCGCCAACATCCACGTCTCGATCGGCAAGGCTTCGTTTGACGAACAGAAACTGTTCGAGAACTTCGCTGCTTTGATGGAAGCCATCCAGAAGGCCCGCCCGTCGGCTGCCAAGGGCAATTACATCAAGCACATCACGATGACTTCAACGATGGGCCCCGGCGTAAAAGTTGACGCCAACCTGGCCCAGTCAATGGAGGAAAGCGAATAGCAACCCCTCGACACCGTTCGTGCCGCGAGCAACAGCGGCACGCCGGTGCGAGACGGCAAGCTCGGGGCAAGTTATTCGCTCCGCCCGAGATCTATTCCTTCGCCGAAGACAGCAGGCGTCCGTTCAGGGCTTAATCTCCTGCCCAGGTGAAGACTGGTGGAAACACCGCTCCCTTTCCGGGGAGAAAAGTCTTTGCCTGGAACGCTCGGGCAAAGACTTTATGATTGGAAAGGAGGTGATATTCTTTGGCAAAATCAAAAGTGCAGAAAGAAGCCATACTGGCCGAATATACAGAATGGCTTGGCAAGAGTCAGGCGGCCGTCCTGGTTGAGTACACTGGTTTGAGAATGAAGGACCTGGACGCCATCCGAGCCAAGACGCGTGAAGCGGGCGGTGAGTTTCATATCGTCAAGAACACGCTGGCCAAGCTCGCTCTAGAAAAGGCTGGCTACAGCGTCCCGGCTGACTACGCGGAAAAGAGTACCGCCATCGGCTTTGCTTTTACCGATGCCGCCGGGTTCGCCAAGGCGCTCATGGATGTGACCAAGGGCATGGAAGCCGTCAAGATCAAGGGCGGTTTCATGGGCACTGAATCGCTCAGCTCCGCCCAGGTCAAATCCCTGGCCAACCTGCCGCCGCTGCCTGTTATGCGTGCCCAACTATTGGGCGTCTTACAAGCTCCTGCCGGCAAACTGGTCCGCACGCTGGCCGAACCTGGCCGCTGCCTGGCTTACGTGGTCAAGGCATATTCCGACAAGGCCGCACCTGCTGCGGCATAACCGGACGACTAAAGTCGTCACTACAATAAATTAAATTTCTAAGAAAATTTGAAGGAGATTTACAATGGCTGATTTAGATAAAATCGTCGAGCAGTTGAGCAGACTCTCCGTTCTCGAAGCTGCTGAACTGGTCAAGAAACTGGAAGAGAAATGGGGCGTCTCCGCCGCTGCTCCCATAGCCGTCGCCGCCGTCGCTGGCGGTGCTCCCGCGGCTGCTGCTGAGGCTGTCGAAGAGAAGACCGAATTCGACGTCGTCATCAAGGACACTGGCCCCAAGAAGATCGAGGTCATCAAGGTGATCCGCCAACTGGTCAATCTGAGCCTGACCGAGGCCAAGGCCCTGGCCGAGACCGCCGACGGCAAAGTATTGGCAGCAGTCGGCAAGGATGCCGCGATGGACGCTAAGAAGAAGCTGGAAGAAGCTGGCGCCGTCATCGAAGTCAAGTAATTTTCAGACAAGCGCCGATCAAAAAGGCGACCCTGTTACGGGCCGCCTTTTTGATTTAACCGTTTGGGCATCTGCGAGTACGTAGTACTTAATTCCTGCTTTTACCTATTGACTTTGTTCTTGAAAAGTTATACAATTGGTATGTCTGGTCTGACCACCATACCACAGGATTTACATGAAAATCCAACCAATTGCCCATAAATCACTCGCTGAAACCGTCGCCGTGAAACTAGCCGCCTCCCTGCTGGATGGCAGCCTGACACCCGGAACTCAACTGCCTTCCGAACGAGACTTGATGAATCAGCTCGGCGTCAGCCGCGCCACCTTGCGGGAAGCGCTAAAGGCACTGGAAGAATCCAAATTGATCGAAGCGCGCCCGAACGTCGGATGGTTCGCACGCTCCATTGACGAGACGAACGTGGCCAAGGCGCGTGAACTGGCGCGTGAGGCCGGAGCTGCCGCGCCGCGTCCGGCTGCGAACGAGCTGCCCGCCGGGCCGTTACGCGTACCGGTCGCGCCGGAAAAGCCACTGCACATCCCCAACCTGCGCACCGACCGGCTGGGGACGTTCGAGTTCATCTCCTGGTGGGAGCGCGAGAAGGTCCAGAATGCCCGCGTAATGGTAGTGGGAGCCGGGGCACTGGGAAATGATGTCATCAAAAACCTGGCGCTGATGGGAATCGGCCACATTTACATCGTTGACTTCGACACCATCGAGACGGCCAACCTGAGCCGCTCGGTGCTATTCCGCGAATCCGACAACAGCCGCAGCAAAGCCGAAGTTGCAGCGGCGCGCGCCAAGTTGCTCAATCCGCAAATCCACATCCAGTATCTGAACGGCGACGTGACCACCCAGCTCGGGCTGGGCGTCATTCGCCGCATGGACGTTATCATCGGCTGCCTGGATAACCGCGAAGCCCGCCTGGCCATCAACCGTTTCTGCTACTGGATGAACAAGCCCTGGGTGGACGGAGCCATCCAGGAACTGCTCGGGCTGGCGCGCGTTTTCGTCCCCGGCCAGGGCGCCTGTTACGAATGCACCCTGACCGAGGCAGCCCTGCGTGACCTTTCGCTGCGCTACTCCTGTCCGCTGCTGGCCCGGCAGAACGTTTTGCTAGGCAAGGTGCCCACCACACCCACCATCGCTTCGATTATCGGCGGGATACAGTCGCAGGAAGCCCTCAAACTGATCAACGGGATGCCGGTCGAGCCGGGCAAGGTCATCCACTATAACGGCATGGTCAACGAGATGCATACCACCGCTTATGTCGCACGCGAGGACTGCGAAAGCCACTGGACCTACGGCGAGGTGACAGAACTGCCCGCTCGCGCCGAGCGCACTACCCTGGAAGACATGCTGCGCATCGCCCGCGCCGACCTTGGACCTGATGCCGTTGTCGAACTGGATCAAGAACTGGTCATCTCGCTGACGTGCTCCACCTGCCACACCGTAGAGCAGGTGCTGAAACCACTTAGCTCGGTGAGCTTCGAAGCCGGACACTGTCCTACATGCGGCACCCTACGTGAGACCGCTTTGACCCATGTCATCACCGGCGAAGAAAATTACCTGCACCACACACTGGCCAACGTCGGTGTGCCGCCGCTGCACATCCTGCGCGCCCATAATGGGCAGGAATATCGTTTCTACGAGTTGACCGGCGACCTGCCCGAGGCGCTACATTTCCGCCACTTCGAGCAGACCGAACAAGCCGGACCGATGCACGGCCGCGTCCGTATCAAGGGTGAAGCACACATCAAAGACGCCCACGATAGCCCAGTAAGCGGACGCGTGAAGCTGCACGATTGACATAAGACGAGATGATATCCCTGCGTGCTAAGATCATGTCCAATTCTGTCACCCCCCAACCCGAATCGCCCTATATTGCCCTGGCGCGCAAATATTCCCTGCTCGTCTTGCTGATGGTCGTGACAGTGATGGGTCTGGTTATCATACTCCTGCAAATCCGGATGCCGGTCCTTGTCCTGGCTCTCCTCCTAACGGATGCTGTCATAGGATTGATTGCCGGTTTCTCTGTACGCTGGGTCCTCCCCAAGCAGACGAGGATGTTGCAAATCTCCTCGGTTCTGGCGTTCGTTGTGGGTGGTTTGACACTGCTGGGGTGGTTCACCGGCTGGCGATTCGGCATCGGTCCATTGAAAACTGGCCGCGCCAGCGTAGACTGGTGGGAATTGGGCCAGATCCTGCTAGGAGCGGGCAGCGCACTCCTGGCTTTGTATGCCTGGCAACTCCCCGCCCCGGCCTCCGTACCTGTACCAGGCACGAAACCGGCAAAAAAATTGCCCCGCACCAGGAAACAACCGCAGAAACGGCCTCCTCGTACTGTCACGCCCGGGGGCACCTCGCGGGCGCCCAGCCAACCAATACAACCTGCAGCGGCGATGGCAGCCACACGATCCGTCAAACCGAAACGCAAGTGCCTCTACCATCGCAAACCCCAGCTGCAGTTATCCGCTGAAGAGGAACACCGCTGTCCTTATTGCCTTGAACTGGTCGAACCAAATGAACCGCGCGGTGTTGTGGAGTGCAAAATCTGTCACACTCTCCATCATGCCGATTGCTGGGCCATTACCGGCACATGCCAGGTACCTCATTACACTACCTGATAAGAGGAGAAACCTATGCCCGATCTTAATGTGACTATTGTCCTGCCCAGTGGGGGGGCGCGCAACGCCGACATCCCCGACGACGTGAGCGTACACGACCTGCTGACCGAGTTGACCTCCCTGCTGAAGTTGCCCACCGTCGGCCCGGACGGACGCCCGATGTACTACCGGCTGGACAGCAAGGCCCTCGGGCGCGAGCTCAAAGACGAGGAGACGCTGGCCTCCGCCGGGGTGCTCGAAAACGACCGCCTGATGCTGACCGCCGACATCACCGCCGGAGCCGTTGGCCTCAACCAGAGCCCGCGTATGCGCCGCCTGCGCGCCGACTACGAGTTGATGAAGGAACTAGTCGCCCGCAGCGACCTGATCAGCTTCGAGACCAAAGCCGCCCGCTCCAACCTGCCGCCCGAAACCTACATCGTCACGTTCAAGTGCAAAAGCATCGTTGACGTGGACCGCCAGGGCAACCCCAAGCTCGGCACCCGCCACCAGGTGGAAATTTACCTGCATAACCAGTACCCGCAGCGCTGGCCGGGCATGAAGTGGCTAACCCCCATCTGGCACCCCAATATCAACCACCTGAACGGGAGCGTCTGCATTGACGCGGCCTGGTGGACCGCCAGCCGCTCCCTCGACCGCCTGGTGGTCATGCTCGGCGAGATGCTCCAATACAAAAACTTCCACGACGACCCCACCAAACCGCCCTTCCCCTGGGACCCGGAAGCGGCCCGCTGGTGCCGGGAATACCGCAAAAACCACTCCGGCGTCTTTCCGTTGGACGAGCGCGAATTATTGCGCCCCGAACGCGTGAAATTGAAACCCGTTCAGGCCAAACCAAAACCCAAAATCCGTATCAAGTAAGTTTTCGATAAACGTGATGGAGAATCGTAGGAACGACTTTAGTCGTTGCAAACCAGCGTAAAAGCGACTGTAGTCGCAACTACCCCACTATTTTTTAACCGGCTGAGACCCAGCCACCATTCAGAAAGGAGCAAAACCATGTCCGACTTATCTGTTACCGTAGTACTTCCTTCCGGAGGCAGCCGCACCGCCGAAATCCCCGACGACGTCGTGGTGAAAGAACTGCTCCCAGAGTTGACCACCTCGCTGGAACTCCCCGTCACCGGCCCGGATGGACGCCCGATGTCCTACCGGCTGGACAGCAAGGCTCTGGGACGTGAATTGAAAGAAGACGAAACTCTGGCGCAGGCCGGTGTCCCCAAGGATGATCGGCTGATGATGACCGCCGACGTTACGGCGGGCTGATTCCACTACCCGATCCGAGCCGCTTCGCACCCATCTTCAGCGAAGCGGCCCGGACCCTTGACCTGCAACGAAAACCGACATGTCCGCACTCCGCATCCATATCTCCCCGCCCGAAAGCCCCACCCCCCAACCGGCGACCTTGCCTCTGGATAACGCCAGGCGCTGGGTCTCGTCCTATGAAAAAGCAGGGGCTGGCGTGCCTGTCTCTGTATTTGTTACACAGAGCGCCTACATACACGCCGTGGTCCACGCCGCCAGCGAACCGGACTACGAGGTGGGCGGGGTACTGGTGGGTAAATGGTGCGCGGATACCGAAACCGGACAGCAATTCATCGTCGTAGCGGCAGCCCTACCAGCCCGTTTCACACGCCAGGGCAGCGTCTACCTGACCTTCACGCAGGATAGTCTGGTGGACCTGCATGCCAAGATTGATGGACTTTTTTCGGGCAAGAAGATCGTGGGTTGGTACCACACCCACCCCCGCATGGGCGTCTTCCTGTCGTATTACGATACCTGGCTGCACGAACATTTCTTCCCCGAACCCTGGCAGGTAGCGCTGGTCATTGAACCGCACACGTCGGTCGGTGGTTTCTTCATCCGCCAGGTAGACGGCGAACTGGATTCCCGTCAATATTACGGTTTCTACGAACTGGATGGTAACTTCAATCGAAGTATCGTCCACTGGAATAATTTGCAGCGGGTTTCTACAGCCGTTGAGGAAAAAGGAGAGACACACAATGAATAGACGCATGCGCACATACTATTACGCCGTGTTCGGCGCGATCGGCGGTTTAATCGGCTGGCAGATCAGCAACCTGCTCGGCCTGTCATTCGTCGCAAACTTATATCTTAGCGAAGCCATAGTCGGCGCGCTGGTGGGGTTAAGCATTGGCCTGGTCATCGGCCTGACCGAAGGCGCACTGACCCTCAACCTGGTCCAGGCGGTCAAATCCGGCCTGTTCAGTGGATTGCTGGGGCTGGGTGCGGGGGCAATCGGCCTGCCGCTCAGCGAGTGGCTGTTCCAGTACGTCGGCGCCGGGATTTTTGGCCGCGCCATAGGCTGGGGCTTATTCGGTCTGCTGATCGGTCTGGCCGAAGGCGTGGTCGGCAAGAGCCAGGTCTGGAAAGGGATGCTCGGCGGCCTGCTGGGCGGCGCGCTCGGCGGGGTACTCCTGGAAGGCAGCCATCGTCTGTTGAGCGATTCCCTGGTCGGCAAGGCAGTTGGTCTGGTGTTGCTGGGAGCTTCCGTCGGCGCGTTCATCTCATTGATCGTGGTATTGCTCTCGCGCGCCTGGTTGGAGGTCAAGAGCGGCAAGCTCAAAGGAACCGAGTTCATCCTGGATAAGTTCATGCGCGCCAGGGGCCCGGCCATCGCCATCGGCAGCAGCCCGCTCAAGTCTGAGATCGTGCTGCCTGACCCCGACATTGCCCCGCAGCACGCCATGCTGACCGGCGATGGGACACGCTTCACGTTGAAAGACACGAGCCTCTCCGGCACGTTCATCAACAAACGGCGCATCGAGCGGGTCCAACTCACCAACAACAGCGCGATCCGCATGGGCAATACCGAAATGGTTTATCACGAAAAGAGGTAGCCATGAAAACGTACCTTCGAGTATTCTGTCTTGGTTTGGCCCTGCTGCTGGCGCTTCTACCGCTCCAGGCAGCCTTCGCCCAGGATGGGGAACAGCAAATCCGTATCACCCAGTTGGATGCCTCCCGGTTCCCCCAGGTGACCGTCTACCTCTCGACGATGGATGCCTCCGGCGAACCGCTGGCCGTGGACCCGGAAAACATCCAGATTTTCGAGAATGGCCAGTTGATGCAACCGGACCGCATCAGCGGGTCCGGCGAGATCGGCCCCCTGACCACTTTACTGGTGATGGACGTTTCCGGCAGCATGTACGATGCCGGCAAGTTGACCGCCGCCAAAGCCGCCGCGCAGGCTTACGTCGAACAGATGCGTCCCAGCGACCAGGCCGGCCTGTTGACTTTCAATACGGCGGTGACGTATCTCCAGGCGATCACCAGCGACCACGAGTCGCTCATCCAGGCCATCAACAGCCTGGACGCACGTGGCGATACGTCCATGTTCGATGCCCTGGATCAGGCCGCGCAAATCTTGCAGGACGTCCCCGGCCGGAAAGCCATTATCGTACTGACCGACGGGCTGGACAACAGCAGCAAACGTACTGCCGACGAGGTCATTCAAGCCATCGGCGCGGGCGGACTCTCCATCTCGACCATCGGCCTGGGCGACCCGGACAAATTGGGTATCAATTCCGGTCTGGACGAAGCCACGCTCCAATCGTTGGCTGAACGCGCCGGGGGAGTCTATGGCTATGCCAATGACCCAGAGACGTTACGGGGGTTGTACGAACGCTACGGCCGCGCCCTGCAAAGCGAGTACAGGATCACTTACACTTCCCCCTCGACGCTCCGGGACGGTCTCAGCCGCGCCTTGACCGTTTCCCTGGGCGAGACGGCCTCCACCCAGACACAATATAATCCCGGCGGTGTACTGCCAGAGGTGCCAAACTCTGTCTCCTGGACAGTTTTCACCGTACTCCTGGTTGGATTGGTTGTGTTGCTGTTCGTCCCAGGATTAGTGAGCCGTTTCCAAACGCAGAAAACTGTAAGAGGCAGCCAGGGTACGACCCGCAAGCAAAGATCGCGAATAAAACTCAAGTGATAATGCCAGATTACAGAAAAGCGGTCCTGTTACAGGCCACCCATTTACCTGTGTATTAGACTGATCCCGAAAACGTTTGCGGGTTCAGTCACACCAACTCAGAGGGAGGAGAGAATTTTGAATTTTGGGCTTTGCCAGAAAATGGAAAACGCCCGGTGGCTTATGGACGAAACGGATCGTAATTCGGATTCGTGCCCGCCCAAACACAGGCAGCCTTGGCGAATTGGTTGCACCCTACCCCATGTGAACAACGGTGCGACAGGACGCGCGGCGGGTCGGGGAGGAAATCCATCGGGTAGAGCACCTCAGCTTCCAGCGCCACTTCGCGCATCACATGCTCGCAGTAACATACCTTGCTCACTTCCCATGTCCGTTGGGCCATGACTCACCTCCAGACCAACACAAAGTGTATAGCATATCAATTAGACAATCCAGTGACAGGCATCACGAATTGGTATGACAAATCAATTATTTCGGAGCACATAAGCCCGGTTTAAAAACAGGTCATCCGGCATCATCCGGAGCCTCCCGGGACTCGGCTTGGATGACTTCGCCGGTCTCTGCTTGCTCCGGGGCGTCGCGCCAGGTGCCGCTGACGACCTTCTGCAGGGCATTCATGTGTTCCTGGACGACATCGTCCGGGCAGAGCGATACAAACAAAATGGCTCCCAACCAGAGCACAGCGGCATCATCCAGCGCGCCGACGACCGGTAACACTGCGCCGGGGAGCAGGTCAATCGGTGAAACCAGGTAAATCAAGGCCCCGATCGGAAGGAGTTTGAGCAGGAAGTTAACACGCCGGTCCCCAATCAGTCGCAGGATGAGCTTGAGTCGCAGGACCAGATCCTGAAAGAAGCCGCTGTTTTTATTTCTCAAGATATCGCGTTTATTCGCCATTTCATCGTCTCCTTATCATTAAATGTTCAAATCCAGTGCAGACGAAGCTCCATCTGCTGAGGCACCGTTAATCCACAGTCGCTTAAATTTACGGGAAAGCTGACGCGTAGATTCGTCCACAAACCGATCCACCTTCGCGCCGGAAAGGTAGATATAGGGACGATTATACAACGCCTGGATTTCCGCGTCGGTGTGCTGATAATACTCTTGAATATGGGCCACATTCCGGCGAACACCCTCAAGCGACAGGAAATCCAGGCCGCCGAGTTCGGGTTGGGCATCCAGAAAGACCCGCCAAAACAGACAATCCGGGTGATCGCGAACGTAGATAAAATCCAGCCCGTACCAGTCCTTTTTGACCTCCCAGATGAAATCCTTGTCCGCGGCGAATTGCTCCTTGTATTTTTCCTGCGTCGGGCGGCCAATTTCCCTGCTCCACAGGTTATCAGTGATTAGGTGGAAGAAGTAGCCCAGTCGGAAAGAGAAGAAATCCGGCTTCTCCTTACCACGTAAAGGCAGGAGATACCGTCGGTAAAATTCCAGGTCGGCGAGTTGGCGGTGTGAGTTACCCTGTACACCAAAGTGGGTCACCCAGGGAGGCGGGGTGAAATTCTCCCACTTCTCGTCGGGGATGCCGGAATCGGGAGCGATGTTGCCCACGGCGAAAGGAGCCGGATCCAGGTCCGGGAGGAAATCGAGCAAGTTTTCAGCAATCCGCAAGTGAACAATCCAGGAGGCCATGTTCGTATTATACGCCCGGGAAGAGGTGTAAAATCCAATCAGAAATCGTAAACCTTCTATCGCAAATCGGAAGAGGTTTCCATGCCCCTGCACGTTTCCCGCATCCGCGCTATCTGTTTCGATGTGGATGGCACGCTCAGTGACACTGACAACGTTGTGGTTGATAAATTGACCATCGTGCTCAAACCATTCCATTTCCTGTTTCCGAAGAAAGGCATCCAGCAGGTCGCCCGGCGTTTTGTCATGGCCAGTGAGGCCCCAGCCAATTTCTTGATCGGCATTCCTGACGTCATCGGGTTGGACGACGAAATTTTCGCCCTGGCCGACTGGGTAGCGCGCAAATCGAGGAAAAAGCCAAAGAAATTCCAGATCATCGAAGGCACACGAGGAATGTTGACCGAATTATCCAAACGCTATCCGCTGGCAGTGGTCAGCGCACGGGACATGCGCATGACCAGAATCTTCCTCGAACAGTTTGACCTTTTGCCGTACTTCAAGTGCATCGCCACCGCCCAGACTTGCAAATACACGAAACCCTATCCGGACCCGATCCTGTGGGCAGCGGAGCAGATGGGCGTGACCCCCGATGCCTGCCTGATGGTGGGCGATACGATCGTGGACATCCGCGCCGGGAGTAAAGCCGGAGCGCAGACGGTCGGCGTATTGTGTGGATTCGGCGAGGAGGACGAACTCCGTAAGCGTGGCGCTGATATGATCCTGGCGACCACGCCGGAGCTCGTACAGGTACTAGAAATATAGTACCAATCTCTCGAAACTATTGAACGCGACAAACGTATACCTTGTTAGAAATTTTAGCCGGTCGAGACTGCCGGCCTTCGCATATCGAAAGGAGATTTATATGATTCGCAAACTGGTTCCTGTTTTACTCATCCTGGTTCTTGGCCTGACCGCCTGCGGGTTCCACGTCAGCCTCCCGATCATTACTATCACGCCTGGCCCCACAGTAATTGACCAGATTAACGTCTCGCTGCCCGCCGACGTTTCCAAGACCGTGGACTTGAGCCTCGCCTTTGGCGCGGGTACACTAAAAGTCCAGCCGGGCGCCGATTCGTTGGTTTCTGGAACCGCTACCTATAACATCGCCGACTTCAAACCCACAGTGATCGCTAATGGCTCCACCGTCCGAATCGAGCAGGGCAACTGGCGGCTGACCGGCATCCCGGATTTCTCCAACATCAAAAACGAATGGGACCTGTCACTGGGCAACGTACCCCTCGACTTGAGTATTGAAGCCGGGGCATATCAAGCTGAATACCAGTTCGGCGGCCTGGCACTGATCAATCTCACCATCAAGGATGGCGCTTCGGATACCAAGCTGGATTTCTCTTCGCCCAATACCGCTGAAATGAACCTCTTGCGTTACGAGACCGGGGCATCCAACGTCTCGTTAACCGGCCTGGCCAATGCCAACTTCGCCAGCCTGGAATTCGCCAGCGGAGCCGGGAACTATACCCTCGACTTCTCAGGGGTTCTGAAACGTAATGGCAGCGTACATATCCAGACTGGCGTCAGTAACATGACGTTGGTCATCCCCTCCGGCATCCCTGCCCAGATCACGACGGAGGGAGGGCTTTCAAATGTCACTAACGATTCCGGCTGGGCTAAGAACGGCAGCGTCTATACTCAAGAAGGGTCCGGACCGCAACTGACCATCGTCGTTGAAATCGGAGCAGGAAATCTTACGATTACCCGGTAGAGCCCTCGCAGATCCATTCACCTGCGCCTGCACTGATGGCAACTACAAAACAAAGGCAAAGTCCGAACTGCCCTCTCCTCCCCAGAGAGGGCGGTTTTTGGGTATTTTTTGTATTATTGGTAATAATCAGAGTAAAAGGTCATATTTCAAGCATGACCTCCATCACTTGCCTGCCCTCCTGCCAATCAATACAATATAACCGATAAAATTTACCAGGATTTCCAGAAAGGGAAGCTCCTATGCAAATCACACGTCAGGCCGATTACGCCGTCCGCGCAGTTCTCTATCTGGCTCGTCTAGGTCCCACCCAGCACGCGGCGACCAGCATCGTAGCCAGGGAACAACACATCCCGCCGTCATTCCTGGCAAAGATTATCTCGCAGCTATCCATTGCCGGGCTGCTGCATACCTCCCGTGGTGCACGCGGTGGCGTCACTCTGGCGCGGGCCCCGCAGGAAATCTCCCTGCTCGATGTGGTCGAAGCCATTGACGGGCCGATTCTGCTCAACGAGTGTGTCGGAGATTCCGGCGAGTGCACCCTCAAAGATAGTTGCCCTCTGCACCCAATCTGGAGAGAGACACAAGAGGTACTGGTCAAACGCTTGCACGAAACAAAATTCGGCAGCCTGGTGAACTAACCTTTTGTTGTTGCTTATCCTTCCCCTCCCGGCGTATAATTGCAGGGAGGGGATTTCATTTTCAGACAAGGAGACGCAGCATGTCCGGACCTCGTACCGTGCGCGCCCCGCGCGGGGCACAACTCACCTGCAAAAACTGGCTGATTGAAGCCCCCTACCGCATGATCCAGAACAACCTCGACCCGGAAGTGGCCGAGCGCCCGCAGGACCTGGTCGTTTACGGCGGGCGCGGACAGGCCGCTCGCAACTGGGAGTGCTTCGACGCCATCCTCGACAGCCTGAAAAATCTGGAAGCCGACGAGACCCTGCTGGTGCAATCCGGCAAACCGGTGGCCATTTTTAAGTCCCACCCCGACGCGCCACGCGTCCTGATCGCCAACTCCAACCTGGTCCCGCACTGGGCCACCTGGGAGCACTTCGACAAACTGGCCGCGCAGGGACTGATCATGTACGGCCAGATGACCGCCGGTTCATGGATCTACATCGGCACACAGGGGATTTTGCAAGGGACGTACGAAACCTTCGGCACGCTGGCCCGACTCAAGGGCTGGGGTTCGCTCAAAGGCAAATTCTGCCTGACGGCCGGCCTGGGCGGGATGGGCGGCGCCCAGCCGCTCGCCATCACCATGAACGAGGGCGTCGGCCTGATCGTCGAAGTGGACCCGGCGCGCGCCAAGCGCCGCCTGGATATCGGCTACGTGGACCGGGTGGTGGATAATCTCGAAGAGGCCATGACCCTCGTCGAGGAGTTCAAAGACAAGGAAAAACCCCAATCCATCGGCCTGATCGGCAACGCCGCCGACATCTACCAGGAACTGGCGATGCGCGGCGTCATCCCGGACGTGGTGACAGACCAAACCTCCGCGCACGAGGCGCTGATGTACATCCCCTCCGGATTGAGCGTCGCCGCGGCGGACGAACTGCGTAAATCCGACCCGGAAGTGTATAAGAAACGCGCCATGGCCTCGATGGCACAGCACGTGCGGGCCATGCTGGAATTCCAGCGCAAGGGCTCGGAAGTGTTCGACTACGGCAACAACATTCGCCAGCAGGCTTACGACCATGGCGTGACCGATGCCTTCGAGTTCCCGGGCTTTGTCCCGGCTTACATCCGCCCGCTATTCTGCGAGGGCAAGGGCCCGTTCCGCTGGGTGGCGCTCTCCGGCGACCCGGAAGACATCTACAAGACAGACGAAGCGGTGATGGAACTCTTCCCCAATGATGAGCACTTACGCCGCTGGCTGAGGCTGGCGCGCGAGAAAGTCCCCTTCCAGGGACTGCCGGCGCGCATCTGCTGGCTGGGTTACGGGGAACGAGCTAAGGCGGGACTCAAATTCAATGAAATGGTGGCGGACGGGACTCTGAAAGCGCCCATCGTGATTGGGCGCGACCACCTGGACGCAGGGTCGGTTGCCAGCCCGAACCGCGAGACCGAGGCGATGAAAGATGGCTCGGATGCCATCTCCGATTGGGCCATCCTGAACGCCCTGATCAACGCCGTCGGCGGCGCCACCTGGGTCTCGTTCCACCATGGCGGTGGGGTGGGCATCGGCTACAGCCAGCACGCCGGGCAGGTCATCGTGGCCGACGGGACACCCGCAGCAGCCAAACGGCTGGAACGCGTCCTGACCAGCGATCCTGGCCTGGGCATTGTCCGCCACGCCGACGCGGGATATGAAGAAGCCATCGCCGCGGCGAAACGGCACGGAATCAAGATGCCGATGTTGAAGTGAGTAAAAAGGTACAAAAAAAGGATGACGAGTATAAATTGAAACTCGTAAAATAAGAAATGTTACTTCGCGGTAAAATTCAGCTTCGGATCATGATAAGTGGAGTTCGTAAAAACAAGATGACGACCAAACGAATTGCAGTCCTGACCAGCGGCGGCGACGCCCAGGGTATGAACGCGGCCGTGCGAGCCGTGGTGCGCACCGCATTGGACAAAGGGGCGGAAGTCTACGCCGTCTACGAGGGCTACCAGGGCCTGGTGGAGGGCGGCGACTACATCAAAAAGATGGCCTGGGATTCAGTCGCCGGGATCTTGCAACGCGGCGGGACCGTCATCGGAACAGCCCGTAGCGAAGCCTTCCGCACGCCGGAAGGGCGCCGGGCGGCTGCCCGCAATATGATCCAGAATGGGATTGACGGGCTGGTTGTCATCGGCGGCGATGGCTCGCTGACCGGGGCAAATCTCTTCCGCCAGGAGTGGCCCTCCATCGTGGCTGAACTCGCCAAGAGCGGCGAGATCAGTGCCGAGGTCGCAGCAGCGCACCCCAACCTGCTCATCGTCGGGCTGGTCGGTTCGATTGACAATGATTTCTCCGGTCCCGACATGACCATCGGCGCGGATAGCGCCCTGCACCGCATTACCGAGGCGGTGGATGCCATCACCAGCACGGCGGCCAGCCACCAGCGTACCTTTATCGTCAAAGTGATGGGCCGCAACTGCGGTTACCTGGCCCTGTACAGCGCCCTGGCTACCGGCGCCGATTGGGTGCTGATCCCCGAAGCGCCCCCAGACGTGGACAACTGGCAGGAGGTGATGATCGAGCGCCTGAAAGCCGGGACCAAGGCCGGGCGGCGGGATCACATCATCATCATGGCGGAAGGCGCCCGCGACCGTGACGGAAATTACATCGGCAGCACCGACGTGCAACGCGTGCTGGAAGAACACCTGGGTGAGGAAGTGCGCGTAACCGTGCTCGGGCACGTCCAGCGCGGCGGCCGGCCAAGTGCCTACGATCGCATCCTGGCGACTCAACTGGGCTATGAAGCGGTCACGACCCTGCTGAAAGCCAAACCCGAAGATGAACCCGTGGTGGTCGGCACCAAAGCCAACCACATCAAGCATTTCCCATTGGTTGAATGTGTGGAAAAGACCCGGGCGGTAGCCGAGGCGATTGCCGCCAGGGATTACGAAAAGGTCATGAGCCTGCGCAGTACCAGTTTCAAAGATGCTTTCAATACACTGACGACGATGGTACGCGCCCTGCCCCATTCCCCGGCACCCGACCAGAAGCGTTTCCGCATCGGGGTCCTGAATTCCGGTGCGCCCGCGCCCGGGATGAACACCGCCGCCCGGGCGGCCGTCCGCCTCGGTCTGGATCAAGGCCATATCATGCTGGGGATCAAGAACGGCTTCGAGGGTCTCGCCAAAGGCGAAATCGAGGAAATGCAATGGATGAGCGTGAGCGGTTGGGCCTCCCTGGGCGGGTCCATGCTGGGCACCAGCCGCCTGGTCCCGCAAGGCAGCGATCTGTACGCCATTGCGCGCGTCATCGAAGACCAACATATCGAAGCGCTGCTGGTCATCGGTGGCTGGAATGGATACGAAGCCGTCCACACCATGCTCACTTCACGGGACAATTTCCCGGCCTTCAACATCCCGATCATCTGTCTGCCGGCCTCGATCAATAACAACCTGCCCGGTACCGAGTTCAGCATCGGCGCGGATACAGCCCTCAACAGCATCGTGGACGCGGCGGATAAGATCAAGCAGTCGGCGGTCGCCACCCGGCGCTGTTTCGTGGTCGAGGTGATGGGACATTGGTGCGGCTACCTGGCTCTGATGAGCGGACTGGCAACCGGCGCAGAGCGCGTCTACATGCACGAGGAGGGCGTCACGCTCAAGGACTTGCAAGTGGATGTGGAAAACCTGACACGCGGTTTCGAAGCCGGTAAACGGCTGGGACTGATCATCCGCAGTGAGTACGCCAACAAGGTATATACGACTCAGTTCATGTGCTCGCTCTTCGAAGAAGAAGGCCGGGATGTCTTCGACGTGCGCCCGGCCATCCTGGGCCACCTGCAGCAGGGCGGCGACCCCTCCCCCTTTGACCGCATCCAGGCCACCCGGCTGGCGCGCCTGTGCCTGGGCTACCTGATCGAGGAATGCAACCAGGCCGGCAACAACTGTGCCTTCATCGGCCTGCAAAAGGGACAGATCAGCTTCCACGATATGCGTGACTTCGAGCGCATGATTGATGCCAAACACGAGCGCCCGAAGGAACAATGGTGGTTGGAGCTTAAGGGTATTGCCAGTCTGATGGCTAAGCTCGGCCAGGAGACGGAAGAGCAAAACCGTACCGTCAAGGTGCGCGAGACGTGAAGAATCGCCGGAGTTACCCCTTACAGGGGCGCTTCGCGGAAACCCTGCTCAATGCACGAAAGCCCCTTCGACAGGGTCTCGACAAGCTCGACCTACCAGCTCAGGGCAAGCCTTCGAGCTGAACGTAGAGCCGGATTCATCCGGCTTGCATGAACTGAGGCGGGGATTGAAATCCCCCGCCCCTCCTCCCCATCCAGAAACCGTGACGGTCTCACCACCGTCATTGGTCGAGGCGGCATCATCCGCCATCGACCACCTTGGCGACATGAGTCGTCAGAGACGGTTTCTCATTATATTCAGCCTGGCACTCCCCCGCCCCCGCTCTCATCCGGCTGGAGCCTTTTCAATTGGAAAATATTGATTCCAGCGGTCAGGGATTGCATTATCTCTGTGATATTGCTATACTAGTTTTAGTTTTTGACCATAAACTAACCTGGAGGCGATGACCATGAGTGACAAATATCTAAAAAGCTTGTTGGGCCAAAATGAACAGGTGCTTTTTGTGACGCATCAGCACTGGCTGGTGCTGGTAGGCGAAATCCTGAGCGAGATTATTTTGTCGGTGGCGTTGGTGGTGTTGGTTTCCCTGATTTGGGCCTTGTGGGTGCCGAATATTCTAGTACTGCTCGGATACCTGCTGCTCATCTTCCCGCTGATCAGCCTGTTGCGGGACGTTCTCATCTGGTCGAAGCGCAAGTACGTGGTGACCAACCGCCGCGTGATGCAGCTCTCCGGCGTGTTCAGCAAGAACGTCACCGATTCCTCGCTGGAGAAGGTCAATGACGTGAAGATGAGCCAGTCTTTCCTGGGACGGATGTTTGGTTACGGCGATATCGAAATCCTGACCGCCAGCGAGTTGGGCGTGAACAAGTTCACGCGCATCGGCCAGCCCATCCAGTACAAGACCGCCATGATCAACGCCAAGGAAAAGCTGGAGAACGCTCCGGCGGACGCCAGGCCGGACCGCCCAGTGCGCAACGTTGCGGATTTGCTGGCGCAACTGGACGAGTTGCGCCAACACGGTGTGCTGACCGAGGCAGAGTTCCAGAGCAAGAAGGCTGAATTGCTAAAGAAGATGTAGGCCCGGGAGAGTGAAACGTGAGGCGTAGGAGTTATCTCCCGTTTCGTGTTTTACGTTTGTAACTGTCGAAATGAAGCTTCTCCCCAAACCGAGGCGGCATTTGCGAAGCACATCGTCCCCGTAGGGGATATCATACCCATAGGGACCACATGGAACGAGCCGCCATCGGTTGCTTCGACGCCACGAGGCGCCCCGCAGGGAGCGGTAGGGGTCGTTGCCCCTTTCCTCACGAAATGCTATACTTCAGGGGAGTTCCAAAAGCAGTTGAGCCGCCAATCGGCTGTGAGCCAACCATCTCTATTTGATAGTCAGTCTTCACCCTGTCACTGCGGCCTTTGTGCCCATCCATTAGCCGCAGTTAATCATTGAAAGTGAGACAATATCATGCCATCTGCCAAATATACTTTCCTTGATTTCGCAGAAGATGTTCTAAAAACGGTGCCAAAGCCCTTGACCTTTCAGGAAATATGGGCAACGGGAAAAGACAGCGAGTTCGCTTCAAAATTATCTATAACGGGTAAAACGCCCTGGCAAACTTTGGGGGCCAGGCTTTTTGTAGACATTCGGGATAATCCATCCAGCAAGTTCATAAAAGTTGGCAAAAATCCCGCAAGGTTTTTTCTTATCTCTCGTAAATTAGAGCTGACTCCTGAAGACCTTGTGTCAACGAGTAGTAATAAGGACGCCCCGGCTCGCAAAGATAACATGTTAGGATTTCATGAACGTAAACTTCATCCGCTGCTTGCTTATTTTGCCTATACAAATACGTCCTTTAATCGGGGAAAGCAAATCTATACAAAAACAATTTACCACGAAATATCCCAGCATAATTCTATAAATGAGTGGATCCATCCTGATATGGTTGGTTTTTATTCGCCGATTGATGATTGGAACGATAAACTTCTTGAGTTCAATAAAATGACTGAAAGATCAGCGATCCGCCTGTATTCCTTTGAAATCAAAAAGCAAATCGACAGAGGAAACTACCGCGAATACTTCTTCCAGGCGGTTTCGAATTCGTCTTGGGCGAATGAAGGTTATCTGGTTGCTTGCTCAGTTCAACAGCGAGACGATCTCCTTTCTGAGCTCGAACGGCTTTCTGCATCCTTTGGCATTGGTCTTATTGTCCTGGATTTAACCGACATAGATTCTTCAACCGTTCTATTCCCTGCTCGTCCCAAAGATGATCTGGACTGGGAAACCATGAATAAGCTTTGCGAGCAGAATGATGATTTTGCGACATTTATTGGCGATGTTCAGCGTGATTATGCGGGTAAGAAGATCCACTCTAGTGAGTACGATAGCATCATTAGTGATCCGGAAGCTTATATCAAGAAGATACTTTCAGAAAAGTAATCACCCCTCCGCGCTGACCGGTCCTAGCGCCCCCACCCCGCCGTTGAGGGGCAGGTGCAAGGTGGTGGTGAAGGCGCAGGACCTGGCCGGGAATGTGACGCGGCAGGAGCAGGGAGTGGGGTAAGGGGAAAAGCACATATGCGTTTAAAACACACAGGACGATTGATTACCCTTGCAGACCCACGCTGCCGCACACAACAAGCCGCGCAAATTCAACTATGAAGGACACAAAGTAGCACAAAGAAAGAAAGTGCCTGAGATTCGTTTCATCAGGCACTTTCAATTCATTCATTGCTTTCGCTCAAAAGCTTTGCTTGCAATTCACTTAATCTTGGAGTTACCCATCTATTTTTCCAATAATCTACTAATTCATCATCCTCAAAATTTTTCCACTTTACTCGTTTTACATTGCCTCTAAGATATTCCTGCCAATTTTCTGCCAGGGTACATCTATAATATCCTCTCTGCCAGCCAATACTCATCATATCTTCGGATAAACCAAGTTCATGCAAACCTTTCCGAAGGATTCTCATTTTCCAATTTGGGCCTTGTCCATACTTGTAAGTGTTGAATTCTTCTGGCGGAACAACTTGTCTAATTAATTCCCAACTTCCATTTGCGGTTATATGAATATGGCTTTGCCCTTTGGTATAGCCAATAAAATCCCAATTAAAAAGGCGGTTATAAATTGACGACTTTCCGAAAGCTCCCAAAGTATCAATATAAACTAAGTAAGGTTTCTTTTGAACATTAGTGATAATAGATTTTGAGTTTTTATATTTTTCATAAAACAATCTTCGTACTTCTGGAAACATTACAATTAAGGCAACCAATTTTCCGCCGAGTATGCGATTATATGGCGGGATGGCTCCTAAAACATAAGCCGTCATGCAATTATAGAGTCGCTCTAGCTTTTGATCTTTTAACCAACCTATTGATTTGACATCTCTTGTCTCTAATCCAATAACAGGGTCTGCAAGACCGACAATTCCAATTAGTTTATCGTTTTGTTCGTCAAAAACAAAAAACCTTATTCTTCGTCCATATCCTGTAGTCACAGGAATAGACCAACAAGAAGTTGCATAAGACCAAATGCGCTTATGCTCCGCACTTTGGTCAACAGGAATCAAATATGGCTTTACTTTTAGAATGTTAATATCTTCTGGCTTTGCAATATATTTATTTACTTTTTCAATATAAATTTCTCGTTTTGGATTTGTCTGCTCAGCGAGTTTTGCCTGTGTATCCCTGAAATTTAAAACACTAATTTTGCCTTCGGCTTCATTCCACTGAACGCCATAGTTTGATAGGTTTGCGAGAATCTTCTCTCGAATGCGCTTCTTATTTACTGCCATTCTCAAATCTGCATTATCTAGAAAATCTGGATTCTCTATAAATTCTATTCTCAACTAATTTTTCAAATTCGCTCACTCTAACAGGCAGAGCAAAAGCTTGATCTGACGATACCATGTATAAATTTCCAGGAATGGTTTCTCGCTGGATAAAGTTTGCGATTACTCCATCGTAGTTTATGTTTGACTTAACTAATGCTCTAATGTCATCTGCATTCCCCATGTGAAATGCGAAGAAGTTTTCTGCTTGTGTTCTTATCTCATCTGAAATTGCAGAAGGGCGCTGAGTTATTGCTACTAAGCCTAAACCGAATTTCCTACCTTCTTTGGCAACTCTCACAAATGGATTAGCATTTGATTTAACGAATTCTTCTGACAAAACATTTTGCGCTTCTTCAACAAAAATAACGGTTTTGATAACATCATCTGTGTTGTTTGATGTGAAATTTTCCTTGTTATTGTCAAAAAGCTCGCGGACCAAAATTGTCGAAATGATACTTGCATCCATATTGTCTTTTAGGGATAAATCAATGATTATAGTTTTACCTTGCTTTAGAAAGGTAAATACGTCTTCAATCAACTTTGAATTTATGGAATGTAATCCTTTCCCCTCATCAATTAAATGCCTAACTCGCTTTCTGATCGCCATGATTGTTTTTTGAGCGCTTGAATCGGGTTTATCCTTCTTTAGTTGCCCAAAAAAATCTGGATAATCATGGTACAACAATTCGGGAGACTGAACATAGGCATCAATTTTCTCGATGAAATTCCCGACACCATCTTCATCGAGATATATTAGAAAAGATTTCATCACTTCGGAAAAGCCCGCACCAAAATTCAGTATATCGCCAACAGTCAAGTGCCTACGCATATTTAAAAGCACCTTGCCACCAAGCTTAAAGCGCTCTGGTTGTACATATTCATTAGGTATTTCTTTGTCTGTATAAACTATTACATTATTCCTTATGTTTGGATCGTCAATATCGCCGAGTCCATAAGTCTCAGTACCTTTTATGAAATATTCGCCGTTTAGGTCGAAAATGAGTTTCCCATAAGACGTATCGCCAATCATGTTATAAAGCAGAACTTTTACTAAATTGGTTTTTCCAAAGCCTGATTGGGCAAAAATCATTGTTCGTTTACTTTGCAGTTTCTTTATCTGAAATAGTATTTCACCTTTGTCGAAAAACACAGTTTCACCAACACACAAATAGCCTATTGGAGCGCCGTTTTCATTTGCTTTATTAAGAATTTGATCAATTTCTCGTTTATGGAGATGACGAGCAATGTAGGATACAGTTGGAAGTTTTCTTACGGCAGTCGTGAACTCAAGTTTGGTACCATTATCAATAAAAGTGCATAAAATTCTAACCTTGTATGTATAACTAAACATCTTTTGCTTATCACGCTCTGAGAGTTCGCGTTCAGCAATGCGAGCGTAGTGAACAGCGATGAGAGTTTTATCTTGCGACTTAAAAATAGGGTCCTCATCGTAAATTTCTGCCTCAACGCGAGCAAGAAACTTTGTACTTCCTTCATCCTTTGGCGTCAAAACAATAAAGTCACCAGTTTGCGGACTGGCTTTTGCGTCTTCATATGATGAATAAATTAGAAGAGCATCTTCTGTGGTTTTCTGACCATAGAGTACGCCAAAATCTACTTTATCGCTCATATTGCCTCCTAGAATCTGTCGTGCGTATCAAGGAAAAGATTTTCAATATCAACGTTGTCCATCTGCTGATCTTTGTACAATGAATACTTAAGACGATTGACTATTTCTTCTTTGAAATTCTTCTTTAAAGATATGAAATTATGAGCTTCTGCTAACGGATATGGGTATCCTAGAATATAGTGTTCTTGAGTTAAGCAAGTAAGTTCTTTAAAGATCAGATCCAATATTTCTCGATTGCGCTTGATCTCCCCATTTTCAATTCCGGGAATAGCATCAAAGATATTAGTATCAGCAATGATCCAGTCGTAATTTTGCAGTTTCTCCACATAGTCAAGACGAGCCGCCATGTAAAGCCCGAAACCTCTCCCGCTTTTTATGGCTTTTCTAACAATAAAATCGCCTTTATACGCCGCTTTGAGAACATCATCATCAACTTCAAACCAACAGCAAAGCTTCTTTCTGTTTGGTTCTGATTGAGTAAAGGGATATTTGTGCTTGAGTTCGTCTTGGAGGTAATTGTCGATCCTCTTAAATGTATATGATAATTCCATCTTGATGGGAGATTGCTTTGTAACTGCGACGATAACAATTCCTTTATCATGCAAGTATTTTCCGAGTTTAACCATGTAAGGTTGCTTGACTTGTAATGGTCGCAAATTTCCATCACGCAAAATAAAGTCGCCAGATTTTGTGTCTGGAAGTTCAGCAACTTCCAAAATTAATGCAATCTCTAGTATCTCTTGGCAAAAGCCGAGCAGAGTGGAAAGATTGCTGCATATTTGATCTTTTTTCCACGGAAAAACATTCTCTAGACTATCATTCCAGAAATCTAACAATTTTTTGACGGGCGGCAAAGACAGTAATTCATCATACATCACCCCATAGTGTTCTTCATTAGTTACGAGAATATTTTCAGGATAGTATGCCTGGCCAAGAATAACAGGGTCGTCATCCGAGTTCATCCTAACTTGTTTGCCGCGATGGTAGCAAATATAACCTGCTGTGTACATCGCAATAGCCAACCCGTTATAAAACTCTTGGCTATTGTAGCTTCCGTCAATAGCGTAGAAACGTCTATCGGTATTATCAATCTCGTTGAATGGGATTATTTCAAAAATCTGTGGCGTTTCAATGTTTTCTTCAATGCCAACAGGATTTATGCCATAGTTTTGATTACTTCGCTTGTTTATCTGGCGAGCTACGGCTTCAATTGCACTATCTGGAATTTCTTTTTTGGACATAGTTTTATTCTAATGATGAACCCAACTCGGATAACATAATTGCCTGAACAAGCACAAGTATAGCACACCTGTTTTCCTCAACCAATCGCTAAATAAATCCCCAAACGCTAAAAACTTCGTTTAACTTCACGTCCTTTGCGGCAAAAAACAAGGTGCAATCCCCCCATGCCATCCGAACCCCAGGTCATCACCTCCATGATGCGCGTTGGGCGGTTGCATTTCACGCAGAAAGCAGGTAAGATAATGGCATGGAACGAAAACGCCTGCAAACCATTCTGAAAGCACTGAAATCAGGATTGAATAAAGTCCTCGGCGAGCGCGTGGAGAAGGTCATTCTCTACGGTTCACAGGCGCGCGGCGATGCACGCAACGACTCTGATATTGACGTTCTGGTAGTCTTGAGAGATGAATTCCAGTATGGTGAGATGCTGCGCTGCACTTCTCATCTGGTAGCCGCGCTTTCGCTGGAGAATGATGTGGTTATTTCACGGGCATTCGTCTCCAAAACCAAATACGAACAGAGCCAAATGCCGTTCCTGATAAATGTCCGCCGCGAAGGTGTGTCCCTATGAGCGTTTTAGCGATAAGAAGAGAATTTTTTGGGGCCTTGTAGGGGCGACCAGCTGGTCGCCCCTACAATATTTTTGATACAATAGTTCCATGCCATCCGAACCCCAAGTTATTTACTCCATGCTGTGCGTTGGGGGGCTTGTTTTTTTAACGGGGTAACGCTATAATCTAATTGTACATATGTACATATCAAGGAGCAGCATATGGAAATCGTTGTAGATGCATCAGTATTGATTGCGGTTATCGCGAATGAACCGGATAAACAGAAGCTCATAGATATAACCCGTGAAGCCGAATTAATTGCGCCCCTCTCCGTCCATTGGGAAATTGGCAACGCGTTTTCAGCCATGCTCAAGCGCCAGCGCGTCACGTTCGAACAGGCCGTAGAAGCCCTTGAAACTTATCTGCAAATCCCTGTCCGTTTTGTGGAAGTGGAATTAATTGATTCTCTGGCAATCGCAGACGAGCTCAACCTGTATGCTTACGATGCTTACCTGTTGCGCTGTGCGGCGAAGTATCGTTCACCCCTGCTCACACTGGATAAAAAACTCATCCTTTCAGCCAAAAGCAAGAAAATCCCTGTACTGGAGGTGACAGAATGAATACCTATACCTTCACCGAAGCTCGCCAGAAACTGGCATCTCTCCTCGATCAAGCCGCGCACAGCGGTGAAGTCCGCATCAAACGGCGCGATGGGCAGGTGTTCGTCATCCGTCCGCAGAAACGAAAAGGTTCCCCGCTGGATGTAAGCGGCGTCAACTTAAACCTGACCCGCGACGAGATCCTCGAAAGCATTCAGGAATCCCGCCGCTTCGGTTAATCCTACTATTCTCCATCCTCTGTTCTCTACTCTCAACCCATGCCCTCCGATACCCACATCATCAATTCCATGGTGCGCGTCGGGCAGGGCAGCCGGGAGGTCGGTTTTTACGTTACAATTTCTCTTTGCCATTCGATATAACCACGGGGACTACCCCTTACCGGGGCGCTTCGCGGAAGTCCCCGGCTCAGAGCATGGAAGCCCCTTCGACAGGCTCAGGGCAAGCCTGCGGGCTGATGGTGAGGTCGGCACAGCCGACTTTCAGGAAATGAGGTGGGGGATTCATTCCTTGCATAGTCCCAATCGAAAAATAGATTTTCCTGAAATTATTTCCTCCAGCGTTTCCCGATTCAAGCAAGAGGCAGTATAATCCGGCATCGGAGTTATTCATGCCTACGATTTATCCCTTCACTGCCATCGTCGGACAGGAGCGCATGCGGCGCGCCCTGGTGCTCAACGCGGTTGACCCGCGCATCGGCGGCGTGCTGATCCGCGGCGAGCGCGGCACGGCCAAGTCCACCGCCGCGCGCGCCCTGGCCGCGCTCCTGCCGAAGGTCCGCACGGTGCGCGGCTGCCGTTTCGGCTGCGACCCCGACCAACCCACTTCCTGGTGCACCGAGTGCCGCGAGAAGGCCGCTTCCGGTGAACCGCTGCCCGTCGAAGAAAAGCCCATACCCTTCGTCAACCTGCCCGTTTCGGCCACCGAGGACCGGGTGGTCGGCACGCTCGATATCGAACAGGCCATCCAGAAGGGCGAACGTCACTTCGAGGCCGGCGTGCTGGCCGCCGCCAACCGCGGTTTGCTCTATATTGACGAAGTCAACTTGCTCGATGATCACGTGGTGGACGTGCTGCTCGACTCGGCCGCCATGGGCATGAACATCGTCGAGCGCGAGGGCATCTCCTTCACCCACCCGGCCCGTTTCATCCTGGTTGGCACGATGAATCCGGAGGAAGGCGACCTGCGCCCGCAGTTGCTCGACCGCTTTGCCCTCTCGGTGGACATCACCGGCATCCGCGAGGCGCGTGCCCGGGTGCTGATCATCGAACACAACCTGGCTTTCGAAGCTGACCCGGCGGCCTTCCGAAAACAGTGGCAGCCCCACGAGGAAAAACTCTCCCGCCAGATTGCCCAAGCGCGCACGATGGTCGAAAAAATGACCTATACCCGGCGTGACCTGCTCTCCATCGCCGCGCTGACCGCTTCCCTGAACGTGGATGGACACCGCGCCGATTTGGTAATCCTCAAGGCTGCCCGCGCACACGCCGCCTACGAGGGGCGCAGCGCCATCACGGACCGGGATATCGTCCTGGCTGCCGAACTGGCCCTGCCCCATCGCATCAAGCACGGGCCCTTCCACCAGGCGGAGATCACGCCCGAACAGTTGCAGGAACGCATCGAGCAGTTACAGGGTTCGTCCGCAGACGGCGAGCCATCCGAACCGGCCGAGAAAGAACCCGAGGCCGAGTCAGTAAAAAAAAAGTCATAACCGAAGCGGCCGAGCAGGATAACCCCGACCAGCCGCCGGACGCCGAACCCTCCCCGCAACAAACGGTCTTCGGTCCGCAGGATGCCCACTGGTGGGACGGCGGAAAAAAGGTCAAGGTCGGCGAGACTTTTGAGCCACGCAAGCTCGATACCCCCCTCGACAAATTAACCCGTCATCACGGCGGACGCCGCTCGCACACACACACCGAGCGCAAGCGCGGACGCTACGTCCAGGCGCGCCCCGCCAACGGCAAGACCGACGACGTGGCCTTCGACGCCACCATCCGCGCCGCTGCACCCTTCCAGAAAAAACGCACCGAGCAGCGCAAGAAGGTGGCATTTGCCATCCAGAAGAGCGACCTGCAGCGCAAAGTGCGCGTCAAGAAAGCCGCCAACCTGGTCCTGTTTTTAGTGGACGCTTCCTGGTCCATGGCCGTGGCCGAGCGCATGGCCGCCACCAAGGGCGCCATCCTATCCCTGCTGACGGACGCCTACCAGCGCCGCGACCGGGTCGGCCTGATCGTCTTCCAGAAAGACCGCGCCACGCTCATCCTGCCGCCCACCAACTCGGTTATGCTGGCAACGCGTGCCCTTTCAGACATTCCGGTCGGCGGGAAGACGCCGCTCTCCGCCGGATTGCTGATGGCCTGCGAGGTGCTCGCCCAAGAGCAGATCATTCATCCCGACGTGGAACCGCTGCTGATCGTCCTGACCGATGGAGCGGGAAATGTCTCGATCGGAGTCCTGCCGCCGCAGGAGGAAGCCTACGGATTCGCCGAGCAGATCGCCGGTCGCAACTACCGCACCGTGGTCATCAACATGGAACACGCCTCGTTCGATCAAGGTCTGGCGCAATCACTGGCCGACCATCTCGAAGCCCCTTGTTATACCCTGAACGAACTCAAGGCCGAAAGTCTCCTGAGCACTGTCCGGCAGGAGATGATCGAACCGAAGAAAAAACCTTTATTGAGATAAGATGATGGCGTCAGGTTGGGACGCCAGGCTTATCCCGCCTTCCAGGGAACAAGCATCAGGCCTCCGGGGAATCCCTCGGAGGCCTGAAGAGTCCACCTGATTACATCAGAGGGGCTACAATTTCTTGCCACAATTTGGACAGGCTATCCAGCCTGCCTGAATTGGCTTGCCGCAATGACGACAAGTCAGCAACGGGGCGGGAGGAGTTTTTGTTACTGTCAGCCTGCGCACCAGCCAGACGATACCCAGCACGACGAGGGCCAACAATCCCAGGGAGAACAGACCCCCGATGAGTCCACCGAAAGGCATCATCCTGCCAAAGCCCATCATACCGGAGCCGCGCATGTGTATGCCGCGCCCACCCCAGCCATCATTGCCAAAAGGCATCATACCAGGGAAGCGCCCAGGCCAACCACGCTGTCCCTCACCATTGCCGGGAACTTGTATGCCAGGTCGGTTCAAATTTCCGATACGGACCACATTCACAAAATGGGAACGCAGCATAAATGCGCCCACTACCAGGGCTGCTACGATCACCAGAACAACAACGATACCAATAACCCACTTCCAAACTTTTTTCATATCATACTCTCCTTTTATTATCTACTACAGTATATCTAATAAATATAAAGATTTCATGAAGAAATGCTTAATCTTTCATAAGTTCCAAAATCCAAAGATGATATACTTCCCCCATGCAGTCCATTGGAATCTTCGGCGGAACCTTTGACCCGCCTCACATCGGCCACCTAATCCTGGCTGCCGAAGCACGCACCCAGCTCGGCCTCGACCGTTTGCTGTGGGTGCTGACGCCCGACCCACCCCACAAGCAGGATCAACCCATCGCCCCACTCGAATACCGCCTGGCAATGCTCAAACTCGCTATCGCCGACGACCCATCCTTTGAACTTTCCGCCGTCGAAATGGATCGGCCTGGCCCGCACTATGCCCTGGATACAGTGAAAATCCTGGCGGACCAGAATCCTGGCGCAGAACTGGTCTACCTGATGGGCGGAGATTCGTTACGAGATCTGCCCACCTGGTACCGCTCCGCGGACTTCGTATCAGCCTGCCACGCCATCGGCGTGATGCGCCGCCCAGGGGATTCCATTGACCTCTCCGCTCTCGAAAAGACGCTCCCCGGTCTGACGGCCAAAGTCCGCTTCGTGGACGCGCCGCTGCTCGACATTGCCGCGCATGAGATCCGGGCGCGTGCCGCCAAGAGCCGCCCCTTCCGCTATTTCCTGCCGTCGGGGGTATACACGTACATCGTGGAACACAATCTTTATCATTGGCGATAGACGGTTAAGCATAGATCATTCCGAAACTGCCCTAGCAACTTCCCCCGTCTTCCAGATACTGCCGGACCGGAAATTGTCGCCTCGTCGGCGTTGCCATTCTAGCAAGAGAAGGTAACACAAACAGAAACCCGGTTTCTTTAAGAAGCCGGGTTTCTTGATTTCAAATATCCGCCGTATAACTCACGCTGATCCAGCGGTTTTCGCCGATTTTTCCCCAACCATCCTTCTGCGCCGTGATCTCGAAAACGTCGCCTAGGCGCACCGTTCCGGCCAGGGTGGCTGTGGCGCTCGGTTCAGCCTGGACATTGAGTAAGGCAGCCGTGACGCGCACCCGCCGGATGAGTTGCACGCGCGGCACCAGCCCGGCACGTTGGTAGCCTTGGGCTTGCGTCCAGGCCTGGTAGAACGTCAGCCAGGGGATACCCTGCGCCTGTCCAGAAGTATCCTGTCGCAGCGGGTCGTGGACGTAAATCTGTCCCACGTCCAGTCCCACAGCCACCAGGTAATGTGGCCCATCGTAGGTCTCCGGCGTCAACCCAGCCTGTTGCAGCACGGCCTGCTTGACCAGCAGGATAGCCGGGCGTCCACTAGACAGGATGAGAGCCAGATCGCCCAGCTTCAGACTGGTGCGCATCTCCATCGGGACGCCATTCGCTCTCAAAACATTCGAGATCTGCGTAAACGAGAGCGGAGAATCGGTGTGCTGGCTGGTTTGGTTGAAAAAGTCGTTGGAGGTGAGGACCTTGCCAGTGTAAGCGCCTACCAGCATGGCACCCACCGCTGCGCCAGAATCATTGACGAATTGATTCGCCGCCGAACCCAATTGGGAAACGTAGGGCACAGGAAGGATATTCACACCTCCGCCGGGCTCTGTTGAAAGTGTGGCAGGAGGGGTGGCCGTTCCAATCACGGAATCGATTACCCGACGGATATGATCCAATGCGGCACGTTCGGGTTGAGTCATAATTACTCCTTTACTCAAAAGCATCTCTATTGTAAAGAAAAATTGACGTTCGCGCAACTACCACGGCTCACCAGTGGTCGCCTGACGGCAACTTTTTACTTCTCAACTTTCACTTCGTGTTTCACTTCGCGTTTCCTTCCCCCCTTTACCTTGAATTCCAAACCGCCGTCCTCAGCCTCCACATCCACACTGACCGCCGTGCCGGAGGGAATAGAGCCGCCGAGCAGTTCCACCGAGAGTGGACTCTCGATGTATTTCTGGAGGGCGCGCCGCAGCGGGCGAGCGCCGAAGGCCGGGTCGTAACCCTTCTTGGCCAACCACTTGCGGGCCTTCGCGGTCAATTCGACGTTTACGCCGAACTCGTTCAGCCGTTCCTGGATCTCTTTCATTTGCAGATCAACGATCTTCTCCATTTGCTCGATTGTCAGCGGCGAGAACATGATGATTTCATCTACACGGTTGAGGAATTCGGGCCGGAAGGTACCCTTGAGCGCTTTCTCGATTTTAGCGTGGGCTTCGCGATCCTCGTCGGTCTCGGTGGGTTGGAGGAAGCCGAGGGTGCCACCTTTCCTCACGTATTCGGTACCCAGGTTCGAGGTCATGATGAGCACCGTATTACGGAAGTCCACCACATTGCCCTGACCGTCGGTCATGCGCCCGTCGTCCAGGATTTGCAGCAGGGCATTCCAGACCTCGGGATGGGCCTTTTCGATCTCGTCGAACAACAGCACCCGGTACGGACGGCGGCGGACAGCCTCGGTCAGTTGGCCGCCCTCCTCGTAACCAACGTAACCGGGCGGCGCGCCGAACAAACGGGACACCGTATGTTGTTCGCGGTACTCGGACATGTCAATCCGCACCATGGCTTCTTCATCATCGAACATGAACCAGGCCAGGGCCTTGGCAAGTTCGGTCTTGCCAACGCCCGAGGGGCCGATAAAAATGAATGAGCCAATCGGCCGCGCCGGGTCCTTCAAACCGGAGCGAGCACGCCGGATGGCATCCGAGATGGCATGAATGGCTTCATCTTGGCCGATGATGCGCTCGTGCAGGCGTTCCTCCATTTGCAGGAGCTTTTCGGCCTCGCTTTCCATCATCTGGCTGAGCGGAATGCCCGTCCACTGGTGGACCACCTCGGCGATGTCGTTTACGTCCACCACCTCGTCCAGGTGGTGCTCGGATTCCCATTTATCGCGCTTGGCGCCGAAATCCTGTTCCAAGCGCAGGCGCTCGGCTTTCTTCTGGGCGGCGCGTTCGTAATCGCGTTCGATGCCGGCCTGCTCCTCCTCGGCGCGCAACCGGTCAATCTCGTTTTTCTTTTCCTTAAGGTCGGTAGGGAGAGAATAGAGCGCCACGCGCAGCTTGGCAGCCGATTCGTCCATCAAATCAATGGCTTTGTCAGGCAAATGCCGGTCGGTGACGTAACGTTCCGAAAAGCGAGCCGCGGCCACCAGCGCCTCATCCGAGAAGCGGACTTTGTGATGAGCCTCGTAGCGGTCGCGCAAGCCCTTGAGCATCTTGATCGTGTCATCTACGCTCGGCTCTTCGACGTAGACCGGCGCAAATCGGCGCTCGAGGGCGGCATCTTTTTCGATGTACTTGTGGTACTCGTCCAGCGTGGTGGCGCCGATGCACTGCAACTCGCCGCGCGCCAGGGCCGGCTTGAGCATGTTGGAGGCGTCCATCGCACCCTGTGCAGCCCCCGCCCCGACCACGGTGTGCAATTCGTCAATCATCAGGATGACTTCCCCAGAGGCGCGCTGGACCTCTTCGATGGCTGATTTCAAGCGTTCCTCGAATTCACCCCGGAAGCGGCTACCGGCTATCATTGCACCCAGGTCGAGTGCGACCACGCGTTTACCGGAGAGGATCTCCGGGATGTCGTTGGCAGCAATCTTCTGCGCCAGTCCCTCGACGATGGCCGTCTTGCCGACGCCCGCCTCGCCGATCAGCACCGGGTTGTTCTTGGTACGGCGAGAAAGAATCTGTATGACACGCATGATTTCGTTATCGCGCCCGATGACCGGGTCCAGCTTGCCTTCGCGGGCCAGTTGGGTCAGGTCGCGCGAGTATTTCTCCAGCGTGCGGTAACGCGTCTCGGCCTGCGGGTCGGTGACGCGCTGTCCGCCACGCAATTGCATAATTACATCCAGAACCCGTTCACGGGTCAGGCCGGCGCTTTCGAGGACGCGCGCGGCAGAGGTATTGCGTTCGCTCATAATGGCAAGGAAGATGTGCTCGGTCGAGATATACTCGTCCTTCAGGCGGTTGGCTTCCTCGTTCGCCAGGTCAATGATGCGCTTGACGCGCGGGGTGATGAAAATCTGTCCCGCCCCGCCGCCGAAGATATTAGCCTTGGGAGTCATGCGCAGAGTCTGGTCAAGACGGTCGGTCAATGCCTGGGCATTGATATTCAACATTTCGAGAATCCGGGGGATCACCCCGCCGGGTTGCTCGATCAGCGCCAGCAGGATGTGTTCGGTATCAATCTGGTTGTGGCCGTAGCGCTGGATGATCTCCGCAGCGCGCTGGGCGGCTTCCTGTGCTCGTTCGGTAAAGCGGTCAAATCGCATCATAGGCGGTGTTCCTTTCAAGTAGACAAAATGGCATTTTGTCCTAAAAGCGATTATAACAAAAAGAGAATCGGCAAAATAGGAAAAGGCTGTTAGAATTCTATATGAGTCTGCGCAGGCGTGTACAATGATTTACACATATTTTACAAGCCGGTCAACCGCTGGTAACATCCACACCCTATACTATAGCATATCAATTCCAGTAACAGGAGGCAACCATGAAGCAGACAATTTTTATCTTCGCAATCTTGGCACTGATTCTTTCTGCTTGCGGACCAACGCAGGCAGCCGCTCCGGTGGGCGGGACAGTCCCTTCGCCTACGCTCAGGGCAGGCTCCGGGTCCGGAACCGCAGCGGGCGGGACCTCGGAGCCAGCTACCGTTACATCGACACCGTCCACCGTCTACAGTCAACCGTCAACCGAACCGTCCGCATACATCAGCTTCATCATCAACGTCCACGATTGGACTCATCCAACCGAAAGCGCGGACACGATCATCCGTCTCTTTGACTTGTTCGAGCAATACAATGTGCGCGGCGACTTTTACTTCACAGCCGAGATCACGCGCAAGTATATGGAAGAACGCCCCGATGTGATCGAGCGATTGAAGAACAGCAACATGACCATCAGTTACCACGTCCGCCCGCCGCACCCGTTGTATACTGGTTTTGATGATCGCCTCAAAGGTTTGGATGATGCAATGCTGTATCAAACTCTACTTGATTATGAAACCTACGCGTTGAATCTTGAAACTGGTGACCTCGACCGTTCACAATCGGGCGGATATACCTACGTGGCGCAAGTCTTCGGGCGCAAGCCCGTCGTCGTGCCCGCGCCGAATAATGATCCGCGCATCAAAGACGCCGCGCAACGCGTCTACGCCAGCCTCGGCGCGCAAATGACCCTGCTCTATCACGAAGAAGGCACGAAAGTGGAACAGCCGTTTGAATACGTCAACGGTCTGCTCGTGCGTCCCAGCGACTTCAGCACGACGCGCACCACCGACATCAACGGTTCTGATAATTTCTGGTGGAACTACATGTCCAAGCCAGACGCGGCAAAATACAATCCGACTACTATGTTGCAGACACAACTCACTGAATGGGAAAGCCATAATTATGGCCGCGCGCCGTTCATCACTTCGCTCATCCACGAAAACAACTTTTCCCGCGCTGGCGCTGAAGGCTGGAGTTCCATTTACTTCACAATGGAAAATGGCAAGCGTAGCGACCCACTCTCCCCGCCCTATAATTTGAACGCGCCCGATCCCTCGCGCTTGCGTCCGCCCGAAGAACAGCAAGCCATCTGGGCGGCCTACAAGGAAATGGTCGCCTATGCCGCGCAGTATTTCACCGTGGTCACGTCCGAAGACATCGTGACGATGGCCCAAAACCGATGAAAGGAAAAGCACACATGAAACGTCTGATGATCCTTTTTACCTTGATTCTCGTTGTCCTCTCTGCCTGCAACCTTGCGGGAGACAACGGCCCAGCGCAGACTGCCACGCCGCCGGTCACGTCCACCAGTCCCTGCGGCGACGGCGACTGCTCCGGCCCGGAGAACGCTCAGAACTGCCCGGCAGA